>Ga0081455_10006476_pt1 | contig 12554 bp, 13 predicted proteins | sample TabmetS3T2R1_FD_70207 | JGI IMG/M metagenome (GOLD analysis project Ga0081455, IMG submission 70207) | Tabebuia heterophylla rhizosphere microbial communities from the University of Puerto Rico - S3T2R1 | ecosystem: Host-associated > Plants > Roots > Rhizosphere ... | reverse complement strand
TGGTGGCCATCAACGTGGTCAGACCGATCGCGACGGTGCCAATCACGATCGCCATACCGGTTTGTACGCCGGCGCAATTGATCATTGCCGCACGCGTGCCGTGCCGCAGGCCGTTGGCGATGAGGAGCGTCACGACCGGGCCCGGCAACAGCGCGAGCGCAATGCAGGCGGCGACAAAGGCGAGATAGACCTGAAGGGACATGGGGGGCTCCGGCGGGAGAGGACGTCGTCATGGCCGGGCATAGACGTCCGAAGGACGGCGTCGCTTCCGCTCGCCTATGTCCCGGCCATCCACGTCTTAACGCAAAGCGCGACCGTAAAAAAGACGTGGATGCTCGGGACAAGCCCGGGCATGACGGAGATATTTCAACCTCCCTCCATCGACGCGATCATCCAGCGTTTCATGTCATTCCTCGCCAGAAACGCCAGCGCCGCGCGCCGCAATTCGGGCGTATCACCTCTGCCGTGCGCGACCGCGACGAGGAGATCGCAGCGGCGCGAGACGGCGATGCCGATCGCGGTATGCGACAGGCGACCGGGCATTCTGAGGTCATAGGCCCTGATCCGCCCGGGCATATCGGCGAGCTGCACCACATCGCCCGGCGCGAGCGGTGCAAAATGCGGGCTCATCAGATCGAGATCGGCGACGCGATCGACCTCATCGTCATCGGCGACGCCGCGGTCGCAATTGCAAAAGCCCATTTTCGGCCGCAGATAAAGCTCGATCTCGCCACCGCACGCCGCCGCGCCGCAGCGGAACGCCTTGCCGGCGGGCCAGCCATCGCGCGGAAAGGGCCAGGCGATTTCCTGCCATGCATCTTGCTGGTGCAGTCCCGCATGCTGATAGGCCGCGGCGCCCGACAGCGCCCCGAGCGCCGCAAGGATTGAGGCAATCAGCGGCCATCGGCGCATCGCCCGCATCCTCAGGGCAGGCCGGCGGCCGCGCGTGCCGGGCCGGTCAGTTCCAGAATGTGCAGGCCGGTGTTGGCGCGGTCGACGATGTAGATGTAGCCGCGCTCGTCAGTCTCGACATTGTTGGTCTGGATCGCGACCTTGCAGCGGTCCTGCTCGCCGATCTTGACGCAGCGCTTGTCGGTCGCCGCCGTGATCGCGGGAATGAAATAGCCGACTTCCCTGGGGTGATAGGGGTCGCGAATGTCGAGCGCGCGGACGCCGGCATTGAAGAAGGCGATGAACGCCATCTTCCTGTAGAACACCGGCGCCATGCTCTCGTTGGAAGAATGCGCGCCAAACCGCCCTCCCCGCTCGCAGAACGATCCGCTCGCTTCCGGCACCGTGTAGTTCGAGACGATCATCGGCGCCTTCTCGACGGTGACGTCGGCGAACCACACCATCTGCCTGGGCTCGTTGCATTCATTCAGGATTGCCTCATCGACGATCATGACGATGTCGCGGGTCTTGCCGTCCTTGTCCTTGGCGAATTCCGCAATCGGCATGCCCTGCATCGGAAACACCGTGTGGGCGCCGTTGAAGGCCGACATCGGCAGCCGCGCAATTTCCGGCAAGCGCAGATTGTCCGGCGTCGGCTCGTTCGGGCCATTGAGCAGCTTGTCGCGATCGACGATCTGCAGAATGCCGCCCTTGTTGGTGCCATAACCGAAATAGACTCTATTGCCGGAAGGCCCCGTCGAGATCGGGCCGTGCAATTCGGTCGGCACCGCGCCGGTCGAACCGGGCTCCTGGCCGGGAAGGCCGAAATCCCTGATCTTCTGCGGATGCGCGGGATCGGAGAGATCATAGACCTGCGTCATCCGGCGGGTGCGCCAGTCGGGCGCGCCCGACACCAGGAAGGCAATGCCGGTGTCGCACTCCCACCAGTTCTTGTGCGTGTCCTTCAAGCCTGCGATCCGCGTCACCAGCACGGGATTGGCGGGATCGGCGACGTTCCAGATTTCGTGCGCCTCGCCGCCAAACGTCCTCAGCATGTAGACCGCGTTGCGATCGCCCTTCGGCAACGAGGTGCCGTCGCAAATCCGCACCATTTGTGCCCCGCCCGCTTCATATTTGCCTTCCTGGCCCGGCAAATGCCGCAAATATTTCGGCTGCGAGGGATCGGTGACATCGACGATCGAGGTGCCGTTCGGCTCGGCCTTGCCGGTCTGCGGATTGACCGGCGCCGGAACCTCGTCGCTGCCGCCGTGATGGCCGATATAGGCGATCCAGCGGTCACCCTGATGATGAATGGTCGGCTGATAACCGCTCCGCGCCTGCAGATCGCTGGTTCCAACCAGCTTCATGTTGAGCGCTTCCGGTGGCGCGCCAATCACTTGCTGCTGCGCAGACGCGAGACTTGAGCATGCGAGGAGGTGAATCGAGAAAAAGGCTGCGAGTTTGAGGCAACTGCTCATATTCCACCCCCGACTGTTCAAGACCAATCTGCGTTGGCTGTCGGCATGGTAACACAGGCTGCGGACCGCGCCCAACACACGCTCTTGACATGCAACCATTTGGTTGCCTATTATCCCGACCATGGATGAAGTCTTCAAAGCGCTGGCGGACACCTCGCGGCGCGCGCTGCTGGACCGGCTTCATGCCAGAAACGGACAGACGCTAAACGAACTCTGCGACGGCCTCGCGATGACCCGGCAGGCCGTCACCAAGCACCTTGGCATTCTCGAATCGGCAAGCCTCGTCTCCACGCTCCGGCATGGCCGCGAGAAGCTGCACTACATCAATCCGGTTCCGCTCCATCAGATCGGCGAGCGCTGGATCAGGAAATTCGAGCGCGGCAAGCTCGCCGCGCTCAGCGAGTTGAAACGGCAGTTGGAGAAGCGTGATGAGTAAGCGTAACGAGATTGACGTCAAAAACTTCAAGCCGGCGATCGTCTACACCATCTACATCGCCGCCGCGCCCGAACAAGTGTGGAAGGCGCTGACGACGGCCGAGTTCAGCCGCAACTATTTTTCCGGCTTTGCGATCGAGGCCGACCTCAAGGTCGGCGGCGCCTTCGTCGCTCGCGCCCCCGACGGCTCCGAGCATATCTCCGGCGAGGTGATCGAATGCGATCCGCCGAAGCGGCTGACGGTCACCTGGAACGTGAACTGGCCGGCGCTGGTGGAAAAGCTCGGGCCAACGCTGGTCACCTATGAGATCGAGGAGGCCGGCGACGTCGTCAAGCTGACGATGCTGCAATCGCACGACCGGGACATCAGCGACGACATCCTGTCCGGCGGCCGCGCCGGCTGGCCCGCGATCCTGTCGAGCCTGAAGAGCCTTCTGGAAACCGGCCATGCGCTGGCGATCAAGATGCAGCCGCCGGAGCGGATGCTGGCCGCGCTGAAGGAGATGGGGATCGGGACGCCGAAGTAGCGTCCTGCGCTTTCGGTCATCCCTACCCATTCTGGGACATACCAGGCGTGCCATGAACGACGACTCGTGGTATCTTGCAGCTATGACCAAACAGAAAAACGACACGACAAAAGGTACGAAGTCCGGCCGCTTCGTGCTCGGAAGCGATCGTTTTGCCAAGATCAGCGAAGTCGAGGGCATCAAGCTTACGCCGGCAATGAAAAGGCGCGCGAGCGATGCGCGAAGCAAAGGCCTCACGGCGGAGGAATATCGCCAGGCAATCATTCGCAGCCATCGCAAGGGCTAACCGAACGCATGTACGATGCGATCGAGGATCCCTACACCTACAAGAACTCGACCGTACTGGTGAACAAGCTCGACTTGCGAGACCAGGATGAACTCGACGCATTCGAGGCTGAAATCTCAAGCGCGCGAGCGGAAGAACCGCTGCCAGACGGATCGATGAACTTCGAGCACTACAAGGCTATCCACCACCATCTGTTTCAAGATGTCTATCAGTGGGCGGGCCAGGTCCGCACGGTCAGGATTGCGAAGGGCGGCAATCCATTCTGTTTTCCCGAAAACATCGAGGACCAGGCGAACAAGCTGTTCGACGGTTTGCGATCTGCGGATTACCTCCACAATCTCGATGCGCGGACATTCGCAAACCAAGCTGCGCATTTCCTGGCAGAGCTGAATGCGATCCACGCGTTCCGCGAAGGAAACGGACGATCGCAGCTTACGTTCTTCGCCCTGCTGGCCGACCACGCGGGCCACCCGCTCAAAATCGAAAAATTAAAGCCGGACGAAATGCTGGCGGCGATGATTGCCAGTTTTGACGGCGACGAACGCAAGCTCGGCAGTGTGATCTATGGTCTGATTGCGTGACCCTACGACGGAACCCGGCGTAACAAATAGGAGCAGAAGCTCCCAAGGCGACGACGGCGGAGGGCGCGGCTCCCTTGTGGCTGTTCGCGAGTGGACTCAGGCCTGCCTAAGGGATATTCCAGCGCGAGCAGTTTCAGAACAGAACTGCTGCCTCGCATGCAGAGGCCGAACGTCACTCTAATTTGCAACAAAACCGTTGATTTGAGCGCGGAACCACGCACCGATGAGCCTGCGTACCCGGCTATTAATTCTTGTTATTGCCGCGATGCTGGTGCCGGCCATCCTTGTGGGATTGCGCTTTATCCAGAACCGCACCAGCGATATCGACGCGGCGCTGGCCGGCCTGTCGGCCGCCGCCAACGACATTCTCGCCGATCTCGACGAGAAAATTCAGGGTACGGCCCAGCTTCACTATGGCCTCGCCCGCGCCCGCGACCTCCATACCAGCGACAAGGCGGCCTGCTCGGCGTTCCTGTCCGCCGTGCGCGAGGAATACACGCGCTACACCGGCATCCTGACCATCAATCCGGACGGCAGCCTGTTCTGCGACTCGCTCAAGACCAACCGGACGCTGGATCTGAGGGACCGCGAATATTTCAGGCAGGCGCTGAATGCCCACGGCATCGTCACGCTCGAGCCCGTGTTCGGGCGGCTGACGGGAATCTCTGTGCTGCAGATCGCCTATCCCGTTCGCGCCGATACCGGCGAATTGAAATTCATCCTGCTCGCCTCGTTCAATCTGAAGAAATTCGCCGAGGACCATGACAGGCGCCTGTCTGACGACAGCGAGATTCTGCTCGTTGACAGGAAAGGCACGGTTCTCGTCGCGCCCGACAGCAAGGACTGGACCGAGCCGGCCGGCGCATCAATTGCAAATGCGGAGTTGTTCCGGTTTGCGGCCTCGCCGAACCGCGAGCCATTCCATGAAGCGGCCGGGCGCGAGGGCCGAACCCGTGTCTGGGCTGCGGCTCGCTCGGCCTCGGCACGCGATGCCGGGCTTCACATCATGGTCGGGCGGCCCAAGGACAGCCTGGTGGCCGCGGCCAACCGCCGGCTTTACGAGGACCTGGCGATCCTTGCGGTGGCCTCGCTGCTGCTGCTCGCGGGCGTCTGGCTTCTGGCGACGATTGGCATCGGCCGCCAGGTCGGACGTTTGGCGGCGATGGCGACGAAGCTCGGGCTTGGCGATCTGAGTGCACGAATTGCCCAGCCCCATCCGGGCGGCGAGCTCGGCGGGCTGATGACACAGTTCAACAGCACCGCCGAATCGCTCGAGCGTCAGCGCGCCGCCATTGACGAGCTCAACCAGAAGCTTACCCAATCCCAGAAAATGGAGGCGATGGGTCAGCTCACCGGCGGCGTGGCGCATGATTTCAACAATCTGCTGACGGTCATCCTCGGCAATGCGGAGCATCTCGCCGAACGGCTGGCGCCGCACAAGGAGCTGAGCAACATCGCCGAGAGCATCGCGACCGCCGCCGAGCGTGGCTCGGATCTGACCCGAAGCCTGCTCGCGTTCGCACGCAAGCAGCCTTTGATGCCGAAGCGCATCGACATCGGCCAGAAAATTCTCGGCATGGAGCAATTGCTGCGCCGGACGCTCGGCGAACATGTCGAATGTGAATTCCACCTCGATCAGGACTTGTGGCAGGCCAGCGTCGATCCCGGCCAACTGGCCTCGGCACTGCTCAATCTGGTGCTGAATGCACGGGACGCCATGCCATCAGGCGGCAAGCTGACGGTCGAGGTGAAGAACACCTTGCTCGGTGAAACCGACGTCGACGTCAACGGCGAAGCGCGGCCCGGCGACTATGTCATGGTCGCCGTGACCGATACCGGCACCGGCATGACGGCCGAGGTCGCCGGCCGCGCCTTCGAGCCGTTTTTCACCACCAAGGAGGTCGGCAAAGGCACCGGCCTCGGCCTGAGCATGGTCTACGGCTTCGCCCAGCAATCCGGCGGGGCGATGCAGATCCGTTCCGAACCGGGACATGGCACCGCCGTCAGGCTTTTCTTTCCCCGCGTCGGAACATCTCAGCCAAGCGCCGCGCCGTCCAGCGATCAGCCGGCCACCCCAACTGGCAGCGAAACCATTCTCGTTGTCGAGGATGACGATATGGTGCGCCGCTATGTCGAAAGCGAATTGAAGGCGCTCGGCTATCGCGTCATCGTCACGCCCAATGCGCCTGCGGCGCTCGAAATTCTGCGCGGCCCTGAGACCATCCATCTCCTGTTCACGGATGTCGCGATGCCCGGCGGCATGTTCGGAACCGAGCTCGCCCGCCAGGCCGCGCGCCTGCGGCCTCAGTTGAAGATTCTCCTCACCTCCGGCCATACCGAACATCCCACCGAGGCGATCGACGGGGCCGGCCGCGACGTGCGGATCCTGAACAAGCCCTACCGCCGGCATGATCTGGCATCGATGCTGCGCGCGGTCCTGAAGGCGAATTGACCGCCGGTCTACGCCGCCACCGGCGCGATGATCCTCCGATAGAGGTGCCAGGTGGTGTGGCCGAGCACCGGCAGCGTCACCAACAGGCCGAGGAAATAGGGCATCGCCGAAACCGCGAGCAGGATCACGATCAGCGCGGCCCAGCCGATCATCGGCAGCGGACTCGTCACCACCGCGCGGACGCTCGTGATCATCGCGGTGACGAAATCGACGTCGCGGTCGAGCAGCAGCGGAAACGACACCACGGTCAGCGAAAACAGGATCAGCGACAGCGCGGCGCCGACCGCATTGCCGATGGCGAGGAACAGCAGACCCTCATTGGTGGTGAGCACCACCGTAATGAACTCGCGCAGGCTGGCGAACGAGGCGTTGAGCCCGAGCAGCAGGGCGATCAAGAGCCGGACCTGGTACATCCAGATCACGAACACGAACAGCGTGACGAAGGCCATCCAGCCGATCTCGCTGCGTGACCTTATCGTGGCCCAGATCGCGCCGAACGAAACCGGCTGCCCGGCTTCGCGCCGCCGGCTCACCTCGTAGAGCCCGATGGCGACGAACGGGCCGAGCATGGCAAAGCCCGCGGCGAGCGGATAAACCAGATAGACCATGCCGAACGCGGTCAGGCAGAGCAGGATCACGATCCCGCCGGCGGCATAGAACGCGCCGAAGGCGAGCCCGTAGAGCGGCATCGCCTGAAAATCCCGCAAGCCCTGGCTCAGCGCCTCCGCGATGTCGGCCGCCGTAATCGGCCGCACCACCGGATCGGCCTTGCCGGAGATCGACATCGCGCTCCTCCTCCATGATCGGAGGTATTGGAGCCGATCCACGCCGACAGCATATTGATCTTCGTCAAATCTTCGGGTGCCGGCATTGCCGCCCGAGGGCTGCCCTCACCGCTTCAGCGGCTGGAAACGCGAACAGCGCTTGTCAGGAACGGGGCAGGAGCAGGAGCGCCACAACAAGATTCGCAACAAACAGCGCCGCATCGATGACGAAAATCCGGAGCATCGGCCCCTTCAACACGGGCCAGTACGCCACCCCGACCCGTCCGCCGCGCATCAGGACCGGAAGGTTGTAGGCGAACTGGCTGAAGTGACACGCAGAGAAAAACAGGAACAACGCAAGCTGCGCGTCAAAAGCCCCGAAGAAGGGCGGCCGGAACAACAGGAGATACAGCGACAGGAGGCCGATCGGCAGATTCATCGCGCCCAGAAATGCAACGCTGGCCGACAAGGTCGGCGCGATCGGATTTCCGCGCTCCTCCCGGGGCACCAGTATCTTCAGCGTATTGCCCTGGGCAATGCTGAACTGGATGAACGCGCCGCCGAACCAGAGCGTATTGAGAAGCAGAACAATGTCCGAAAATCGCATGGCTACTTTCCGTAGAAGGCCTCGCTGCGCACCACACGGCCAGCGCCGTCGAAATCCATGAACTCGCTGGCGCGCGCGTCGCCCAGCTGCCACCACACCGTCAGGCGCGCGATCGTATCGTCCCAGCTCCAGTTCAGGATTTTCAGGTCCGCGCTCTCGATATGGCCGTAGGCCTTCTGCCAGTAGGCACGGATGTTCTCGGCCCCTGCGACGACCGGGGACTCCGTCAATTTGAGCGCCAATGGGCTGCGCATCTCGGCGTTTTCGGCAAAGTGCGAAACGACGGCGTCGATATCGACCTTGCGCCAGTTCGCGCACCACGTCTCGACAAAGCGTCCGGCCGCCGCGCGATCCGTTATCTGTTCGCTCATGCTCGCGCCCTCCCTCGGTGCAACTGCCGGGAAGGCATGACACAGGGCAATTCTCACGTCAACTATGTTGACATGAGAAAGCGGTCAGTTGCTGTCGGCAATGGCCCCCATCACCGCCATCCAGGCGGCAGCGCCGGGCGGGCCGACACGATCAAACGCCTCGCGCAGGACCTTGCGCTCGTAGCCGGATGCCCGCTGCTCGATGCGCTGGCCGGCCTCAGTCAGCCGCAGCAGTTTGGAGCGATGCTGCTCGGGCGACCGCTTCGAAATCAGCAGCTTACGCTCCAGCAACAGGCCAAGCGGCCGGTTCACGGCTTGCTTGGATATGCCGAGGATCTCGATCAGCGAGCCGATCGAGATGTCTGGCTGCCGCGCAACTACATAGAGAATGCGGTGATGCGGGCGCGACAGGCCAAGCGTGGCGAGATACTCGTCGGCCGAAAGCGTCATGCCACGCCAGCCGTAATACATGAGCTCCAGCGCTGCATCCAAATCGTGGAGCTTCTTGAGCGAGGCGCGGTGCAGGCCCGCGGCGTGAGACGTTTTCTTTTGCATTTTTGTACCGCGTCGAATTGACCGAAGAGCCCTACCCCAGCGCCCGCAACTCGCGCCGCAGCACCTTCCCCGTCGCCGTCATCGGCAGCGTTTCGGCGAACTGCACGAAGCGCGGGTATTCGTGGGCGGCGAGCTGCACTTTCACGAACTCCTGGATCTCGCGCGCCAGTGCGTCGCTCGCGGCAAAGCCCGGGCGCAGCACGATCCAGGCCTTGATGGATTCGGTGCGGATCGGATCGGGAATGCCGACCACCGCCGACATCGCGACTGCCGGATGCTTCATCAGCGTGTGCTCGATCTCTGCCGGGCCAACGCGATAGCCGGCGGTCGTGATCACGTCGTCTTCGCGGCTGACGTACCAGAAATAACCGTCCTCATCCTGCACGCCGAGATCGCCGGTGAGCAGGAACTCGCCGGCATATTTTTTCGCGGTCGCGTCCGGATTCTTCCAGTACTCGATCATGGTGCAGGGACACGGCTGGCGCACGCCGATGATACCGCGCGCACCGCGCGGCAATTCCTCGCCCCTGTCGTTGACGATGCGGACGTCGAAGCCAGGCGTCGCCTTGCCCATCGAGCCGGGGCGGATCGGAAACAGGTTCGAATTGCTGCCGATCACGAGATTGCATTCGGTCTGGCCGAACACTTCATGCGCGTCGATGCCGAAGGTTTCGCGCACCCAGCCGTGCAATTCGCCGCCAAGCGATTCACCGCCGGTGAAGATGCTGCGCAGGTTCAAGCCGGGATTCTTCACGCCGGCCTGCCGCATCAGTTTCAGCGCGGTCGGCGGCAGGAAGGTGTTGCGGATGCCAAGCTCGGCCATCATCGTCATCGCCGCCTGCGGCTCGAATTTGCGCGCGCGATGGCCGACGAGCGGAATGCCGTGATACCAGAACGCAAAGAGGCAATTGATCAGCCCGCCGATCCAGGCCCAGTCCGCCGGCGTCCACATCAGGTCGCCGGGCCGCGGCAAAAAGTTATGGCACATCTCGACATTGGGGAGATGGCCGAGCACGACGCGATGGGCGTGCAGCGCGCCTTTCGGATTACCCGTGGTGCCTGACGTGTAGATGATCAGAGCCGGATCGTCCGCCGAGGTATCGACGGTAGGGAACACGTCATCCGCCTCCTCAATCGCCGGCCAGAACGGCTTGGCGCCAGCGTGCGCGATGCTGGTCGTGACATAGATGGCCTGAAGATAGGGCAGCCGGTCGCGGATCTTCGAGAGCTTCTCCCATCCGCTTTCGTCGGTAATGATGGCCCGTGCGCCGGAATTCGACAGCCGGAATTCCAGCGCGTCCTCGCCGAACAGCGCGAACAGCGGAATGGAGATCATGCCGGAACGGAACGCCGCGAGATGCGCAATCGGCAATTCAAGGGATTGCGACAGGAACACGGCGATGCGGTCGCCGCGCGAAAGGCCGTCACCCTTCAACACGTTAGCGAACCGGCGCGACATCTCGGCGACCTCGTCGAACGAGGTGCGCGTCGTGACGCCGTCCTCGTCGACATAGATCAGCGCCAGCCGGTTGCTGCCGTCAGCATGTCGATCGCAACACGCCGTCGCCATGTTGAAGCGATCCGGGACGTCCCAGCGGAAATTGCGGTAGAGCTCGTCGTAGGTTGAGGCTTCGGTGAGCATGGTGGCGGCCTGTCGCTAACGTTCTCACGGCCGGACGTTGTTCCGGCCATCCACGTTCTTGTTTGCTTGGCCAGTGAGTTTAAAGACGTGGATGCCCGGGACAAGCCCGGGCATGACGTGGAGCGGCGTTTTGTAGCCGTGACTTAAGGCGCCCGCGCCCGCTCCATCGCCAGCTCTGCCTCGAGGCTTGCGAGGTCGCGATAGATCGAGGCGACGGCCAGCACGCGGCCGTTGCTCTTGTACTGCAGCAGGCAATCCCTACCGGAGATGTCGCCATCGACGGTGATTTCGTCCCATTTCTCGGCGTGGCCGACATAGTTGATCGGTACATCGTAGTGCTGGCTCCAGAAAAACGGCACCGCATGGAACGGCTCGCGCTGCCCAAGCATGTTTCGCGCGGCCGTCTGGCCCTGACGCTGGGCGACCACCCAATGCTCGACGCGGATAGTCTGAAGGGAATGCGGATCGGGCCAGCGTGCAATATCGCCCGCGGCGTAGATGCCGGAAATGCTGGTTTCCAGATAGGCATTGACGGTGACGCCGCGGTCGATCGCCAGCCCCGCCTTCTCGGCCAATTGAAGGCGCGGACGCACGCCGACGCCGACTACCACAAGATCGGCGTCGATCGCGCCGCCGCTCTTCAGCGTCGCGCGCTTGCCCTCGATCGCGGTGACGGTGTCGCCGAGATGGAAGATGACGCCGTGCTCTTCATGCAGGGCGCGGACGAAGTCGCCCAATTCGGGCCCAAGCACGCGCTCCATCGGCCGCTGCTCGAGGCCTACGACATGGACCTCGACATTTCTGGCGCGCAACGAGGCCGCGGCTTCCAGCCCGATGAAGCTCGCGCCGATCACGACCGCACGCCGCGCGCCGTCGGCCAGTGCAATGATCGCGCGGGAATCGGCGAGCGAGCGCAGCACGTGGACATGGGGCTGATCCATGCCCGGTATCGGCAGGCGTACCGGCTCCGCGCCGGTCGCCAGCAGCAACCGGTCGTAGGGGATGGTCTCCCCGCCTGATGTGACGACATGGCGCGCGTCGGTGTCGATGGCCGTGACCTCGGTGTTGAGGCGCAGGTCGATCTTCGCCTCGGCGTAGAAATCATCCGGCCGCAACGGCACCCAGTCCTCCGGCGCGCTGCCGGCGAGATAATCCTTGGACAAATTGGGCCGGTCTACCGGGGCTGCGGCCTCATGGCTCAGCATCACGATGCTGCCGGGATACTCCTGCCGCCGCAGCATCTCGGCGGCGGCAAAGCCTGCCGCGCCGCCGCCGACGATCACGATCCGGCCGGGCGCATCGGTGATACCAATCACCTGCGGCTTGGGCTGTTCACGCTTCTCCCGAACGAAGATGCGACCGTCTTGCTGCTCGACCTTCCAGACCGCGATCGGACTGAGCGCCGGCGCCCTTGTGGCTTCGCCAGTGCGCAGGTCGAAACAGGCGTGATGCCAGGGACAACGGATGCCCCCGCCGGTCACCAGGCCTTCCGCGAGCGGCCCGTGATAATGGGTGCAATGGGCGCCGACCGCGAAAATCTCCGCTTCGCGCCGCACCAGCACGACTTCTTCGTCGCCGACATGGCCAAGCAAGGTCTCGCCCACGAATTCGGACAGCAGGATGCCCTTTGACAGATCGGGACCGGCGGGCGGAGCTTGCTGATCGGCCATGTCGTCCTCCGCTTGGGTTGCGTCAGGTCGCCATTCCCAGAAATTCCTGACGGGTCAGCGCGTTGTCGCGAAAGCAGCCGAGCATGCGGCTGGTCACGAGATCGGAGTCCGGCTTGTGCACGCCGCGCGTCGTCATGCAGTGATGCGACGCCTTGATAATGACGCCGACGCCCTGCGGTTCCAGGACGTCATTGATGGTGTTGGCGATCTGCGCGGTCATCTTTTCCTGGATCTGCAGACGCCTGGCATAGACGTCGACGACGCGCGCCAGCTTGCTGATGCCGACCACGCGGCC
>Ga0081455_10006475_pt1 | contig 12554 bp, 8 predicted proteins | sample TabmetS3T2R1_FD_70207 | JGI IMG/M metagenome (GOLD analysis project Ga0081455, IMG submission 70207) | Tabebuia heterophylla rhizosphere microbial communities from the University of Puerto Rico - S3T2R1 | ecosystem: Host-associated > Plants > Roots > Rhizosphere ... | reverse complement strand
GCCGGCACCGCCGTACTCGCCGGGACCGGCCTCGGCTTCGCCAACGCGGTCACCCCGGGACGGGTCGGCGTCGTAGCGGCCGCGGGCACCGGCGCGCAGGAGGCGATGTGCCTGCTCGACCGCTGGGGCGTCGGCGTCAGCCAGGTGATCGGACTTGGCGGCCGGGATCTCAGCGCGGCCGTGGGCGGGCGGATGGCGCTCTCGGCGATCGCGGCGTTACGTGACGATCCCGGCACGGATGCCATCCTGCTCGTCTCCAAACCCCCGTCGGAGCAGGTGGCGCGAACCGTGCTCGGGGCCGCCGGCGCGACACCGCTCGTCGCTGCGCTCGTCGGCCTGGACGCGGCCGGCTTCCCCGTCCCGGACGGGGTCACGCTCGCGCGAACGCTGGAGACCGGCGTCGCCGCGACGCTCGACGTGCTGGGGCACACCGTCCCGGACACCACGGCGCTGCTCGGCCCGTCCGTCGAGCAGGCCCGGCGCCGGATCGGGCCCGGTCGCACGCTCGTGCGCGGCCTGTTCTCCGGCGGGACGCTGTGCTACGAGTCCCTCGTGATCCTCGGCCGCGTGCTGGGCGCCGTGTACTCGAACACGCCGATCGATCCCGAGCGGGGGCTGCCCGCGCCGCCCGGCACGCATCAATGTCTCGACCTCGGCGAGGAGGAGTACACGAAGGGACGTCCGCATCCCATGATCGACGCCGAGGCGCGTATCGACGCCCTGCGCGAACACGCGGCCGACGAGCAGGTGGCCGCCGTCATCCTCGACGTCGTGCTCGGGTACGGCGCGCATCCCGACCCGGCGTCGGTGTTCGCCCCGGTGTGCGCGCACGTCATGTCCGGCGCGGGGCCGCAGGTCGTGGCCTACGTCCTGGGCACGGACCAGGATCCGCAACACCTGTCGACCCAGCGTGCGCGACTCGTCGAGGCCGGGTGCATCGTCACCGAGACGGCGGCTCGCGCATCGTTGGCCGCTGCCGCAGTCGCCACCGGCGACGCGTCGTTGGTCGGGATGACGTTGTGAGGGCAGCGCTCGTCACGTACTCGACCAAACCGCGCGGCGGCGTCGTGCACACGCTGTCGCTCGCCGAGGCGCTCGCCGCGCGCGGGACACCCGTGCCGGTGATCGCCCTCGGCGACGGGTTCTTCCGGGACGTTCAGGCCCCGCACCACCTCGTCCCGGCACCGCCGCGGGCCGACACGCTCGAGCAGCGGGTGGCCGACTCGGTGGACGCGCTCGAACGCGGGCTGGCCGCCGTCGCGGACGACTTCGACATCCTGCACACCCAGGACTGCATCTCCGCCCGGGCGGCAGCGCGGATACGCGACGCCGGTGCCCCGATCACGGTCGTGCGCACCGTCCACCATGTCGACGACTTCACGACGGAGGCGCTCATCGACTGCCAGCGTCAGTCGATCCTCGAACCCGACCGGCTGATCGTGCCCAGCCGGGACTGGCAGCGCCGGCTCCGCGACGAGTACGGGGTCGACGCCGAGGTCGTCCACAACGGCGTCGACATGGCGCGCTTCGGCCCGATCGACCCGCAGCGGCGCGAGGCGCTGCGCCGCGACTCCGGACTCGACGACCGGTTCGTGTTCCTGTCCGTCGGCGGGATCGAGCCGCGCAAGGGCACGGTCTTCCTGATCGAAGCACTGGCCGCCCTCGTCGCCAACCGCGACGTCGTACCGCGGCCGGCGCTCGTCGTCGTCGGCGGGCACTCGTTCCAGGACTATGCCGAGTACCGGGACAAGGCGCTCGCGACGCTCGACGGTCTCGGCCTGGAACCCGGCCGCGACGTGGTCGAGCTCGGCACGGTCACCGACGCGACCCTGCACGAGTGGTACCGCAGCGCCGACGCGTTGGCCTTCCCGTCCGTCAAGGAAGGATGGGGGCTGGCCGTGCTCGAGGCGATGGCCGCCGACCTGCCGGTGGTCGCGAGCGACATCGCGGTGCTGAAGGAGTACCTCACCGACGGCGAGACCGCCGTCCTCACCGCCGTGGGCGACCCCCGCTCGCTGGCCGCGGGCATGCGGGCACTCATCGCCGACGCCGACCTGCGGCGACGCCTCGTCGCCGGCGGCCGGCGCCTGGTGCCCGAGTTCACCTGGGACCGCGCTGCCCAGGCGCACGAGCGGATCTACAAGTCGATCAGAGCGTCCAGGTCTGCATGACCAGCGCGCCCTGACGGCGGGCGGTGAGCACCGAGTCCAACACGTCGAGCGGGTTGATCGGCTTCACGCCCTCCATCATGTCGATCTCGCGCATGCCGTACAGCGCGGCTGCGGAGAATCGGCACGCATAGACGTGGCCGCCTTCGTCCATGAAGGTCTGCAGCTGCTTGTTGTAGGCCAGCGCGCCGGGGAACGGCTCGTCGCCCACCTTCGGATAGCCGCGAGTCGCCGCCGCCATCAGCGAGCCGGGACCGTAGAGGATGAGATGGGTGTCGAAGCCCTTCCGGTTGATCCGGGTCACGGTCAGCATGTTCACCAGGCCGACCGAACCCTCGAACGGCACGGTGTGCATGAGGATGTACGCCGACTCGCCCGGCTCGGCCTGGATGTCCTCGAAGACCTTGTCCTCGTAGTCGACGATCGCGTCGCCCTTGGTGACCCGCTCACCCACGATCTGCGCCATCGCGAGATCCCCTTTCCTGTCGGGTTGACGAGAGCACCGCCGGACCCGCGGCCTGCGGTGGAGGTGCCCACTGCTGGCGATGGCTGCCGGGCATCGTCAGCATGATCCGGTGCCGCAGTTTCCACGGCAGCACGCGATAGGTCGGCGCGAACACGCGCCGCCAGAACAGTTCCGCCGCGCCGTGCGGACGACGCGGGCTCCGTGCCCCGTACCGGCGGGCCACCTGCTCCTGCGCACCGACCAGCAGGTAGTGCTCGGAGTGCGTCCGCAGCCAGCGGGCGAAGGGCATGTCAGCCTCCCCGCAGCCGGTCGAGACCGTTCTGGGCGGCGAGGACGATCGGTTCGTTCAGCGCGCCGATCGCAGGCGAGTAGACGTTCTCCATCGTCGCGAGGTCACCGAACGTGAATCCGAACTTCACCGCCATGGCCAGGAAGTCAGCGCGCTCCTTGATGCCCTCGCCGCCGACGAGCTGCGCGCCGATGAGCCGCAGGGTGCCCGGCTCGGCGAGGAGCTTCACCGTGACCGGTTTGACGCCCGGGTAGTACCGCGCGCGGGAGATGCCCTGGGCCTTGCCGAGGACGTACGGGATGCCGAGGGCCGTCGCGGTCGTCTCGCCGAACGACGCGCCGCCGATGATCCACTTTCCAGCTGGCGTACCCCACGGTACGTACACCGCGCGATAGGTGCGCGACCCGCCCCCGGCGTTGAAGCCGGCCACCTTCCCCTGCGCGTAGGCGTGGCTGCCGGTGAGACCCTGCAGCGGGACGCGGGTCAGGCCGTGCGGGATCTCGGTGCAGTCGCCCGCCGCGTAGACGCCGGGTACGGACGTGGCCATCCGCTCGTCGACGATCAGGCCGCCGGTCGAACCGATCTTCACTCCGGCGGCCGCGGCGAGCGCGGTGTTGGCCTGCTTGTGGGTGCACACGACGGCGAGGTCCGCGGTGATCTCGCCGTCGGAGGTCTGCACCCCGCGCAGACTGCCGTCGCCGAGGAACGCCTGCAGCGTGGTGTTGTAGTGCGCGACGACGCCGAGTTCGCGCCACGACTCCTCGACCGGCGCCATGATGTCGGGGTCGGCCATCTCGGACAACGGCCACGGCCCGGGATCGACGAGATGGGTCTCGATGCCGCGGTGGGCGAGAGCCGTGGTCATCTCCACGCCGAGCGGGGACGCCTCGACGACGACGGCCGCCTTGACCGTGTCCAGGACCTTGTCCCACTCCATCGCCTCGCGGATGTTCTTCACGTAGTAGAGGCCACCCAGGTCGCCGCCGGGAACGCCCGGGTCGGCGTAGTCGAACCCGGTCGCCAGCACCAGGCCGTCCCATGTCACCTCGCCCAGCCCGTCGACGGCAACGACCTTGCGCGCCAGGTCGACGCTGCTGACCCGGGTCTCGTAACGGATGTCGATGCCGGCCTGGACGTAGGCGTCCTTGGTGGCGAGGAACAGCCGCTGGAAGTCGTCGATCTCCTTGCCGTGCACGTACGGGATGCCGCACGGGCTGTAGGCGACGTCCTCGAACTCGGTGAAGACGACGACTTCGTTCTCGGGCGCAGCTGCCTTGACGCCGCCCGCCGCGCCGATACCGGCCGCTCCGCCGCCGACCACTACGATCTTGTTCGCCACGCGTGACACCCCCTTCGCGTGCCGAGCGGGGGGACAATCGTCCATCATGATCGAGGTTCGTTCACTATATTAGACGCCGCCATGCCGTCAAGGGGAGCGCCGAGATGACCAGATCGGTCCGCAAGCCGCAGCGTGCGCTGCGCATCGAGGAGCACGTCGACGGGATCGTCAGCTCCATCGGGCCGAAGCTCAAGCAACTCCGGCAGGAACAACGCCTCTCGCTCCAGCAACTCGCCGTCAAGGCCGACGTGTCCGCCGCGGCGATCCACAAGATCGAGCGCAACGACATGGTCCCCACGATCACCACGCTGCTCAAGATCGCCACCGCGCTCGACCGCCCGGTCGGCTACTTCATCGACAGCGACGACGCACCGCCCGAACCGGTCGCGTTCACTCGGGCGAGCGACCGGCCCGCCGTGTTCACGCCGCACGCCGGCCTGCACCTCGCCGGAGTGTCCGGCCCGTACGCGCCGTTTCGCAGCGCGGCGGCCGTCGCCACGCTCGACCCCGGGGCGAACAGTGGGACCAAGGACCTCGTCCATCCCGGCGAGGAACTCGTCTACGTCCTCGAAGGCCGCGTGATCTTCGACATCGCCGGTGAGCGCTACCAGGTCGGCCGGGGCGACTCGCTGCACTTCATCGGTGAGCAGCCGCACCACTGGGCGAACGGGGGAAAGGCCACCGCGCGCGCCCTGTGGATCGCGCTTCGCGACTGATCCGGCTCGCCCGCCTGGGTTTACTATGCGATGGATTCGGTTCGGATAGTAGACAGTCAGGGGGCCGCGTCATGGCGTCACCGGAGAAAGTCAGAGGCCAGGTCATCGACGCGCACAGCCACATCGGCGAGATGGAGGCGTGGGCGTTCTACAACCTCAAGGAGCCCGTCAAGCCGACCGTCTACGAGTTCGCCGACGCTAACGCCTATCTCCGGCATCTCGACGGCGTCGGGGTGGAGCGCGGCCTCGTGCTGCCGAACTACGGCATTCCCGTGCAGAGCCAGCCGTTCTCGCTCAACGACCTCGTCATCGACTCGGCCCAGGGCAGTGACCGTCTCGTGGGCGGGCTGTGGGTGTCGTTCCTCCCGCAGAACAAGGAGATGACCCTCGACGCACTGAAGCACGCCGGCGAGCCGGGCATCGTCGCGCTGAAGACGACCTTCCTCCTCGGCGGCAACCCCGACCCCGGCAGCTGGGACGACGACACCCGCGAGATCGCCGAGGCGTGCTTCGCCGCCGCCGAGGCCAATGACCTGGTGTTCCACTTCCACACCAGTGCGGGCGGGACGTCGGACATCAACAACTTCGTGCCGCTGGTCGAGCAGTACGGCAAGCGCATCAAGATCTACCTCGTGCACTTCGGCGGCGGCGTCAGCGGCCACATCAAGCTGGTGCCGCAGTTCCTCGACTGGGTGGAGCAGGGCTACCGCGTCTTCTGCGACACCACCTGGACGATCGGCTTCGGCGCGCGCTGGCTGATGACCGAGATCGAGCGGCGCGGGGTCGGCGAGGATCGGGTGCTGTTCGCGTCCGACGAGCCGTGGAGTGATTTCTGGGGCGAGTACTGGAAGATCAACGGCGCGCCCGTCAGCAGCGAGCTCAAGCAGCGCATCCTGCACCGCAACTTCGAGGAGCTCTACGGCGCCAAGTCGTAAGAGCAGGCCGGCCGGGATCCCTGCGGTTGACGTGGTTGCCGGGGACAGCGCCGGGCATTTCCACTAACCGGGGACGTACCCGCCGCCGGGCCCCCGCGGCGCGTGTGCTGGCCGAATTGATTTCGTACGCTGCCTGGAGAAGGGGGACGGGTGTCGGACGGGGGCGGGCTCGAGATCGGCCTGCTGGGCGAGTTTGCGGCGTCGTACGGCGGCGTTCAGCTCGACCTCGGTGGGCCGCGTCAACGTGCCGTCCTCGCCATGCTCGTGGTGCACCGCGGCCAGACGGTCAGTGCTGAGCAGATCATCGAGTGCTTGTGGGAAGACGAGCGGCCGGCGAGTGCGTTCGCGGGCCTGCAGTCCTATGTCTCCCATCTGCGCCGCCGCCTGGAGCCGGACGTCGCGGCCCGGTCCCGGTCGGGCGTGATCGCGCGTCAGGCGCGGGGCTACGCGGTACGGCTGTCCCCCGACGCCGTCGATGCGTGGCGCTTCGAGCAGCTGGTCGGGGCGGCCGACGACGCCGATCCGGTGCGCCGACTGACCGAGGCGCTGCGGCTGTGGCGCGGCGCGGCGCTGGCCGACTACGCCGACCAGGCGTGGGCGCAGCCGGAGATCACCCGGCTCGAGGAGCTGCGGTCGGTGGCCCGTGAGCGCCTGGCCGCGGCTCGGGTGGATCTCGGCGAGGCCGCGGTCATGGTCGGCGAGCTCGAGGCGATGGTGGCCGAGGCGCCGCTGCGCGAGGAGCGCTGGCGACTGCTTACGCTCGCGCTCTACCGAGCGCATCGGCAGGCCGATGCCCTCGGTGCGCTGCGCCGCGCCCGGCAGACGTTCGCGGACGAGCTCGGTGTCGATCCGGGCCCGGCGCTGCGGACCCTCGAGGCCGACGTTCTCGCCCAGTCGCCCGCCCTGGAAGTACGTACGGCCGCGGCCATACCTGCGGTGCCCGAGTCCGTTCCGGACGAGAACGCGGTGGCCGATCTCGTCGAGCGCGACCGCGAGCTGTCGCAGCTGCGTCAGGCTCTCGCCCAGCTGAGCCTGGGCCAGTCGACGCGGCTGCTCGTGGAAGGCCCGGCCGGCATCGGCAAGACCCGGCTGCTGGACGAGCTCGGCCGCCGGGCCGCGGAGCGTGGAGTGCGGGTCCTGGTGGCACGGGGCAGTCCGCTCGAGCGGTCCTTCGGCTACGGCGTCGTGCGTCAATTGCTGGAGCCGGCGATCACCGACGGACTGCTGTGCGGGGCAGCCGCTCCGGCGCGGGCCGTGTTCGACCTGGCGTCCGAGCACGGCGAGGGTTCGCTCGCCGTGCTGCACGCGCTGTACTCGGTCACCGCCCAGCTCGCGGCCGAGACGCCACTGCTGCTCAGCGTCGACAACCTGCAGTGGGCGGACGGCCCGTCGCTGCGCTACCTCGCCTACCTGGCCCGCCGGATGGCCGGGATGCCGGCGATCCTCGCCGCTGCGATGCGGACCGGCGAGGCGGACGACATCGCCGACCTGGTCGCCGAGCTCGCCTTCGACACCGACACCGTCCTGCTGCGCCCGCAGTCGCTCTCGGACGAGGCGACGGGCCGACTCGTGGCCCGCGCGTACGGCCGCGTCGCGGCGCCGCTGTTCGTGGCCGCCTGCCACCGCACGACCAACGGCAACCCGCTGCTGCTGCGGCAGCTGCTGCAGGCCCTCGTCGCCGCGGACGTGAAGCCCGACGCCGCGCACGCGCACGCCGTGCTCGCGGTCGGGTCGCGGGCAGTCTCCAGCCAGGTGTTGCTGCGGCTGCGGCGGATGCCGGAGGAGTGCCGGCGGGTCGCGCGCAGCGTCGCCGTGCTGGGCGATACCGCGCAGTTGCCGCACGTCGCCGCGCTGGTCGGCCTGAGCGAGCCGGACACGGCGGCGGCGATCGCCACGCTCACGCGCGCGGAGCTGCTGCGCGACGAGGACCCGCTCGGCTTCGTCCACCCGATCGTGGCCGAGGCGGTCTACCGCGACGTGCCCTCCGCCGAACGCGGGCTGGAGCACGAGCGCGCGGCGGCGCTGCTGACCGGACGGGGCGCCAGCGTGGAACAGGTCGCCGCGCATCTGCTGCTGGCGCCGACCCGGGGCGACCGGGCGACGGTCGATGTCCTGCGCGCGGCGGCCGGGAAGGCGGCCGACCGCGGCGCCACCGACAGCGCGGTGACCTACCTGCGCCGCGCCCTGGACGAGCCGCCGGACAGCACGGTACGTCCGGCGGTCCTGCTCGAGGTCGGCCTGCAGGAGGCGCTGGTCGACGGCCGGGCGGGTATCGAACACCTCATGGCGGCGTACGAGCACGTCGCCGACCCCGAGATGCGGGTGCGAATCGCGACGGCGATCGCGCAGACGCAGGTGTTCGCCAGCGAGCGGGGCGCGGCAGTCGCGTTCGCGCGCGACGCGGCCCGTCGGCTGCCGCCGGGGTCGGACGATGCCCGGGACGGTCTGGTCGCGCTGCTGCGGATCAGCGGCATCATGCAATCCGTGGATCCCGCGCTGTGGCGGGACCCGGATGTCGCCGAGCCGACCGGCCCGGGCGTCGGCGCGCAGATGCTGCGGGCCACGCTCGCCTGGGAGGCAATGCTCGAGGGCCGCGACCGCGGCCGGGCGGTGCGGCTGGCCCGCGCGGCGCTGCAGGACGACCGGCTCTGGTCGGCGGACACCGGGCTGCTGTGGTGCATCGCGGCCGCAGCACGCATGTACGCCGACGACGCCCTCGGCGACTTCTGGCTGCGTTCGCGCACGGCGGCACACGCCCGCGGGTCGCTGTTCGCGGTGCTGTCCGTCAACCAGTGGGAGGGCGTGTGGCGGTGGCGCAAGGGTGAGCTGGCCGAGGCGACGACGCTGATCAGCGAGGCGCAGGAGCAGGACCGGATGTGGGGTGGCTCCGGGGTCGGGCTCGCGTACTCCTACGGTGCGCGGGTCGCCATCGAGCTCGACCGCGGTGCCGTGGCCGACGCCCGGCAACTGCTCGACGCCGCGCCGGCCGACGCCCTGCACGGCGACGGCGGCCGGCTGCTCCGCCTGGCCGCCGCCGGGGTGCTGCTCGCCGAGGGCCGGCACGCCGAAGCGCTCAGCGCTGTGGATCAGGTCGCCGACCCGGTGGGCATCGCCAACCCGGCCTGGAATCCGCGGCGTCGGCTGCGGGCAGCGGCGCTGCACGGCCTCGGCCGTACTGCCGAGGCGCTGCCCCTGCTCGAGGAGGAGGTCGCGCTGCTGCGGGGCTGGGGTGCCCCGACGTCGCTCGGGCGGAGCATGACCGAACTCGGCGTGGTGAGCGGGCGCCGAGAGACGCTGGCGGAGGCGGTCGCCGTCCTGGAGAGCAGCGACGCCGCGCTCCTGCTGAGCAAGGCCCGGATGGCGCTCGGCGAGCACCCCGAGACGTCGAAGGGCGAAGCCGTCGTTCTGCTGCGCGATGTCGTCGACGCCGCCGTTGCCTGCGAGGCCTCCGGCGTCGCAAAGCAGGCGTGTGGGGCACTGCGCCGGCTCGGTCAGCCGCCACCGGACGTCCCCTCCCGCGAGCCGGCACCAACCGCGACGCAGCAGCGCGTTACGGCCCTGGCCGACGGCGGGATGGACGTCGCGGAGATCGCCCAGGCCTTGTTCCTGACGCCGCAGACGGTGCACGCGGCATTGGGCGAGCTGGCTGTCGAGGGCGCCCGATGACCGGCCTCAAGTGCATCGCAAGTTCGCCCGCGCATGCTTGCCGTGGATCACGACGATTGAGGAGAACCGTCCGGTGAGACCCCCGATGGCGGCGCCCGCGACCACCGGCAGCGCGCCCGCTGCGTCGCTGCGCGGGCTGTGCGGCGGCGCGGTCCACCTGCCGGGCGACCCCGGCTACGACATGGCCCGCTCGCCGTGGAACCTGCAGATCCAGCACCACCCGGCCGCGGTCGCCTACCCGGCCACGCCGGCCGAGGTGGCCGAGGTGCTGCTCGCCGCCCGTAAGGCCGGCCTGCGAGTGGTGCCGCAGGGCACCGGGCACGGCGCGGCGCCACTCGACGGCCACCTCGGCGACGCCGTCCTGCTGCGCACGGCCGGACTGAGCGAGCTGGAGGTCGACGTCGAGCGCCGCCGTGCCCGCGTCGGCGCGGGAGTGCTCTGGGGCGATCTGGCCGATACCGCCGGCCGGCACGGCCTGGTTGGTCTGCATCCGTCGTCGCCGGACGTCGGCGTGGTCGGTTACTCGATCAGCGGCGGTATCGGGTGGTATGCGCGCCGGCTGGGTCTGCAGTGCCAGGCCGTCACGGCCGTCGAGGTTGTCCTGGCCGACGGCAGCATCGTCCGCGCCACCGCGGACGCCGAGCCCGAGCTGTTCTGGGCGCTGCGCGGCAGCGGGATGCCGCTCGGCGTCGTCACGGCGCTGGAGTTCGACCTGTTCCCGCTCGAGACGGTTGTCGCCGGTTTCCTGGTCTGGGACTGGACCCTCGTCGAGCGGGTTCTTCCGGCCTGGGCCGCGTGGGCGGTGGACGCCCCGGAGGCTGCCACCACGTCCTTCCGCCTGGTCGAGGCGCCGCACATGGAGCACATCCCCGCCGAGCTGCGCGGACGCCGGTTGCTCGTCATCGACGGCGCGGTGCTCGGCAGCGACGCCGCGGCCGAGCAGATCGTCGCGCCGCTGCGCGCCCTGCGGCCGGAGTTCGACACCGTCACCAGGGTCCCGGCGCCGTCGCTCGTCCGGCTGCATCTGGATCCGGAGGGGCCGACTCCCGCCTACGCGAGCAGCCGGCTGTTGAGCGGGCTGCCGGACCCGGCGATCGCCGCGGTGGTCGACGCCGTCGGGCCCGGCTCGGGCAGCCAACTGGACGTCGCGGAGTTCCGGCAACTCGGCGGAGCGCTGCGCCGGCCGGATCCGCGATCGGCGCTGGCCTCGCTCGACGGCGAGTTTCTCGTCCTGGGCCTCGCGCTCGGTGACGATCCCGCCCAGTGGCACCAGTTGCGCGACGACGCCGTCCGGCTGTTGCAGGCGCTGGAGCCGTGGACGACCGGGCGGCAGTATCTGCCGATGCTCGACGATGCGACCGACACGCGTAAGGCGTTCCCGCCGGAGGTGCACAGCCGGCTGGCCACCCTGCGCGCCGCCGTCGACCCCGATCGGCTCTTCGTCGGCCAGCACCTGATGCCCGAGCCGCCCACGGGTTAGCGCTTCAAGTCGTCCTCAAGCGCAGCCTCAACGCGAGCACAACTTCGGCCCAAGCCGCTTCCCGCAATCTGCCTTCACAACACCTGATCTGGAGGCAGAGATGATTCACGTACTCACCAGCGACATCGACGTCCGGCCGGTACGGCTCGACGACTTGCGGGCCCGCGTGAGCGGGGCGATCGCTGAACCCCACGAACCGGCGTACCAGGAGCTGGTCACGCCGTGGAACCTGGCCGTCGAGATGCGCCCGGCAGCGGTCGTCGCGGTGCGCAGCGCCGAGGACGTCGTCGAGACCGTGGCCTTCGCCCGCCGGCACGGCATGACCGTCGGCGTCCAGGCCACCGGGCACGGCGCGATCGCGTCGATCGCCGGTCACCTGCTGATCGTCACCCGCGACCTCGACGAGGTCACCGTGCACGCCGAGGAGCGCTGGGCGCGCGTAGGCGCAGGCGTGAAGTGGCTGCGCGTCATCGAGGCAGCCGCGCCGCACGGCCTCGCGCCGCTGAACGGCTCGTCCAGTGACGTCGGCGTCGTCGGCTATACGACCGGCGGCGGAGTGGGCCCGATGGCGCGGACCTACGGCCTGGCCGCCGACCGGGTCCGAGCGTTCGAGGTCGTGACGGGCGACGGCCGGCTGCGCCGGGTGACACCGGAACGGCACCCGGATCTGTTCTTCGCGTTGCGCGGTGGCAAGGGCGTGGGCGGCATCGTCACCGCGGTCGAGTTCGACCTGCTGCCGGTGTCCACGTTCTACGGCGGCGCGGTGTACTTCGACGGCGCGGACATCCCGGCGGTGATCGAGCGCTGGCGGGCGTGGTCACGCACCCTGCCCGAGCAGGCCACCACGTCGTTCGTGATCCTGCAGCTGCCCGACGCACCCGGCTTTCCGCCGCCGCTCGCCGGCCGGATGTCGATCGGCGTCCGCTTCCTGTGGGTGGGCGACGAGGCCGAAGGAGCGCGGCTGCTGGACGAACTGCGCGCCGCCGCGCCGGTGATCCTCGACGACGCCGCGGTGAAGCCGTACGCGGCGGTCGACTCGGTGCACGCCGATCCGGTGGATCCGCTGCCGGTCGTGGACAAGGGCATGCTGCTGACCGAGCTGCCCGACGAGGCGGTCCAGCGCCTGCTGGCTCTCGCCGGACCGGGCTCGGCGTCGCCGCAGGTCATGGTCGAGGTGCGCCAGTTGGGCGGTGCGTACGCCCGCGAGGGGCAGCACCGCAATGCCTTCGCCCACCGGGCGGCCGGGTTCAGCGTGCTCGCCGTCGGCATGGCGCCCGATCCGCGGGTCGAGCCGCACATCGACGAGATGTTCACGGCGCTGGCCGACTGGGACACCGGCGGTATCTGGCCGAACTTCGGACCGCCGCACGACGAGGCGACGGCCCGCCGGGCGTACGACCCGGCGACGCTCGCCCGGCTGGCCGATGTGGCCGAGCGCTACGACCCGGACGGTGTCCTGGCCGCCGCGGCCTTCGCCCGCCACAGCATGGACGAG
>Ga0081455_10006474_pt1 | contig 12555 bp, 13 predicted proteins | sample TabmetS3T2R1_FD_70207 | JGI IMG/M metagenome (GOLD analysis project Ga0081455, IMG submission 70207) | Tabebuia heterophylla rhizosphere microbial communities from the University of Puerto Rico - S3T2R1 | ecosystem: Host-associated > Plants > Roots > Rhizosphere ... | reverse complement strand
CGATAGCCTTCCCGCGCGAGCGAGCCCTCCTCGTATAACTCACCGCAAAGCGTCGAGAGACGTCTCGCCTCAGCCATGTTGGCGAGCGGGAGCACCGGTTGGCTTCCAACCGCTTTCAATCGCGCCAGTGCTTCTCCCGACTGATCGCCAAGTGCGTCGGCAACGTCCTCGGTAAAGCTGACGACCCAGCCGTCGGTGACTTGCGGCGTGAAGCGAAAGCCGTGCGCCGTGGTAGCCGGCACGAGAATCACTGCGGGTGCGGAAAATCGTGCCGTTGCAGTCTCGAAACTCATCTCGCCGCCGCCCTTCTCGATCAGCAGCACCTGAAAGAGATTGCGGTGACGGTGGGCGCGGATTGTCCAGTCATGGATGGACGAGCGCGACGCGATCGTTTCGATATGGATAAAGTCAAAGGCGGAGTCGTCCGGCGGATCGCCGTATAAGTGAAATAACGGCAGCGCGGAGACGCCCATGGCGCAAGCATATTCCACTTCACCTGCGAAACAACTGCCGAGCGCGACTTCTCAAACGAAAAGCCCCGCCTTGCGGGCGGGGCTTTCCTGATCTCTTCGCTATGCGTCAGCGATCCTGCTGCTGACCGCCCTGCTGACCACCCTGCTGGCCGGGCTTCTCGCGCTGGCCGCCTTGCTGCTGCTGGCCGGGCTTCTGCTGTCCGCCCTGCTGTCCGCCCTGTTGCTGACCACCCTGCTGCTGTTGGCCGGGCTTCTGGTTTGGATTTTGATTCATTTTACTATCCTCTCCAACATAATTTGAGCGCGGCTCACGCACGCGCCCCATGGCAAGAAGAAACGCGCCACGCGCGGTTTTTGTTCCCTTTGCGAGCCCTTCCAAAGTATTGGGAACCTCAGGCTGGCAGGCGTGTTCCCTCTCACAAAGAGGAGAACCGACATGGGACGTTACTTATTGCTGTGGCTGCTGGGAATTCCGATCCCGATTCTGGTACTGATCTGGCTGTTTGGCGGTTTGCACTAGTCAACAAGCGGCGGCTCGAGACCGGCTGGTCTCGGCCGCCCCATCGGTGCTCACGCGCTTCGCGCGCGCCCGGTCCGCCCTCCCCCTTCACAACTTGCGACTTAATAACACGCGACAGTCTCGGCGTTGCCGCTGCGGCTACGCCCTGTTAAGCCTTTAGCGTCGGGGCGAACGGTCGTCGGCCGGGGTAGCGGAAGGCGCAGGGGATGGAAGTTTTCCTCCAGCAGCTTATCAATGGCATCACGCTGGGGTCGATCTATGGGCTGATCGCCATCGGCTACACCATGGTGTTCGGCATCATCGGCATGGTGAACTTCGCTCATGGCGACGTGTTCATGGTGTCTGTCTTTATTGCACTGGTCGCTTTCCTTCTGCTGTCAAGCGTGCTCGGCATTTCCTCGATTGCGCTTGCGCTCTTTCTCATTCTGATTGTGGCGATGCTGTTCACCTCGCTGGTCAATTGGACCATCGAGCGACTCGCCTATCGGCCTTTGCGCGGTTCGTTCCGGCTGGCGCCGCTTATTTCGGCAATCGGAATGTCCATCTTCCTCTCCAATTTCGTGCAGGTGACGCAAGGTCCGCGCAACAAGTCGATTCCGCCGATGGTCCAGGGCGAATTTGTTCTGTTCACGCAAAATGACTATCCGGTGACGCTGTCGCTCAAGCAGCTGATTATCTGGCTCGTGACCGCGATCCTGCTCGTCTGCTTCTGGTACCTGGTGACGAAGACCCGCTTGGGTCGCGCGCAACGCGCTTGCGAACAGGATCAAAAAATGGCCGCCCTGGTCGGCGTCGATGTCGATCGGACCATTTCAATGACCTTTGTCATTGCAGCCGCGCTCGCTGCCGTCGCTGGCACAATGTACCTGATGTACTATGGGGTGGTCAGCTTTGCCGATGGCTTTGTGCCGGGGGTAAAGGCCTTCACTGCCGCGGTCCTCGGCGGCATCGGTTCCCTGCCGGGCGCGGTTATCGGCGGCATCCTGATCGGCCTCATCGAGACCATGTGGTCCGCATATTTTTCCATCGACTATAAAGACGTTGCCGCCTTTTCCGTCCTCGCGATCACCCTGATATTCCTGCCGCAAGGATTGTTCGGCCGGCCGGATGTCGAGAAGGTCTGATATGGCTAGCGGCGCGCCAGCAAAGCGCGTCGATACGGCCCGTGCCCTGCGGGACGCAGGCCTCACGGCGTTGCTTGCTTTCGGCCTGTTCCTGCCACTGGTCGGATTCGAGACCGTCACAGATGTTCGCAATGACCTGATCCTTGTCACCCGCTGGCCGCTGCTGTTTGCCATAGTCGCGATCGCTGGCCTCGGGCGTCTCGCCTATTCCCTCGCAATCGAGCCGTGGCTGCAGCAGCGCGCAATGCGCCCCAGCGCAGAGCCCGCGCCGTGGCGCAGACATGTCGCCAGCTGGATCATCCCGTTTGCGCTCGGTTTCGTCATTCTTTATCCGGCCATCGTCATCGCGACAGCGGGTTACGGCCGGGCCGTGAAGTGGATAGACAACTTCGGAATTCAGGTCCTGATTTACGTGATGCTGGGATGGGGCCTGAACATCGTTGTGGGTCTCGCCGGGCTTCTCGATCTCGGTTACGTGGCATTTTATGCCGTTGGCGCCTATTCCTACGCCCTTCTCGCCAAGACCTTCGGCTTTTCGTTCTGGATTCTTCTGCCGCTCGCCGGTGTCCTCGCTGCCTTTTGGGGAGTTTTGCTCGGCTTTCCGGTGCTCCGTCTGCGCGGCGACTATCTCGCCATCGTCACGCTCGCGTTCGGCGAAATCATTCGCATCGTCCTCATCAATTGGGTCGACTTGACCAACGGCTATGCCGGCATCACGGGCATTCCACGGCCAACTTTTTTCGGCATTCCATTCAATGCGGAGGAAAGCGGATTCGCTGCCGTATTCGGGTTGGAGTTTTCACCGATCTACCGGACGATATTTCTTTACTACCTGATCCTCGCACTTGCGCTTCTCACTGCATTCGTGACGGTGCGCCTGCGGCGCCTGCCGGTTGGCCGCGCGTGGGAAGCGTTGCGCGAGGATGAAATTGCGTGCCGCTCGCTCGGCATCAACACGACCAATACAAAGCTGACTGCTTTTGCCATGGGCGCGATGTTTGCAGGCTTCGCCGGTTCGTTTTTCGCGGCGCGACAAGGCTTCATCTCGCCCGACTCCTTCACGTTTCTCGAATCCGCGACAATTCTCTCCATTGTGGTGCTCGGCGGAATGGGCAGCCAGATCGGTGTGGCTATTGCCGCCATTGTGATGATCGGCGGCATCGAAATCATGCGCGAGCTCGATTTTTTGAAATTGCTGTTCGGGTCGACATTCGATCCCACTCAATACCGCATGCTGCTGTTCGGCTTCGCCATGGTCCTCATCATGATCTGGCGGCCGCGCGGCCTTATCGCGACACGTGATCCATCGATTGTCCTGAAAGAGCGCAAAACGATCGCTAAGGACCTGGTCAAGGAGGGTCGCGGCTGATGGCCCGCACGGGCGACATACTGCTGCAGGTAGAGCGTCTGACCATGCGCTTCGGCGGGCTTGTCGCGGTGGAAGACCTCTCGTTTTCGGCACGACAAGGCGACATCACCGCGTTGATCGGGCCGAACGGCGCCGGCAAGACGACGGTGTTCAACTGCATTACCGGTTTTTACAAGCCCAGCGAAGGCCGCATTGCGCTCCGTCACGGTGATAACGCTGCCTGGGATTGGCTAGAAGCGCTGACCGACAGCGGGGAGCGCAGCATAAAGCGCACAGGCAACGGACTCTATTTGCTTGAGCGGATGCCGGACTATCTCGTCGCGCAGCAGGCGCGGATTGCGCGCACGTTCCAGAACATTCGGCTTTTTCCGGGCATGACCGTTCTGGAGAATTTGTTGGTAGCGCAACACAACCCCTTGATGCTCGCCTCGGGCTATACGCTGCTCGGCGTCCTTGGGTTCCCCTCTTTTGCCAAGGCCGAGCGCGGAGCGATTGAAAAGGCGCGCGAGTGGCTCGACCGAGTCGGCCTTCTGACGCGCGCGGACGATGCCGCGGGTGATTTGCCCTATGGCGCGCAGCGTCGCCTCGAAATCGCGAGGGCCATGTGCACGGATCCGGTGCTGCTATGCCTGGACGAACCTGCCGCCGGCCTCAATCCACGCGAGAGTGCCGAACTCAACACTCTTCTCCTCGCAATCCGCGAGCGGTACGACATTTCGATCCTGCTGATCGAGCACGACATGTCAGTGGTGATGGAAATTTCGGATCATGTCGTCGTGCTCGATTACGGGGTCAAGATCGCCGACGGCGCGCCGGCTGAAATCCGTGACAATCCGAAAGTCATCGCCGCCTATCTGGGGGTTGCCGACCAGGATGTCGCCAAAGTCGAGGCGGAGGTCGGCCTATGACCACGCATGAGAATTTCAACTCCCCCCGTCTCCCCCTTTCAGGGGGAGGGAGAGGAGGGTCATTGCCATGACCACGCCACTTCTCACCGTGCGCGGCGTCAAAACCTTTTATGGCCGGGTGATGGCACTCAAGGGCGTCGACCTGGAGGTCAACGAGGGAGAAATCGTCACGCTGATCGGCGCAAACGGCGCGGGCAAATCTACGCTCATGATGACCGTGTGCGGCAATCCGCGAGCCCGTGAAGGCAAGATCTATTTTGCCGGCCACGACATCACGCGACTGCCAACCCATGAAATCGCGCGCCTGAAGCTTGCGCAGGCTCCCGAAGGTCGCCGCATTTTCTCGCGCATGACCGTGCTTGAGAATCTTCAGATGGGCGCCAGCACTGCGGACCCGTCGCAGTTCAAACGCGATCTCGATCACGTGTTGATGCTGTTTCCCCGATTACAGCAGCGGATCGGTCAGCGCGGTGGAACGCTGTCGGGCGGCGAGCAACAAATGCTGGCGATCGCCCGCGCCCTCATGGCCCAGCCTCGCCTGCTGCTCCTTGACGAGCCATCGCTGGGCCTTGCGCCGCTGGTCGTGCGGCAAATCTTCGATGCGATCAAACGGCTGAATGCCGAGGGCGGCCTCACGGTATTTTTGGTCGAACAGAATGCCTACCATGCGCTCAAGCTCGCTCACCGGGCCTACGTCATGGTCAACGGGTTTATCACCCTGTCGGGAACCGGCCGCGAACTGCTGGAACACCCGGAGATCAAGTCGGCCTATCTCGAAGGGGGCCGGCATTGACCAATATTGTCACCGCCGCCTTCTCGATCCCCGAGTTTCTTTACGAGGAAGGCTCGTTCGGCGTCTTCGTGCTGGTCACCATAATTCTTGGTGGCGGCGCAGCAATACTCGCCGGCCGCGCCATTGCGGCAACCTGGCGGCCATGGTGGCAGGTTGTCGCATACGGCTTCGTCCTCGCCGGGGCGGTTCGGTTCATACATTTCAGCCTGTATGGCGGCACCTTCCTGTCGCTCCACTATTACCTCGTCGACAGCGTGTTCTGCATCGTTTTCGGTTACCTGGGTTTCAAGGCCGCGCGCGCCAGGCAGATGATCACACAATATCGCTGGCTTAATGAATCCGATGGCCTGATGCGCTGGCGCCGCCGATTTCCCTGACGTAGGATTGCGGCGATGAAATACCGGTTCCAGTTATCGAGGGGGAATGAGAGATGAAAAAAATCACCACGTTCGGCTTCGCGTTGAGTATCGCTATTGCGGCGGCCCAAACGGCTGGAGCCCAGATCAAGTTCGGTGTGGGCGGACCCATCACGGGCCCGAGCGCCGCGACCGGTGCGCAAATGAAGAATGGCGTCGATCAGGCCGCGGCTGACATCAATGCCGCCGGCGGCATTCTCGGCCAGAAAATCGTCGTGTCCTACGGCGACGACGCCTCCGATCCCAAACAGGGCGTTTCAGTTGCCAACAAGTTCACCGGCGACGGCGTGAAATTCGTCATCGGACACTACAATTCCGGCGTCACGATCCCCTCTTCGGAGGTCTACCAGGAAAACGGCGTTCTTCAGATTACGCCGGCCTCCACCAATCCGACGGTGACCGAACGGAAGATGTGGAACATCTTCCGCGTCTGCGGCCGGGACGATCAACAGGGGCAAGTCGCCGGCGAATACATCGCGAAGCATTTCAAAGGCAAGAAGATCGCGATCGTTCACGACAAGACCACTTATGGCAAAGGCCTCGCCGATGAAACCAAGAAGACCATCAACAAGGGCGGCCTCAAGGAAGTTCTGTACGAAGGCGTGAACACCGGCGAGAAGGATTTTTCCGCGCTCGTATCCAAGATCAAGCAATCGGGCGCCGACCTGATTTATTGGGGCGGTCTGTACACCGAGGCCGGCCTGATCGTGCGCCAGATGCGCGACCAGGGCGTGAAGGCACCGATGATGGGCGGCGACGGCATTACGTCCGACGAATTCGCCTCGATCGGCGGGCCGGGCGTCGAAGGCACGCTGATGACCTACGGTCCCGATCCGCGCAACAGGCCGGACGCAAAAAAGGTCGTGGAAGAATTCCGTGCCAAAAAGTTCGAACCGGAAGCCTACACGCTTTACAGCTACGCCGGCGTCCAGATCATCAAGCAGGCGGCGGAAGCGGCCAAGTCTCTCGACCCGAAGAAGGTCGCCGAGAAAATGCACTCCGGCATGCCGTTCAAGACAGTGCTCGGCGACATCTCCTATGACAAGAAAGGCGACATCACAAAGCTCGACTACGTGATGTACATCTGGAAGAAGGATCCGAGCGGAAAAATAAACTACGTCGAGTGCCCGGGCTCCGATTGCAGCAAGGTCAAATAATCAATCACGGTGTAAAGCCCGCCGCCCGGCGGGCTTTTTTTCAGCCAATCTTCCCCAGAATCGGAAATGTCTCGAGCAGCCACACGCTCACCTGGTTGATGCTCCCCGTCAGAAACGCAATGCCGGTGATCACCAGCAATGCGCCCATCACCTGCTCCACGCGGTGGAGATAGTTGCGAAACCGCGACAGAAAAGCCGCGAACGGCTCGATCGCAAAGGCCGCAACGACGAAAGGAATCCCGAGTCCGAGCGAATAGACCGCAAGCAGGCTGGCGCCTTTGCTCACCGTCTGCTCGGATGCCGCCACCGCGAGAATTGCAGCAAGGATAGGTCCTATGCACGGCGTCCAGCCGAACGCAAAAGCAAGGCCGATCACATAGGCTCCCCAAAGCCCGACCGGCTTCGCAACGTCGAGCCGCTTCTGCCGATGCAGCAGCGCGATGGGCGTGAGACCGAGGAAGTGCAAGCCCATGACGATAATCACAATGCCGGCAATGGTGGCGAGCGGCCCCGAATAGGCGCGCACAAGCGAACCGATGACGCTGGCGCTGGCGCCCAACGCCACGAACACCGTGGAAAAGCCCAGCACGAAGAGGACCGCAGCGGCCACGGTCTCCCGCTTGACCCGCGGTTCAGCCTCCTTGTCCGCAAAACGTTCAAGCGACGTGCCCGCCAGAAACGCCAGATAGGGCGGCACCAGCGGCAGCACGCAAGGAGAGAGAAAGCTGACTAGGCCGGCAAGCACCGCGGCCAAATAGGTGACATCGCCTTTCATGGGGTCTCTAAATGCGACGCAACGGGGATCCTTGCAAGCGTGTCGCGGCGGCTTCGCCGCAACGTGATCGGACGTGATAGGGTTTTGCCCGGGAGTCACCATGGCGCGCAATCTGATTACCGATATTCCCGGCGTCCGTGTGGGGCATGCCGGAGATCCCAAGCTGGGTTCCGGCGTCACAGCCATCATCTTCGATGAGGCCGTGATCGCCAGCGTGGATGTGCGCGGCGGCGGGCCGGGTACGCGAGAGACGGCCCTACTGGATCCGGCGCACACCGTGGAAAGCATCGATGCCATCGTCTTGTCCGGCGGATCGGCATTCGGCCTCGATGCCGCGTCGGGCGTGCAGGCCTGGCTGCGCGAACAGGGCCGCGGCTTCAGGGTGCGCGAGGCGCGCGTGCCGATCGTGTCGGGCGCAATCCTTTTCGACTTACTGGCCGGCGGTGACAAGAATTGGGGGCGCTATCCGCCCTATCGCGAGCTCGGTTACGAAGCGACCCGGGCGGCAGGCAATGACTTTGCCCTTGGCAGCGCCGGCGCTGGTCTCGGCGCCACGACCGTCAATCTAAAGGGCGGCATCGGTTCCGCCAGCGCTGTGACGCGCAGCGGCATTGCGGTCGGAGCGCTTGCCGCCGCTAACGCCGCCGGCAGCATGACCATCGGGGACGGGCCGCATTTTTGGGCAGCGCCCTTTGAACAAGGGAAGGAATTTGGCGGGCTTGGGTGGCCAGCCACAATCCCACCTGCGGCGCTGGAGTTTCGCAGCAAAGGAGTTGCGGGTGAGAATACGACCCTCGCCGTCGTTGCGACCGATGCCAAACTCACCAAAGGCCAGGCCAAACGCCTTGCCGTCATGGCGCAAACGGGTCTGTCCCGGGCGATCTATCCGGTTCACACCCCGCTCGATGGCGACCTCGTTTTCGCCGCCGCGACCGGACAAAAACCGTTGGCGGATCCGGTATTTTCGTTGAGTGAACTCGGGATGGCGGCGGCGAATGCGCTCGCCCGGGCTGTCGCTCGAGGAATTTACGCGGCGACGGCGCTACCGTTGCCCGGCGCCTTGCCGAGCTGGCGCGACCGATTTGGTTCAAGCTGAAGTTTAAGTTGAGCTAAGTGAAGATTAACTTGAGGATGCTCGAACGGACGGGCAGCCGCGGCGTTGTCCTGTATGTCGTCCAGCGCGATCGCCGATATCGAATATGATTCCGAGCGCGGGCGTTTGACCGTTACTTTCGTAACGGGCCGCATCTACGAATACGTCGATGTTCCCAGCGAGGTAGCGGCTTCCTTTCGGTCCGCTTTTGCGAAAGGAACCTTCTTCAACTCCTACATCAGGGATCGCTACGATTTTCGGGAGCTCACGCCCTCTCACTGATTAAAACGATTGGCCCGATAAGGAGCCGGATCGCAGAAGGGCTGCTCGCCTGCCATCATCTCGGTGATCAAGCGACCCGTCGCGGGACCAAGCGTGAGTCCCCAGTGGGCATGACCGATTGCCAGCCACAGACCGGCAAGTCCGGGGGCAGGACCGATCACCGGACGCGAATCGGGAAAGCACGGCCGGCTCCCGAGCCACGTTCTGTGCTCGGCCATTTCGCCCAGGGGAAATAGTTCGCGCGCCCGCGGCGTAATGCGTGAAAACTGAACCGGGGTCGGCGGCGCATCGCGAGGAGCGAATTCGGCGCCCGTGGTGATGCGGATGCCCTGCTCCATCGGGGTCATTAGATAGCCCACTTCGGCGTCAAGCACCGGGCGCGCCAGGCCGGCATTGCCCTTGGCGCGAAAATGGCGGTGATAGCCGCGCTTCACCGCAAGCGGCAATCTGAGACCAAGGCGGTCCAGCAAATCCGCCGCCCATGGCCCGAGAGCAACCACGCACTGAGCCGCGTCAAGCGCACCTTCGTTGGTTTCCACACGCCAATTTTTGCCGCTCCGATGCAGCGACTGGGCATCGCCTGAAACAATGATACCGCCGAGGGTGATAAAGCGTTTGGCATAGGCGCCCGTTACGCCGAGAGGACTGCTGACGCTGGCTGCTTCCGGCCAGAACACCGCGTGCGAAAAAACCGGATTAAGGGATGGCTCAAGCGCTCGCGCGCCTGCTGTATCGAGGACCTTGAGCGGCAAATCAAATTTCGCAGCCAGATCGAACTCAGGCGACAGGGCGGCGAAACTCCTGTCGCCGCGATAAACCTTCAACCAGCCTGTCTTGCGCAAGTAGTGTGTCGCACCGGCCTCGGCCATCAACGCTTCGTGTTCGGCCACTGCGCGGGAAAACAACGGACGGATCAACCGCGCCGTTTCGGCCAAACGTTCGGGTTGTGAAGCGGCGCGGAATGCCAGCAACCAGGGTAGAACCCGGGGCAGGAAGGACAATTGATAGTTGGCCTCGCTCGCGCGCTTGAAGGCGATCCGTAGCAACGCGCCGAGATCGGATGGAAATGCCGGCGGGAATATCGTGTTGCCTTCGATGATGCCGGCGTTGCCATAGGAAGTCTGCTCGCCGACGCCCGCGCGATCGACCAAGGCGACACTCAGACCGCGTTTGGCGAGATGCAAGGCGACCGATGTGCCGACAATGCCGGCGCCGAAGACCATCGCGTCGGTGCGTGCCACGCCTGAACTCCTCTCGTTGTTCCCTTATATATGGATTGCCGCCTTCAGGAGCGCTATCAACCTTGTACCTACCGGCGGGCTGGAGTTTTCTCAAATGAAGATTATTGGCGCCCTTGCGGCCGTGCTCAGCTTGGCCGGCCGGCACGGAACGCTGTTGGCGGCAACCTCAATCTTCATCGGGCTTGCCATTCCCGCTCTCGCCGCGGCGTGCAAACCGTTTCTCGGCGAGGCAATCGTGGCCATGCTCACGCTTGCCTTCTTGCGGGTGGACCCTGTGGACCTGCGCCGCCATTGGAGTCGGCCCGGCCTGATTGCCGCCGCCACCGCCTGGACAATGCTGATTGTACCGGCGGTGCTCGGTCTGGTGTTTCTGCTCTTCCGTCTCGACCAACGCATGGCTGGTCTGTATTTCATGCTTGTGCTGCAGATGTCAGCGCCGGGTCTGATGTCCTCGCCGGCGCTGGCTGCACTCCTGGGGCTCGATGTGGCCCTCACGCTTGCCACCCTGATCGTCTCGATGGCGATAACGCCGTTGACTGCCAGCTTCTTTACGCATGTCTATCTCGGAACCGCGCTCGCCTCCCCGCTTGCATTCGGCATCAAGCTCTTCCTGATCATCGGCGGTTGCGCTCTGGCTGCGGCCGTCATCCGCCGCCTGGCCGGACAGGCGTTCGTCGAGGCACAGCACGAGCGCATCGATGGCCTGAGCGTGCTCGCCATGTCGATGTTCGCAATCGCGGCCATGGACGGCGTCGTCGACCATTTTCGCGCCGATCCGCTGCTGGTCATCGGGCTCACCGGTCTGGCCTTTGCGCTGGCGCTCGGCATGCTCGCGCTCACCGCCCTGGTGTTTTTGCAGGTCGGGCGCGCCCGCGCCTTTGCGATCGGACTGATTGCTGGAAACCGAAATGTTGGCCTGATGCTGGCTGCCACCGGCTTTGCAATACCCGATATCGCCTGGCTGTATTTCGCGCTTGCGCAGTTTCCCATCTATCTGTTGCCACACCTGTTGAAGCCTCTGGCAAAACGCCTGTCGAATGATCGTTAACAAGCCACTGTGCGGCCCGGCTGCGGCGTTGCTCGTTGACCCGCCTCGTGTTACCCGAACGGCGTCTGGAGGCTCGTGAATGCCGCGCCCGCTCATCATTGCACCGTCGATTCTTTCGGCCGATTTCGCCAGGTTGGGCGACGAGATTCGCGCGGTTGAGGCTGCCGGCGCGGACTGGATCCATGTCGACGTGATGGATGGCCATTTTGTGCCGAACATTACGATCGGCCCCGCGGTCACCCATGCCATTCGGCCGCTCACCAAAAAGACGCTCGATGTCCACCTAATGATCGCGCCGTGCGATCCTTATCTGGAAGCTTTTGCAAAAGCGGGATCCGACATCATCACCGTGCACGTCGAGTCGGGCCCGCATGTTCACCGGTCCCTTCAGGCAATTCGCGCCCTTGGCAAAAAGGCCGGCGTTACAATGAACCCGGCCACGCCTGTTTCGAGCATCGAGCATGTGATCGACCTGGTCGATCTCGTTCTCGTGATGTCGGTCAATCCCGGCTTTGGCGGCCAGGCCTTCATTCCCGCGGCGATCGACAAATTGAGAGAGGTCCGCGCGCTGGTTGGCGCGCGACCGATCGACATCGAGATCGACGGGGGTATCACGGCTGAAAATGCAGCGCGCGTGGTGCAGGCCGGAGCAAATGTGCTGGTCGCCGGTTCGGCCGTATTCAAGGGCGGCAACTACAAGGCCAACATCGCCGCCATTCGCAATGCGGCGGCATTGGCTCGCGGGGAAGCGGCGTGACGATCCCGCGCTACTCCCGGCCCGAAATGACCGCCATCTGGTCGCCGGAAACGAAATTCCGCATCTGGTTCGAGATCGAGGCGCACGCCGCCGACGCCATGGCCGAGCTTGGCATCGTTCCGAAGGAGGCGGCCAAAAAAATCTGGGAGAAAGGCAAAGCCGCCAGGTTCGACATTGCTCGCATCGATCAGATCGAGGCCGAGGTAAAGCACGACGTCATCGCGTTCCTGACGCATCTTGCGGAAATCGTCGGACCGGAAGCGCGCTTTGTGCATGCCGGAATGACCTCGTCCGACGTGCTCGATACCTGTTTCAATGTTCAGCTCGTGCACGCCGCCGACATCCTGATTTCCGATGTGGATGCTCTTCTCGCCGCGCTGAAGCGCCGCGCCTTCGAGCATAAATTGACACCGACCGTCGGCCGCTCGCATGGCATCCATGCCGAGCCGACCACGTTCGGGCTCAAGCTTGCCTATGCCTATGCGGAATTTTCCCGCGCCCGCGAGCGCTTGGCGGCCGCCCGAAAGGAAGTCGCGACGTGTGCCATTTCCGGCGCCGTCGGCACCTTCTCGCAGGTCGATCCGCGTGTCGAAGCGCAT
>Ga0081455_10006473_pt1 | contig 12557 bp, 10 predicted proteins | sample TabmetS3T2R1_FD_70207 | JGI IMG/M metagenome (GOLD analysis project Ga0081455, IMG submission 70207) | Tabebuia heterophylla rhizosphere microbial communities from the University of Puerto Rico - S3T2R1 | ecosystem: Host-associated > Plants > Roots > Rhizosphere ... | reverse complement strand
GATTGCCTCGAAACGCCGCGCCAGCGAACGCAGGACGGCGTCGCCTGCGCCGTGCCCGCGAACGTCGTTGACCTCCTTGAACCCGTCGAGGTCGACGCAGATCAGGGCGAAGGGCTCGCCAGTCCGCTTCGCGCGTACAAGCGCCTGACGGATCCGATCGTCGAGGAGCACGCGGTTCGGGAGCTCCGTCAGTGGATCACGAAGCGCCTGTGTGCGCGCGCGCCGGAGCCGCGCGTCGAGCGCGACACCGCAGGTGGCCGCCATGAGCGCGACGAAGCCGAGCGCGCCGAGCACGAGCTGGGGGTCGCCTCGTAGCGCCGCAGCTGCGGCGCCCGCTACGAATACGAGCGCTGCGAGCGCAAGCGCCCACGCTGCTGTTCCCCTGAATTGCCGCTCTCGGATCGTCACCTCTCCCCGTCTTCTCGCCCGCTTCGCGGGCCCTGCCGCAGTACCCAGAACGTAGTCAGAAAGGGTGGTTGAATCGCCCCCTACGACGGGGGAGTGGTATCCCTCGAACGAGGGATCACGGACGCGAGTGGCGGGCGAAGGACGTTTCGTGGGGGGCCGCTCGGCCGGTCCGCGTGCGCGAGCGGTGAAGGAACCCACGCCCGCTCCCGGAATCGAGACGGGTGGACCTCGCCGCCGGCCTCGTCGGGCTGCTCGCGGGAATCGCTGTCGGCCCGCTGGCGGATCGGCTCGCGACGAACGCACCGGTGCATGCCCCCCTTCTCGCCCGCGTGCCCTTCTCGCGTCGGCTCTGGCTGGTGACAGCTGCGACGGGACTGCTCGGGGCCGCATGCGGGCTCGCGTTCGGGTTCTCGCTGGAGGCGCTCGTGAGCGCGGTCTTCTGCTGGATCCTCGTGATCGTCACGCGCACGGACTTCGAGCACCGGCTCATCCCGGATCGCATCGTCCTGCCCGGCGCGCTGCTGATGGTCGTCGGACGTACCGTGGGCGAGCCGAGCGCCGGGTGGATCGTCGCCGGCCTCGCCGCCGGTCTCGCGCTGTTCCTCCTCGTGCTCGCCTATCCGCAGGGAATGGGCATGGGAGACGTCAAGCTCGCGCTGTTCATGGGCTGTGGGCTCGGGCTGGCAGTCGTCGTCGGTCTCTTCGTCGGGTTCCTCGCGGCGGCCGTTCCAGCCATCGTCCTTCTCGCCCGACACGGGCGGGCCGCGCGCAAGCAGGCGATCCCGCTCGGCCCGTTTCTCGCTCTGGGAGCGGTGATTGCGGTGTTCGCGGGCGACGCGATCCTCGACTGGTACTGGGACATCGGCACGTAGCGCTTCGGTTCAGGGCGCCGCACGAGCCTCAAGGCAGCGCGGGCAGCGTCCGATTGCACTCGTATGGAACGTGGAGGGGAGCCCATCGACGGCTTGCTCGCCGCTGGCGTGCGGGCGGCTGTCTCTGCGGTCGCCGAGACGACCGACCCGAAGGTGGCGATCGACGCGGCGGTCGGAGCCCTCCACGACACGATGAACACCGTCTACCCCGCGGTGTTCGTGCTCGAGCACGGTCGGCTGTGGCTCGTGGCACAACGAGGCTACGCAGTCGTCCCGGACGGGATCCGTGTGGAGCAGGGGATCATGGGCCGCGCGGTCCGCCTCGGCAGCGAGCAACTCGCGCAGGACGTCCGCGACGACCCCGACTACCTCGGTGCGCTCCCGGGTGTCGGCTGGGAGTTCGCAATCCCGCTTCGGATCGGCGAGGCTGTCGTCGGCGTGCTGAACCTCGAGTCGGAGCAGGCACTGCCGGAGCGCACGGCGGAGCTCACACGACCGCTCGCAACCGCTCTCGCGCCTTTCGCCGAGGCGCTTCGTGCCAGCCGAACCCTCGATCTCGCTGCGCTCGCGCGGCTCTTCGTCCACCTCGGCGGGCTGCGCGATCCCGACGACATCGCGGGCCTGGCGACGGCTTCGCTCTCGAGGGTTCTGCCGATCGACACGAGCCAGGTCGTGGTCTGGAACGACGCCGGCGCTCCGGTCGAGCTTGCGTCGTGGCGCTCGGAGCTCTCGGACCGCCGGCCGCTCTCGACCACCGAGCTCGCCGCGGCGCGCGAGGTCGTCGATCCGAACGTCGTCTGTCAGATGCTCGACCTGGATCGTGGACGGGAGAGCGGGCGCCGGCTGGGCTCGCTCGTGTGGCTCCCGCTCCGGAAGAGCGGCACCGAACTGGGAGCGCTCGTCGCGGGGGTTCGCCCCGAGGAGCGCGTCGATCCGGTGCAGCTCGACACGGCCGCCGTGCTGGCGGCGCACGTGGCCGCCTCGCTCGACACGGCCGTGGCCTTCCAGCTCGAGCGCCGGAGCGCGGTCACCGACTCGCTCACGGGCATCCTCAACCGGCGCGGGCTCGACGAGCACCTCGAGCGTGAGCTGGCCCTCGCCCAGGAGCGCAGGCACCCACTGAGCGTGCTCGTCTTCGACTGCGACGACTTCAAGGACATCAACGACCGTGCAGGCCACGAGTTCGGCGACACGCTCCTGCACGAGATCGGGCGCGTCCTCGTCCGCTCTCTTCCCGTCGGCGCCGAAGCGGCTCGGTTGGGCGGCGACGAGTTCGTCGTGATGCTCCCGGGCGCGGACACTGACCAAGCCGAGGCGCTGGGCTCGAGCCTGAGACGGGTGCTAGCCGAAGGGCTCGTGGATGCCGGCTTCCCGCTCCGCGTGAGCGCCGGGATCTCGACGTATCCATTCGATGGGGCGTCGCCCCCCGCCCTGCTCCGCGCCGCCGACCAGGCGCTGTACGCCGCGAAGAACGCGGGCAAGGACCGGATCGCGACCTTCGCGGACATCGCGCGCCCCGACCCGGCGCTGACGAAGTCCGGGACGATCGACGACGGCCGTCGCCGTGCACGTGGCGAAGCGACGGTCCTCACGGACGCGGTCTCCGCAGCGCTCGCCATCGACGCCGAGACGACGAGCGAGGGCGTGTGCTCCCGACTCTGTAAGTGGCTGGTCTTCGTCGTCGGCGCGACCGGCTGCTCCACATCACGGGTCGTCGGCGACCTCGTCGTCGACTCGACTGAGCACGCCTTGCGCGAGATCTCACTTGGGAGCAACGCTTCGTATCGCCTCTCGGACTTCCCCGTCACCGCCGAGGCCTTGCGGACGGGCGAGCCGCGGGCGGTGTCGTTCCTCGACGGCGACGTCGACCCAGCCGAGGCGTTCATCCTGCGCGAGCTCGCGATGAACGCAGTGCTGCTGCTCCCGCTCCGCGTCGGCGGTCAGCCCTGGGGCCTGGTGGAGCTGTACGAGATGCGGCTTCGGCGCTTCACGGACGACGACATCGCGCTCGCGCGCTTCCTCGTCACGCAGGCCGAGCGCCGTCTCGCGGTCCTCGGCGCCGATTCCACGCCGGCCAAGAGCCGGCCGGTCTACGAACTGCCACCGGACGACGCGCCGCGCGGCACTTCCAGGAGGTAGGCGCAGCGACGCCGGTCGCCGGGCAACGGCGACGGGCCGATGCGGCCGACGAGGAGCTCCTCGTCCTCGTGCGTGAACGGGGAGCCGGGTGTGAGCGAGGCGGGGTCGATCTCTGTCAGCCGGTACCGCACACCCGGTACGAACACGAGCTCGACGTGCTCTTCCACGCTCGTCGAAACCTCGCCGAGGTCGCTCCCGCGGTCGTCGAGCGCAAGCTCCCGTTCGCTGACCGCGCGCTCGCGCTGCTCGACCGAGGCTCGCCTGAGCTCGACGGCGCCGAGCTCGCTCCTGCGCCGGGTCAGCTCGGCCTCGGCCTCCTTGAGCCTCGCCTCGCGTGCGGTGAGCTCGCGGATGAGGTCAGCGAGCTCGGACTCGCGCGCGTCGAGGTCGGTCCGCCCGAGACGGAGAAGCCGCTCGAGCGACGCGCGTGAATCGCGGAGCAGGCTCTCGCGCCGCTCGAGGTCTGCGACGGCGTCTTCCAGCGCAATGGCCTGCGTCTCGAGGTCGCGTTGCCGCTCGGTCAGGAGCTCTTCCACCTCGTCAGGATGGGTCCCGCCGCCGAGGATCCGTCGCATCGGCCGGGAGCGTAGCGCGGGCAGGAGATGTCGCGATGCCGGCGAGTCGATCCTCTGCCGTCGAATTGGAGCGACCCGCCGGCCCCGTGCGACTTCTTGCAATTTGCACTGACTCCCGCGCGTCCGAGGGGTCAAGCCGGGGGCGCCTGGAGCCGATACCGGCAACATGGATCCGTTGGGAGCACGTCTGCTCGCAGCCCGCATCAAGGCGGGCGTGTCCGTCGGGACGAGGATCGAGCTCGTGGGCGAGCCGGACAGTGAGTCGGGGCTCGCCCAGGGCGATCGTGGTGTCGTCGACGAGATCGACGACGCAGGCCTCGTTCGCGTGGTCTGGGACCGCGGCTGCGTCGTCCAGATCGACCCCGACCGGACCCCCTTCCGCTCGCTCGCGGCGTAGGCGCCGCTCCCGGCTAGAGCGGTTCCCAGCGCGGGAGCATCAGCTTGAGGTTCGTCGGGCCGCCGGGCGCGCTCTGGAGCTCGAACGTCCCTCCTGCCATCCGCACGCGCTCTGCGATCCCGACGAGGCCGAGGCGGCCGCGCTGCGCCGCCTTCGCGAGCGCGCGCTCCACCTCGAAGCCGATCCCGTCGTCCGAGACCTGCACCTCGATCGCGCTCCGGCGCGCGCGAATCCTCACCGTGACCGACGTCGCGGCAGCGTGCTCGCGGATGTTCGCGAGCGCTTCCTGGATGGTGCGGAAGATCGTGATCCGCTGGCCCGACGAGAGCGCGTCCGGGTCGCCCCGGATCTCGAGCGTGGTGTCGATGCCGGTGCGCTCCGAGAACGTGTCGACCTCGCGGTGGAGAATCTCGCCGATCGGGCGCGAGATAACGCTCTTCGTCTCGAGTGAGTGCGCGAGCTCGCGTAGCTCACGGTCGAGCTCGACGAGCCGAAGGGAGAGGTCGTCGAAGCGCCCGTAGGCCTGTTCGCGGTAGCCCTCCAGCACGAATGGATACACCTGCTGCTGGAGGAGCCGCACGTCGCCCGCGAGCGCAAGCACGTTCTGGATCGGCCCGTCATGCAGGTCGAACCCGAGTCGCATGAGGCGGCGCTCGGCCGACGCCACGAGCGTCTGCTCGCGCTCGGCGGAGTGCTCGAGCAACTGCTCGCGCTCAACCACCGGGGCGAGCGCCTCCGCGGCCTCTGCGAGAAACGCGTCGGCGATGTCGGTTCCGACCGTCGTGCGGCCGACGATGGCCGCGTACGGCTGGCCGAAGCGGTTCACTGCTACCGAGCGGAGCGACGCCCCGCCGAGCAGCGAGAGCCGTGAGCGGCCCCGCAGCGCGGCCTTGGCCTCGGCGCGAACGCGCCTGCTCGGGTCCCCGACGCCGCCGAGCGAGAGCAGGCACTCGAGGCCGCCGGCTGTTCGGCGCCAGAGCGAGACCTCGGAGAGGACGTCGAGCCCGACCATGAGACCGAGCTGGATCTCCGCGGCGACGAGTGGCGGAAGCTCGAGCAGGCGGGGGCTGCCGACGGCCTGGCTGAAGAGAACGACGCGGGCTGCGGAGAGGGGGAGGGCACAGGCCTCGGCGACAGCCGCCGCCGCGCCGCGGACGTCCGCTTCGTCGAGCTCGAGCGCCGAAGCGAGCTCGATCACCGCGGCTGCGGCATACCACGCGGACGCGAGGTCGTCCCCCGCGTCCCGCTGTCCGCATCCGTCGCGGACGAGCCGCGCCCGCTTGAGCGTCGCTTCGAGCGCGGGGCGAACCTCCTCCGCGCAGCCCTCGAGGAAGTATGAGTGCAGGCGCTCGAGTCGCTCGCCGGGCTCCGCGCGAGTGCGTGTCGCCGGGACGGCGCCGAGAGGCAACGCGGGCCCTTGCCCGACCTCGGTACCAGCCTCGGTACTCATCACCCTTGCCCCTCCACTTCGCGCACCCCTCGAACCGCCTTTCGTCTCAGCCTAATCCACTAGCGCCGTTGCTGCGGGCCGGCAGCCTCTCGGCCAGGATCCGCTCGACGTCGTGGAGAAGCTCCTCCGTCTCGTTCCAGCGGTCGAATACGCGCGTGCCGGCCGGGCTCCTCCCTCCGGTGTCGGCCGCGACGACAACCGCGAGCTCGGGGCGACTCACGCGAAGACGGTTGACGGTGCGCAGGGCGGACGCGACATCCGCGCCGCCGTCGAACACGATGACGTCTGGCTGTGTGTCCCTCACGTCGTCGACGACCCGGTCGGGGGTGGACAGCTCGTCGACCTCGAGCTCGCGCCCCTCGAACAGGAAGCGCGCGAGTTTCACGAAGCGCGGATCGCGGCTCGCGACGAGGACGCGTGCGCGTGGCTCAGGCTCGTCGTCCCAGAGGTGGCCGGTCGCGTCCGCTCGAGCGTCCGCGACGCTACGGGATGCCCACGCGACCCGATCTCCGACCTCGAGGCCGCGGCGGTCGCACTCGCCCGCGGCGAGCTCGACGACCTCGCGTGCTCCGCGACACGACGCGGTTCGCCAGGGCCTGAGATTCCGCTCGATCGCGATCACGACCTGGTCCGAGTCGAGGAAGACGACGTCGATCGGGAAGTGCATGAAGTGCGTGTGGATCGCGAACGCGGGGCGCAGCACCATGCCCTGGCCTGGATTGAGGCGGCGCCGCCCCATCAGACCGCGCATGCGACGGTGAGCCCGGTCGGCGACGACGCAACGCTCGCACACGATCCGACCGTCTTCCCGGCGGAGCGTCAGTGTGCCCATGGCCTACAGGACTTGGCCGATATGAATGATCGCGGGAACCAAGAGGACGATCATGATGGCAGGGAAGATGAGAAAGACAAGCGGGAACAACAGCTTGACTGGCATCTTCTGCGCCTTCTCCTCCACGATCGCCTTGCGCCGCTTCCGCATCTCGCTGGCGACGTTTCGCATCGTCATCGCGATCGAGACGCCCAGCTTCTCGCCCTGAATCAGGGCGCGGACGAAGATTCGCACGTTCGGCGTGTCCGCACGGCGCCCGAGGCTCTCGATCGCCTCGAACACCGAAAGGCCCATTCGCTGCTCCTGCAGCGTCAGCCGAAGCTCCTGCCCGAGCGGGTCGGCGAGGCTGTCCGCGGCGACCCGCATCGACGCGAGGATTCCGAGACCGGCCTCGATGGTCACGACCAGGAGGTCGATCATCTCCGGCATCTGGCGGTCGATCTTGTTGAAGCGCGTCCGCGTGGCGCGGTCGACGTAGGCCATCGGGCCGAACCAGCCGAAGACGCCCGCAGCTGCGGCAGCGACGATGGTCAGGACGACGGACGCACCGAAGAGAGGGACGAGCACGAGCGCCATCACGGTGAGGCCGATGCCGAGCAGGACCTGGTAGCCGAGGAGCTTCCGCGGGCTCGTCCCGTACATCCCGGCTGAGACGAGCTTCTGTCGGACTTCGTTCTCGCTGAAGCGGGAGAGCCGTCGCGCTGCCGCGTCACCGAGGCGGCCGGCGATCGAGTCGAACGGCCGGTTCCGACCGGCCGGCTGGTCGACCTCCGAGCCCCCAGCGGCCTCCGCGACGTAGCCGTACGTCCCGATCTGGTCGAGGGTCGCGGCTCCGGCGTTGCTCCGGAGGGTGAAGAGCAGGATGGTGATGCCGGCTCCGAGAAGCAGGACTCCGGCGACGGCGATGACTTCCAGACCCATGTCTCAGACCTCGATCTCGACGATCTTCTTGATGGCGAACCAGCCGCCGATCAACAGCACGAACCAGGCGCCGAGGGCGAAGCGCCCGGCACCGGTCTCCCAGAGCGGCTCGAGCCACACCTTGTTGACGGAGAAGAAGAACAACAGCAGGACGATGGGGATCGCGGTGAGGATGTAACGCGCGATCCGGCCCTGCGCCGTCAGGACACGGACGAGCCTCCGGAGCTCCATCCGGCCGCGGATGTTCTCGACGACGCGGTCGAGCACCTCGGCCGTGTTGCCGCCGGCCTCGCGCTGCAGCTTGGTGACGATGGCGACCTGCTCGACGTCGAGGTTATCCATTCGGCGCGCCATGACCAGCAGCGCCTCGTCGAGCGGGACGCCGAGCTGCTCGTCCTGGAGGACGCGGCGGAACTCGGACTTCGACGGCTCGGTAGCGCCGTCGACCATCACGCCCATCGCGCCGATGAGGCTGTGGCCGGCGCGGAGCGCGCCCGCGAGCACCTCGAGGTTGTCCGGCAGCTCGTCGGCGAAGGCCGATCGGACTTTCTTGAGCCGCTGCTGCACGACCATGTGCGTGACGAGCGGCGCGACGAGTCCCGTGAGCAGACCGAGCGGCGACTGGAAGACGATCGCGGTGATGATGGACAGGAGGATGGCGCCGATCAGCGTCCAGGCCCCCAGTGTCGCGGCGGTCCTCTTGATGCCCGCGAGCTCGACGTCGCGCTCGAAGGACTGCCACCAACGGTGCCCTTCGACCCTGCGCTGCGCCCGCTCGGCGAGCATCCCGGCGACCTCGGCACGGCGCTGGCGCGACTCGTCCTCGGTCGGGATGCTGACGTAGTCGGCCATCCGCCTGCGCACGGAGCGTGAGCGAACGTCGAGCACGGTGAAGAGCGCGAAGAGGAGCAGCGCCAGGATGCAGACGATGATGAACACCATCAGGAACGGCGACGTGATCAATTTGTCGGTTCGGCTCGTCTCGAAGGTGCCACGCTCCCTGAAGTCGATGTGCGGCGTCGTGTACGACGCCGTCGCGGTCCCGGCACCCGTGACCGCGGCGCTCACATTTGCCTTCGTGTCCGGAGGCAGGAGCGAGCGGTAGGTCACGAGGTACTCCCGCGAGAGGCGCTTTCCGATCTGCTCGAAGACCGGAACAAACTCCTCGGCCGAGGCTGGAATGAACGTGCCACCCGTTCCCGCCGACAAGGCTTTGAGCCGGCGCGGGGCGTAGCGGATCGACTCGAACCCGACCGAGATGACGCGTAGGTTCGCCTCGTCGAGCGCAGCGAGCGCGTCGGCGAAGCCGGACTCGCTGAGGTTCTCGTTCCCGTCCGAGAGAAGGACGACCGTGCCGCGACTCAGCTCCTGTTCTTTCGCCATGTCCGAGGCGAGGATCAGCGAGTCGTAGATCTCGGTCCCCAAGACGACTTCAGGGGTCGTCGCGACCGCATCGTTGAGAACCGCGGTGTCCGTCGTGAAGTCGGTCAGGACGTGCTGCTCCGGGTTGTATGCGACGACAGCAACGGGCATCTCCTCCGCGCGCACCTTCATGAACGCACGGGCGGCGGCCATGGCCTGCTCGATCGGCTCGCCCTTCATGCTGAGCGACGAGTCGATCAGGAGAATCACGCCGCTCGACGCGCCCGGCGCCTCGACCCCGATCTCACCTGGTGCAACGTCCGCGCCGTTCTCGGTGATCGTCACCTGATCGGCCGTGAGCGTTCGCGCGGTCGGGAGCTGGAGCAGATACACGCGGTCCGGGAACGCGCTGTCCTGCGCCTCCTCGAGCGGCGGAAGTTTCGCCTGCGCGGACGCGAGTGTCGGCAGCGTGAGCGCGACGAGCGCCGTGAGCGCGACGACGAGCCCGGTGATCTTCGTGGCGGCTGAGGACCTCATGCGGTGGCGCCCCGGCGCTCGTCGAGCACGGTGACGCGCTCGCCGAACATCGCCTGCGGGAGCTCGACCCCGCGCTTGCGGAACTTCTCGAGGAAGACCGGACGCAGGCCCGTTGGCCGTAGCGAGCCCGTGATCGTCCTGTCCGGGGCCACCGACTGGATCTCGAACTCGAAGATGTCCTGGAGCTGGATGACGTCCGACTCCATCCGGAGCACCTCCGTGACCTGGACGACCCGGCGTGAGCCGTCCTCGAGCCGGTCGATGTGGACGAGGAGGTCGAGTGCCGCCGACACATGCTGGCGGATGGCGCGGAGCGGAAGGTCGTAGCCCGCCATCAGCACCATGGTCTCGATGCGGTGGAGCGCGTCGCGCGGTGAGTTCGAGTGCACCGTCGAGAGCGAGCCGTCATGGCCCGTGTTCATCGCCTGCAGCATGTCCAGCGCCTCGGCGCCGCGGACCTCGCCGACGATGATGCGGTCGGGTCGCATGCGAAGCGAGTTCCGCACGAGCTCGCGAATCGGTACGTGACCCTCGCCCTCGATGTTCGGCGGGCGCGCCTCGAGCCGGAGCACGTGGCGCTGGTGCAGCTGGAGCTCGGCCGCGTCCTCGATGGTCACGATGCGCTCGCTGTTCGGGATCGCGGCGGAGAGCGCGTTCATCAGCGTCGTCTTGCCCGAGCCCGTGCCGCCCGAGATGAGCATGTTCAGCTCGGCCTCGATGCACCGGGACAGGAACTCCACGGACTCCTCGGACAGCGAGCCGATGTTGATCATGTCCTCCATGGTGAGGCGACGCTTGCTGAACTTCCGGATCGTCAGAAGCGGGCCTGTGAGCGACAGCGGCGGGATGATCGCGTTCACGCGGCTGCCGTCGGGAAGGCGCGCGTCGACCATCGGCGAGGCCTCGTCGATGCGGCGCCCGACCTGCGAGACGATCTTGTTGATGATTCGGCGAAGATGCGACTCGTCCGTGAAGCGGACGGTCGTCTCGTAGAGCTTGCCGCCGCGCTCGATCCAGACGTCGTCGGCGCCGTTGCACATGATCTCGGTGATCGAGTCGTCGGCGATGAGCCGCTCGAGCGGCCCGTAGCCGAGGATGTCGTCGAGGATCTCGGCGGTCAGGCGCTCGCGGTCCTCCCGGGCGAGACCGGCCTCGTCGTTCAGGTGGCGCCGGATATCCGCGGTGACGCGGGTGCGAAGCTCGCTCGGATCGATGGCCATGTTGAACAGCTGCGGGCCGAGCTCCGAGATCACCGCCATGTGGACGCGGTTCTTGAGCTCGGCGAACGGCTCCTGCTGGGAGGCCGGGCCTCTGTTTCCGCTGATGCGCTCGTGGAGTTCCATGGTGGTTATGCCTTCCTTCCGAAGATCCGGCGCTTGGTGGGGCGGCCGCTCGCGGCGGCTGCCACCGGCTCCTGACCCGGGGCGGGCTCCCTGAGGAGCTCGGCCAGCTGCCCGTACGCCTCGGCAGGCTCGGACTGCGGCCTGGCGACGACGATCGGGATGCCCTCGTTCACGGTGCGCGGGATCTCGCGGTCGGAGGGGATCAGGATATCCGGAGCCCGGCCGAGGACGGCCTCGACGTCCGACTGGCTGATCCCGACGCGGCTGTGCGCCCGGTTCAGAAGCAGATAGATGCGATCGGGGTCGTACTTCATGAGCTCGAGCGTCTCGAGCCCGAGCTTCGTGTTCTTGAGAGAGAGGGAGTCGAGCATTCCCACCATGACCACGTCGGTCGAGCTGTCGATCGAGGTGATCACCTCGGCGGTGAAGCCCGGAGGCGTGTCCACGACCACCCAGTCGAATGTGCTCCGGAGGATCGAGTAGACCTCGCGCAGGAGCTCGGCGCCCACAGCGCTCGCCTGGTCCGGCCGGCGCGGTGCGATGAGCGTGCGCACGCCCGACGAGTGCGTCGCGAGGAACGCGTCGAGCTTGTCGAAGTCGAGCGCGCCCGGCGATTGGGCGAGGTCGTAGACCGTCCGCTCCGGCGGCAAGCCGAGGCAGAGGGCGACGTCTCCGAACTGGAGATCGAGATCGACGAGGGCCACGCGCGAGCCCCGCTGCGCGAGCGCGACGGCGAGGTTCGTCGCCGTGAGCGTCTTGCCCGTCCCGCCCTTCGGCCCGAGGACGCAAACGAGCCGTGACGTCTCGGCCGACACGGGAACGTCTGCGCCCTGCTTTCGGGCGATCAGCTTCTGGATCTCGAACCGAACCTGGTCCCGGGTCGCCGGGAGCATCACGATGTCGTCCGCGCCCGCCTCGAACGCGCGCCGGAGGAAGCCGTTCGGCGAGCCGTGCCCCAGCACCATCACCTGCAGCTCCGGTTCGGCCCGCTGGACCGCCTCGAGCAGCAGGAGCGCGCGATCGGAGTACCCGGCGCAGGCGACGAGCAGGAGGTCCACCGGAGAGTCGCTCAGAGAGCGGATCGTGTCGTCGGCGTTCGTTGCGACGGACACGATCGTGAACTCCGGATCGTCCGGCAGGGACTCCTGCACCTGCTCGGCGTCGACGCCGGGCTCGATGGCGAGAAGCGCTTTGACGGGGCGGTTCGGCACGTCCGTCCTTAACGCCCGCCGCGCGTGAGGTTCTGTGCGTTGCCCACCGCACGATGGTCGGTCCGCGCCGCGCGGGCTGCCGGGCGGAGGACGAACCAGAGGCGCACGTTGTCCGCGGCGTAGGCGAACTTCGGCACGTCCCTCGTGTTATTCACGCGCAGGACGAGATTCGCGCTCGTCGGGCCCGGCACGGCAAGCACCCTCACGGCCTCGCGGAAGAGCTCGACCTGCGGCGTCCCCGTACCCGGACGGGTAGTGGTCATGTAGATGTCGACGTCATCACCCGCCTGCAGGTGTCCGAGGCTCCCGTGGACGAGATCCATGCTGATCGAAATTGCGCGCTCGCGGCCCTTGATCTGCGAGTCGACGGTCGTCGTCGCGCTCGCGGCGAAGTCGGTCGCCGTGATCTGCCCTCCCGGAAGGACCGCGACGGCGGCCGCCCGGCCCGTGAGGTACGACGGGTCGGCGATCGCTCCCTCGAGAACCTCCTTCTTCGGGATCAGCGTCGAC
>Ga0081455_10006472_pt1 | contig 12557 bp, 10 predicted proteins | sample TabmetS3T2R1_FD_70207 | JGI IMG/M metagenome (GOLD analysis project Ga0081455, IMG submission 70207) | Tabebuia heterophylla rhizosphere microbial communities from the University of Puerto Rico - S3T2R1 | ecosystem: Host-associated > Plants > Roots > Rhizosphere ... | reverse complement strand
GTTGCAAGGTTCCGGCTCGGAATCACCCGATCGTACACCTGCAACATATAGATCGAGCCCGACAGCATCAGGATGTTGATGACGCCGCTGAACACGGCGACGCCGATCATGCGGCGCGCGCTTTCGCGCAGCGCGGTCGCGACGGGATCGTCGGCAGCCAGCGTCGAACGCAGGCCGGAAATTGCGCGCGACACCTGCACTGCTCGCGCCTGTGGCTGGCCTTGAGCCATACTCATTGAATTGCCCTTCGACCCGCGACCGACGGATCTCCCTGACGGTCTCCTTGACGCGCGATGCGGACCATTTTTCGGCGAGAATGCGACGAATGCCGATTGTTCACGTTCGCCCGTGGGTGGAACGATGGCAAACGCACCTTCGCCGGCGAAGTTTTGTGCGCGTGACGCGCAGAAATCCGGCACTGGAGGCTCGCGCTTTTGGATTTGCGCGACGGCGTAGAACAGGTGCATCGACAAGCTTTTACGCGCCCGCCTCATTCGTCATTTTTTGGCGCGGCGCACGTCACGGATTCGTCCGTCTATCACCTTGCTTCGGCGCTCAATGGTCGCGGTGTCGGCCGAATGACGCCACGAAGCTCGATGATCCTCCACCTTGCGCACATCCTGCTCCCCGGCGGATGGACGCGCCCATACGTCAAGAATTCCAAGGAAATGACAGGGGACCATCAATGGCTCGTTCCGCTCCCGGAGATCAGCCCGACGTCAATCCCGATCTCCCGATCGGCGACGTCGCCAGTCCGCCCGTCGCTCCGGCTTCGCCATCGCCGACACAGCCGGAGGAAACGCAAACTCCGAACCAGCCGGCGGCACGGCCGATCGGTTCAGGTTTTTCCGACCTCGGCGCCACCTCGCTCGGCATGCCCCGCCCGGCGATGGACGCTTCATCGCAAAGCCTGCCCGACCAGAGTGTCGTCAGCCTTGCGCCCCACGCCAACGATCTCGCCATGGTACAGAGCAATCTGCTGGCCGAACTCAATACGGGCCAGTTTTCCGGTGCTGCGCTCGGCCATGTTCAGGCGGTCTTGTCCGACATCACCAGCGCCATTTCGGCGGCCAACGCCACCGTGAGCCCGGCAGGCGGCGTCGCCAGCGTCGCTGCCGCACAGCAAACGCTTCGCGCCACCAGCATCATCAACGCCGTCAGCACCGATGCAGCGCTGGCGAATCCGACGCCCGAGGCGCCCGCACCCGCCGCGCCGGCGCCAGCACCGCACAGTCTCGCCGAGATCGGCGCGCTGTTCGACGACGTCGCCAGTCAGATCCTTGGCGGAGTGAATGACGACAACCGCGCGCAGATCACCGACGACATCAATGTCGTGATCGCGGACATCCAGGCGCTGATGAAGGCCGACCCGAAGCTGTTCGACGGGCTGACCGGCGCCCATGCCGACCAGATCGTGCAGCAGCTGCAACTCGAACTCGCCTATATCAACGACGCCGACATAAGCCCGACCGCGGCACAGGCCAGCAGCGACAACATCCACGACATTATCGAGATCATTCAGGGCGACACCAAGCTGGCCGACATGGTGACGCAAGGCGGCGTCAGCAGCCCGCCACCCTTGCCGGATGCCGCTGGTCCGGGGCCGAACCATCTCGACAGCCCCGTTGAGACGGCGCTCGTCGCCAATTTCATCGCGCAATCCAACGCGCTTGGAAAGCAGGCCGTCGAACTGGTGGGCAGCCAGGACGGCAAGGCGATCGCCGCGCTGATCGATGATCTCAAGGCATTCGAGAAGGCCGCCGGCGAACTCGACGGCACGCTCGGCGGCGAGATCGCCGCGATGATCAAGGGATTGCAGACGGGCAACGCGGCCCTGGTCACCGCGGCGGCGGACCAGATGCATGGCAACGCGGCCGATATCGGCGGCCACAGCGTCCCGGTTACCGGCGGCACCTATAATACGGAGGGCGTGACGGTCGTGGAGGTGCTGGGGACGCCGGCCGCGCCGGCGCCTGTCGCCGAAACGCCGACCACCTCCGAGCCCGCGGCGTTGGCTGCTGCCGACATCATCGCGCCGGCGAACATCGACTACGATCATTCACCGGCGCCCGAATTGGCGCATTTGCATCACATGTGGGGATAGCGGCGCGCGGCACGGCCTCCGGCGCTCCCGGTGCCTCGGGGACGCTGGAGGCCGATACATCCAGGAGGCGCGTTCGCCGGTCCGGCTCACGCGGCGGGCATGAAGACATTTTCGTCACACTGTGCCCGCAAAAGACGATCCAAACGAGAGTCTCGGCTACGGCCCAAGAGACCATCATCGATAGGGCAGCGACATCGGCGGTTAATGGGATCGGCGCGGTTGCTGCTTCGGAAGTGAAGTAGCGGGGCGTATGCGTGCGGCAGCGTAAGACGGACTATGGGACCATCATTTTACACTGGACGTTCGTCGCGGCATTCGCCGTTGCGCTCGTTACCGGTTTACGCATTGCGACCGAAACGCCCGACCGCACCTGGATCAACTGGTTCGATGCCGTATTGCCGCGCGACAGCGTATGGGTCGCTCACATGCAGGCGGCCATCGTGCTCGTCGCTGTGGCGATCGGCTACATCGTCTACATGCTCCGCTCCGGCCTCGGACGCCGCGTTCAGCTCGACAGGGTCCGCCTGCGTGGCCTGTTCAGGCGCGGTCAGTCCCGGCTCAGCGCCGTGATCGCCCTGATGTACTGGATCTTCTTCATCACGATGTCGGGCCTCCTGGTCAGCGGCGGCCTGCTCTATTTCGGCTTCTACTCCGGCTATGACGTGGCGATGCTGCACTGGGTCGGCACTTGGGTGATTCTCGCCTTCGTCGTCCTTCACGTCCTGACGCAGTACAGGAGCGGCGGCGTTGCACAGTTGCTGCGCATCTTCCGTCCGGCTCCCCTGCCCGCGCCGCCCCCTCGCCTCGATGCGGTCGAACTATTGGGTCTGCTTGCCGAGAAATCGGCGCGACTGCCGGAGCCCGAAGAGGCCGACGCACCGCCCAAGGTCTCGTCGCATCCGCTGCAGCCGCGCGCCGACATGCGCCGCGACAGGGCGCCGGATGCGGCTCCGGCGCCGCAGCCAAAAGACGGACCGGCCCGCTCGCGAAACCCGACCCTGCAGGCCAACGCATTCGTCGTCGCCGCCGCCGCCGCGGTCACCGGCGCCTCGCTGCTGGTGGCGACCGACCGGCTCGCGGTGGACACCGTGCAGATTCGCCGCATCAATCCCGCCGACGCCCCCATTCTCGACGGCGACACCTCCGATCGGGCCTGGCGAAACGTCAGGCCGTTCTCGCTGCTGACCGGCGAGGGCGGAAACTTTGACGGCAAGGGCGAAACACGCATCGAAATCCGAGCGGTGCATGACGGCACCTACGCCTACTTCCTCTTCACCTGGGAAGATTCGACACGTTCGCTGAAGCAGCTGCCCCTGATCAAGCAGCCCGACGGATGGCATCTCCTGCATTCCGGCTTTCAGGTCGGTGACGAACATCAATACAACGAAGATAAATTCTCGGTGCTGCTGACCACCTCCGACGTCACGCTGGCCGGCGGACGCACCTTCCATCCCGGGCCGCAGCCGGTTGCCGCCGCGCCGGCCACCATGAGCGGGCGCGGCTTGCATTACACGGCCGTGGGCTATGCCGATGTCTGGCAGTGGAAGGCGACCAGCAGCGCGTCGGGATGGATGGACGATGCGCATTTCGGGCCGCCGCTCAATCCGACACCGATGCAGGCGGCGAACGTCGTGCCGTACAAGGGCGGCTTCGCGCCCGATCCGGGAACGGCCAACTACCGCGACAATTTCACGGTCGAGCCCGACCTCTCCGGCGGTCCGCGCCGCAGCCGTCTGATCGCCCCGCTGCGCCTGCCGAAGGTCGTCGCCGCCACGTCAGATGCGTTGGGGGACATCGATCTCGATCCCGATCATGGCGAAAGCGACGGCGCACGCTGGTTCATGACCGAGCAGGACTCCGTTCCCTATTCGACCGAACTGGATGCCCGGATCCCGACCGGGACCGTGATCCCCGGCGTCATCCTGGGCGGCGAATTCTCAGGCGACCGCGCCGACGTTCGATCCGCGGCCCGCTGGGCTTCCGGCCTGTGGGCGCTGGAGGTGAAGCGCCGGCTCGACACTACAAGCGAGTTTGACGTGCCGATCCGTAGCGGCGTCCACATGCGGGTCGCTGCATTCGATCACAGCCAGATCAGACATACACGGCACGTCCGGCCCATTCGTATCGAGGTGGAATGAATGACAAAGATTTGCAAGGTCACGATCAACAACGAGCCGTTCCTGGCGAATCGCGGCGAGTTGCTGCTCGATTGGGCGCTGATGAACGGCGTTGATCTTCCGCATGATTGCCGCTCCGGCATTTGCGGCGCCTGCCGCGTGCGGCTGGTCAACGGCCAGGTGTATGGCGGCCACAGCCCGGGCGACGAGATGATCCACGCCTGCCAGGCGCGCATCGTCTCCGATCTCGATATTACGATCGAAGCCGCGCCCGAGCCGGTGGCACTGTCGGCGGAAGTGGCGCAGACCGTTCAGCTCGCGCCCGACGTGGTGGGCGTCGACATCGAACTGCCGAAGCCGCTCGACTATCTTCCTGGCCAATATTGCAAGCTGCAGTTCCAGGGATTTCCGGCAAGATCCTACAGCCCGACCTTCCCGCTGGAAGGACCGCCGCACGACCACCTCCTTCACTTTCACATCCGCAAGGTCTCCGGCGGGCAGGTCTCCTCGGCGCTCGGCCACGACATCCGCCCCGGGCATCGCGTCAAGCTGATGGGGCCGTACGGCCGCGCGTTTTTCCGGCAGGGCCATGAGGGCCGTATTGTGCTGGTCGCCAGCGGCACCGGCTTTGCCCCGATGTGGTCGGTTGCCGTCGCCGCGATCATGGAGCAACCGAAACGCGAAATGGTGTTCATCGTCCAGGCGCGGAGCCTGCGCTCGCTGTACATGCACACCGCACTCTGCCGCCTGGCGCTGTTTCCGAACGTCACGTTGATTCCGATGGTGTCGGAGCCGCAGCAGGTCTCGCACGCCGTCCGCAGCGGTCGGCCGACCGATCACCTGCCAAAGCTGACGCCTGACGACGTGGTCTATACCGCCGGCGCGCCAGCGATGACCGATGCGGTGGCGCGGATCGCGAAGGCCGGTGGAGCGCAATGCTACACCGATCCGTTCGTGCAGGAGGCGCGGACCGTCGAGCAGCCCGGCCTGATGTCGCGCCTCACCGGTTGGCTCAACGACCCTAAAAGCGCGATCCCGCTGCAGCCGTCGCAAAAGCCGGAGCCGATGCCGCGCGGCGCAGCCGCGGTTGGCGTCGGCAACCGCTAGCGGACCGCGCTGCGATCATGCGGGAGGCAGCAGCCTCTCGCATCCGGTGCCGGCGATGACCAACGACACGGCCTGCCGTGCAGCCGCGTCAAGCTTGGCGTATTCCTCGCCGATCCATTTGACGCATTTGGCTTGATACGGGAACGGTTCCTGCACCCATGGCAGGCCGTCGACTTCGGTTTCGACCTTCTTCGCGCCCTGCGCGACCGCCTTCGCGTTGGCCAGCATCACCGGGACGTAGACGCGGCCCATTTCCACGAACAGGTCTTTCAGCGTCGGTGGAATATTGTCGCGCGAAATCCAGTCGGCCTCTGAAGGTTCGACGCCGGAGAGATCTTCCAGCACTTCGGTCCAGGCAAACAGCCGCGGCGCTTCGTGAAGCGTGATCGCCGTTGGCGTCGGATCGAAACGCGCCAGTTGGGTCAACTGGCCATAGGCCGCGAAATCCGACGTGCCGGGCCGCGCGCCCATCAGGAACGGATGAAATTCCAGATGGCGCTTCATGGCACCTAACGTGCGGCGGAAGCTCGCTTCGATGACGGGCGCGGTGACATCGTTCGAGCCGACGACATAGAGGCGCGAAATCTGCCGGTCCTTGATGAAGGCCTTCATCGGCGCGAGCACCGCTTCCGTCATCGGCTTCACCGACCAGCGCGGCAGGATTTCCGCGGCCTGCTCCGCATCGGCGGGAAAATGCCAGCGATAGTGAAACATCGCCTTGGTCAGCCATTCGTCGGCAAAGTCTTCCAGGAGATAATCGAGAAAGGCGATCGCCGGATCCGACGGCACCAGCTTGCGATCGGGATAGTCGCGCTCGAAGCGGCGCAGCAGCGGCGTGGAATCCACAACCGCCTCGATCGAGCCGTCATCCTTAGTGAAATAGAACGTCGGCAGCAATTGCGGCTTCGGCTTGGGCAGATCGGTCGGCGTGCGGTGCGAGCCGACCAGCAGGCGATAGGGAATGCGGCGGTAGCGCAAGGCTGCCAGCATCTTGCGTGTATAGGGCGATCCGGGCGCGCCCAGCAGCACCAAAGGTGGATGTGACATCGTGCTTCCCCCCATTTCTTGCTTGGCGATGATACTGCCAACGAAGAGACGGGCGGAGAAGCCCCATAAAGATGGGATCGGCGAGTTTCGCCTTCAGCCGGAGATGGCTGCGATATACCGCCGGGCGGACATTTCGAACGCCGCCTTGGCATCGGTTTCGATGTTGCGGCCCCACCACGCGCCATAGATGCGATCGAACGCCAGCGGCGCGACTGCGCTGGCGATCCGGCGCACGGCGGTCGCATTGAGCGGAATGTAGTTCGGATAGCTGTACATGAAGGACAGCGAGCGACGATCCATCGCGACCGTCGCGATATCTCCGGTGAGCAAGGCGCCCTTCCCTTGCGCGCCGGCCCGCCAATGCAGCACGGTGGCACCGGCGAAATGGCCGCCGGTCCGCACCAGCAGGATGTCGTCCGAGATTCGCTGGCTGTCGCCGGTCCATGGCACGATGGTCCGATGCGGCCGCGTGACGAAGGCGCGATCATCGCCATGCAGATAGACCGGCACGCCGCCGAACGCCTCGCTCCAATCGGCGACCGCGCCATAGTAATGCGGATGCGAAACGGCGATCGCCTTCAGCCCGCCGAGCGAGCGGACGTGGTCGATGGCTTCAGGTGTCGCGAGCGGCACGCAATCCCACATCACGCAGCCATCGGCTTCGCGCACCAGCAGCGCGCGCTGGCCGATCGCAAAACCGGGCTCGACGGCGATGCCGGGAATGCCGAGGTCGTCGCGCCAGACGAGCTTGTGCCCTTTCGCCAGTTCCTCGCGCGTCAGCCAGGCCTGGCCCTTCCAGTTTACATATTGCCGCTCGTCCTCACAGACCGGGCACGCCGGCGGCGGCTCGCGGCTTTCGGGAAACTGGGCGCCACACTGTTCGCAGGTCCATAGCGGCATCGGCGTTACTCCACTTGCGGGGAGTGGTAGCGCAGAACGGGAGATGCGGCCAACGGCTAGCCATGGATGGCTGCCAGCATCTGAGCGCAGCCCAATCGCCGGCCGATCTTAACGTTGCGGGGAGTTTGGGTATTGCGGCCCGGATGCACGGCGGATAGGCTTCCACTTGACGCTGATCACGGCTACCACCGGTTGTCTTAACTGGGAGCATTTTAACCGATTTGTTCCGGATACCATTTTCATGAGGCGCAAGATCGCCGCTATTCTGGTAGCCCACATCGCCGACTACGGCAGGCTGGTCGCCGATGACGAGGAAGAGACGCTGCGTCGGTTGGCGTCCTATCGATCCACGACCGACGAACTCATCGCGATCGCCGGCGGCCGTATCTTCAATGCCGCAGGCGATGCATTTCTTGCCGAATTCTCCAGCACCGTCGAAGCGGTACGCTGCGCCATCGATATCCAGGAAAGCCTGCGCACGCGGAACCTCGCTTATCCAGACAGCCGGCAGATGAGCTACCGCATCGGCATTGGCATCGGCGACGTGGTTGAGCGCAATGGCGATCTGCTCGGCGATGGCGTCAATATCGCCGCGCGCCTGGAAGGCCTGGCTGAAGCCGGCGGCATCTGTGTTTCACGCGCGGTTCATGAGCAGGTCACCAACAAGCTGTCCGCGCGATTTGTCGACATCGGCGCACGGAAAGTGAAGAATATTCCAGATCCGGTTCATGCCTATCTTGTGGTAACGTGGGACGATGGCCGCACCGATGCGAAACCGCAGGTAACCGCCGCTCCGGCAAGCGCAAGATCGGCCAAGAAGTGGCTTTCGGCAGCAGTCATCGGCGCCGCCGCGCTATGTACGGCGGCTTTTGCTTTCTTTCATTTCGCCCAGAGGCCCGACGATAAAGCTTTGTCGAGTTCGACGGCTGCCGTAACATTACCGCCGGCATCAACGACCCCGCCGCCGGCGCCCGCGATCTCACCGCCGACAAGCCCGCCTTCGATATCGTCAACGCCCGTCCCGGCCGCCCGCCGCGCCAGTTCAGCGATGAACGAGCCGGACTCGACGAAGCGTTCTCTTCAATCCTGCGAAGTTCTTGCGGCTCAACGCGGTTGGACCAGCGCCATCAATGATTTGAACGGAAAGCGAGCCTTCATTGCCGAATGCATGAAGGGCATTCCTTGATTGAGATCGAAGCCAACCTTCGCGTTCCGTCCGATGGCTATGCCCGATCTCGACAGATAGCCCGCCGCTTTCCGAGCGCCAGCGTTGATCTCTGACCTAGTAACCGACCGCCGCGCCGTCGCTGCGCGGATCCAAGCCGCCGTTCAAGGTGCCGTTCCGCGGATCGATCGTGATGCCATGCGCATGCCCGGCGATTTCGTTCCAGGCTTCCCATCGATTGACGGTGTGGCCGCGCCGCGCGAACCGCTGAATGCCATCCTCGAAGGCCGTTCGGATCATCGACATTGTCGTGCACCGAGAATGGCAGCTTCCGGTTGGCGCCATAGACGGACGACGAGGCAAACCGCAGATGACGACGGGAAACCGGTTCACCAGGTTTCCTTGAACGGCCGGATCTCCATTTCAAACGTCCAGGCGCTGCGCGGCTGCTCGTAGAGCTGCCAATACGCATTTGCTACCGAACCGGGCGGCATCAGTGCATCGGGATCGTTCAGCGCATCCGGCCCCAGCGCCGCAAGCCGCCGCTGTCGAACCCATTCGGTATCGACGCCGGAATCGATGATCAGGTGAGCGACGTGAATGTTGTTCGGCCCAAGTTCGCGCGCCATCGCCTGCGCCACCGCGCGAAGCCCGAACTTGGCGCTGGCAAAGGCCGCGTAGCCGCGCCCGCCGCGCAGGCTTGCCGTGGCGCCGGTGAAGAAGATGTTGCCCTGCCCGCGCGGCAGCATCAGACGCGCCGCTTCCCGGCCGGCCAGGAAACCTGAATAGCAGGCCATCTCCCAGACCTTGCGAAACACCCGTTCGGTGGTCTCGAGAATCGGAAAGTTGACGTTGGCGCCGACATTGAAGATGCAGACCTCCAGCGGCGCTTCCTTGTCGGCATCGTTCAGGAAGGCGGTGATTTCCTCCTCCTTGCGCGCATCGAGCGAGCGCGCAACGATCGTGCCGCCGGCGGCCTGTATCTCATTCACCAGCGGGGCCAGCTTGTCGCCGTTGCGGCGCCCGGCGAAGACCGTGAAGCCCTCGGCGGCGAATTTCTTGGCAATCTCGGCGCCGATATAGTCTCCCGCGCCGATGATCGCCGCGGTCGCATTTCTTTTTGCCATTGCTGCTCTCCTGTTCGCTGCCTGCCCGATACGGTCGATGACGCCTCAGCCGGCGGCCGCTGTTATCTTGCTCCCGTTCGCGATTTCCCGCAGCTTGTGTTTGAGGATCTTGCCGGTCGATGCCGCGGGCAAGGCGTCGAGAAGGTGAATTGCGCTCGGCCGCTTGTAGGACGTCAGGAGCCCGGCCGCATAGGATTTGAGCTCGTCGATGTCGATGTTAGCGCCGGGCAGGAGCTGCACGAACGCGACCACCTCCTCATTGCCCTCGACGCTGCGTCCGACCACCGCCGACTGCACCACGAACTCATGCGCGTTGAGCACAGCCTCGACCTCGGCCGGATAGACATTGAAGCCGGAGCGGATGATGAGTTCCTTGGTTCGTCCCTCGATATAGAGATTGCGCTCGCGGCTCATCCGCGCCAGGTCGCCGGTGTTGAACCAGCCGTCGCGGTCGATCGCGGCGGCGGTCTGATCCGGTGCGCGATAATATCCGAGCATCACGTTGGGCCCGCGGACGTGCAATTCGCCGACGGCGCCGTCGGCGACAGGATGACCCTCGCGGTCGACGATGCGGTGTTCGATGCCCGGCAGGAAAGGCCCCACGGTTTCGTCGGCGGCCGGCCGGCTCTCGCGCACGCCGGAAAGGCCCGGCGAACATTCGGTGATGCCGTAGCCGTTGAGCAGCGCAATGCCGAACTCCTCCTCCATGCGGCGCTTCAGCGTTAGATCAAGCGGCGCACCCGCCACGCACATCATCCGCAACTGGCCGCGATCGAGGCGCGCTATCCCCTTCACCGCCTTGTATTCGAGCAGGCGCTGATAAGTGGCCGGCACGCCATAAAGCGTCGTGATCCCCTCTTTTGCAATGGCGTCCACTAGCGCCGCGGGATCGGCCTTGGCGACGACATGCAGTGTCGCGCCGTGCATCAAGGTCGCGACCAGCAGGATCGAATAGCCGACGATATGCGACATCGGCAGGACGCCATAGATCCGGTCGGCGGGGCCGGTGTTGCGCAAGATGCCTGATGTCCTTGCCGCGACCAGGAGGTTACGATGGCTGAGCATCACGCCCTTCGGCGCGCCTGTCGTGCCCGAGGTGTACATCAGCGCCGCGACCTGACGCGCGGCATCGGCGTCGACGGGTTCGGGCTGCGCCTCCTCGTTGAGCGGTCCGACGCCGATGCCGCCGAACGGTCCGATCGCGCCCGCGACTGCGCCGGCGCGTGAAGCGTGATCGGCCGCCTCCTTCGAAAGCGCGGCGTTGAAGAGCACGCGGCGGGCGCCGCTGTGGGAGCGGATCTGTTCGAGCTCGCGCGCGCTCAGGCGCGGGTTGACCGCAATGGCCCAGGCATCGAGCTTGCCGATCGCAAACAGGATCGCACCGAGGGCGACGCTGTTCTCGCTCGCAACCATGACCCGGTCGCCCGGCCTGACCTGCAGCACGCGCAGATCGCGGGCCACCGCCTCGACGGCCTCCGAGAACTGCCGGTAGCTCCAGGAACGCCCGGCCTCGACGAACGCCGGATGATCGGGCATGTCCTTTGCGAACGTCGCGTAGACATCGTGGACCCGCGACGGCAGCCCCTCGATCAGGTCATCCGCGGTGATATCTTCGAGAACAGTTTTCACGGCGCGCCCTCTCCCGATAATGAACCTGTCCGGCCCTTGGCTCTGCGGCCCCGCGATGACGCAGGTCCAATCAGGATGCGCGACGGCTGATCGAACCGGTTCTCGCCGCCCCCTGTTGGGCAAGGATTTCCTCCTCGACATCGCGAAGCTGGTCCTTGCCGAAGAACATCTCGCCGCCCACGAAGAATGTCGGCGAGCCGAAAGCGCCGCGGTCGACGGCATCCTGCGTCAGCGCCATCAGGCGGTTCTTGATGGCCGCATCCTGCGATCTCGCGATGATGCGATCGGCATCGATGCCCGACGAGGCGAGCGCATCGCGCATCACGCCGGGATCATCCATCTTCTTCGGCTCTTCCCACATGTGGTGAAAGACCGCCTCAAAATACGGCCGGAACATCCCTTCGGCTTCTGCCGCGACGGCGCCGCGCATCAATTGCAAGGTGTTCACCGGAAAAAACGGATTGCGTTTGAAGGTCGTGATGCCGTGACGGCGAATGAAGCGGTCGGTCTCCAGCGCCATGAATTCGGGCTTGTTCCGGATGCCCTTGAGGTAATCGCCGGGTGAGCTGTTGCCGGTGAGCTTGTAGATGCCGCCGAGCAGCACCGGCACGTAGTCGAACTGCGTGCCCGTGCGCCGCTCGATATCGGGGATCAGGCGTGCCGCCAGATAGGCGTTAGGGCTGCCGAAATCGAACTGAAACTGGACCTGCAGCGCGCCGGCATCGCTCATTCGATCCTCCTTCGCCCCGAATTGTGCCGGGCTTGGTCGTCCCCGGCCGGGTTTCGATCTGGCGTGGATCGTTACAGTTCTAAAAAAGAACTGTCAAGATGGGATCGATCCTCAGTCATTTTGGTAAATGCATGGCATAGCTATATTGATAAGTTCCGATATGGTATTTATTGTTCTATGCCATTGGTTCGATTGATCATTGTCGGAGAGCGCGATGCGCTGGGACTCCCTTGAAGAAGAGCAATGCTCGCTCGCGCGCACGGTCGCCGTGATCGGCGACCGCTGGAGCCTTCTGATCCTGCGCGAGTGTTTCCTTCGCGTGCGCCGCTTCGAGGAATTTCAATCCAGGCTCGGCATCACCCGCCACCTGTTGGCCGACCGGCTGAAGAAATTCGTCCGCTACGGCGTGCTGCGCCGTGCCCGCTACCAGGAAAGCCCGGCGCGCTACGAATACATCCTGACCCAGCGCGGCCTCGACCTCTATCCGGTCGTGATGTCGATCGTGCACTGGGGCGACACCCACATGGTCGACGAGCGCGGCCGCCCGCTGCTGCACCAGCACAAGAACTGCGGAAAGATGTTCGACCCCGTGATGATCTGTTCGGAATGCGGCGAACCGCTTCACGCGAAG
>Ga0081455_10006471_pt1 | contig 12557 bp, 15 predicted proteins | sample TabmetS3T2R1_FD_70207 | JGI IMG/M metagenome (GOLD analysis project Ga0081455, IMG submission 70207) | Tabebuia heterophylla rhizosphere microbial communities from the University of Puerto Rico - S3T2R1 | ecosystem: Host-associated > Plants > Roots > Rhizosphere ... | reverse complement strand
TAGGGATAGCCGTAACCGTAATAACCGCGACGATAGTATGGGTAACCGTACCCGTACCCACGATACCCGTACCCGCGACCCCAACGTCGCCCACGCCAACCCCGACCACGCCAACGCCTCGCCAATGCCGGTGTGCTAGTTACAGCGTTGATAGCAGTGGCGAGCGTGGTCACGCCGAGGGTCGTTCCGACAGTCGTTCCCACCGCGCTGAGGCACCAGAACAATGCAATCGCAATGGCGGCGACTGTTTGAGCAAAACTGCGAGTTAGGCGCTTCATTCCATTCACCCTCTTTCTCGGGGTAGGAATTCATTACTTAAGCGCATAAACGCGCATCCTCCAGTAAAGTTCTGCGCCAAGGCAAATGAAAGATAAAATAGAAAGCCCTGCACTCGGATGCGGGGCTTTCAAACCCGTTCAGCGAGGGACGCAAGGGACAGTTCGGGCAGCAGCGAGTTATCCTCACCAAACAGCCGAGCAGTACCCCTCTAGGCCAGCGCGGGTTAAGACGATGGCCCGCGCGCTGACTAAGCGATGGGTTCGTTAGAGTTGCAACCGAAACTGCAACCGAACTTGTGCTCACTATTCCAGCGCTTTCTCGACAAAACCCCGGAAATCCGGGATTACTCGTGACGAGAGGAGATCAGAAAATGCCAGAAACACGCTTCCCCGCGCTTACGGTTACCGTTACCGGCCCTATTATCGCCCCTACTACGGCTACGGGTATGGCTACCCGTATTATCGGCGTCCCGGCTTTAGCCTTTGGTTTGGCTTCTAAGTCTGCTCCCGGCAGCTGAGAGCCGAACATCATCTCGTTCTCGATCATCGAGGCGCCATCGGTCCTGGGCCTGTTTCCAAAGGGCGTAGAGACTCTGCCGGATGCGCTGCTCGAGGCGGGGCTCGCCGAGCGTCTTGGCGCGGCGCGTTTCGGCCGGATCGAGCCGCCGCCCTACGATCCGCGGCGCGACGCGGCGAGCAAACTTCTGAACCCGCAAGGGATCGCCGACTATTCGCGTGCGCTCGCCGATGCGATCGCGCGGGCGCGGGGGCAGGGCAAGTTCCCGGTCGTGCTCGGCGGCGACTGCTCGATCCTGCTTGGCTGCATGCTCGCGATGCGGCGCGACCGACGCGCGGGGCTTCTGTTCCTCGACGGCCATGCCGACTTCTACCAGCCCGAAGCCGAGCCGAATGGCGAGGCTGCGTCGATGGAGCTGGCGCTCGCGACCGGGCGCGGTCCGGACATCGTGACCGATCTCGAAGGGCTCCGTCCGCTCGTGCGTGACGAGGACGTCGTGGCGCTCGGCATCCGAGATGCCGAACTAGCAGAGACACATGGCAGCCAAAAAATCGAAGACACGGACATCGAAGTGATCGACTTCGCCGCCTTTCGCCAGGCCGGCACCAATGCTGCCGCCGAAAAGGCGCTTGCCCGTCTCGAAAAGGCGGAGCTCGACGGTTTCTGGATCCATCTCGACGCCGACGTGCTTGACGATGCGGTGATGCCGGCCGTGGATTATCGCTTGCCCGATGGACTGCAATGGGACGAGCTGGCCGCGGTGCTGCGAAGCGCGATCCGGTCGGGCCGGACGCTCGGCATCGACATCACGATCTTCAACCCCAAGCTCGATGCGACAGGCGAGATCGGCCGCAGCTTCGTCGATACGCTGGTGACGGGGCTCGCCTCAGCGCGGTAAGCGGGTGCGCAGCCTTAGAGCGCGCCGAGCTGTCGAAACATATTGTAGCGGTCGTATTCGACCCAATCTTCGGCGAGCTTATCGCCCTCGAACCGGCCCATAATCATCACGGTCCATTTCACCGTGCGGCCGCTTGCGGGAATTCCCTCCCACGGCTTCTGCTGCGTGGCCTGCCAGGTTCCGCGCCACACGCCCTTGTCGCCGGCGGAGAAGACATCGTTCAGGGTGTAGGCGGCATCGGGAAAGGCGTCGAAGAAGTTGGCCATCGCCTCCCTCCAGGCGTCCCGCCCCTGCAAGCTCCGGTCGCCCAGCCAGTGCGAGACGAGATTTGCGGTCATATATTTGTCGAGGGATTGCAGGTTGTGACCATTGAACACGTCCTTCAAATAGGCGCGAATCCAGGCATCACGCTGGTTATGTTGCATGCCGAAACCTCCCATTTTGGCGGGCGGCGAAGAATGATACGACTTCGTGCCAATGTCATCCGGTCTCAAACGTCAGCGCAAGGAGTTGCCATGTTACGGACTGTCGCATTTGCCGCCGTTTTGGCCGCGGCCCAGGTTCTCTTCACCGCCGCCTCGGTCGCCGAGAGCGAATTCGCCACACCGGAGGAAGCCAAGGCCTTGCTCGAGAAAGCCGTCGTCGCGATGAAGCAGGACGAGGCGAAGGCGCTTGAGATGTTCGCGACCGGGGAGGGCGGATTTAAGCCCAAAGACCTTTATGTTTGGTGCGCCAACGCCTCGGACGGAATCCTGACGGTGCATCCGACCAACAAGGGCAAGGATTTGAGAGACATCAAAGGCAAGCACGGCGCGCCGTTCGGCGAAACGATCATGGAGGATGCCGTCGAGGGAACCATCAAGGAAACGACTTATTGGTGGCCGCGTCCCGGCTCGGACGAACCCTTCGAGAAGACCACCTACTACACCAAGATCGGCGACCAGGTTTGCGGGGTCGGCTACTACGTTGAGTGAAGCGCGCGTGCCGGCATCGGCTATCGAGCCTTCGCCTTAGCGACGGTGGCGCTGCCCTCTTCGGTGAGAAGGTCCTCCAACTCGGCGAGCCGGGCTTTGGCGCGTTTAATCGAATCGGCGGTCGTATCGACCCAACCTGCGCCGGTATCTTCGCCGGTGTGAACCTTGCCAGCTTGCAACAGCGCGAGCTGCTGCTCGATGCTGGCGTGCTCTTGCTTGCACCACGCTATGAAGCGATCGGGGGCGGCCATGACGCTCGGTTCAGTGCTGACTTGTGCTGACCGCAGCCACAGCGTCGGCAAGCCGGTCACGGAAGACAGGCTTGGTGAGAACCCTCGCGCTCGGGACTTGCTTGTTGATGCGCGCAAGAGTGTCGGGGTCCAGGCAGCCGGTCACGAATACGATGGGAACGTCGCATAGCTCGTGAAGCCATCTCGCGACCTCGATCCCTTCGCGACCGCCTTCGAGATTGACATCCATCAGCACGAGATCGGGCTGATTGCTCATTGCTAAGTTTGCGGCCTGATGTCCATTGGCAGCCAGATCGCAAACGTCGAAGCCGAGCTCTTGCATGTCTGCTTCCATATTCAGGGCGAAGATGACTTCGTCATCGACGATTAAGGCACGGCGTTGAGCCATTCAGGACACCTCCTTTACAGAACTCTTTACTGGATCAACGCGTGCAAGCTTGTTTGGTTGCCACGATCGACGCGCAAGCGGGCATCTCCGATGGGGATAACTAAGAGGCCGTTATCCGGCTGACGCCTAGTCGTTGGGCAGATTGCGGTTATTGATAAACAACCACGTGAACTCCGGCACGGACGGAGCGGGGTCGCCGAGCCAAGCCTCGCGCGTGGAGAGAATGTGGTCGTGACCGCACGCGGGACACTTCACGCGCGATTGAATATCGGGAAGCTGGACGAATGTTCCCGAATCCATCTCAACGCCCGTGGAGAGTTCATGGCCCGTGTTGGGGCACCTCACCATGAGGATGCTTGCTCGATGCATCCGTCCTCCAAATTGATCAGGCCGAGCCCTTTCGGCCGTCAGTTCGCGAGAGGATGCCTAAACTCCGCGAAATAGGTTTCCCGCCAGAAGCAGCAGAAAGGCCACCAGCAACGTCTCGAACGTGTGGGCGCCGACCACCGGAATGGCAGCGTGAGCGTAGCGCACCAACAGCGCCAAGAGAGCAAGAAACACGGAGATGATGAAAACCGCCCGCGACGGCGGCGTGAGCCAGAAATATGCCATCGGCGAATCCTCTGTTCGAATCGACTGCTCCAGCGCTAACTGGTTGTTACTCCTACCAAACGCGAGACGAAAAGAGACGCAACTGAACGAGCAAGCTCGATGGACTACCAGGCCGAAGATGGCCAGCCCAGACTCGCGTGATGCGCCGTGGTTGCCGCATGCTTCGACGGCAATGCTGAAACGTTAACGTCATCAGACGCCAAGTGAACCAGCGACGACGACACCGAGAGAAGCGTTAAGATACCAGCAAAAATCCAAGCCGTTAGCGGAACGCGCGTCTTCACCGGGACACCGTGAATTGTCCTGATCATGGCGATGTTTCCCTTCCAAAGGCCCCATCCGTGCGGCAATAACTGCGCTGAACGCGTTCGGTTCCAATCATGCCGATGCAGTTTCAATGCGATCATGCGCCGCGATTCACTTGGCCGTGGACGCAAGTCTTGCAAAACTTGCTCGGAACAAATTCGCTCCAGCCGCGTTTATACCGGCGTTAACGCTTCTTAACGGGGTTCACGCCGATGACTCTTCTCCGGTCTTCTACCGCTGCTATCGCAGCGTCTGTCACCCTGGCGTTCACATCCGGCCATGCCGCCGAGGATCGGCGGTCCCAAGACCTTGGCCCGTGGGAGATCGAAACGATCTACAAGGGCGATAAACTCGACCATTGTTCGATCAATCGCTCCCTGCAAGACGATATCGTCGCGCGCTTCGTTCGCACTTCCGACGACTGGGCGCTCGAACTCGAATCGCCGAAATGGAAATTGGAGCGCGGCAAGAACTATCCAGTGAAGATATCGGTGGGCTCTCTCAGCCTGGACGCCGAGGTCAAGGCGGAACCTCAATCCGTCTCGCTCGACTTCGATAACAACAAGCTCGAGAGCGCGGTTCGCAATGCCAGCACGCTGAACATCATCGCCGCCGGAGCGACGATTCGCGTCCCGCTCGACAAGAGTGCGGTCGCGTTCGATGCGCTGGCGAAATGCGTGGAAGAGAAAACCGAGACGGTTGCTGCCAACATCTTCTGCGCCCCCGCCACATCGGCGACGGCTTCTGGCGTGCGGGAGGACTCCGCCGAATGCAAGCAAGACGCCGACGCGTCGGAAGAAACGACCAAGGCCCAAGACTCGACCAAGGCCGAAGACTCAAAACCGGCCGAGGACGTCAAGCCTTTGAGGCGGGTCAAATCCAAAAAGTTTCGCTCGCGCCCGATACCCGCTTTCTTTGCCGAAATGTTCGATACACCGCTGCGGTGACGTGACCGGCTGGCGCCGCTATCCGCCGCCCGCGTCGCGAACCAGCGCCTCCAGGCGCTGGTAATCCTTGATTCACAGCACCCGGCTCCGCTGTCCCAGCTAGGTGGCCCCTGGTTTGAGGGGTCGCAGGCGGCGGCTTCCCGATAACCTTAGGCGCTTCCCAGGCCTTCGGCGCCAGCCGATAACGGTAAACGGCTCGTAGGAGGGCTACGCCGGGAGGATATTTGCTACGCGAAAACACCGAAGTGCTATACTGTTCATAGCCTTGAGCGGTGAGGGTCATCCCAAGCTTAAATCCTTTTAGATTTCATCATTGGCGTGTCGGTGGAGGGTCCCAATGAAAGCAACATCTCGTCTATTGGTTTTGGCACTTTTTCTCGGGCTCGCGGTGCTACCGGGTGCGTTGCGCGGCAGCGGTGCGGCAGTCGCGGGAGAGACGGGCGAACTTGTTGTCCTCGATTGGCCCGGCTATGACGCGGAAACATTCTGGACGGACTTCAAGACCAAGTATCCCGATGCCAAGGTGACCTTCGAGATCGGGGCGTCCGACGCCGATATCTACGGCAAGATCAAGGCCGGCAGCCAAGCCGATATCATTCATCCGTATACGGGTTGGCTACAGGGCTACGTCGATGAGGGGCTGGTCGAAGAAATCGACGTAACCAAGATCCCGAACTGGGACAAGGTCCCCGAGAACTTAAAGAAGATTGGCAATTTCAACGGCAAACAATATTTCATCCCCTGGGATTGGGGATTTTCGTCGGTTCTGTATCGAACCGACAAGGTCAAAGAGCCGATCGATTCTTGGTCGGCGATGTTCGACCCGCAATACAATCGACACATCTCCATGTATGACGACGGTCCGTCGGCTGTGGGCGTCTCCGCTTACCTTAATAATTACGACGAGCACAACGTCACCCCCGACCAACTCGCTGCCATAAAAGAAGAGTGGGGCAAGCAGCGAGATTTGAATCTGGTCTACTGGGCCGGCGAGCCTGAACTGATCGATGCGATGGCCGTCGGCGATGTGTGGGTGGCGTACGCCTGGCAAGGGGCTTATGCCCAGCTCGTGAAAAAAGGCGTGCCGGTCGCGTACGCCAATCCGAAAGAGGGCCGCGCCTCCTGGGTCGGCGCTTATGGCATCCGCAAGGGGACAAAAAACATGGACCTTGCGTTGAAGTTCATCAACGAGAAGCTTTCCGAGGCAACGGCCAACAATGTGGTCAATGAGTTCAACTACGGAGCCGCCAACGGCGAGGTCATGAAAAACATTTCCGATCCCGCGCTCAAGAAAGCCTTTTCGCTCGACGATCCGAGCGTGTTGGAACGGACCAATTTTACACCGGAGCTTACTGCCGAGCAGCGCGACGCGTGGACGTCCATGTGGACGGACGTTAAGGCAGCGCCTTAGATCGGCAAGCCGGCGCTGCCGATACGCAGCGGGGCGGAACGAGCGCGAGGCGAGACAGGCGGGTAGGACGGGGTGGTGCAGCGACGGGCAACATTCTGGGCTCTGTCACTGCCGCCTTTCCTATGGCTCGCCCTGTTCTTCATAGTTCCACTTGTACTCATGTTCGCGCTCAGCTTCCGCGCCGACATGCGCGGCGAACTCTTTAGCTTTTCGCCGACGCTAAAGCAGTACCAGACCATCTTCGCGGTCGGCAGCTATTGGCGGCTTCTGGGCACTTCCATCGCAATGGCCTTCGGAGTGGCTGTGATGGCCACGGCCTTGGCATTTCCGGTCGCCTACTTTCTCGTATTCCGTGCCGGCCGCGCTGCCGGGCTTTGCCTGATGTTGCTGCTCATTCCGTTCTGGACCAGTTTCCTGCTCCGGGTGATGAGTTGGAAGTTTCTGCTCGGCTCCGAAGGAGCGATCAACAGTCTTCTCATATATTTGGGGGTCATTGCCGAGCCCATAGGCAGTCTCCTCTACAGCCGTACGGCAGTTGTCATTGCGCTCGTCTATGTATGGGTCCCCTTCGCGGCGTTGCCTATTGGCGCCGCTTTGCAACGCATACAGCCCGAGCTGGTTGAGGTGGCGGCCGATCTCGGCGCCACTTCATGGCGGCGCTTTTGGACGATCATTTTCCCGCTGAGCCTTCCCGGCGTTCTGGCCGCATTCTTCATGGTGTTCATCCCTACTGTGGGTGAGTACGTAACGCCGCTGCTGGTAGGCGGCAGCCGCGGCACCATGTTCGGGAATATCATCCAGGAATTCTTCACCAGGAATGCCAATTGGCCGCGAGGTGCGGCCCTTTCAATGGTGATGTTGGCCGTAACGCTTTTGCTGGTCGCCTTCGCCCACCGCTTGGTGAACGTGAAGGCCGCCAAGATGACGGCAACGCAGTCCACCATCAGCGAACAGGGGGGCTTCTCTCTTCTCACCGGATACTTTGTGGGGCTAATCGCGCTGCTTTATCTGCCGCTCGCGGTCTTGCTGCTGTTTTCGCTGAATGCGGGGACCAGTTTGTCCTTTCCGCTCCAGGGCCTGACTCTTCAATGGTACGAACAAGTATTCTCCTCCCCCGCATTGCTCCGCAGCGCGTACAACAGTCTCCTTGTGGCGGCGGGAAGCAGCTGCGCCGCAACGGCCTTGGGCACCGCGGTTGCGGTGCTGTTGATGCGCTTCAGCTTTCGTGGCGACAAATTGCTTTTCGCGCTGGCCATGCTTCCGCTGATCGTACCCGTCATCATTCTGGCCGTGGCGCTTTTAGTGTTGTTCCTCGCCGCCGGTATCGATCGTTCACTGTGGACGGTCGCGATTGCTCACACCGTGGTGGCCTTGCCTTACGTGATCTTGATTGTGGCTGCCGGGCTCGCGGGCTTCGATTCCGATCTCGAGGAAGCGGCCATGGACCTGGGCGCGCCCTATGGGAGAGTCATCTTCAACATTTTGCTGCCGCTCATTGCCCCTTCAATCCTGGCTGCTTGGCTCGTGGCATTCACGGTGTCGCTCGACGAGTTCGCTCTCGCCTTGTTCCTCACCGGAACTGAGCAGACATTTCCCGTCTATCTCTTCGGCCAACTGCGTTACGCCAGTCGCCTGCCGGTGATGATCGCATTCGCCGTCATCATGATGATGGGGACGCTGGTCCTCGTGTTGATTGCCGAGTGGATCCGGCGCCACGGTCAGCCGGACAAAGTCCGGTAGAAAATTTCCGGCAACCGCCCGATGTGGCCCGAGCGCCCCTAGTCTCTGCCGAAAAACTGGCTAAGCTCTTCCGCCGCCCGCAGCCCGGAAACAATCGCGCCCTCAAAATAGCCCGCATCCTTCGGAGCAATGTCGGAGGAGGCGAAAGCAAGCGGTCCGGTCATTCCCCAGGTCTCAGGTGCCAGTGCCTGTTCAGCGCCTAGCACCGGCGCGACCCAAGCACCGCGCGCAAACGGATCGCGGACCCAATCATGCCAGTCAAATGCGGCCAACTTTGCTTCGGGGAAGAAGCGAGAGACCGCCGCATCGACCGCGCCGGGCCGTTGCGGGTCAAAATTTCGGGCAAGGCCAAAACCGACGAGCAATGTCGCGCCACCCGTGGTTACGCGCTCTGAGAGCATCCATTCAATGCCATCACCGCCGCCGGTCGCAAGCACACCGACCGGGACGCCTACCGCGCTGGCCCAGATCTTGACCGATTCGCCGATATGACCGGTAGCCAACGCGGCAGTTTGCGCCGATGGCAATTGCGGACTGAATGCGACCGCCCCGAGCGGATTGATGCCGGTCGCGAGCAAGGCGGCCTTGGCATACCAGACGCGTCCGTCCGCTGTCTCCGCCGTGACGCCGTCGGGACCATGCGCGATCCGCATGACGACTGCCCCCCTCGCCAAGTTTGCGCCCGATCCAACGATCATGCGCTCTGTGAGCAGCGTCACGCCGCCGACGAGCGTATCGGCGCTCACGTCGATCAGACTGTCGGGAGGCCCGGCGCCGCGGCCGCAGGTCGACAGCAATTCCGCCGCGGGCACCCGGGCCGGATCGCCACTGCCGCTCACCGTCCACCAGGCGCTGCACAGATCGCGCGTCGCTTGCGGGGCGCCGATGCGCGTCAAATAGTCCGCGAAGCTGATGTCCGTCAGTGACTGGCCTAGCTCATTGTGTTCCTCGCCTTTTTTCAGCAACACAGCATCGGCAGCGATGCGCGAGACGCAACGTTCGTGCTGCGCAAGGTCCTCGGGCGATGCCGGCGCATCCTTATGCAAAGCGCCATCGCGGAACCAGCGGCGCTCGGTGATCGATGCGCGGGGCCGCAAAGCCACTCCATGGCGCGCGCAGGCATCGTGGATATGGGTTTGCCACGGCCTGATCCAGGCACCACCGAATTCCAGCAGTTCATCGCTATTAGCGAACGGCCTTGAAAACCCGCGTCCGCCGACCCGGTCGCGGGCCTCGAGCACGGTCAGGGTGAAGCCGCGCGCCGCCAGCGCCTCAGCCGCGGCCGCCCCGGCGAGGCCGGCACCGACAATAAGGATGTCCGGGTTCGATGCGACGCTCACGACCGCAATCCGCGATGCCAGGGGTTGGTCCTGGGCTCCCCAAATTTTCAGGGCGAAGATACTACATTTTCCAGCGAGTCGTGCGGGCTTGTGGCGAGGCTAGGGATTGAGCGGGATGAACCGCTTCAGCTTCCCGGTCTCCTTGTGACGCTCCAGGCTATCGACGAGATTGATCTCGATTTCCGCGTCGTGAAGGCCGGATGCGGCGAGCCCCGCGACGATCTGCTGGCGAAGCGTCGCGATGTCGATCGGCCCGGTTGCGACCACGCCGATCTTGGCGCCGGTCCTAGTCTGGAGAACCTGATACTCGGCAATGTCTGGGTTCTGACCGAGCGGTGTCCGAAAGACCAACGGATGGATATGAATGCCGCCGGGATAAACGAAGATGTCATCCGCGCGCCCTTTGACCCCGCTGATGAGGGGGAAATGCGCGCCGCAAGAGCAGGGTTTGTCGCTCGGAACGGGGATATCCGTGAGCTCGTAGCGGATCAGAGGGAGCGTCCGGCCGAAGAGCGATGTGACCAGCACGCGGGTGATGGCGTCTACATCCCGCGCCGGCTGGTTGTTGTCGTCGACGAACTCGGTGATGATGAGATCGTCGGTCATATGCATGCCTTCATGGGCGTCGCATTCGATGCCGATGTGACCGACTTCGACACAGCCCCACATATTGTTGATCTGCACCCCCCAGGCCTTGCCAATCGCGTCGCGGGTCTCGGGCAGGAGCGGCTCTGAGTTGGTGGTGACACGATGCGGGCCGATCTTGAGACGGCCGGAAAGCGCCTCCGCGCCCAGTTCCTGCATCACCGAGCCGAAGCAATTGATCTGGGTCGGCTGCGCTTCGTTGAGCGCCTGGATAAGAGCGGCGAGGGGGGTGTCCGCGGGAAACCATTGGACCTTGGCCGTGGGGTCGGTCGACACGGAGAAGAGGAACGGACTGCCATGCACGATCTCGCCGGCCTCGATGACCGCGAGAAGTCGCTGCCCCGATAGACGATCCGGCGGTTCGTCGCGGAGCTGATAGCGAAAGGTTGCGCAGGCGATCTCGATGAACTCGTTCCAGCTCCATGGAAACACGCCGCGCACGCCCGACGAGCCGCCGGTGGCGATCACCAGATAATCGTCGAGATAGTAGTAGTCTTGGGTCTTGCCTTCCAACTTGGCGGTGATGTCGGCGTTGCACCCGGCGAGCGTCAGGCGCCGGTCCGTCACCACTTCGTCCCAGCTCGACATGACGTCCGTCTTGGTCATGACCGGCAAGCGGGCGAGGTCGGCTTCGGCGAAAGATGCCGCATCGATCCCACCCAGTCGCTTGGCATGCCAGGGGGACTTGGCCTGAGCGAACGCCAGCGTCTCGCGCAAAGCGCGCTGCCGCTCGCTTCCGATCTCGTCTTTGGACCACGACAGCCGCGCAACATGCGCCGGCAGACGCGTCGCCACCGCGGCCAATTGTTCGCGCCTGCGCGGGCTGTCGATGATCACCGTCCTGACCTCATGTCGTGCGCGTCGCTTTAGCGCGGGGGCACTAATATGAACGGGAATTGCGACGATTCCCATGCGGGAAGCTTCGCGTGGCCGATCGCGCGCGTACTGGCATCGGAAATGCTAAGATCACCCGCTTGCGTCCCGCGCTTCCCCGGAGGTCGACCAATGCTTCAGCTCACGCCGCCCAAGACCGTAACCTTCCTCATTTCCGTTATCTTGGCGGCTATCGCCGCGAGCATTCACTATGCCGATGTTCAAATCCCCTACACCCATAGCGGGTTCTCGATCCTGTTTGCCGGCTATGCCGTGCTTCTCGCTGGCAATTTGCTTGAAGGCGTGTAGGTTCAAGGCGACTTCAATGCACGCAACCAAGGGACCACGGGCAATGAAGCGCGTCGTACTTGCGATCCTCGGGCTCGTGGGCGCGGGCGGCACGGCCATTGCCGCCGGGCCGTCAGGCACGGACACGCAGAACATCCTCGCCGCCCAACTCCGCGACCAAGGTTATGCGTGCGATCAGCCGCAAAGCGCGGAGCGGGACGCTCAGGGCTCAACGCCCGACGAAGCGGTGTGGGTCGTGCAATGCGAGAACGACAAATACCGCATGCGCCTGGTCCCGGACATGGCGGCCAAGGTGGAGCGGCTCGATTAGCCCTGGTTCCGCAGTGGTCGCAGCGCGCGCGCTGATGCGTGCGCGAGGCTAGCGCTCGGCGTTGCTGCGATATCTCGCGCGTTTCCCGGTCGTCTGCGTGAGGCCGGTGCGGTTGTAACAATCGAAGCTGCCCTTCACGCCGAAGGGCGTGTAGTAGTAGGGGCGCCCGCCCTTCCAGCCGAGACCATAGCCGCCTTCGACGCAATCGCCGCGGTTGCCCGCGAATGCCGGATCGGCCGTCACAGCCGCAAGCGACATGATCGCCGCCGTCAGGAGAGAAAATAGAAACTTCGACATCGCGCTTAGCTCCTCAAGAGGTGTGGGGTTTGGGCGCAGTTTTCTTACCGCGCGTCTGACCCACATCATGCCAAAGCGCCGGAGCACGGGAAAATCACGAAATCGCTAGCGCGCGCCGCGCATGAAGCTATTTCTCGCCACAATTGGTGTAGGCTCTCGGAATGGCGATGCTGGTCGCGCTTCATGTCCTTGCCGCCGTCGCGTGGGTCGGCGGCATGTTCTTCGCCTATATGTGCTTGCGTCCCGCCGCGGGGCCGCTCGAGCCGCGCTTGCGTCTTGCGCTCTGGCAACGGGTCTTCGGCCGCTTCTTTCCCTGGGTCTGGGCCAGCATCGCCGTTCTGCTGGCGAGCGGCTATGCCATGCTGTTTCTCCATTTCGGAGGGTTCAAGGGCGCCGGCCTCCACATCCATGTCATGCAGGCGACCGGCATCGTGATGATGCTCCTGTTCCTGCACCTCTTC
>Ga0081455_10006470_pt1 | contig 12557 bp, 13 predicted proteins | sample TabmetS3T2R1_FD_70207 | JGI IMG/M metagenome (GOLD analysis project Ga0081455, IMG submission 70207) | Tabebuia heterophylla rhizosphere microbial communities from the University of Puerto Rico - S3T2R1 | ecosystem: Host-associated > Plants > Roots > Rhizosphere ... | reverse complement strand
CATGGTCAGCGCGATTGCCTTGGTTACTGGAGTATCGGCGGTCTTCGTCGGCTCACTCCTGCTGAAGACATGGCTCCGCCATGGCGGCGCCTCCGGCACCTCACATTTCAGGCATATCCAAATCCTGGGTCATGCCGCGGTCGGGATCCTCGGCGTAGTCCTGGTGGTCGTCCACCTCGCAGCCGACCGGGATCCGCGGTGGGGCTGGACCGCGGTAGTAGTGCTCTTTGCTGCCAGCGCCCTCGGGGCAACGATGTTCCTGCCGTGGTGGTGGCGGGGCCGCAAGGGGCTGTATGGGGACAACGACCCGGCCGGCTTCAACCCCGCCGAGGACCACTTCCGGATGCGCACGGTACAGACGCATGGTGGTTTCGCTGACCTGACCTGGGTTCTGCTGATCATCGCCCTCGTTGTGACATGAGGGCGGCGCGAAGACGAGGAACGGACCCGCGCTGGCTGTCGACGCGTGCGTCCAGGCTCGAGCCGAGGAGATGCTCCCGCACCGAGCTGGGCGAAGTCGAGTTGGCACTCCATCCCCGGCTCACCGTCCACGGCCCGCACCGTCGCGGCCTTGAAGCCCCACTGTTCACTGCGGCCGGATTGGGCGATCTGAACCGTCCGGGGCACAGGGGCGTACACAACGGCCGGCCGAGTCAGAATCACATGGTGGTGAGTCATAGGCGACTTACGCGTCACACCTGGTCAGGCGGTGTTTGCGTGAGTGGAGCTAAGGGTGTCGTGGTTCAAGACATCGTTCACATATGAGTCGAGACATCGTTCATAGCGAGTCGGCTTTGACGATGAGCCGTGTCGAAGGAACGGGTCATCGTTTTGTCGGTGGTACAGCAGCATCTGAGCAAGGCCGAAACAGCACGCCGGTACCAGGTTTCGTGGCGCTGGGTGCACACCCTGGTGACCCGCTACCAAACCTGCGGCTGGGAGGCGGTAGAAGCCCGCTCCCGACGTCCGCACAGCAACTCCCGGGCCGTCGCCGCAGAACTGCGGGAGCGGATCATCTTGCTGCGGTGCGAGCTGCAGGCCGCGGGCCTGGACCACGGTCCGGTCTCCATTGCCGCACGGCTGTCCCAAGAAGGCCTGCGGCCCCCAGCGTTCTCCACGATCCGGCGCATCCTCACCGCCGCCGGCTTGATCGCCCCGGAACCCAAGAAGCGGCCCAAAAGCTCCTATCGCCGATTCCAAGCCGACCAGCCCAACGAATGCTGGCAATCCGACTTCACCCACTGGCAACTAGCCGACGGCACCGGCGTGGAGATCATCAACTGGCTCGACGACCACTCCCGCTACCTACTCGCCAGCCGCGCCTACCGACGCATCACCGGCCAGATTGTGATCAGCACTTTCCTGACCACCGCCGAGCGTTACGGCCTGCCACAATCCACCCTCACTGACAATGGCTCGGTCTACACCTCCCGCTTCACCGGCGGCCGCAACGGCTTCGAATATCTCCTCGCCCACCTCGGCATCACCCAAAAGAACGGCCACCCCGGCCATCCCCAAACCCAAGGCAAAATCGAACGCTTCCACCAGACATTGAAGCGCTGGCTCACCGCCCAGCCACCCGCCGCCACCATCGCCGAGCTGCAAACCCAGCTCGACACCTTCGCCGACATCTACAACCAGATCCGGACCCATCATGCGCTGCAGGGCGCCACCCCGGCCCAGGCCTACGCCGCCACCATCAAAGCCGCGCCAGCCGGCCAACCCGGCGAGCCCCACTACCGGGTCCGCACCGACCACATCGACCGCCTCGGCAAGATCAGCCTCCGCCGCGCCGGACGCATGCACCACCTCGGCATCGGCGCCGCCCACGCAAGCTCAGCCGTCACCATCCTCATCGACCCCGACACCGTCACCGTGATCCACCAACACACCGGCGAAGTCCTCAGCCAACACCTCATCGACCCCGACCGCAGCTACTGGCGCAACCAACACAAACAACCCGGCCGATGGCCACACCCAAATATGAACGATGACTCGACTCAGATATGAACGATGTCTCGACTCATCACAAAAGTGGAGCTAAGGGGACTCGAACCCCTGACCTTCTCGTTGCGAACGAGACGCGCTACCAACTGCGCCATAGCCCCGCGGATCGGGGTAGGCCGATCAGCACGGTGACTTTACCACCGTCAGGCAGTGGCAATCCGGCGCGCTTGGCCGCCTTGGTCTGCTGGAGGCGAGTCGGATTCCGACTCCGGCGCGTCCGCTGTGACAGGCGAATCCTGCCGAGTTGAGGATGGCGTCCCAGGGCCTGACAAGTCGATGGTTCGAACCGTCCGAGGCGCCAGCGGCTTGGAAACATAGGTCGGCATGGTGATCGGAATGGGATCCCACAGCGTTCCAGGTTTTACCGTCGCGTCGGTCGTGCCACTAGGCGGATGAGTCGTTATCCCGATCTTGGCGAAGTCCTTTCTGCTGAGGAAGATGGTCGACTCGTTGTTACCTTGGCGGATTTCGCGATAGCGCCCATCGAGTCGCCTCCGCATGAGGTGAACGCTGATCCGCGCTACCACGATGAAGATCAGCAATAGCCCGCCAGGAATTGCGGTACTCCACCACGGGACCAGGTGCGCGGCACACACGCCAATTACGGCACTCAGCGCCACCATCAGCACCAGCAGCACGCGGCGCCGCCTAGATGCGGCAAGCCGTTCCAGCCGACGCAGATCGTTGACCGCAGCCCGCCGGGTCTGCGGCGTAGAGACCTCGAAGGACGCGATCTCTTCTAGATCTTGATCAAGAAGCGGAGCGGTGCCATGACGAATGATGCGCATCGAGTCGGAGAAGCGATCAGCCGGATCGGAGTCATCCAGCAGTTCATCGTCATCACGCCGTCGTACGAAATGCGGGACGAGATACGCCAGCCACGCAATCGCGATGGCAGCAAAAATTACACCAGTCGTACCCACACCCAGACGGTACGGTTCCGGGCGCATTCCTCAGGTGATCTTGAGCGGTGTGTCGCAAGAAACGGATGTGACGCATGTGGTCAGGGCTGGCGGAGGTTCTCCCAGCGCTTCATCAGGCCCTCCGGCACCTCTTCGGAATTCAGTGCGAAGACCAGATGATCACGCCAGTCGCCATCGATGTGCAGATACCGCGGCCGGAGGCCCTCCGGCCGGAAGCCCAGCTTCGCTACGACCCGAAGGCTCTTGGTGTTCTCGGGTCTGATTGCAATCTCGATGCGATGTAGCGACATGACCTGGAAGCAGTAATCGACGGCCAGTGCCACGGCAGTTGGGATGATGCCGCGTCCCGCCAGCCTCTCGTCGATCCAGTAGCCAATCTGACCCCAGGACGCCGAGCCACCGACGATCCCGCTCACAGTCAGCTGGCCCCCGAGCCGCGGCCTCGACCGGTTCCCCGCGTCCTCGTAGAACACCAGCCATGGCAGCATCCGTCCCTCTCGGGCCTGACGGGTCAACGACCGGACCAGCCCCGCGTACGTCGATGGGCCAATCTGTGAGCCGGGAGGAAGGGTGGCTTCCCACGGTCGCAGCCAACCCGCATTCTCACGACGCACTCGCTCCCAGGCCGCTCGGTCCCGATGGCGCAGCGGGGCCAGGATGACCGGACCATGTTGCAATGTGACCGGCCAGTGGTGACGACCGGAGCCTCCCAGCCCGGTCAATCCCTGTGGCGGCTGCTCCAGGCTGGTCATCTCAGTGGTCTCCACCTGCCAACTGGCTGACCGCGTGTTTCAGCACCGGGCCCAGTACCGCCATCCCGTCCCGAGCGCCGCCACTGGAGCCGGGCAGGTTTACGATCAAAGTGCGATCCGCGATGCCGGCGATCCCCCGGCTCAGCACCGCTGTAGGCACACCATGATCGGCTCCGTACCGGGCGATCGCCGCAGCAAGGTGTGGAACCTCGCGCTCGACCACTCCCCTGGTCTGCTCGGGTGTGTGGTCCCGAGGATTCAACCCAGTGCCGCCGGTAGTGATCACTACAGCGTGCCGCGCCGCCACTGCATCGCGCAGTGCCGCACCGACGGCATCTCCGTCGGGCACCACAACCGGACCCGCGACCGCGAACCCCAGCTCTTCCAGCGCCGCCACGATGATGGGGCCTGACTGATCACGGTAGATCCCGGCTGCCGCTCGTGTCGAGATAGTGATCACGAGTGCACTCTCGATCATGAATCGTCCTCACGAGACCAGCTCCCGCGACGCCCTCCTGCCTTGGTCAGCACGCGTACGTCGCTGATCACCGCGGCCCGATCGATCGCCTTGATCATGTCGATCACTGCAAGTCCGGCAACAGCGACCGCGGTCAGGGCCTCCATCTCGACCCCAGTCCGCTCGGTGGTCTTCACCGTTGCAGTGATCTCCACGCCATCATCGGTCACCTCCGCTGTGACATCGACTCCACTGATGAACAGTGGGTGACAGAGCGGGATGAGATCGGGAGTCTTCTTGGCCGCCTGGATACCCGCAATCCTGGCCACTGCGAGGGCATCGCCTTTCGGCACAGAGCCATCCCGAAGGGCTGCCACGCAGCCGGCGCTGAGCAGCACACGCCCCGCTGCGGTCGCCGAACGAGCCGTCACCGCCTTGTCGGTAACGTCAACCATTCGGGCATCACCAGTCGCACTGAGATGCGGGAAGCGATTCTCGGTCACGGCTGCCCCTGGGTCATCCCGGCGACTCGTCAAGCAACCACACGCCCACGTCCTGCCCGGCGGCAACGAACTCGACCTCCTCGGGCAAGATCACCAAAGCGTTCGATCGGGCAAGATCGGCGAGCAAGTGAGAGCCGTGTCCACCCGCGAGTTCTACCTGACGATCACCCAGTGGATCGAAAGTGATAATGCCGCGAGCCAACTGCATGCGACCAGCAATGGAGGTCATGTCGTGCGCCGCCTGGCATTTCACCACTCGCCGTACATAGGGCCGGACCCCCATCAGCTTTCGAATGACCGGCCGCACGAACGCCTCGAAGGACACGAAGGCACTCACCGGATTGCCTGGAAGCATGATCATTGGCACCCGGTCGAAGCCGATCAATCCGAAGCCCTGCGGCTTGCCAGGCTGCATGGCGACCTGCGCGAAGTCGCATGGACCCATTTCGGGCATCACTGCCTTGACAATGTCGAAGTCACCTTGGCTGACTCCCCCAGTCGTCAAGATCAAGTCAGCTCGCAGCAGTTGATCAGCAATCAGCCGCTTGAGCTCATCTCGATCATCACTGACTTGGCCGACCCGAAAGACCTGGACGCCTGTGGCTTTGGCTGCAGCCGCCAACATGTAGGAGTTCGAATCGAAGATCTGCTGGTCGCTGCTCAGCTCGACTCCAGGCTCGACGAGCTCGGATCCAGTGGAGATCACGACCACTCGCGGTCGCGGCCGAACCAGCACCTTGTCACGGCCGATGCCCGCTAACACCCCGATGTCACGCGGCCCCAGATGATCACCGACTCGGAACAGCTGAGTGCCGGCCTTGATGTCTTCGCCGATCCGGCGGATGTGCTGGCCGGGCGCGCTGGCCACGAAGATCTTGACGTCCGTCTCGCTACGATCGGTGTTCTCGTACGGAACGATGGTGTCTGCATCGAGAGGCACCGGCGCTCCGGTCATGATCTTCATCGCGGTTCCGGGGGACAGCCGGTGCATCGCCGCTTTGCCGGCGGCGATTTCACCGACGACCGGCAGGCTGAGCGGCGTCTCCGGGCTGGCTTCCGCCACATCCTGGGCACGGGTGGCGTAGCCGTCCATGGCCGAATTGTCGAATCGGGGAAGGTTGATGCTAGAGACGATGTCTTCGCAAATATTCAGGCCGACGGCGTCGAGTATCTGCTGGCGGAAGGGCCGCAGCGGGTTCACGCAGCTGAGCAGATATTGGCGATGAGCCTGCATGGACCGGAGCTGGCCACGATCCGGCTCCGGCGGCTCGGGCAGCGGGTCAAGCCCCGGTGCGCCATTCGGCGGTTCATGGGTTGTCTTGCGGGTGAACAACGGCATGCTCCACACAGTAATGCTGGTTGGATTGCCTCGCTCGCCAAGCTCGCTCGGCGCGGATCGCGCCTTGTTGCGCGCCTGCTTCTTCGTCGCTCGGGGACGAAAACGTGTCCCTTCACTCCTCCTCAGCACGGCGCGTGGGGCGATCCAAGTTGCCCATTCGGGGTTGCAAAAGATGATCATGGGCGCCGACACGCTGGCGCGCCGCAAGCCGATTGGGCCGTCAGCGCGACTACGCTGGGTCCGTGCAAACCCAGCCCGAGGCCGCGGACCTTGCGGCGATGGCGGCAATCGACGCGGCCGCGATCGCTGGGGCTAAGCGAATGCTCCGGAAAGCCATCCTGTTCCGCCGCGACTCCCGTACCAGGCAACAGCGCGAGCATGACGACGGCTCGCGGATGTCGCTGATCGAGTCTGCGCTCGCGGACCGGATTCCGGATACCGTCGCAACGTATCTTTCCAGTGGCTCAGAGCCGGGGACGCTCCAACTTGTCGCCTGGCTCGCCGCCAACCAAGTCCGCGTGTTGTTGCCGGTGCTCTCGCACCCGATCGGCGGTCGTCTGGACAAGCCAGCATGGGCAGCGTACGAAGGCCCGGATTCACTCCGTGTCGGGGCGTACTCGATCCTGGAGCCGACCGGCGAGGTGGTACCAAGCGAGCAACTGCCTGAAGCGGAACTGATCATCTGCTCGGGATTGGCTGCCAACCTGCACGGCGATCGTCTCGGCCGTGGCGGTGGATGGTACGACCGGGCCCTGCGGCACGCCTCACAGAGCGCTCCGGTTTGGGTGCTGCTCAATGACGACGAGGTCCTGGAAACGATTCCGGTGCACGCCTGGGACCACCGCGTCGATGTGATCGTGACACCGACCCGCATGATCACCTGCGAGCCGTCGGTGCTCTGCAATCTGTGATCTTCAATTTCATGATCAGCGGACGGAGAACCCCCGCTCGCCGCATGGTTCTTCGTCAATAACCTCCAGCTTCGTCACCTGCGCCTGGGAAGGGCCGCGACGCGCCCAGTCGATCATTGCCTGAACTGCGGATTGCTCACCCTCGAAAACAGCCTCGACCGCGCCATCCTCACGGTTGGTTACCCATCCGGACACCCGACGCGCCGAAGCCTGCCGGCGACAGGTGTCGCGGAAGAACACTCCTTGTACTAGACCGTGGGCGACCACTCGGCGACGAATCACGGCACCAGTCTGGATCATCGGCACAGTTCCGTAGGTGGAAGCCTCCTCAGCCGCTGGGCAAGAGCTCCTGACGTGTAGTGGTACGAGCGTCGACCGCGGCCGGAGAGGAGACGAACGGCCAAAGCTGTTGGTTAGCCCAAAGCTCGGTCTGATCGTCGTAGTGACGATGGAATGCATGGCCGGACACGCCGCTCTGGTTCACCCAGCGCGACGCGTCCAGATCACCAAGATCGACAAGCATGCGCATCGCCGGGCCGGTCGTCACGGCATAACCTTTACGGTCATCGAACCCCATGGCATTGACCACCGCCGGTCCACCACCGACCGGATACCGACCGCGATTGAACAGGTTCTCGATCGGCTTGATACCGCTCTTTCCAAGGGTCGGGTTCTGCAGCCGTACGGTGTGCAGCTTGCCCCACTGCCATTGATCGGTGTCTCGCGCCATCAGTGAAGTGATCTCCTTGCGAGCGTTCGTCATGGCGGCCAACAAGATGTCGTCCCGGGTCTCGATCTTGTCGGGCGTCCTGACGTCATCCCACCAGGGATTCCTGACCTGCTTGATCAAGATCGTCAGCACCGCGTACCACCGGTCCCCACCGGTCGGCCAAAGATCTTCCTCCGGTAGCTCGTCGCGGAAGGTCAGCTTGAAGATGTTGTGACAGACGACATTGAAGTACGCCGTTGCCGCAGAATCCTGGGCCGCCGAGTAGTCCCAGCCAACGAGCGTGCGCTGACCTTCCACCACCCAAGGATCAGGAACCTTGATCTTGAGCAAGATCGGCACCAGGTCGGCCGCCACCCGGATGGTGTCGTCGTAGAAGATCTGTTCGGCGCTGTCCAGGTTCAGCGGCGGGGCGTCGCGGAGTCTGTCGATGATCTCTTGGCTGCGCCACCCGTACGAAAAGGTGGAGCCGAGGGGATAAGGGTATTGCGCTCCGATCACCTGTTGATTGGCGGCCACCAGAAAGCCGCTCGGTGGGTTTTGCACGTACGGCAGCTTGGCGAACGGGATGCTGCCCTTCCAGTTATAGTCATCGTCCCAGCCCGGTGACGGCTTCATTCCGTTCCCTCTGCCGCGAAGAGGAACTGCGCCGGACAGCTGATAGCCGATGTTGCCGTCGGTGTCGGCGTAGAGCAGGTTCTGTGAGGGCGCGCTCAGCAACGCCGCCGCATCGCGAAACTCCGCGAAGTTCTGAGCCTGGTCGATGGCCAGCAGAGCATCCATGCTTCGGCCGGGTTGAAGTGCTGTCCAGCTCAGCGCGACCGCATATTCAGCCGTACTCGGATTGGATCTGCCGGCCGAGACCTGCTGCAGACGCTGGTCCACGTCGGAGAGCAACGGTCCGTGCCGCGAGGAGCGGACGCGGAGAATCCGTGGCTGGTCCTCGCCCCGGACATGGATCTCTTCGGTGATCACCTGCAGCGGCAGATAGGTGCCGCCTTGGCGGACGGTGTCACCGCGCACGTCTTCCAGGTACAGATCCTGAGCGTCGACATTGCTGGCGGTGAGGCCCCAGGCGATCTTGTTGTTCTTGCCGATGACCACGCCCGGCATGGAGGCCATGCTGAATCCGGATACGTCGAATGGGCAGGTTTCGGAGACCGTACGGCAGTGCAGGCCGAGTTGGGCCAACGGGGATGGAATCGAGGTGGCCAGGTGGGGATCGTTGGACAAGATCGCCTTGCCGCTCTCGGTGCGCGAACCGGCCACGGCCCAGGAGTTGGAACCCGTCCCGGCCCCCAGAGAAGCAGAGCCGAGCCCTGGAATCGCCCGGTTGATCTTCGCTACGCCCTCCAGCGGCGCCGTTGCCTGGCGTAACTGATCATCCCCGAGCTCGTCGGGAAGCGGTCGCGCCGATGATCGGCTAGCGGTGGGATCAAATGCCTTACCTACAACGTCTCCCCGCCTGACAATGGGCGCGAAGTCCTCGTCCAATGGATATCTCGGGTAAAGATTTGCGGCACGGCCAGCACCGACCTTCCCGGTGATGATCGCCCGCTCAGTCTCCTGGGTGAGATTGGACCCCAGGTCCCACGCCATGACTTTGAGCCAGGCCACTGAATCGACGGCCGTCCAGGCCTCTGGGGTGTACCGCAGACCTTGCAGCCGCAGCAGCGAATACTCCAACGAGAGGTCGGCGGCGGTCCGTCCTCCGAGGTAGGCATTGACGCCGGCGGCATACGCGTCGAGGTAGCGGCGAGTGGACGGTGCGAGCAACGCCAACTCCTGCTCGGCCACCCGCCGCCAGCCGAGCGTCCGGATGTAGGCATCGGTCTCGATTTGGGACGCTCCGAACAGTTCCGACAAGCGCCCGGCCGCTAGATGACGGCGAAAGTCCATCTCATAGAAGCGGTCTTGGGCTTGCACGTACCCCTGCGCCGCAAAGAGGTCTTCAGGATTGTCGGCGTAGATGTGCGGCACCCCATAGAAGTCGCGCCGGACTTCGACTTGACCTTTGAGGCCAGACACCATCAGCCGCCCGGAGGTCTCAGGAAATGATTTCCCGACGTTGGCGATCGCGACGCTGGTCAAGCCACCGAGAAGGATGACCAGCACCACCGCGGCGAAGATCGGCCAGCGACGAATGCGACGCACCGTCAAACTCTAATGTCCACACCTGTGGCGGATTCGCCACGAGACACTGACTGCATGAGCCGTTCCGCTGAGATCACCCAACCATCCTCAGATCTGTTACAGGCTGTCACCGACGCGTACGGTCTGCCAACACCGCCTTCTGCCCAGCGGCTCACCGGAGGCTATGCCAACGATGTCTACCTGCTGAAGGGTGATTGGCCGGTCGTGCTTCACGTCAAGTATCCGCCGCTCGACCTCCAGAGCATGGCATGGGAGCATCGGCTGCTGGAGTTGTTGGAACCGCGTCTAGCGGAGATTCCGGCCCCGTTGCGCGCTCTGGATGGGCAAACCTTCTTGCTATGGGAAGAGCGGCCGCTGTGGCTGACGCCCTACGTTCCAGGCAAAGCGGCCGAATCAACCGATCGGCGTGCAGTCGGTGCGGCCCTTGGCAAGCTGCACGCTGTGCAACTCGACGTGGATCCGCGGCCGGGACATCCCCGACTGCGAGACCTACCGCTTCCGCCCGTCAGGCCAATGCCAGCGGCGTTCGATAGCTGGCTGCCACTTATCGCCGATGCCCGTGCGGAGACGATCGAGATGATCTCCCGACTCGCGAACACGCGAAGACTCACCGACGGCGTGACGCACAATGACATCTTCCCCGGCAATGTGCTGGTGCATGACGGACGAGTCGCAGCCCTCCTCGACTGGGAGGAAGCAGACGTTGACTGGTTGGTCTGGGACCTTGCGTCGAGCCTCTTGCACTTCTCCAGTACGGCTGATGGTGATCTTGACATGAGCGCAGTGGAGGATTTCCTCGACGCCTACCGGACCGCTTCCGGTCGGGTTCCGCCGGAGGAGGACGACCTCATTGTTCCGTTGCTGCGGGTGAAGCGGATCCTCGAAGTGCTCCGCGCGCCCACCGACCGCGACCCTCAATGGGACTATCAGCTTGCGAACTTACACGCGTACCAGAGCCTCGGCTGAGCGAAACCCGATCCGAGACCACCTCGATCATTTCGGGTACGCCGCTGCGAGGGCCTCATCAGTGCTGCCATGAGAAATTGGATCAAGCTCATTACGGACTGAGGCAACCCGAGAGGAGGGCATGCCATGGATGAGTTGGTCCTGCGTCAGAAGCTCGAGCGATACTTCGAGTACGCGGGCGCTGACGTGGACCGCGCTGCCGAGCTGTATCACGATGACGCCGTACTCGAGTTCCCCCAGAGTGGGGAGCGTTTCGAGGGCCGCGACACGTTCACAGAGTGGCGCAGTCAGTACCCCGTCGCGCGAGCCGATGTGCGCTACAAGATCCGCCGAATGACCATTAGAGAAGACTTCACAGTTGTCGAGATGTCGGCGAGCTATGACCGCGGTGCGAACTGGGTGCACGGGGTGCAATTGCTGGACTGGCGCGGCGAGAAGGTGGCCCGAGAGCGGATCTACGTCGCGGACGGCTGGGAAGCGCCGGATTGGCGAGCACCCTGGCGCTCGGCGACTCCTGCGGACTGAATGGCCAGCAACCAGCGGGACAAGGGATTGCAGAATGACGCGACGACGTCTGCGAGCGAGCGGCGGCTGGATACTGCTCGCCGTCCTCTGCCTGGTCGGTTGCGAGCCGCCGTCATCCTCACCCACACCAGCCGAAACAGCTGCACCGGCTTCCGGCGCACCCGCCTCACCGGTACCCAACGGCGGCGCGACTGCGCGCATTGTCGCGACTAAGCTGCTCAGCAGCCACAGCACCGACCTGACGATCGAATCGCCGGCTGTCGGCGGTCCCGTCCAGGTCCGACTCTTGTTGCCGGCGGACTTCGAGACGCAACCGCAACGGCGCTGGCCAGTCCTTTACCTGCTGCACGGCTGCTGCGACACGTACCTGAGCTGGACCCGATCCACCGACATCGAGCAGCTCGCTCGCAAACGCGACCTTATCGTCGTCATGCCAGACGGCGGCAAGGTCGGCTTCTACTCCAACTGGCGTACTGGTCCGCAGTGGGAAACGTTCCATACCGAGGAACTGCCGAAGCTGCTCACCTCCCAGTACCGCGCCAATGAAAAGGCGGCTATCGCCGGCGTGTCTATGGGCGGCCTCGGCGCACTCGGCTACGCGGCCCGGCACCCCGACAAGTACACCGCCGTCGCCTCATTCAGTGGCATCGTCCACACGAGGCTCTCTAGCGACGAGTCGCAGGGCTACCTGGGACTCGTCTCGTCTCAGGGAACGGCTGACCCCCTGGCGGTTTGGGGCGACCCGGACATCGACGCTGCAACCTGGAAGCAACACAACCCGTACGACCTCGCACCCCAGCTCAAGCACATTCCGCTGTTTGTCTCGGCGGGCAATGGACAACCCGGTCCATTGGATGAGACCGGGGCTGCTCCCGACTCCATCGAGCCCGCGATCGACGCCGAGAACAGGAAGTTCGTCGAGCGCCTGCACGATGTCGGCGCGAGCGTCCGAGTCGACCTGTACGGCAACGGCACCCACAACTGGGTGTATTGGGAACGCGAACTGCATCGCGCCTGGCCAATCCTGACCAACAAACTCGAAGCGGCATGATCAGGCCGGCGCCAGGGTAGGGCTAGAAGGCTTGGACGCACGCCAAAACGGAAGCCAACCCTCTCCCTTTACGGTTAGCAGTCAGTATGCTTGAGTGCTAAGTTGCGGTTGAGCCGTACGAGCGCGGCCGCTTCTCGAGGAGAGAAGAATCCATGCCCACCTACCAGTACCGCTGCACCGAGTGCGGCGAAGACCTTGAAGCCGTGCAGAAGTTCAGTGACCCCGCTCTCACCACCTGCCCG
>Ga0081455_10006469_pt1 | contig 12557 bp, 11 predicted proteins | sample TabmetS3T2R1_FD_70207 | JGI IMG/M metagenome (GOLD analysis project Ga0081455, IMG submission 70207) | Tabebuia heterophylla rhizosphere microbial communities from the University of Puerto Rico - S3T2R1 | ecosystem: Host-associated > Plants > Roots > Rhizosphere ... | reverse complement strand
TTCCTGAATTGTCGATAGAGTCACAAATAAGAACCCGATTACCAGAAGGCACAAAAGCAGGAAAATCTCATTGCTATATATATTTTCACAACTAGTTTAATGAATTGGAATATTAATTCATCATTACCATCACCCGCTTGAAAATTCGAGTCGTTATTGGCTGGGGACCAGACCCTTGTTACTTTGTTCTACCCCGAGAAAAAGATCTGAGACTCTAATATTCTTGAATGTACTGAATAGGGTCTATATTCGGGGATTTAGCATGAACAAATGAACCAGGAGATCTCAAAATATATGATTCGATCCAAAAAATCAGAGAATGAATTCGTTATTGTGAGAGATAACGAAGCTATCTTTGGTCGAGAAATTGAAGTATTCTCATGAATGGTTTTCACAAATGTGACGAATCTGATCAGCAGAACACACATAGCTAGAATTCTAATGTCTTTCCATCATTTCCAGCGAATAATTAATCAGGAGCGGGACTATCTAACTCTAATATTGTCATAAACAAAGGATCATAATGTTTGATATTGTCGAATATTCATGTTGAGATTCATGTCAATGAAAAAATTGTATTCACAGAATTGGTCACAACCTATTAAATGTCAATCAAGTAATGCCGACCAAGTTACCAAAGAACTATTTCATGGCAATCTGAGTTTTGTGCACGCTAATGCATCTACGGCAGTTTGATGTCCGTATAAGAGAGATGCACAGAAATCTGTGTCTGTACTTGAAGGTTTATTCTATATCCCTTTGAATCCGAATGAGTTTATAATTTCTTGAACTACTGGCAAATATGTGCTAAAATTACTCTCGTCTGCTCTGTATACAAAGAAATAAGAGACTCCTCGATGAATGCTAACTAGTTCCATCGTCTTCATTCGTCCGTAAATGGTCCCTCCCTCTGTTATATCACTCGTGTATAACAATCTTTTTGCCGGGAGACTACCAAGATGGCTTTCATCGGATTCGATAAATACATATCCTGAAACTGCATTTTGCAGTGAGTCAACTTCCTGTAAAAAATACGTGGATAGTGGAACATTACCTGGCTTATCTGTTGATATCGTTACTTCAACGTTCTGGTTAGGTACGTAAAAGGCCACCTCAGGTACAGACTGCAGTCCTGTATATCTAACGAGTGGAAGAGTCTCTTTGGTCCAATTACGGGGAAACGAAACCTGAACTTGGTTCCCTTCGTACTTGTCAAATCCCCTAATTGATGAGGGAGAGTCATGAATGGGTTTGCCAAGGGCAAAAATTCGAAAAGTCTCTGGGTCATTGAAATGTGTTAACTCAGTATCGGTATAGGCCATTTCAAATAATTGAAATAAATGAGTAGAAGGTACAGCAAACATGATAAGGGTCAAAATTGCTGTATTAAACAATCCAGAATAAATGCATCTCATAATTTTTCTGTGCAATGTAAGTTTTAAAGACTGATACTAATTAGTAACTAATGCATCTTAAACTTACTGAATTATTCCGCCTAATTCGTTCTCTGGCCACTATATAACTTCTGCCCAGTAGCTCTCTGAATACCTGTTTTCTGAATCATTCCCGGATTTGCCTTTTTCATTTCTGAGGCTATCTACTTTATTACTAACGCTCACATTGGCCATAGTTACTTCAAACGACACTGCGTTCTCAGACTTTTCCAATTTATTAAGCCTCTTGTTCATCTCGTCGCAAATGACATCCTTAGGCAGGTTGCGATGGCTCATTTTATCATGTGCTTCCATCATCCAATCCATAGCCTGCTTAGCGGATATTTTTTCTTCTTCATAGGTAGAAGATATTCGCCTGCAAATAGCATTTGCTTGTGTATAAATTTGCTTATGTTCACATCGTGTATTGCGTCTTATCAAATTACGGAGAAATGCTCGTTTTTCAAGATTAATTACCACAAATTTGTTATATCGCTTGCGGAGTTTTTTCCTATCTTTCATTCCGACAATACGAAATGAATTCTCCGTCTGTGTGTTCATGGTCTGCATAAATATCTGTAGCTACTTTGATTTATTAGTTATAGCGATTTCGACTGATTGAATTGGGGCGTCATTAAGCTAACATCTAGCATGGTCAGGTCGCTTAACTCTCTCAAGTTATTAACCGTTGTTAAAGATTTCTTGTTACGCTATGAAGTCTAGAGCTTATTTTCTAGTATTATCTCATGTTGGAAATGAGAGATCCTTATTTATTAAATCTTAGGGTATGGTCTAAGACATCCACGCTTTATTCTATTAGCTTAGATTTCCTACCGGACAATAATATCATTAGTCATGGCCACCACTTCATTTAGTCTCGCATAAAGATCTAAAAAGTGCAAACCTTTATCAGTTGTTCTGTAAACCTTTCCTTCCTGTTCGTAATAATTGATGAGTTCATTTTCCTGTAACAGAGTTAGATATTTTTTTAGATGCTCATAAGATAGGTATGCTCTATACAGAATCTTTTTTTGAGTAACTCCATCATTTCGAGTGGCTATATCCAAAATAAGAGATATTATTTCCAGTCTGCTTCTATGCTTCATTGCTATTGATGAGCATACACTGACCTCGAATAAAAGAAGCACCAATAACTATTATGGTATTTATTAGTAATTATTTCATCCATTCTTCATTTAAAATAGTTTTTACACGTTATCTTATCACTACCATAATTTTATAGTTGCTATGACGCGTTCCTTGATCCAGTAACTAGAATTATTGTCTGCTCAAGCAACAACTTAAGCTTTGTAAATAGCCTATTTTTGTATTGTAGATCACTAAGTTATAGTATATTTCGCTTTTTCAGGTTGTAAATAGAAAAGTTTACTAGTCAAATCTAGGCAATTTTGCCCGTATTGACGATAATAATGTTCTACTCAGTTGGTTACGTAGGTGGATAGTTAGTTAAGTTTTCAAATATATTACTTGCGTCGCTTTCCTATCTAGAATCCGAATATTACCAAGTATGTAATAGCTATAACAATCACAGCAAAAAATAGAAATGCTAGCATTGTCTGCATTCTCATTCTTACAATGTCAGTCAAGATACATGGCTAGCATAAAGAAAAACAGTTAGAGCATTCTATGGTTATGGCTAAGGATTTCTTTACTTAGAAATTATCGGACTTAATTTAGTTCCATCATACAAGATAGTTTTGCCACCAAGTAAATTTTTGTAGTATTTGACTATCTTGTTTTTGAGGTTTAGTCTGCGCTTGGGACTATGTCTACATTCCTTGTCACTTTTGTCCTCCCCCCTACTATCAACATAATGTTTGTCGGCCATCCATCGTAATCTTTCTATCTCATCTCTAAGTTGATCTACCGTCTGCTTATCATACCCGTAAATATTTTTTTACTACTGCATCAGAAGTCTCTCCGTAAATATCCCATAAATTGACACTAGGGTCACCGGTCATTTTCTACTTTTCAATCTGCCTAAAAATCCAAGGTCATCAGGATGTGTGGTAAATGACTGATTTACAGCTTTAATTTCGGTATGATATTTTTCGCAAAATTAGGTCAAACCTAGGATGTTTTCTTTGGAAAGTATTTTATCTATTTCCTCCTTTGTCATTAGTCCTTTTCTTAGAATTAACTCTTTAATGCTTACTTTTGTTCTGATTGATTCCTTATAAATTTCAGCAGCTTGCAGGTACCCAATATAGGGATTCAATAAAGTTACAAGGATAGGACTTTCCTCTACGTACGACTCCATCCTTTTTTTATTTTCCTTGATGCCATCTATCATATTTCTGGCAAAAATAGGTAGAAAATTCTTTAGCATATCCATCGACTCCAGAATGCATTTTAGCATTCCAGGCAACATAACATTAAGTTCCATTTGGCCTGCTTGGGCAGCCATGACAACTGAAACATCATTTCCAATTATCATAAAACATATCATATTGAGACATTCTGCCAAAGATGGATTAACCTTTCCTGGCATGATTGATGAACCAGGATGAACCGGCGGAATAAGTATTTCTGAAAAACCAGCCACTGGACCTGAAGCCATTAACCGGATATCATTCGCAATTTTGATAAATTCCAACGCAATATTTCTGAGTGAACAACTGTAGTTGGCCACATCGGCTTTGCTCTGCAAAGAATAAAACATATTTTCAGACGGCTTTAGATCGAGTCGAGCAATTTTTGCTAAGTATCCAATTGCAGATTCCCTATATCCCCTTGGCGCATTGGCTCCAGTGCCTACCGCCGTTCCTCCTAAACCAACAAATTCTAACTTCCTCCCTGCCAATATTAGCATCTGCTTCGCTTGCTCGAGTGAATATGCATACTCTTCAAATTCATTTCCTAAGGTCACAGGAAGAGCATCCATTAGATGTGTCCTTCCAACCTTTATAACGTCTCTGAACTCTCGAGCTTTCTTGCTCATCGAGGTTATAACTAGCTCCATTGCCGATAACATTTCAAATGAATTCAGAAGTATTGCAAGATGCATTGCAGTTGGGAATGTATCATTGCTAGATTGCGACATGTTTACATGATCGTTGGGGCTGATGACGTCATATTGTCCTTTCTTCATTCCCAAGATTTCCAGTGATCGATTTGCAATAACTTCGTTACAATTCATATTAAAAGCAGTTCCTGCACCAGAATTTACTGAGTCTAATACAAATTGATCCACAAATCTACCGTCTAAAATCTCATCGCATGATTTTATTATCGCATCAGCTTTTTCTTCGTCAAAAACATGGAGATCCTTATTTGCTAAAGCTGCTGACCGTTTTATCATTACGTAAGCCCTGATGAGACAAATATGTGCACGTTGTCCTGTTACTTTGTACTGTTGCACAGCTCTGGCAGTGAATGGCCCATAATATGCATTCGAGGGAAGCACAATCTCCCCAAGCGAATCTTTATCGACCCTCGATGAAGAGGTATTAGACATATGTTAGGGCAAGTACATAAATTTAGTTAATAAATCAATCGACGGTGTTATAGGTGCCAAAATTACAGCGCCCGATTTTTTTATTTCTATGAATCTGGTTTATGTTTTATCGAATGTGGCGTTGCTCTTACAGGTTCCCATCCTAAGTTGTCTTGCTTTTATGCTAGAGTAATGCTTTTCATGTTACTCCAGTTTAGTCCATTCTTTGGAAATTATATTTGACGCACCATATACTTAACAATCATAATTATGATGTGATTAAATTTGTTCAGTAACGTTTGATTAAATGAAATGGAAGTTTGGGCCGTTTAGATAATCTAGAGACAATATCATGATCCCTATGAAAAAACATTCCAGTGACCTCGAACTGTAGCTAAGATATAAAGAGACAAGTAGTGTATTCGTTGTTGTCATATTTCGAAATGGCTAAGGGTTTGTTTCATGGTTTTTCTTGTAATTTTTTAAACCAGATTCAGCTGCGGGATTATTACCTTTGTGTGCATGATTAATGTGGTCATCGAGTTCGAATTGATTGCGAGCAGTTAGTCCACACTTCTTACACGTAGCTGACCTTTCTCTAAGGATTTCCCAGTCTTTATTTTCCATATAGGAGATGAATCTTGATATTATATTTATGAGTATACATACGATATAGCATACTATACTTTTATGCCTGAACTTGAATTTAGTGGTCTTATTGTATGAAAATAAGAATTACCTTAGTTTCTCTTTCTCTTTCTTGTCTAATAGGCGAGTTTCATAGAAACTCAGAAAATAGCAAGATACCATTGAACCAATAGCTAGACCCCCAAATAAATACGTGAGAAAACCAGGCCAGAGGAAAATGAGATATAGTGAACCGCCTATTAAGACTACAGCAAGCAAAGTACTTAACCTAAAACTTTGTTGGTCCCTAAACGGACTGGGATTATATATTACATTTTTTCCCAATCTGATAGTCCATGGACTTTCTTGTGCTTCTCCTTCCCCTTCCTTATTCCCGCTATTCTCGCCAAGTTCGTTCAATAATGTACACGAAGTTCCACTAAATATTAAAGTTTACAGACATAAACCGATTGTCTTCAATTGATCTCTTTTGCACAGGACAAACAAACCCCATAACTTCTATTCTCCATCGCTTTAATTTCATTAGTTTCTGGATTCCTATCCCGAACTGTCCTTGTTACTCTACCTGCTTGGAAATCTCTAGCTTGGACTAAATAGAAATATTTTTGACAATAGGTGCATTCGTATGCATAATATGTACATGTTTTAGGGTCTGCGTACTTACCAGAAAAGAACTCTTCCGAACCTGAAAGTGTTACTTTAGTCATTTCTTTAGTCCACCAAACAAAGACAACAATTTCTTGCTTCTTCTAAGACACAAACCCCACACATCCAATCTCCTATTTCAGTCTGCTTAGCATGTTTATCCGTAGTTGGATCAATAATCTCTCTTCTGGGTACTTATCATGATCACAATAATGGCACTTGTTAATCTTGTATCTTTTGTAAGGACGTGATGTCATATCTATCATAATGTCAGTCATTAGTCATTTTGTCTCCATTCCAAGTAATGAGAATCCGTTATGAGAATCATAATCTGTGATAAATAGACCCATGTCGTAGTATGATGTATCCAACACCATTCGAAGAATCCAAAAGTGTTTGACATGGATAGGATGTATGCACTTCATAGCCAAGCCAACCATGCATGCATCCTATTCTTCATTCGGGTTACTCCAACCACGTCCATGATAATCAGTAAGGGGTTTGACCTCTACTATCTATAGTTTGGTTAAAGTTCTATGACAGTTATCACAGTAAAACACGGGTTTACAATTTGGATACTTATTGTATCTGTGACATTTTAGTCCAACAATGCAAGGTTTTCATAAAGACTATAATTCAGTTTAGTTCGCTATTTTTATAGACCATATGTGACCGCCAATTATTATAAAATTGGAATTATAGTTCAGTTATATCTCAGTTATATCTCAGTATAAGTTCAGTACAAGTTCAATGATATTCTCTACTTACACTCCTTAGGTTATTGCATTTTCTGACTTTGCCTTAATCTTATGATGCAGCTTGAAATCGATCTGGAGATTCGAAGGTGGGGAGGGGATTCGAACCCCTATAAATTCGCTCGTTGCATGGTTTTTATTCTGCAGGCGAACGCATGGCCGCTCTGCCACCCCACCATATGTTAACAGGCTTTGCTACGCTCAATTTAAGTATTAAGTAAGCCTTTCTCTTGGTCTAGTTTAGAAATCTTGTACTAAATAATAAATTACTTTCAGTTTCTATTTGGTCTTTCTGAGTTTACCCGTTCGTTACATTCTGCGTAATGCTTCAATTCCAAGTAAGTCGAACACTTTTTTGAGTGTTATCCCAAAAGCATCAACAAGTAAAAGTCTCGATTGCATCTTTCTCTTATTTTTTTCCTTTAGGATGGGAATTTTTTCATAGTAAAAATTGAATGATGTTGCCAGTTCGTGGGCATATCTAGCCAATGTTTTTGGATTAAGTGTCATCACAGAATCTTCCAAAACAAGATCTAATTTTGAAAGTAAATTTATAAGGTCTATTTCTGACGATTCATTCAACAACTGAAATTCGGCCCTTACATTGAAGTCATACTGCTGGCCTGACTTCTCTAGGATTCTTTGGGCTCGTGCATAAGAATACTGCAGGTACGGACCGGTGTCACCATCAAGACTGAGAGAGTCCACTATATCGAACGAGATTATCTTATTCAAGTCATGCTTAAGCATGTAATACCTTACTGATGAAATAGCAATTTTTTCCGCGATTTCATGTATTGCGATTTCGCTAAATGTTGGATTTCGCTTCTTCGCTTCGTCGTACGCCTTGGCATGAAGCCTATCGAGAATAAAGTCAGCATTTACGTAAATTCCCCTTCTACCTGACATGTGCATAAATTCTCTCTGTCCAATATCTAGGCCAAGCATACGTGCTGTTCGTGCGCTTATCGTAACAGCCTCATATCCCATGTGAACGTAATCGTTTCTGCTTTGCTTTTCAAGGACAATCTTATCGTTGGTAACTTCTGATTTCAACGAAAACAGAATGTATGATATTATCCTCTGAAGCCTAGATTGTCGCGAGTCAATAATAGTTATACTCATGTTCCCGGATTGAAAGTCAGGAAAAGTATTTTCCTTTTGATCTGAATCATTTGTAGTGCTTGACCAAAGTATTGAGGCATCCCATTGCTCCGCAAATTTGCGATAAGAGAATGGATCAGAAACCAAACCAGTTTTCCACATTGCGTACAAAATGTCTTTTGCGATGTAAGTTGAAGTTCCATCACTCCTAAGTAGTACCTTATCAGCTTCGTCCAAGTTGCCTCCATCTTTGGTTCTAACTATCCAGCAGCCCTTGTTTTTTCCGTTTTTCTCTAGAATCATGAGTCCCCGATCCTTCAACATTCCCAACGTGCTTGACCATAACCCGGAAGATACTATGTGAGATTCAAAGTTCAAAAGATCATAACGGGCTTTCACCCTCCAACACGTTTTCAATTGATCATTTAGTACTCTGATGGTGATATCTACAGCAAATTTTGCAATAGCCGATTTCGGATCTTCGATTTCTTTGAGTACATGCTTTCTTTTCTCCGAAAGATATGGATTGCTTTCGTACATCCTATTTATTCTTGTGTAAACTTCATCTCCACAGTACTGATCAAATTTCATTTTTGCTAGATCACTGTCCATTTTTGGTTCGCGCGGAATTCCAGCGTACATAAAGCCTACAATGAGGTCGGCTATCTGAGAACCGGAATCATCGACATAGTTTAGGACAGTAGTTTTATGATTTGTTGCGTTCAGGATTCTATATATCGTGTCACCAAGTATGACATTTCTGAGATGACCCACATGTAGCGCCTTATTTGGATTAACACTTGTATGTTCTACTATGACGTGTTTGCCTTTTCCCAAATCAACTGAGCCGTATTTTGGATTGGTGATAATATCTTTCAGTACGTTGCGACCCAGGACCTCATAATTTACCCGGAAATTTATGTAACCTGCGGGATGGGCTTCTGCTGAAATAAGTACGTCTAACGCTGGCAATGTTAAAATCTTTGATTGGTTCTCCTGATATTTCTTAATGTGAAGGTTTAGTTCTTTTTCAACCATTTCTTTGGCTATCTCGTACGGTGGCCTCTTAACCCTCCCACCTAGTTTAAATGCAATATTGCATGTAATGTCACCAAATTCTTTTCTCGGAGATTCTGAAATGTCAAAGATTTCTTTATTCCCTTTCTCCTCCTCAGAAATATAACCAAGATTTCTAGCTGACAAAAAAGTTAGCTCCCGTGCAGCATTCAACAGGTGTCTAAACGTCAATTCTATTCACAGAACCTGACAGAAAGGTAGATACAATAAATTCAATCGCTTCTATAGCACCCTCTCCCTGACGTCCTTTGACCACGTACTTTGCTCTAGCTTTGACATTCTTTTCTGCATGGTTTAATGCGATACTCTTACCGCACATATTAAACATTGGAATGTCAGTCTCACTATCTCCTATCGCAACTACATTGGCAGGGTCTATATCTAGTATGCCTAGAGCCCTCTTCAACCCTACCGACTTATCTATTCCTTTTTCGTTAATGTGAAACGCATATTTGCTATCTGTTAGACATAAATCTAGTCTATTGTCATCCAGAATCCTTTGTCCTTGTTCAATATCGAATGTCCTGCATAGAACAACTTCCGTTATCCTGTTGAAGACATTTTTCGCCCTTACATCGTCTAGGTTCTTTTTTAATACTTGATAACCCTTCATACATTTTTTCTTACTTGCAAAAGTTAAGTGCTGGTGTGGTCCCACAGTTATCGCGCCACCATTTTCCCCCACTGCAACCTTCGTCGTTCCGGTAAAGACAGACAACATATACGCTTCGACGGATGACCTTCCTGTAACAAAAATTACTTTGCAGCCCATAGCTTCAAGGTACCTCAAACTGGCTAGCGCGTTTAGGTGCAGCATTCCTCCTCCGTTCTCAGTTAGAGTCCCATCAATATCTATCGCAAAGGCTTTGATAGTATCCAAGTCTGTTTTTCTCAAATTTTGTTGATAATGCATATAATAGCAGTATGAAGGATTTATCAAGATACCGCTTTATCATGATAGCCATCCTTGGACTGGGCAGAGTGTTTACGACATGTATGAAGTCTACTGTTATATATGACACTCAACTCATGTAATTGTGCCTAAAGGGGGTCCGTTGCCCAGCTAGGACAGGGTGCTGATCTATCTAATAAGCATAAGCCTCCGGAGCCAGTTGTCGTGGGATCGAAGCCCACCGGACCCGCCAAAAATTATTCATCTAAGAAATTGTGGTTACAACTCAATGGACGATAAAGTAAATATTATTTAGTTCCTGAAAAATTTATAAGAGCTAAACCTGGATGCATTAGTATTTGAGCTTACAAGAGGTAGTAACGGTACAAGATCGAAATAACGCCCTGCTGAACAGAAGAGAACTCGTAGTAATTATAAAAAATGCTCAAGCCAAGTTGAATAAAGCCACTGCTACTTCCTTAGTTGCAGGTCATTTTCACTTGAACGCTGAGCAATCGATAATCCCCATATTGATGAAATATGAAACAGGGAGGACCGATATACATGCGTCATTTTATGTATATCCTACGTTGGAAGACGCGCGGCGGCAACTGCCAAAATATATGATGTTACGAAATATGCCAAAGGAAGACAGAAAAAAAATTATTGACGAGGAAAAAGCAATAAAATTGAAGGCCAAGCAAACAGCCGCTGCTGAAGCGAAAGGTGGAAGAAGCAAGAAATAATGGCGGATAAAAAAAATAACGCTTCTGCAAAAGGCGAGGTTCAAGTATATAAATTCTACAGGATAGAAAAGGAGAATAAGGTTACTCGAACCAAGCGAGACTGTCCCAGATGTGGGAGAGGTGTTTTTATGGCAGAGCATAAGGATCGTTTTACGTGTGGGAAATGCGGATTTACGGAATTTCATAGGACTGGAGGAGCAAAATCCGGAAATAAATCAGAAAGCAAAAATAGCACATAGCCGCATCAGTTGGATTATTGCCAACAATATTGTGACTTAGATGTTAGATTACCTTGATTACCTGAAAAGATGTTGGAGCTATTCCATTATTTATCAATCTCGGCATACTTCTTAATTTCGCTATGAATGGATTGCGTTATAGATGTTGATATTAGTGGATAGAGTTGATCAAGGTAAAAATGAGATTTCCTTAACAGTTGTTGTGCTAGGTAATCCTTCATCGTCACAGTGTTCATGTATTTTGTCGATAGACAGTCGCAAGAAAAATACCCTGCAAAGAATTCCTTTAAGATTTCCTTGGAAACAGAAATATTCTTAGTTCTTTTTAAGCTCCAGCAAAGAAGTTGTATAATGTCCCAAATTTGATCGCAATCACCGTCGCCGGTGCTAAAATCAAATTGTTCCAAATCGGTAAAAAATATCTTGCTATTGATGCCATCCTTATTGTTTATAACGATGTTGTTCGGTTTTATGTTTCCTACAGCGCAGCGAGATGAATGAATCATGGCTATATATTTTCCGGCTGTTCTTATCCAAAAAATATTCTCTTTTCCAGCTGTTGATTTCGTCAACGAATCCTGAATGATCTCGCTGAGGGTTTGCCCTTCAACAAAATTTGTTACCATTAATCTCCGCTCGAAATCAATTGCCAATACGGTGGGTGTATTCAGACCCAGTTCGTTTCGTAAGTATCTGAGCGCCATGTACTCAGTGCCAAGTCTTTCTAAAGGATCTATCTTATAGGAATGATTCTTAAGCCAACCTAAAGAGCTGTACCAAAAATTTAATGCGGCCCATTTCAATCCCTTTAATGTTGTAAATTTTTTTACGACAACTGATATGCTTCGGTTATGAATAGAAATATCTTGAAGGGTGTAACGTATGGTTCTACTATTAATATCTCCTAAGCGTTGCTTCACTGATGCGTATTGTACTATGCCAGCGGATTTTGCTATTTGGTCCAACCATTTCTTTTCGCTCCCCGTGACAATTTGACCTTCCTCCAGTTTCCAATATTTGTCCCTAGGAGTTACCATAAATTTTGGGGGGATAATTGGTTGACTTTTATACCTTTTAATTTTTGACTCTGCCTCTTTCATCGTATAATGGAAAACCTTTCTGCCAGCATACGCATGTACAATATATGAACTTAGTATATGTAATTTCTTTGCAATTATTGGACTTGCGATATTATATTCTCCCTGTTTGTCCCGAATCATATGTTTCTTAGCAATTTGTAACACTAAGTCGTCCTTACCCGACGATGTCTGTTTCAAAACTAGTAAGCCTTTATCATTGGCCACTATTTCCTCAAGGGCTCTCTTGAACCCTTCCAGTGTGAAAGCCAAATTATCTTCTGCGTGTCTACCCGTGTACATCTTGTAATAGCTATATTGTGCGGCGGGGTATGCCATACCTCGCCGCTTAATTATTGAAAAGAGAATGAACTCCAGAGGAAATTTTATTTCTGTGCACAGAATATTCGTAGTTTTTACGATCTCAGCTAGCTCTTCAAGTATGACGCGTTTCTTATACAGGAGTTCCATCGACTTAAATAGAT
>Ga0081455_10006468_pt1 | contig 12557 bp, 11 predicted proteins | sample TabmetS3T2R1_FD_70207 | JGI IMG/M metagenome (GOLD analysis project Ga0081455, IMG submission 70207) | Tabebuia heterophylla rhizosphere microbial communities from the University of Puerto Rico - S3T2R1 | ecosystem: Host-associated > Plants > Roots > Rhizosphere ... | reverse complement strand
AGACTCCCGACCAATTCATCCCTCCCACATCGCCCGGATAAACGAAAGTGCCCTGCACGCTGGGAGGCGTGAAGAGCCCGTCATTTCGTAAAACAGCGATTTGCTCGCGGCAGGCTTTCTGGTCCTCGGGTGTCAGGCCGAAAGCATCCTCAGGTTTGAAAGATTGCACAGACAGCGCGCGCGGCAGAGTAGGGATCGGCTGTGTCGGTGAGAGCTGTTCGCCCTCGACCCCGCCCTGCGGTACCGGGCGCTCTTCAACCGGGAAGATCGGTTTACCCGTTTCACGGTTGAGAATAAACAAATGTCCCACCTTGGTGGCGACTGCGACGGCCGGGATGTCGCGGCCGGAGCGGCGCACAGTGATCAGCGCAGGTTGTGCGGGAATGTCATAATCCCAAACGTCATGGTGGACAGTCTGGAAATGCCAGACAACTTTGCCGGTCGATCCGCGCAATGCGACAACCGAGCTTGAATAATAGTCTATCCCCTGGCGCTCGCCGCCATAGTAATCCGGACTGGTGTTGCCCATTGGCAGAAAGACCAGATCGCGCGCTTCGTCAGTGGAAATGATTGACCAGACATTGGCAGTGCCGAGCTGGTAACCGGCATCGCTTTTGGCCGTAATTTTGAAGTTGGGCGGGATCGGGTCCCAGCTCCAGCGCAGCTTGCCCGTGCGCACATCGTAGGCCCGAATGACGCCGCTCGGCGCCGTGACGCGATTGTTGTCGCCGATTGCCGATCCGACAATGACCAGGTCTTTGATGATCGCCGGGGGAGAAGTAACTTGATACTCGCCGGACTCACGCTCATTTATACCCAGGCCCGGCTTCAAATCGACCAGGCCGTTCTCGCCGAAATCCGCGCAAGGCTTGCCCGTCGCTGCATCGATTGCAATCAACCGTGAATCGTTTGTTCCCATGAGAATGCGGCGACGACAGGGTTTGCCGGATTGTAGTTTCGGGTCGAGCCAGGTTGAGATGCCACGCGAATTGAGTTGATTGTGATAGCCGCGTTTGAGGTCTATCTTGGGGTCATAAGTCCAAATTTCTTTACCTGAGGTTGGATCGAGCGCGATCACGCGGTTGAACGGAGTCACAACGTAAAAGCTGCCGTCGACGAAGATCGGGGTACTTTGAAATGCACTGGAGGACCGGGCATTCCTGCCGTCGGCCAGATCGCCGGTGCGATAAGTCCATGCAACTTTCAGGCGCTTTACATTCTCGCGATTGATTTGCGTGAGTGGCGAGTAGCGCGACCCGCCGGCATCTCGACCATATGACGGCCATTCACTATCTTGCCTCAATCTGTCATTTGGGGATTGAAGAGGGATTACGAAAAAAACGAAATAAACGAAATAAACGAAAATTTTTCTTTTTTCGTTTATTTCGTTTATTTCGTTTATTTCGTTTTTTTCGTAATCCCTCTTCATTGCATCGGGCAGGATAAGACGGCGGAGATTAATGTTCAAGCCTGAGGGAAATCTTGACCGGTGTAAAAGTTATCAGAGACAATCTAACAGAAGCGTTCCACATACCACCCACTTCACGAAAAAGGAGAAACCCGATGAAAAAATTCCTCATTTCCTTGATCATTGTCCTTTCAACTGTCCCGTTGATTGCCACCGCGCAAAAGAAAGAACGCGAGAAAGGTGGTCCCGCTGAAACTAAAGAATTGCCCAGGGAAAAGGCACAATCAGTTATAAATGAGCTGAATGAGCATGAACAACTGGCCTCCAGGCTGAAATTCCAACAGGGTACGGTCACGCTCAAAGACGATCTGGCCACGCTCAGGCTTCCACCAAATTTCCGTTACCTCGACCCCGATCAATCCGACATTGTTCTGGTAAAAATCTGGGGCAATCCACCCGATCAGGATAAGACGCTGGGAATGATCTTCCCGGCTGAAGTCTCGGTCGCCGCCCAGGAATCGTGGGGTGTTGTCATCACTTACGAAGAAGACGGCTACGTGAAAGACGACGACGCCGCGAGCATCAATTACAGTGACCTGCTCAAAGAGATGCAGGAGTCCACCCGCGAAGGGAATACGGAACGAACAAAACTAGGTTACGAGGCAATCGAGCTGATCGGTTGGGCAGCGCCGCCACGTTACGACAAAAACTCACATAAACTATACTGGGCCAAGGAACTGAGCTTCGGCGGCGAGACCGATCATACGTTGAATTACGACATCCGCGCGCTCGGTCGCCGTGGGGTCCTTTCGCTCAATGCCGTCTCTTCGATGAGCCAGTTGCAAACGATCGAGAAAAACATGCAGCAGGTTCTCAGCTTCGTCGAATTCAACGATGGGCATCGTTACACCGATTATGTCGCGGGCATGGATAAACTCGCGGCCTATGGCATCGGCGCATTGGTTGCCGGCAAGCTGGCCGCGAAAGCCGGGCTTTTTGTCCTGCTGGCCAAAAGCTGGAAGCTGCTGCTCCTTGGGGTGTTGGCAATCGGTGCCTTCATCAAGAAGTTACTTTCAGGAAGGCAGAAGGAAGAGCCCACAGCGGGCGCCGCGGAATAACAGCTCACACCGTTGTTTATTCAATTTTATGTATTTTAGGTTCGCTGTAGTTAGAAATATCGCACTATTTTTCTAACTACAGCGAAATCCCGGTGATCAGATTGATTTTTATCCTCGCCGAACGTACCATTACCTTTCGCTTTGGCATACTCAGTAAAATCTCCGGAGCTCATCTCAATGCGATCTAAATCAGCAGATCTCTCTTGGTCTTGGCAGTGCTAGTCTCGCATCAGTCTCAAGACTCCGTCATAATCATTAACAACTATCCCCAAAGAAAGGCTATTCTTGGTGTCATGAAAATCCTGATCAGCGACAATCTTTCCGGTCATGGAGTCGACCTTCTTCGCCGGTATGAACAATTTCAGGTGGATCTCAAAACCGGATTGAAGCCGGAAGAACTGAAGAAGATCATCGGTCAGTACCAGGCGCTCATCGTGCGGAGCGAAACTAAAGTCACTTCGGACATTTTGAGCGGAGCGGACAACCTGAGAGTGATCGGCCGCGCGGGAACCGGCGTCGATAACATCGACGTGCCGGTGGCGACGCAAAAGGGGATTGTCGTCATGAACGCGGCAGCCGGAAACAGCGTGACGACGGCTGAACACACAATCTCACTTCTCATGTCGCTCGCGCGTAAAATCCCGCAGGCGCATGGCAAGTTGAAAAGCGGGAAATGGGACAAGAAAAGTTTTATGGGTGTCGAACTGGCGGGCAAAACGCTCGGGGTGATCGGTCTCGGAAATATCGGCAAGATCGTCGCCCTGCGCGGCGTCGGGCTGGCCATGAAAGTGGTCGCTTATGATCCGTTCATTTCGAAAGAGATCGCATCGAAAGCGGGGATTGAACTGGATACTCTAGACGAGGTCTTCAGGCGCGCTGATTTTATCAGTGTTCACACCCCTTTGACCGACGAGACGCGCGGAATCATCGGTGAAGCTGCGATTGCAAAAATGAAGGACGGAGTAAGGATTATCAATTGTGCGCGAGGGGGCCTGGTTGACGAAGAAGCGCTTGCTCAGGCGATTAAATCAGGCAAGGTTGCCGGCGCTGCACTCGACGTCTTCGTTCAGGAACCTCTGCCGGTGGATCATCCCCTGCTGTCGCTCGATGAAGTTATCGTGACGCCACACCTCGGCGCTTCGACCAGCGAGGCTCAGGATTCCGTCGCCATTACGATTGCCGAGCAGGTGGCCAACTACCTTCTCAGCGGCGCGATCACCGGAGCGGTCAACGTACCCGCGGTGACCGCTGAAGTCCTGGAGTCGATTGGCCCGTACATTACACTCGGGGAGAAGCTGGGTAGTTTCCAGGCCCAATTCTTCAATTATCCCGTGAGTGAGGTCAGGATAAATTACAGCGGCGAGGTGGCCGATTTCGATGTTCGTCCGATCACCCAGGCGGTTCTCACCGGATTGCTCAAATCCGTCAGCGCCCGTGTCAACCAGGTTAACGCTTCATTGATCGCGGAAGAGCGAGGTTTGCGCGTCAAAGAATCCAAGGATCTGGGCCCGCAGGATTTTACCAGTCTGGTCGAGGTGACCGTCGGCAATGAAAAAAATGAGGGCAGGGTAGCAGGGACTCTTTTCGGTCGTGGAGAGCAACGCATCGTGACCATCGATTCATATCGTTTGGATGCTGTTCCGGCCGGTCATATGCTGATCCTTCACAACGACGACCAGCCCGGAGTGGTCGGTTGCGTCGGAACATTCCTGGGCGATCATCAGATCAATATCGCGCAACTCTACCTGAGCAGAAATCGCGCGGGCGGGACGGCGTTGGCGGTTTATCAGGTCGATAGCGCACTCGATGCAGCGACGTTGTCCGAACTGGCCAGGGCGCAGAACGTGCTCTCCGTCAAACAGATCTCGTTATAGTCATTGTTTATGCTAGCTAAACGCATTATTCCCTGTCTTGACGTTGACCGCGGCCGCGTAGTCAAAGGGATGAGTTTCGTCAACCTGGTCGACGCCGGCGATCCGGTCGAACAGGGAGAACGCTACGACCGCGAGGGCGCGGATGAACTGGTCTTTCTGGACATTACTGCCTCATCGGATCGTCGCGAGATAGTCGTTGATATGGTCCGCCGTGTTGCAGATCGGGTCTTTATCCCGTTTACAGTCGGCGGCGGCATTAGAACGGTTGAAGATATCCGGGCAATCCTGAAAGCTGGAGCAGATAAAATTTCGGTCAATACTGCCGCAGTCCAGAATCCTGAGCTCATCCATCAGGGCGCCGAAACCTTCGGGGCACAATGCATCGTTGTTGCAATTGACGCCAAACGAAGAGCGGGGAGGGAATTATCCTGGGAGGTCTATTTGCATGGCGGGCGCACCCAAACCGGTATCGATGCAGTCGAATGGGCTCAACAGGCGGCCGGACTCGGAGCAGGCGAGATTCTGCTGACAAGCATGGATTGTGATGGTCAAAAAGACGGTTATGATATCGAGCTGACCAGAACGATTGCCGAGTCTGTCAACATTCCGGTGATCGCCTCCGGCGGCGTAGGTTCGCTCGAACATCTGTATGAAGGGTTGACGACCGGCAAGGCGAGCGCAGTGCTCGCGGCTTCGATCTTTCATTTCGGAAAATATACAATCAGCGAAGCAAAACAATATCTGCGGGAACGCGATATACTGGTGCGGTAAATAAAGATGTTAGATGCTGGATGCTAGATCTTAGTAAGCATCTAGCATCCAGCATCTAACATCAAATATCTATTTTGATATGTCTGATTCCTTGATTCACAATCTGACTTTCGATGAACGCGGGCTGATCACCACCATTGTGCAGGATAACGAGACCAACGAGGTGCTCATGGCGGCATATATGAACGCCGAGAGCCTGGCGAGGACTTTGCAGACCGGTGAGACATGGTTTTGGAGCCGTTCACGGCAAGAACTCTGGCATAAAGGTGCGACTTCGGGCCACACCCAGCAGGTCGTCGACGTCCGGCTCGATTGCGATGGTGATGCGTTGCTCGTCCGGGTCAATCCACACGGGCCGGCGTGTCATACCGGCGAAAACACCTGTTTCTTCCGCGGCAAACAGGAAATGTCCACACCACAATCGAAGGAAACTGAAGTTAAGAACAACCCGAAAGTCGAGACCGCGCCGTCACCCCTCTCGCTCGTCAATGTCGCAGCCATGGATCTGGGGATTCTCCTACAGAATCTGTACAAACTTATTCAGGAGCGTAAGGACCAGCGTCCCGAAGGATCCTACACGAGCTATCTCTTCAACAGCGGGCTCGACAAGATTTTGAAAAAAGTGGGTGAGGAGTCAGCCGAGACGATCATTGCCGCCAAAAATACCGACCTCGAGGATGGCCGCACCCAGTTGACCAGTGAGATCAGTGACCTGCTTTATCATTTGCTGGTCTTAATGGTCGAGCGTGAAGTGAGTCTACAGGATATTTTGAATGAATTGAACAATCGCGCAGGCAAACCTGCGAGCAGGTAATGAAATGAAGAGAGACTACGAAACAAACGAAAATAAACGAAACAAACGAAAATATGTCTTTTTTCGTTTGTTTCGTTTATTTTCGTTTGTTTCGTAGTCTCTTTTGCTCTCACGAAATGATTGAACGGCTGGATCATATTGCCCTGCATACGGCGAATGCAGAACTCGCTGCGCAGTTTTACTGCGAATGGGCAGGAATGCGAGTGATTCATGCTCGGCAGGATCCAGGGTCGACACATCGGGTCTCGTGGGTTCGGCTCGCACATGATCAAACGGGATTGATTATCGTTCTGATCGATAGCGAAGAGCAGTATCCAGGCGGCCGAATGGATCATTTCGGTTTTCATGTCACCTCACGCGCAGATGTCGATGCGATCGCTGAACGAGCCAGGGTGCTGGGCATTCTGAACGACGAGCCGCAATATGCCGGTCCGGTCGTTGGATATTTTTGCACTGTCCGAGACCCGGACGGCAATCTGCTTGAATTTTCGTGTGAACAACTAAAAGTATGAACTAAATGGCAGAAATAAAACCCGCAACCTACGACGAGTTTCTGGCGCTGGCGGCGCAAGGCACAGTTGTCCCGCTGGTCAAGACGGTCATGGCTGACCTGCTCACGCCTGTCTCAGCCTACCTGCGGATCGAACGCCAATCGCCACATGCTTTTCTTCTTGAGTCGATCGAGGGAGGGGAGAAGATCGCCCGTTATTCATTTCTTGGATGTTCTCCTCATACGATTATCAGGGCCAGAAATGATGAGGGGGGGAACGGAGAGAGTGAATCGGTCGAGGTGACGATCGAGCGGAGTGACGGGACGAGAGAAAAGCATCAAGCGCCGGTGCTCGATCTTCTGCGCGACATCATGCGGCGCGAGCGGCCTGTCAAATTGCCCGGCCTGCCGCCGTTTTCCTGCGGCGCGGTCGGGTTCTTCGGCTATGATGCAGTGCGCTGGTTTGAACGCCTGCCGAAAGAGGCAAAAGACGATCTGGAGATGGAGACCGCGGTGGTCATGTTCTTCTCCAGTCTGCTCGCCTTCGATCATGTCAATCATCAGATTCAGATCATCGCCAATATCTTTACGGAAGGGGCGAAAGACGGCGAGCGGTTGCGCGAGAAATATATCGCGGCACGCAGCGAGATTGCGCGGCTGGAAGCTTCGCTCGCCGCGCCTGTCGAGCCGCCTTCTTCAGCGCGACGCTCCGAACCTCTGCAAATTCGTTCGAACATGTCGAGAGAAAATTACCTCGATTCGGTCGAGCGGATCAAAGAATACATCCGTGCCGGCGATGCATTTCAGGTCGTTTTTTCGCAGCGGTTCGAGACAGACCTGATTTCTCACCCATTCCAGCTGTATCGGGCTTTGCGGGTGATCAATCCGTCGCCCTATATGTTTTTCCTGAAACTCGGCGGTGATGAAACGCTCCTCGGAGCCTCGCCCGAAATGCTGGTCCGCTGCACCGGCCGGCAGCTGGAGTATCGACCGATCGCCGGCACATACCGGCGCGGCGCAACGGAAGCTGAAGACCAGGAATTAGCTGATCGGTTGATGGCTGACGAAAAAGAGCGCGCGGAACATATCATGCTGGTCGATTTGGGGCGTAATGACCTGGGCCGGGTCGCTGAATATGGATCGGTCAATGTCTCCGGCCTCATGTTCGTCGAGCGGTTTTCGCATGTCATGCACCTCGTTTCAACGCTCCAGGCGACATTGCGTGAAGGACTGGATTGCTTCGATGCGCTGGCATCTACTTTCCCTGCGGGAACGTTGTCAGGCGCTCCGAAAGTACGCGCCATGGAGATCATCGACGAACTCGAACCGACACGTCGCGGAGCATACGCCGGATCGGTGATGTACTTCGATTATTCGGGTAATCTCGATTCCTGCATCGTCCTGCGCACAATGCATGTCCGCGCCAATCGCGCTTATGTGCAGGCAGGCGCCGGAATCGTCGCCGATTCGGTTCCCGAAACCGAATATGCTGAAACGGTCAATAAAGCTCGCGCGCTCTTGCTGGCAATCGAGATGGCGGAGAGAGAGTTATGAGCAGATTTTGCATATTTCTTTGTGCATTATTATCACTGGGCAGCATAGTTCTCGGTCAGATCGCCCGCAAGAAAAATCTCCCGGCTCCGGTTTCACTTGAAGAGGCCGCCACGTTAGAAGCCGTCATTACCACCGATCTCGGCGTCATTCGTTTTGAGTTCATGCCGGACAAAGCACCGAAGCACGTCCAGGCCTTTATCGAAAATGCCCGCAAGGGATTCTACGACGGCTCGGCTTTTCATCGCGTAATCTCCCGCGGAATCATTCAGGGCGGCGATCCCTTGCTCAAAGATTCGAAAACACCACGCGCGCGCTGGGGCACCGGCGGGCTCAACCAGCTGCCCGATGAATTCAGCGATTCCAAACACGTCCGGGGCAGTGTTTCGACTGTCCGAATAGCGGGAAAATCCAATAGCGACGGAGTTCAATTCTTTATCTGTGCTTCGCCTCAACCCTCGCTCGACGGCCAGTACTCGGCTTTCGGGCTGGTCAATGAGGGGCTCGAGATTGTCGATAAAATCTCATTGGTCGAGGCCGACGCCGAGCAGAAGACCCTCACCCCTGTTAAAATCATCAGTATCAAGATCGAGCCTAAACGTGAAGAGCCGTTTAAGAGCGCGGCCATCGATGAGATGCGGAAAGAGGTGATTATCCGCACCAGCCTGGGCGATATTACTGTCGCGCTCGAGCCCGATCTGGCGCCGGAGCACGTGCGGAACTTTTTGATGCTTGTCCAATCCGGCTGGTATGACCATACTGCATTTCATCGGATCATCCCGGGATTCGTCGTCCAGGGAGGATTGGGCGAAACCCGCGCCGACGGCCGAACGCATTATGCGGACAAATGGGTGAGAAATCTCGAGGGAGAGTTCAGCCAGACACGCAAACACACGCGTGGTGTCCTTTCAATGGCCAGAGCATCCGATCCGAATTCGGCGCGGACTTCATTCTTTATCATGCTTGCGCCGGCCCAGAGTTTGGATGGGAAATACTCTATCTTCGGCAAAGTCGTCGACGGTTTCGAGACGTTAGACAAGATAGAGAAGGTTCAGCGACGCGAAGGCTCAGAGGAACCGGCCGAGAAGATTGAGTTGATCGAGGCTGTCATCAAGCCGTAAGACTGATCTGGACAATGGAGCTGGAATTTGGAAATATTGAAATTAACCGCACTGATTCTCGCGATCCTATCCGTCACGCAGGATGCACCGCGGGACGAGATCAGAGTCTCCACACCGGAAGAGATAAAAACCGAGTTTGCCTCCGTCCCGTGCAAAAATGAGGATCGCCTCGGCGCCGTCAAGGCGCTTTTCGAAAAAATGGGCGCGAAACCGGAGGAGATCACCGTTGAAAAATTTAAAAACGCTGAGAACGTGGTAATTCGGTTACCGGGAAATGGCGAGGCGTCAGAAAAGATTGTCATCGGCGCCCACTACGATAAGACCCCTGAAGGTTGTGGAGCGGTTGATAATTGGACCGGGATCGTTACCCTGGCGCACATCTATCGCGCTTTGAAGACTGTCCCAGTCAAAAAGACGTTGATTTTCGTCGCCTTTGGAAATGAAGAGAAGGGACTTTACGGTTCTTCCGCAATGGTCGGGGAGATCAAGAAGGAAGAGGTAGCGAACTACTGTGCGATGGTCAACATTGACAGTCTGGGGCTCGCCCCTCTTCATTCACCTATCAATATGTCCACCGGGAAGTTGATCGACGTGACCAGGGGGATTGCCAAGGAGATGAAAATTCCTTTTTCCTTTGCGCCGCTTCCACGTGCGGACAGTGATTCAAGCTCATTCGTCAGGAGAAAGATTCCTGCGATCACCATCCTCGGTTTAGGGTGCTGCTGGCAGGAAATCCTGCATACAAAAAACGATAAGGTCGAGAAAATCAATCACGACGGCGTCTTCCAGGGTTACCGCCTGGCGATCGCGTTGATCGTTCGGCTTGAAGAATCCCCGTGTCAGGCATTCAGATGATTCTGGTTATCGACAATTACGATTCTTTTACCTATAACCTGGTCCAGTATCTCGGAGAGTTGGGCGCGGAGATCAATGTGGCGCGCAATGACCGGATCACGCTCGATGAGATTGAAGGGCTCGCGCCGGAGCGGATTGTCATCTCGCCCGGGCCCTGCGAACCGGATCAGGCAGGGATCACACTCGATCTCATTCACCGCTTCGCCGGCAAAATTCCGATCCTCGGTGTATGCCTGGGGCACCAGGCGATCGGCCAGGCATTTGGCGGAAAAGTTGTGCGCGCGCCATATATTATGCACGGAAAAACGAGTAAAATCCTGCATGATGGTCGAACGGTCTTTGCGGGAATTGACAACCCGTTTGCAGCCACGCGCTATCATTCGCTGATCGTCGATCGCTCGAGTGTTCCTTCCCCCCTCGAAATTTCCGCGACGACATCCGACGGCCTGGTCATGGGCCTGCGACACCGGGATTTCCTTTGCGAAGGAGTGCAATTCCATCCCGAATCGATAATGACCGGTGCGGGCAAGCAGTTGTTGCGCAACTTCCTGAAATTGAAATGAAGAGAGATTACGAAAAATACGAAAAGAACGAAATAAACGAAAAAAAATCTTTTCGTTTATTTCGTTCTTTTCGTATTTTTCGTAATCTCTCTTAAATTTTCTTATGTCGATCTCTCTCCTGAACAAATTGATCGCACGTGAGAACCTGACGCAGGCGGAAGCCGCGGGGTTGCTCGATTCTCTGCTCGTCGATGAAGTGACTGATGCGCGCATTGCCGCTGTGCTCATCGCATTGGCAGCCAAGGGTGAGACGGAAGAGGAGTTGGCCGGCTTTGCCGAAACCATGCGCGCCCGATGCGCCCGGATTAAGACCAGACACACGCGTTATCTCGATACCTGCGGCACAGGCGGGAGTCCGGCCAAGACTTTCAATGTTTCGACTGCAGCGGCATTTGTCGTCGCGGCCGCAGGATTGCCGGTGGCCAAACACGGCAATTCAGGAGTTACCTCGAAAGCGGGAAGCGCTGATGTTCTGCGGTCGCTGGGAGTGAAAATCGATCTGCCGCCTGAACGCGTGGGGGAAATCTTCGATGAGTTGGGCATCTGTTTTATGTTTGCTCCCCTTCATCACGCGGCAACAAAACGTGTGGCGCAGGTTCGTCGCGAGCTTGGGGTGATGACGATCTTCAATTTTCTCGGGCCATTAACCAATCCGGCCGGCGCGCCTTTTCAGGTAATCGGCGTATCGAACGGAGCGGCATGCGAGAAGATTGCCGGCGCTCTCTCCCGTTTGGGAACGATGCGAGCCTGGGTCGTTCGCGGTCATGACGGCCTTGACGAAATCTCGCTGGCTGTCAAAACTTCAGTCTACGAAATTTCACCGGCGGGTCTCAGGCGATTTGAAATCACCCCGGAATTATTTGGGATAGAAGTTGCCTCGCTCGATCGGATCAGGGGGGGGAGCGCTGAAGATAACGCGAAGATCATCCGCGAGATACTAGCGGGAGGAAGGCACGACGCCGCGCTTAACCTGGTTTTGATCAATGCTGCGGCGTCACTTTACATTGCCGGCGAGGCGAAGACTTATACCGATGCGGTAGAATTGGCGCGGAAAGTAATCAACAACGGAGCGGCTTTGAATAAGCTCGAAGCGCTCCATCGACTGAGCCATTTATGAGTAATATCCTTGAACAAATAGTCACGTGCAAGCGCGAGAAACTGATTGCGGCAAAGAAGCTTATGCCCCTTGCCGAATTGATCGCTACTATGCCGACCAGTGTCGGAGCAGGCCGGTTCCTGCGGCCGCTGCGACGCGCCGGGATAAATATAATCGCCGAGATTAAACGCAAATCGCCTTCCAGAGGTGTTCTCCGTGAGGATTTCGATCCGGTCAATATCGCGCGCAATTATACGGCCAATGGCGCAGCAGCAATCTCCGTATTGACGGAAGAGGACTTTTTTGCCGGCTCGCTCGACGATCTTCGCAAGGTTCGCCAGGTGACTGATCGCCCACTCCTGCTGAAAGATTTTATCTTTGACGAGTATCAGGTCTATCAGGCTGCGTTCGCTGAAGCGGATGCGATCTTGCTGATCGCTGCCATGCTGAGCGACTCGCAGCTCAACGACCTGCTGCAGGTCGCTTACACTCTTGGGCTGGACGCCCTGGTTGAAATTCACAGCCGCGAAGAACTCGAAAAAGTCATGAAACACCATGTCCAATTGCTCGGAATCAATAATCGCGACCTGAGAACATTTGAGACTCGACTCGAGACCTCGATCGAACTGGCCGGTGATCTGCCGAAATCGATCACCGTGGTGAGCGAAAGCGGTATCCGCACGCGCCACGATATCGAGCGACTGCATAAAGCCGGTTTTAACGCATTTCTGGTCGGTGAAGAGTTCATGCGTGCCGATGACGAAGGAAAAGCGCTGAGGAATTTACTCGAGCACTGATCGATTAAAGTGGTAAAACTGAAAATTTGTGGAATAACTAATTTCGAAGACGCCCACGCCGCAATAATCAATGGGGCGGAATATCTCGGGTTCAACTTT
>Ga0081455_10006467_pt1 | contig 12558 bp, 10 predicted proteins | sample TabmetS3T2R1_FD_70207 | JGI IMG/M metagenome (GOLD analysis project Ga0081455, IMG submission 70207) | Tabebuia heterophylla rhizosphere microbial communities from the University of Puerto Rico - S3T2R1 | ecosystem: Host-associated > Plants > Roots > Rhizosphere ... | reverse complement strand
TTCGGGATATTTCGCGGACAAATCGCACCGACATTGGGCTTTCGCGTTTGGCGGTTATGCAATCAATATGCTTGCGGTCCCTGCGCTGGCGCTAACCAGACAATGGCCAATGGCCGCCAGCTTTGTGGTTTCGGAGCGTATTGGCCGAGGCATTCGCAAGCCAACTGTAGAGGCGATGCTTTCGTACGCCGGCAAATCCATCGGCGTGGGCTGGGTGTTTGGATTAAATGAAGCACTCGATCAAGCAGGTGCAACGATCGGGCCGTTGCTCATGGCGTTGGTTCTTTATCTCAACGGCGGATTTCGAACCGGCTTTGCTATCCTGCTCATTCCAGCCTTACTTTGTCTTGGGACTTTGGTACTGGCGAGACTTCTTCACCCCCGCCCGCACGAGTTGGAAGAAGCAAGCAGCCACACCTTTGCCACAACGAATCTAACGCAAACTTACTGGACCTATTTCGTGGCCGGCGCGTTGCTTGCTGCAGGGTTCGCTGATTTTGCATTGATCGGTTTTCATTTTCAAAAGGCGCATATTCTACCAGGAAATTTGATCCCCGTGTTTTATGCGGTGGCGATGGCAGCCAGCGCTCTCGCGTCCATTCCCCTGGGCCGGTTATTCGACAGGCTCGGCCCAAACGTTTCGTTGTTTGCGTTTCTCATTTCTGCTGTTGCTGCGCCATTGATCTTTTTAGGTACCTCAACCTTTTCATTAGTCGGGATGATCTTTTGGGGAATCGGGATGAGCGCACAGGGCTCGCTCTTTCAGGCGATGCTTACTGGTGTTATCCCGCCACAGAAACGCGGGACGGCTTTTGGGGTATTTGACACTGGATACGGAATCGCGTGGTTTGTAGGAAGTGCTGCGATGGGGCTGCTCTACGACAAATCGATCCTGGCTGTGGTACTGTTCTCAGTCATTCTTCAACTTGCTGCGATTCCGGTCCTTTTTATCGCGAATAAGAACCGTTAACCTTTGTCTGTGGATCCCTACGCAAAGCCAAATGAGAAAAAAATCGGTGCACGTCGCCCGAAAATTTCGCATCTGCCACGCGCGGTCGACAAGCGGACACGAAGAGAACGCCAGAGGGAGAAGGAAGCGGTAGCCGCTGAGCGACGCACGATTAAGAAGGCCGCGCGTCGTCATCTGAAACAACAATTATTGCAAGAACTCGATGCCGCCGACTTGTGACGACGAGGATTATTTGCCTTTGTCAGGTACGGCGAAAACAAGCCGGGTCGGCGACAGCATCATCGCTTCGCGTTTTGCGATTCGGCGGTCGGCATTAAAGTTCGCCTCATGCGTAAAGCCGGTCTGTTAGTCGTCGCATCCGCGGCATTCCTTCTAACGCCCGTCGTTGGCCACGCTCAGGCTCCGCCCCGGCGTAACCCGGATGTTTCAAATAAAGCGCTGATCACGAAATCAACGCCGGGCGTAAGCACCGACGCGTTCAAGAATCCGAGTTCCAGCGGAATTGATGCCCTGCGCAAGATGGCAGACGACTACTACGCATGGCGAAACGAAAATCACCCGGTTCGTAGCAGCGAGGCCGGACTGCATACATGGGACGACAGGCTGACTGATTATTCACCGGCCAAAATCGCAGAGCGAGCGCAACACGTGCGTTCGCTTTTGGAAAAGGTGCGCGCGATGAAAACCGATAACTGGCCAAAGAACGATCGCATCGACTGGATCCTGTTCCGCGCGCAATTGGAGAATGTCGATTTCGGTGATCGCGTCCTGAAATTCGAACGCACGAATCCGCAGGTTTACATCGGCGAATGCACAGATGGAATCTTTTCGCTGCTGAAAAAGGAGTACGATACGCCCAGGAAACGGGCGGTCGCCGCGACCTCGCGTCTCAAACAAATGCCAGCGCTGTTGAAGCAAGGCCTGGGCAATCTGCAAAACCCGGTAAAACTTTACACGCAGCTGGCAATTGAATCCGCGCGGTCAATCGATCCGCTTTTCAACAAAAGTTTGATGGCGCTTGATGTCGGTCTTACGCCTGACGAGCACGATGATCTGATTAAAGCGCGCGATGCCGCCATTGCTGCTGTTCACGGTTATGCCGACGAGTTGGAAAAACGTTTGCCGAAAATGGTCGATTTCACGCCGATGGGCGAAGCAAACTACAATTATTATCTCAAACATGTTTTGCTGCTGCCACTCAACGCCGAACAGGTGGAGATGCTTGGACGGGCAGAGCTCGCGCGTTATCGCGCCCTGGAAGCCCTTTTGGCGGATCCGAAATTTGCCGACCCAGATCCAAAACGGGCTGCTCACATTCCGCCCGATCAACAATCGTTCCTGAAAGCCTACGAAAGCCGCGAAGCAGAAATGATCAGCTTCCTGAAGAATCACAATCTTGTGACCTTGCCTGAGTATCTTGGCCCGTTTCAGATTCGACAGTTGCCCGACGCTTTCAAGCCAACCAGCCCGGGCGGTTTCATGAATCCTCCCGGTGTTTACGACAAGGATCCGACCGGGTTCTATTTCATTCCCACCTACAATCCGGAATCGAAGAATTTTTATATTCGCGCCGCAATCGAAGATCCGCGACCGATTCTCGGACACGAAGGGATTCCTGGACATTTCCTTCAACTTTCAATCGCGAATCATTTAAGCGACGAAATTCGGCGTCAGCATGACGATTCCGTGTTTATTGAAGGGTGGGCGCTTTACGGCGAAGAGATGCTTATGCGAACCGGACTTTATCCCGACAATTCGCCCGCGCAGGGGCAAATTCTGCGCTTGTCACGCTATCGCGCCGCTCGCATTGGAGTTGACGTGAATCTGCACACTGGCCGATGGACTTTTGAGCAAGCCGTCAAATATTTCATGGACGCCGGCGGCCTGGATCGCGAAGCGGCAGAGGGCGAAGCAGCTGGGGCAGCTTCCAGTCCAACCCAAAAAATCAGCTATATCACCGGCAAATGGCAGATCATGAATCTGCTGGGCCGTTACAAGGATCGACAAGGCGACAATTTCCGGCTCGGTCAATTCCATGACGATTTGATTAAGAATGGAAGTCTGCCGGTTTCAGTTATTGAGTGGATCTTGCTCGACGATCCAGCCTCACTGCAGCAAGCGACGAAGTGAACGGGAAGGCAGTCGTTGTAGCGGCGCGTGTCCTCACACGCACATCCTTGTAACTGCGGCTGAGGACAGCCGCCACTACGGCATTCTTGACATGCGAAACCGCGCGGGCGCAAGATCGCAGCCTAGCGACCCCTTATGAACTCAAATACCGCGAAGAATCTCATTGTTCGAAACCTGTTCCTCTACGCCGCGGCAATTGCCATCACCAGTTGTGGCACTGCAACTTTCAACAAAACCGGAAGCGACGCACAGATTGAAAGCCTCCGGAATTTTGAACTCGCGTTTATCGACGAGTTCGCGGTGCCCGGAAAACGCTTCAACTCCGCCACTTTCGACGCCAGAGTGAATGAGGGGAACGCAAAATTTCAAAAGGCCATTGCCGACGAGCAATTCACCGCGCGGCGTCCCGTGCTGGTCGATCTTAAAGGACAATTCGACGCCGATGCTTCTCATCTGCGAAGCAAAGCGAGCCGCGGCAAGGTGACGCCCGCGCTGGCAAGCGAGATGAAGAAAGACGTCAACAAGATTTACGATCATGCCCTCGGCCGGTAAGTCCAAACGCAAAAAATCGTCGCGCAAGACTTCGCAGAAAAAATCGGCGCTCGACTCGGCCCTCGATCAGGTCACTGACGAATCGGTCGCGGCTTCGGTGAAGGAATTTCAGGATTTACTCACGCAAGCGAAAGGCGATACCAGTGAGCTGATTCGCCAAAACGCCCAGGAACTCGAAGAACGCCTTGTTCTTCTAAAAAAACGAAAGATCGATAAGGAGGACTTCGATTTCTTCGTCGAAAACCAGAAACGCGATTTAAGAGTCTTCATCGATAGCCAGCCAGCCCAATCGCAGGAACGTGCTGAGAAATTGACCCTCCATATCCTGGAGATAGCTGCGACAAAGGTTGTGCCGGTGTTGATCATGATGATCTAGGGCGATCTACGCTGTAGCCGCGCCGCTGTGTCGAGGCGCTCTCTCTTATTGCTATCGGCACGGCGACACAGCGCCGTGGCTACCGTGACTGACGACTAGTATGGTGCAGTCAGCGTGACCGCTTCATGATTTCGCGCAACCGATCGTGCGGCAATGCTTCTACGCGATGATTGTCACGTCCAGTCATGGAATGGTTGTCGACCAACGCGTTCACCACCGCTTCCTCAGTCGCTTGCACCACAGCAGTAAAAATCGGGTCTATCAGATCATTTGGTATTGTTGCCACATTATGGGTGACTTGATCCGGACCCGCGACGTTCGGGTTCGCAGTTGAAAATGCGATGAACAAATCGCCGGAGCCGTTTCCCGAAATGGCTCCCGTTCGAGCAAGCCCGAGCGATACGCGGCGGGCCAGTCGCTTTAATTGATGTGGTAGCAGCGGGGCGTCTGTCGCAACCACGGCGATACACGAACCGCTTTCCTGTCCGCCATAGGACGGATCCGCTGCGGCGGACTTGTAAGCATTACCCGGAATCTCTTTTCCAACAGGTATGCCGTGGATCATGAGTTGCGGGCGCAGACCGAAATTTGCCTGCAGAAACACGCCCACAACGAAACTTTGCGCCGCCGCATCTTTTCCTTGTGCCCGGACATCGACTTTGCGGGAGGCCGTTCCATTTCCGCCTTTAAATTCGTAGCAGACCATGCCTGTCCCGCCGCCCACGCTCCCCTCCTCCACCGTCTCGCCATGAGCACTGTCGAGCGCGCGCCAGACATCTTCCGGCTTAACATGAAATCCATTGATGTCGTTGAGCCACCCGTCCCACGTCTCTGCGACAACCGGCAGGCTCCACCAATAGCCCGTCTTATCAGCCGCGCCGTGTTTGACACGCCAGGCAATGACCGCGTCGCGCGCCACGCCAACGCTGTGCGTGTTGGTGATAACGATCGGTCCTTCGAGAAATCCGCTTTCATCAACCCATGCTGTGCCGGTCATTTCACCATTACCGTTCAGGCTGAAAAACCCGGCGTACACCGGATCATTCAATGAAGCCTTCCCTCGCGGCAGGATCGCCGTTACACCGGTGCGCACCGGACCCTTCCCGGCCTCTAATTTCCCGTCACCGCTGATCAACGTGGCGTAGCCGACTTCCACACCCGGCACATCGGTGATGGCGTTGAACCTTCCCGGTGTTCCTTCGAATGGAATCCCAAGATCTCGCGCGCGAACGGTTTTGCTTTCAACAGCCGGTGTGGACGGAGGATGCTTGATCGGCTCACGCGCGGAGGAATCGAGGACGAGCACGAGCAGGAGCACGAGCACGAGCACGAAACCGGAGCGTTGTGAGTCCATTGCGATCAATCAACTATCAACTATCAACGATCAACTCCGAAAGCTTTCGCGAGCCGGCTTTTCCGTCTAGATTGAGAACGTGAGTTACGAGGTTTTCGCCAGAAAGTATCGGCCGCAAACGTTCGACGATTTAGTGGGGCAGGCGCACGTTTCGCGGACACTGAAAAACGCGGTCGCGCAAAATCGCCTGGCCCATGCCTACCTGTTCGTCGGCCCACGCGGTGTTGGAAAGACTTCGACCGCGCGAATCCTGGCGAAGTCGCTCAATTGTGTAAAAGGGCCGACCGTGACTCCATGCGGAGAATGCGATAACTGCCACGAGATTGCCGCCGGCAACAGTCTCGACGTCATCGAGATCGACGGCGCCAGCAACAATAGCGTCGAAGACGTTCGGCAACTCCGTGAAAACGTTCGATACGCGCCGGCCAAGGGACGTTACAAGATTTATCTCATCGACGAAGTGCACATGCTCTCCTCCGCAGCGTTTAATGCCCTTTTAAAAACGCTCGAAGAACCACCCGAACATGTGAAATTTATTTTCGCGACCACCGAGCCGCAGAAGGTGCTGCCCACCATTCTGAGCCGGTGTCAACGGTTTGATCTTCACCGCATCCCGGCAAATCTCATCGCGAAACATCTGCAATTCATCGCAGGGAACGAAAAAATCACGCTGGAGCCCGCGGCTGCGCATGCAATTGCGCGTGGAGCCGAGGGCGGTTTGCGTGACGCGGAATCGATGCTCGATCAACTCGTCGCGTTTTGTGGAGAGAAAATCACCGAGAACGACGTGCTCGATGTTTTTGGCTTCACAAGCGAACAAACGGTTGTCGATCTTACCGGGCGGATTTTGCGAGGTGAACCTCCGGGGGCAATTGATTTGCTGCATCAGCAAAGCGAAGCCGGCAAGGACATGATGCGGCTGATGTCGGACTTAATCGGCTATCTGCGCGACCTGCTTGTATTCAAGGCGAAACCAGATGCACTAAAAGAAGATGTAGAGACTGAAGTGCAAACATCACTCGCGGAACATGCGGGGCTCGTTACGACAGACCGCTTGCTTGAGCTGGTCGATCAATTCGCCGCTGCCGAAGGCCGCATGAAATGGGCGCCGAACAAAAAGCTGCATTTCGAGGTCGCGATCATCAAGGCCATTCAAAGCCTGGGACAAGCGACGTTGGATGAAGTAATCGAAAGGCTAAGCCAGTTGCGTGATGGTGGCGGCACACGACCCTCAGCCGTTTCCACGAAGCCTGTAGCCGCGGGCGCTGACCGCGGCGGCAAGGATTCACGCTCGGGAAAGACCGCAGTCAGCGATCCCGAAAATATTTCGCAAGCAGGCAGCGGCAACAACAAGAGCGCGCTGCGCGTGGCCGAATCAGCCCCCGACGCGAATGAGTTGTGGCAAAAGATTCTCGCCAAGGTTCCCGCGCAAAAGGCCTTCGTCCGAAACTCTGCCTTGGCGGCGCACGTCCTTGGAATTGACGGACGCAATTTTCAACTTGGTTTCGCGCTTGGCGATAGAGCGATGATGGATATTCTGGGTACCCAGGCTAACCGCAAATTTCTTGAAGCATTGCTCCATGAGGTCACCGGGACGGATTGGAATGTGAAGCTTAACGTAAAGGAGGAGCTCCCTCCCAAGCAGCCGTCAGCTTCGGATGATTCTCGATCTGAAAATTTCAAAGAAGATCCGCTTATCCAGGAAGCGATCGGGTTATTCAATGCTCAGATCAAATCCTGAACCGTGTCGCCACTCCTCTGGTCATTCCGGCCGAAGTCGAGAATGGAACGGCCGGGGAAGCCGCGACATCGACGGGAAGGCCGGAGGCTGAGCAAACAGGAGTAAGCGAATCAAATCTCTTCACAAATACGGACATTCAGAGACGTTTCGACTTCGCTACACTCCGCTCAACATGAAAACGAAAATCCCATGAACCTAAACAAGTTGATGAAACAGGCGCAGAAGATGCAGGAGCAAATGGCCAAAACGCAGGCCGAGCTCGAAAGCAAAACTGTCGAGGTAAGCGCCGGTGGCGGGAAAGTAAAAGTGACAGCAAACGGCGCCGGTGACGTCCTGGCTATCAAGATCGACAAGGAAGTCGTCGATCCAAATGATGTAGAATTTCTCGAAGAAATGGTTCTGAGTGCCGTTCAGCAGGCTGTTGAGCAAGGAAAAGCGCTCGCTCAATCAGAGATGAGCAGGATCACTGGCGGTCTTGGACTTCCAGGCCTGCAATGATGACGAACCTAGTTCGTCATTTTGATCTTTTCCTCTCCAAAATAAGGCTGCAACTTTTCGGGAATGCGAATTGAGCCGTCGCTTTGCTGATAGCTCTCGATCAATGCCGCGAACAATCTTGGCAGGGCCACACCAGAGCCATTTAAGGTGTGGCAGAACCGATTTTTCCCATCGCGATCCTTGAATCGAAGCTGCATTCTCCGCGCCTGGAAATCTTCACAGTTGGAGCAGCTGGACACTTCCAAGTATGCATCTTGCCCGGGGGACCAGACCTCAATGTCGTAACTCTTGGCTGCTGCAAAACCGAGATCGCCGGTGCAAAGTTCGACCACGCGATAGTGCAGACCGAGCAATTGCAACACGCGTTCTGCATTCGCCGTAAGCGATTCCAGTTCGTCATATGATTTTTCCGGTGTCGTGACTTTGACCAGCTCCACCTTGTCGAATTGATGCACACGAAGAATGCCCCGCGTGTCGCGGCCGGCTGCGCCAGCTTCGCGCCGGAAACATGGAGTGTAGGCAACAAATTTTCTTGGAAGATCGGCTGCATTCACAATTTCATCGCGATGAAGGTTCGTTAGTTGAACCTCTCCGGTCGGCGCAAGAAAGACCTGATTCTCCTCCAAACCGTACATGTCCTCTTCAAACTTCGGAAGTTGCGACGTTCCGACCATGCAATCGCGCCGAACCAGAAACGGCGGACTGACTTCGGTGTAACCATGCTTCAGTGTATGCAAATCGATCATGAAATTGATTAGAGCCCGCTCCAGTTTCGCGCCGGCACCGGTGAAACAGATAAAGCCGCTGCCACTCAGTTTTGCGGCACGTTCCATGTCCAAAAGATTCAGTCTTACGCCGAGGGCGCCATGATCAGCGGGTTTGCTTAACTGCGGCTTCTCGCCCCAGGTGCGCACCGCACGATTGGCGGTTGCGTCTTTCCCGATGGGAACGCTTTCATGCGGCAGATTCGCAATCCGAAGCAGCAAATCATTCTGCCTCTCTTCAGCGGCGGTTACCTGCGCGTTCAGGTTCGCGATCTGCTCACCGAACCCGCGTACGCGCTGCTCCAACTCGTCTGTTGGTTCCCCGCGCGATTTCCTGCCACCGATTTCCTTGCTCAATCGTTTGCGATCGGCGTTTAACCGTTGCAGCGCAGTGTCAGTCTGCCGCCGCTCAACGTCCACGCGTAAGATGTCTTCGATCCTGGCTTCGTCTCCTCCCTGCCGCGTGCCGAGGCGCTCGCGAACAAAATCTGGTTTCTCCCGAATCAAACGAATATCGAGCATGGCGCAGATTATCAGCGAAGTTAAACACGTTACAAATGTTACCAGCCTGAGACGGGTAACTCTTTTAACCTTGTAACTGCGTTGTATAGTCCCTCGTGGAAAGACTTGATCTTCTAGCGGTCGCTCTCGGGCTTGCGGCGCTGGCCGGAATTAATCTTTACCTGACGGTTTTCGTCACCGGCCTGGCAATTCATTTTCAATGGATTACGCTCGCGCCGCAGTACCAATCGCTCGATATCCTCGGCAACCCATGGATTATCACGATTGCCGGCATCTTATATTTCCTGGAATTCTTCGCGGATAAAATTCCGTGGGTCGATTCGGTATGGGACGCTGTTCACACTGTGATCCGTCCCATTGGAGGCGCGCTACTCGCGATCCAGGTGCTGGGTCATCCAAGTCCCGCTTTTACTGTCATCGTAGCGTTACTCGCGGGTGGCACCAGCCTGGTAGCGCACAGCGCAAAGGCCGCAACGCGTCTCGCCACCAACTCATCACCGGAACCATTTTCGAACATCGGGTTAAGCCTGGGCGAGGACGCGGCAGTGCTCGGCGGGCTCGCGCTGGTGCATTTCAATCCAATCCTCGCTCTGCTCATCTTTCTGATCTGCATCGGGGCCTTCCTCTACTTTGCGCCAAGAATTTGGCGTGGAATGAAAGTAAAGATCTGGCTGGCCTGGAGAAAACTGAATGGACCGGCCGATCGCGACGTGTCTGTGAAATTACCGGCGACGTTGCCGCCACGGCTCGAACCTGTTTTCGGCAAAGAAAATGTTCTGGGTGAAACGATCGCCTGGGCTGTGCCATGCGTCAGTGGACGCGGTGGTCCTGCCCGCCGTAGCCTTGGCGGAGGCGGGCGAGTTCCAGCCAATCTGTTTGGCGCTCTTGTAGCCACGAATGAAGAGCCGCGCAGGCTCATTTTTGTCGCTCGAAAAGGTGGCCGCGCAGTCGCCCGCGCAATCGACTTGGAAGAGTTAAGCGTCACGCGCGAACCGAAATTTCTTGCCGAGAACCTTGTTATTTCTCCTGAGGCTGGAAAAGGCCCCAGGTATTTGTTTGTCTTCGCGCGACCGCAGGCGGCACTGGTCGAGCAAATCGTTCACGATCTGAACCGGCGGTTAAGCGAACCGGTGTTACAAGAACAAGTCGCCGCGGACTCCGCGAGTCCGTTTGGGTAGCGGTCGCAACGAAGGCGAAGGTAAGGACGCCGCGCTGCGGCGTCCGGTCGGCGCAGCGCATCGACCCTACCATCCTGGTCAGAGTGAGCGCGTGACATTTGGAAGTGCGGTTCTCATAATCTTTAGGCGTGATCTCCCTTGCCGATCGTTACGCACAATTGCGTGATTCCGATCGTGTTCGTGAACGGGCCCTATTTGTTTCACCGAATATTCCATCGGAGCTGGAGCTCCAGGCCCGCTGGTTTGCTGGAGATTTCGGGAGGCATTTCCGCAGCGCTGCTGGAGATGAAATCGAGGTCGTCCAATTCGGCACATGGAACCGCGAAGCCGGACCGGATTTTCGTGACGCTGCAATTCGAATCAACGGCGGCGATCCAATTCGCGGTTGTATTGAGATCGATCTTCTGGATCGCAGTTGGGAAACGCATGGTCATGCAACCAATCCGGCTTTTGACGAGACTGTGTTGCACGTGTTTGTCGAAGAGAGCGATCGCGAATTTTTTACGCGAACGAAATCGAACCGAAATGTGCCGCAAGTTCATATTGATCCCGCAGTTTTACCGGACGCAATCAGCGCCAATATTCCGCTTGCGCGGCCGGGTCGTTGTCAGGCGCCGCTCAAAGATTTGCCTGAAGAGCGGGTCCGCTCCGTGCTGGATGCCGCAGCACAATTTCGACTGCGACAAAAAGCTGCGCGGATGCACCAGAAGATTGACAGTCGCGGACGCGATGAAGTCCTTTTTCAGGAGCTGGCAGCAGCGCTCGGTTACAAGGAGAACAAACTGCCTTTCACGCTGATCACACAACGGTTGTCATTGAGATCGTTGCGCGAAACCGCGTCCGATGTCGAATCGATGTTGTTTGGCGTAGCAGGTTTCCTGCAAACGGCCGACCTTGATGTCTACAAGAAATCGGCACGCGAATATGTCCGGCAGTTATGGGACCGATGGTGGCCGCATCGTGACGCGTTGCAACGCCTGATTTTGCCTCGAAAAATTTGGACCTTCAGCAGCAGCCGGCCGCTGAATCATCCACAGCGGCGGCTGGCAGCTTTGGCGATCCTGGCGCGCGACTGGACACGTCTTCAGCGTGCGTCGGGTCAGAGCAGCGTTAGCGCAGCCCGGCATTTTTTTCGAACACTGGATCATGCGTTTTGGAATTTTCACTACACGCTGACTTCCAAATCGGCACCGAAAAAAATGGCGCTGATTGGCGAATCGCGTGTCGCCGATATCCTCGCTAATGTGTTATTTCCGTTTTGGGTGGCACACGATCACGATTCTTCGGGATCGCTCGGGCAGAATGTGTGGGCGGAATATTCCAAGTTACCGGCGCAACTATCCAATCGTCGGCTCGAAACAGGAGCGACGCGTCTTTTCGGAAACGATCCGCGCCGGAAACAATTCCTGAAAACCGTCGCGAATCAGCAGGGTTTGCTTCAGATATATGAAGACTTTTGTATGCGCGACAATTCTGACTGCGCGCAATGTCCGTTTCCGGAACAAATCCAGAAATGGTAATAAGTTAGAAAAGTTAATACTCGCAGATAGTAATCAGAAAACAGATGAAAATTTCTGGCGATGTTGCATGCGAAATGCCTCATGAACTGCGAGACATTTCTTGAGAAATGAAATGATTGTTAAGAATCCTTCGAGGCGACATAATCCCGCCGCAATGGAGCCACGAATTGTAGGGCGTCTGTCTCAGGCGCTGGTTCATTCAATCCCGGCGTTTCACGAAAATGCTTTACAAAAGCGTCGTCGCGACGCTTTCACACTTATCGAATTGCTCGTGGTGATTGCGATCATTGCGGTCCTGATCGGCCTGCTCTTTCCCGCCTTCCGCGCTGTGCAAAACCAAGCCAAACAAACGCAGGCCAAAAACGATCTCACCCAAATCGTTAATGCAGTGAACGCGTTTTATACCGAATACGGAAAGTATCCGTTAGTCGCTGCCGATACATTCTACGGGCCAGGCGGTGCTGGTACAAACGATCTGCTTTTCAACGAGCTACGCGCAACAGCGACCGGTACTCAAAATCCGCGGCAAATCGTTTTCATTAATCCGCCTTACGTGAAGAATGACACAGCTGGGCAACGACGCTCCGGCGTGAGTCCTACAGACGGTCAATATTACGATCCATGGGGAAGACCTTACGATGTAAAGATTGATGGCACTTACGACAATCAGCTTACAAATCCTTACAGCGCCAATACCGGAGCTGGACCAACGGCACTAGCAATCGGGGTAATTGCATGGTCGGGCGGAAAGGACGCAAAAGCGCCGCCCGATGCTGGTGCAACTACGACCTTTAGCGACTCTGACGACGTGATTTCCTGGCAGTGATAGACAGTTTGTTTTGTTTGCAATCGGCAATCGAAAATCTAAAGTCGAAAATCTCCGCGCGGGTGTAGTTCAATGGTAGAACGGCAGCTTCCCAAGCTGCACACGGGGGTTCGATTCCCCTCACCCG
>Ga0081455_10006466_pt1 | contig 12558 bp, 10 predicted proteins | sample TabmetS3T2R1_FD_70207 | JGI IMG/M metagenome (GOLD analysis project Ga0081455, IMG submission 70207) | Tabebuia heterophylla rhizosphere microbial communities from the University of Puerto Rico - S3T2R1 | ecosystem: Host-associated > Plants > Roots > Rhizosphere ... | reverse complement strand
AGGCCAATGAGAAAGCTGATGAGGGTGACAATGCCGAGGGCCTGCACGCCGGATTCTTGCACGAAGAGGCCCAGATCGATCCACCGGAAGCGCGCCTGCCCCGTCACCAGCCGGAGCCCGGCGAGGACGGCTTCGCCAATAAAGCCCAGCATGGCCCAGGCGCCCTCCCAACCCGCGAGCACCGTGGTCCCGATGCTGGCGAGCCAGGACAGCCGGGCGGCTCCACGCCGGGCGCCTTCGCGCTCGGGCACGGCGGCGGCCAGGGCCAGGAGGCGGCGGACGCCTTCCGGGAGGCCCTGCTGATCGACGACTAGCTGCCGCTGCGTGTTCGCCTCCATGAGCTGGCGCAAAAAGGTCAAGAGCCGGCTGTCCCAGGCTGCCAGCTCCCGGGTCTCGAAGGCCAACCGCCGCACCGGGGGACTGGCGTCGAGCTGTTGCTGGACCGTGGTGACGGCAGGTGCCGGGGTGTGGATGGTCCAGTTCCCGGTCAGGTGCAACAAGAGCGTGTCGTCCGCCAGACGCTCGCAGCGCAGCTCACTCCGTGCCGGCGGTGTCATGCCTACCGTCTTCACATCGCCTCCTTCCCTCTACTGACTAAGATTGCTATGTCTTGGTCTCCGCGCCTGTGTCCGCCCTCTCTGTCTCGTGCGGAGTGTTGACGGGAGCTATGGCGGCCTCGGCCTCATGCAGCACGCGCACCTCACGCTGGGGAAATGGAAAGCTCATCCCCGCCGCAGACACCGCCTCGTACACTGCCGCAGTCAGGTCGCTCTTGACCTGCCCCCAGTGATTAAAGTGGTCTGGCCAGGCGAACAGCGTGAAATTGATGGCGCTGTCGCCATAGCCCGTGAAGAAGGCCCGGGGGGGCGGATCCGACAACACCTGCGGGTGCGCCCGTGCCACCCCCTCTAACAGCGCAATCACGTGTTGGGGCACGGCCCCATAGTTCACGCCCACCGGCAGGTCGATGCGCCGGAGCTGGTCGGTGAGCATCCAGTTGGTCACCTTTTCGGTGACGAGCTGGGAATTGGGGACGATGATATCAGCTCCCTGCCCGGTGTGCACGACGCTGGCCCGGATGCCAATCCGGCGCACCACCCCCTGCACCGCCCCCAGCTCGACCACATCGCCCACATGGATGGGTCGCTCGAAGAGTAAGATGAGGCCGGAGATAAAGTTATTCACGACGCTTTGCATGCCGAAGCCGATGCCAACGCCGAGTGCACCGACCAGGACGGTCACCTTAGTCAGGTCCATCCCCAGGAGCCCGAGCCCCACGACGAATCCAAGTGCCAGGATGCTATAATGGAGCAGGCTCGAGAGCGCGTAGGACTGGCCTGCGGCGATGCGCGTGCGGGGATAGACGTCCTCGTCGAGCACGAAGCGCAGGAAGACAGAGAACAGGTAGGCCCCCAGCACCGTGAGCCCGAAGGCCAGGACGTCACCTACGGAGAGGCTGATCGAGCCGCGCTCCAGCTTGGCCGTGAGGACGGCATACCCTGAGGCGAGCACGGGCTCCAACAGACCGAGGTAGTTCAGGTAGCGAGCGACCCAGCTCAGTATGGCCATCCAGACGAGTACCCGTGACAGCCGACGTTCCAGGAGGTCGCGATGGTGCCGCACCAGGTACAGGGCCTGCAGCGGCCAGACCCGCAGGGCGCCGGCCATCACGCCGTTGAGCACCCGAAAGGACGCGGCGAGGGTCAAGGCCAGGACACCCCCGGCCAGGATGGCGGACGTCATGAGGCGCGCCAGACGCCCATAGCCGAGGCTGCTGGCCACCAGCCCGGCCGCGAACGTGAGCAGGAAGAGCCAGGGGCTCAGGCGGAGAGCCGATATCCCGGACGGTCTTGCCGTCACGCCAGGTGCTCGCCGCAGGCGGCCGAGCATCCACCCCGCTGCCATAATCCCCAGCAGCGTTTCACCGACCAGGAGCACCTGGCCGAGCCGCGGCGTCACCGCCAGAGCCTGCATCACGATATCGAGAGCGAAGAGGCCGCCCAGCGCGTAGAGTCCGGGCACCACGGCCGCGCTGACGACCGGCTGCGTCAGGAGCAGCATCGGCAGGAGTGCCACGATGTAGAACACCTCTCGTACCGTAAGCGGTATCTGGGCAAAGGGTATGGTAGCGATGAGCAGTGTGATCAGCAACGCTGCCGCGACAGGGTGCTGGAACACCCTGAGAGCGGACGAGGCTGCCTCGCCAGCCGTCTGCCACCGCTGGCTCTGCCGTCGCACTGCGCCAAACACGAGCACCAGAGCCAGGAAGAGTCCAGCGTGCCATGGTAGGCCCTCAGCAGGATTGCGGACGTAGCGCAGGATATCCGACCAGTAGGTGGTAGCGAGCTGGGGCACACGCTCGCGCAGGGCGGTGCGCACCTCCGTCCAGAGGGCTGCATGCCAGAGTGGTAGTCCGTCTCGTACCAGCATCTCGGTGACCGCCTGCTGCTGCACCTGGGCAATCTGCGCCAGCATCTGCTCGCACCGGGCCACCTCGTGTGCGATGCGACTCTGGAGGTCAAGTACGACCACGCGCTGCGCCTCCAGGGGTGTCTGTGCCGCTGCAATGGCAGCAAGTGTGGCGTCGATCTGCTGGAGGACTGGCTCGGGCGCCTGCGCCTGTTGCGCGGCAGTGCGGGTGGCGCTCCAGGTCGCGTGCAGATCGGTCAGGCGATGTCCCACCTCCTGCAGACGCGTCGCCCGCTCGGTTAATACGTGTAGCCAGCCTGTCATCTGCTGTTGTCGCCGCTGCCAGAGCTGCTGTTGCGTCTGGAGTAACTCCAGGGTTGGCTGCCCCTGCAGCATGGTGCTGGTCGCCGCGAGTTCCAGGTCGATCGTGCCGCTGGCCTCGGGCAGCACCCTGTGGATCGTGTCGATGGCTGGGCTGGGGACGACCTGCGCACTCAGCGTGCGTAGGAGTTTCGCGACCTCCGTCGCCTGCGTGGCCACCTCCGCCACCGGGATCACCGTCCCTGGCGGGGACGTAGGGGTAGGCTGAGACTCCCCACTCGGCTGGGCCGCCGTGTTGGAGACGACGCACAGGCGCAGCAGGAGCCCTATCGTGATGCCACAGGCCATGGCAGATGTCTTATGCATCATGGCGCATCCTCAGAGCCGATTGGCGACGGCAACTGGACATGTAGTACGACACGGCCAAGAGCATTCACGGTAGATCTCCAACAGCGCCCGTTACACGTGCACGAACTTCACGGTGTCTGCGTGTCAGCCAGGACGCGGCTTATGAATGCCAGCAACTCCTCCAGCGAGTGGAAGTGCGTCGCCTGCCCTGAGACCACATGCTCGACGCGCCCATCCCAGGCTAGAGGGGCTCCAGGAGGCTGGGCACGAAGCTGCACCACAAATGCTCGATTGGTCGGGAGCGGCAGTGGGGACTGGGACATGGGCGACCTCCTGCAACGCCCTGTCCAGGCAGGGCATTTTCACGCTGTCCGTGGTACACCAGGCAGGGAGCAGCTGAAAAGATTGCTGAATATTCTTGTGCAGGAAGATACACTACGCTATCTGTTCAAGACTATACCCCCAAGCGTTCAAATGTGGGGGTGCGGTGCCCCGGAAGCGTTCAAAGACTGTTCAAGCGACAGCGGTGGGAGATTGCATGACCCAGGAGCACCAGATCATCTTTAGGCCCTTCCGGCTGGAGGTGCCGCAGGGGCGCTTGTGGTGGAGCGACCAGGTACTCGCCTTGCGTCCGCGATCCCTAGGTCGCGCTATCTGGCCGCGCATTCTGGTCGCCTGGTGATCAAGGTCGAGGTGCAGCAGTACGTGTGGGCGGCCCTGGGCGACTCGGCGGCGGGGCTGCGGTACTTCATCATGCCAAATCCAAGGCTCCTAGCAGTTTCGGCCAATGTGCCAACAACATCCATACGTTATTGACTCCAGACATTGGAAAAATGCCAACGTCGTGTAACATTGGTTATACTTTGGATCTCTAATCAGATACATAACCCCACAGAGCGCGGCAGGGACGAAGTGGCGTGTCCACAGATGATGCGTACAGAGGGAGCAAGCGCGCACGGGTTAGGGAAGCGCAGGTGACACCCGAGGGGCAGAGTGATTTTGAGCTGATTGATCGCTTCCTGGCGGGTGAGATGTCGGCCTTCGATGCCCTCGTCCAGAAGTATCAGCAGGACGTCTATCGTCTGGCCTACCGTATCACCTTGAGTGCTGACGATGCCAAAGACCTGGCGCAGGAGACGTTTCTGCAGGCGTATCGCGCCCTGAAGGGCTTTCATCGTCGTTCGAGCTTTTATACGTGGCTGTACCGTATTGCTGTGCATCTCTGCTTCCACCATCGCAAACGCAGCGCTCGAGTTGAGCCTATGGCTGAGGTACCCGAGTCCCCTGCTGACAGCCCGCAGCCGCTGCACGACCTCTTAGAGGCGGAACAGAGACATGCTGTGGCTACGGCGATTGCGACCTTACCACCACAGCAGCGCGCAGCCCTCACCCTGCGCGTGCATCAGAACCTTTCGTACAGAGAGATTGGTGCAACGTTGCAGTGTTCAGAAGGGGCGGCACGAGCCAATGTGTTTCATGCAATCCAAAAGCTGCGAGCCCAGCTCGCAGGTTTTGGAGAGGATGGATAAGATGAGCTGCCAACGAATCCAACCACACTTGCTCGCCCTCATTGAGGGCGAGCTCAAGCAGAGAAAGCGTGAGAAGGTAGCCAGGCACGTGGCGGCATGTCCCGCCTGTGCGTCTGCCATGCACAGTCTGCGGCAGACGCTCCGCGTCGTGCAGACCATCGACGTGCCTGAGCCATCCCCGGCCTTTTGGCAGGAATTCGGGACGGCTCTGCACCAGCGCATACGCCGTGAAGAAGCTGCGCACCAGGGACGTCGCCACTGGCAGCTCTGGGAGCTCTTCCGCTTGCCCAAACCGGCGCTGGCCGCGGTAGCGGTGAGCCTCATCCTGGTGGGCTCTCTGCCGTTCCTAAGCGGACACCTGAACCAGCAGAGAATTCCCAGAATGATCCTCTCTGGGAGAGATGAGGTGAGTCTGGCTGCTAATCTCGATTTTTTAAAGCATCTCGACTTATTAGAAGAGGTGGACGTCCTTGAGCAGCTCGATCCCTCGCCCTAGCGTACGCTGGATGGCCCTCTTGCTTGTGGCCCTAGGGTTATGGGTAGGCTGGTCCTCTCCGACTGAGGCTCAGGGCACAAAGGGGCGTGACAAAGTCGAGAAATTGTCACCTGCTGAACGCGACTGGCTTGAGAAGCAGTCCAAGGCCCTGCGCGATTTGCCTCCTGAAGAGCAACAGCGCGTTCGGAAAAACTTGCGACGTTGGGTGCAGTTGCCTGAGGAGCAACGTACCCAACTACGCGAGCGCTGGCACGAGTGGCAGCAATTACCCCCAGAGCAGCGGCAACGCCTCCAGCAGCGCTACGAGGAATTTCAGCGCCTCCCTCTCGAAGAACGCCAACGGCTCCGCGAGGACCTGCAGCGCTTACCACCTGAGGAGCGCAAACGGCTCCGCGACACCTTGCGGCGCCTTCCCCCAGAAGAACGTCAGCGCCTGCGCGAGGCCTGGCGACGCGCCTCCCCTGATGAGCGCCAACGGTTGCTGGAGGAGGCACGGAACCGGGGCAGTACTGGATCAGAACGTCCCTCTTCCAGTGAGGCACACTAGACAAAGGGGAGGGTGCCAAAACCCCTACCTGGTGCGTATCTCTGGCATGGTCAACATGTCAGGACGTGCCGTGAGGCCCAGGGTGCGGGCCAGATGCAGCATAGGCCGTACAAACCGTATGGTACGGGCGAGTACGGCTGTGGCTTCTGCCTCTGCCGGTTCGCTGCTCTCGTCCTGGTCACCGAAGAGGCGTTCTAACAGCGCCTCCCAGGGGGAAACACGCTCAGGGAACAGTTTGAGATGAATGGGGGCATCAGGGGCGCGACCGATAGCTTCACGTGTCAGACGCAGAGCCACAGGGAAGCCTCCCAGCTCGTCTACTAAGCCGCGCTCTTTCGCATCCTCACCAGTCCAAATGCGTCCTTTGGCAATCTCTAATACCCGCTCCTTGGGGAGCTGCCGACCAGCGGCCACTTTCGTCGTAAAATCGTTATACACGCGATCCAGCCAGCCCTGCAGGTGGGCCCACTGTTCAGGGGTGTAGTCGTGTATACTACTCCATAGCGTGGCGTTGGTACTGGTGTGGACCTCATCCCATGTTAAGCCGAGCTTGTCCCACAGGCCCGTGGTGAGTATCTTGCCCCCCAGGACGCCAATCGAGCCAGTAATTGTGCCGGGCTGAGCGACGATCTTGTTAGCGGCCATGGCAACGAAATAGCCGCCTGAGCCGGCCAGGTTCCCCATAGAGACAATCACCGGCTTCCCGGCCTCACGGGCGCGGATCGTTTCACGCCAGATGGCGTCTGACGCCACGTACGACCCCCCTGGGCTGTCAATACGGAACAGGATGGCCTTGACTTCTGGATCCTCGATAGCGGCACGGAAAGCCGCAGTCACCGTGTCTGCACCCATGGTGGGGCCGTCCATGAGTGGGTCATAGTCACTCGTCCCCAGTCGTACGGCACCCACGCCGTAAATGAGGGCAATCGTGTCCCCAGTGGTGTAGGGCCGCCCGGCGCGTGCCAGATACTTGGAAAGAAACAGCAGTTTTGCCTGTTCTCCTGCCTGGGCCTTGACCTGAGCATAGACTTCATCACGGTATGCCAGCGCATCGACGAGCTGGGCCTGCTGAGCCTCTGTCCCCAGGAAGGGCCCACGGTCGATGAGCGTGCGTACCGCCCCTGGGTAGAGACCGCGCGCTGTCGCAATACCCTGGACAATTTGGGCAAACTGCGACTCCATGACACGCTGGGTGGCCTCGCGATGCGGCGCTGTATAGTGCCGTTCCGTGATGATATTCATGAAGTTCTTGTATTCGGAGCGATGATCGAGCCGGGGCACGAGGTCGAGCTTGTCGAGCGTATCGCGCACGAAAGGCGTTTCGGCGATCAGGCCTGTCAAGCCGACATCACCTGAAGGCTGCAGATAAATAGTGTCGAAGGCGGTGGCGAGATAGTAGGCGCCGTTGCCAGCGTCGAATTCTCCAAATGTGGTGGCATAGGCCACTGCACGCTTGCCCTTCTCCCGGAAGGCGAGCACCGCGTCGCGTACTTCTTGGAGCTGTGCCAGCCCCATATGGGCGCTCCCTACCCGGGCGATCAGGGCCACGACGCGGTCGTCTGTGGTAGCGCGCTGCAGGGCTTCCACCACATCACGCACCGTCGGGTGCTTGGCCAACAGAAAGCTCGTCACCGGATCTTCCGGGGCCTGCTCTTGGAGCCCGCGCGTGAGGTCCACTTCGAGGATAGTCTGCGCTGGCACTGTGCCTGTACGGGTCCAGACCAGTCCGCCCAGCCCCAGGGCGATGATTATGAGCAGGACGACCAGGGCGCCAATGCAGGCGAGACCACCGACCAGAATGCGCTTCATATCTATCCCTTTGTATGCTCCTGAGCACTTAGGGCCAGATGCCGAGTTCCTGGTACGCCATCACGACCTTATGGAGCCCACAGACGAAGGCAGCCGTGCGCAGATCAGGCGTCTGGTTATGGTGCATGCACTCGACAATCTCCCGAAAACTCTCGACCATCGATTCCTCGAGCCCCGAGTTCACCAACGCCAGTTCGTCGACGCCGTGCAACATCTCGTCCCGAATAGGCGTGGGAAAGGCACGATCCGTCACAGTTTCAATACCAGTAATCATCTGCCGCTGGGTACGAATACCAATGCGCTTCTCCATCAGCCCAAAACTTATGTGCGAGAGGTTTTTGACCCATTCGAAATAGCTCACCGTCACCCCACCGGCGTTGGCATAGATATCAGGGATAATGACCTTTCCCCGCTCGCGCAAGATGGCATCCCCTGCCGACGTCGTCGGACCATTGGCCCCCTCCGCGATGAGCGGGGCCTTGATGCGTCCGGCATTCTCAGCGGTAATCTGGTTTTGCAGGGCTGCCGGCACGAGAATGTCGCAGTCGAGTTCTAAACAGGCCTTGGCGTCATCGAGGGTGGTGGCGTCCGGAAAGCCTTTGAGACTCCCCGTGGTTTCCCGCCACTGCAGCACGGCCTGGACGTCCAGCCCCTCCGGGGCATAAATCGTCCCGTCGCGTTCGGCCAGCCCCACGATGGTCACACCGTCTTCAGCGTGCACCAGCCGCGCAAAGTGCCTACCCACATTGCCAAAGCCTTGCACGACAATGCGTTTACCAGCCAGGTCGCCCTGCAGACCCGCGGCTTTGACCAGCTCGGGGTGACGAAAGAATTCCCGCAGAGCATACTGCACGCCCCGTCCAGTGGCTTCGGTACGCCCACGGATACCACCCTGCCCCACCGGCTTGCCAGTGACACACGCCAGGCTGTTGAGTTCGTTGGGATGCAACATGATGTACGTATCAGCTATCCAGGCCATCTCGCGCTCACCCGTCCCCATATCTGGTGCCGGGACGTCCACAGCTGGTCCAATAAAATTTTTGCGCACGAGTTCGGTGGTGTAACGGCGCGTGATGCGCTCCAGTTCATCGACTTCATAGGCGCGCGGATCCAGAGCAATAGCGCCTTTGGCCCCACCAAACGGGAGGTTGACGATGGCGCACTTCAACGTCATCAGAGCTGCCAGCCCCGCCACTTCGTCGAGATCGACATCCGGTGCAAAGCGAATACCACCCTTGGTGGGTATACGGTGATGCGAGTGCTCAGCACGATAGGCGTGGAAGATTTGCACTTCGCCGCGGATGCGGACGGGAAATTTGATCGAGTACATGCTGTGGCACGTACGGATATATTCCAGCAGGTCGGCCGGCGCCTTTACATAGCGTGCGGCACGGTCAAAGTGTTCGTTGAATACTTGAAGCATCGACGGTGTACGGGTCTCGGCCATCCCTTCTCCCTTGCATAAACGACACGAGTGGTATGCCCTGACTGGCTACCAGCCTTCTCCCAGAATTGTACCACTACTGTGTCCGATCCTGCCGGAAGCTGAGATATTGGTGTAAGATGCACTGGGAGAGCAGAGTTGTTCCTGCGCCTCCACTCTCTCGGCAGCGTCAGATGGCCTTACACCGACCAGTCATCTGGCAATTCTGGCGTACGCATGGGCTTAATCATCACTTCCACCAGTGCCGCCTGTCCTTCCTCAGTGGCACGGATAGCACGCCGGTAGGCAGGGATGAGATTATCTGGGTGCTCGACCCGTTCACTATACGCCCCCAGACCCTGGGCCACGATACTAAAGTTGCCCCCCAACTGGGCCACAGCCGGAGGTGTGCCACCGGGGCGGTTCATCCCCATCATGCCACCACCAATACCGCCGTTATTGATCACGACCGTGAGGGTGGGGAGTCCCATACGAACCGCGGTTTCCAACTCCATGCCAGTCATGCCAAAGGAGGCATCGCCCAGGAGATGCACGACCAGATGGTCTGGTCGCCCGAGTTTCGCGCCAATGGCGGCTCCCATAGACCAGCCCATAGCTGCCATGCCGCCCATGCCAATGTAGGTCAGCGGCTTCGTGGCCACCCAGAAGGGGGCCAGATAGCCACGACTGCCGCCGGCGTCGTGGATGGCGATAGTTTTATCGCGCTCAGTAACTTGCATCAGGTCATAGATAACGCGATACCCGTTCGTTGGCGCCGTCGGATCGGTAAAGACCGGCTGCCACTCTCCTAACCACTTGGCCCGGGCGCGCTGAATCTCTGCGCTTATCTCGGGTTTGACGCCACCTTTGCCGGGGCCCAGACGATCACGCACTGCGGCAATCAGGTCACGGAGAGCCAGTTTGGCGTCGGCCAAGATCGCGAGGTCAGCGCGATAGGTTTTATTCAGGTCCGCCGCATCGGCGTTAATATGAATCAGCTTCACGCCCGGCGGAATGGGCCGCCCATCGGTGCCGTTGGGGAGACGATAGGAGTTGCCGACCGCCAGCACCACGTCCGCCCTGCGATTGATGTGGAGCGCCGGGCCCGTCGCATAGCGGCTGCGCGGATAGACACCCAGCCCCAGGGCAAGCGGATGATCTTCTGGGAAAACACTTTTCCCTACCAGCGTTGTGGCGACTGGCAGAGACAGCAGCTCGGCCAGCTCTTTGACCTCGTCAGCCGCCCCTGCCGCTAAGGCGCCACCGCCGACATTGAAAATGGGGAAGGTAGCCTGCACCAGGAAATCAGCAGCCCGCTCAATGTCCTGGGGATCCGGCGCCGCCTTGCGTCCTGAGCCAACGGGGTCGTACTGTAGAGCTGCGTCAGCCCCCTCCGCGCTCAGGACATCCCCTGGCATCTCCAGAACCACTGGTCCAGGGGAACCAGAGCGCAGAGCGGTGAATGCCCGGCGCATGATACCCGGGATGTCGTCCACCCGCGTCAACGTCCCTTTCCACTTCACCAACCCGTCGAAAATACTGGAGGACACTTCTTGTTGGTATTCTTTCCCGAGATTGCGCAGGGGATGCTGCCCCATGAGTAACAACACCGGAATGTTGTCAGCGTAGCAGCCAGCAATACCGGTGAGGGTATTGGTCGCCCCTGGACCCGTACCGGTCATGGCCACACCTACACGCTGCGTAGCGCGGGCATAGCCGTCAGCAATTTCCACCCCAAGCCGCTCGTGACGGGCCGCAAAGACTTTGATGGACTCTGAGGTCCGCAAAGGCTCCCACAGGGGATTGAGGCCACCGCCGGAAAAACCGGCAATATACTGCACACCTTCTTTTTCTAGGGCCTGAATAACTGCCTCTGCTCCGCGCATGGCTTCTCCCTCCTCAGCACCTTCGCTCCTACAATCCTGCCGCGTGGCCATCACCGCGCGGATCGGACGCGCCCATGAGTACGCCACGTTGGGGATCGCGGATGATCAGTTGCACTTTCCCGTCATAGACGCGGGGTCGCCGTGGCACCACCCTATGTCCCAGGGCTTCGAGTCCGCGCACCGTCTCTTCTGGCATCTCTGCCTCCACCCGCAACTCCATCTCGCGGTCGAGAGTTGCCGGGTCGGTACCCGGGAAGCTCCACCAGCGCGGGGCTTCTACGGCGGCCTGTGGGTCCATGCCGAAATCAATGAGATTGGTGAGGATCTGGAGATTACACTGCGGCTGGTGGTCCCCGCCTGGGGTGCCACCCACAATGACCGGTTGCCCGTCCCTGGTGGCCAGGTAGCAATTCAGGGTGTGCATCGTGCGTTTACCTGGGGCGATCTCGTTGGGATGGCCTGGCATCAAACTAAAACCGCGCCCAGCCCGGTTGTTGAACAAGACTCCAGTGCCGGCAGCGATGTAGCCCGAACCAAAGGCATTGGACAGGCTGTGAATCCACGATACACAGTTGCCAGCGCCGTCGGCGACACAGAAATACGTCGTATCACCGTCCACCTCTACGGGCTGCAGGCTAGCCAGGCCAACGTTGACGCGGTCTCTGTGGATATCGCTGCGACGCTCATCGGCGTATGTTTTGGCAATCAGTTCGTCCAGGGGCCAGTCCACAAAGCGTGGATCACCCGCCACACGATTGCGGTCGGCGTAGGCGATCTTTTTCGCTTCCACCATCAGGTGGATAGCCTCGGCGCTGTTCTGCCCCAGCGGCGTCAAGTTGAAACCTTCGACGAGATTTAGCATCTCCAGGAGCAAAAAGCCCTGCGAGGGGGGGCGAGTTTGATACACGGTATGGCCACGATAGGTCGTCGTAATCGGCTCGTAGACTTCTGCCTGGTGTCCGGCAAAATCGGCCATAGTGAAGAGACCACCACCCGCCTCTAATCCCTGCACCATGCGGCGTGCCAGGTCGCCACGGTAAAATTCCTCGGCGCCTCCAGTGGCCACCAGTTGTAAGGAGCGTGCCAGGTCCGCGTTCACCAGCACATCGCCTTCCTGCAGGGGCGCACCACGGCGGAGAAGGACAGAGGCTGTGGACGGGAACTGCGCCAGTTTCTTTGTGTTACTGGCAAAGCTACGGCCGATGCCAGGCGGAAGCGGGAAGCCGTTCTCGGCATAACCAATGGCGCCGTCAAGGAGCTGGGCAAACGGTTTGGTACAGAAGCGCTGATGGATGACTTCCCAGGCCGCTACTTCTCCGGGCACCGACACCGCGTGCGGCCCATCCAGGGGCATAGTACGGTGGCCCTGGTTGCGATAGTATGCTGAAGTGGCTCCTGAGGCCGCCACACCACTGCTGTTCACACCCGTGATCTTGCCGGTCTGCGCTTCGTAGAGGAGGACAAAGGAATCCCCGCCCAACCCACAGGCTGGCACAATGACAACCGTCTCTACGGCAGCGACGGCCAGGGCGGCGTCGAAGGCATTGCCGCCTTCCTGCAGGACCTTGATACCCACACTCGCAGCCAGGGGGGAGTTCGAACAAATCATGCCACGACTACCATAAACCAGATGCCGCGACAGGCGATGCACTGCCATAATGCCTCCACATGTGTGTCCAGAGATTGATACGATGCTCTGCCGCCAGTGTAAGAGGTATGGGAGATGTGTGTCAATGCCAGTTAAAGTGGGCCGTCAAAGCAAGATGGTCTGAGGGCTGGTCGCACGAGGG
>Ga0081455_10006465_pt1 | contig 12558 bp, 5 predicted proteins | sample TabmetS3T2R1_FD_70207 | JGI IMG/M metagenome (GOLD analysis project Ga0081455, IMG submission 70207) | Tabebuia heterophylla rhizosphere microbial communities from the University of Puerto Rico - S3T2R1 | ecosystem: Host-associated > Plants > Roots > Rhizosphere ... | reverse complement strand
GGGCCCCGAGCAGCTGCCGCCTCCGCCGGGTCCGCCGGCGCCGCCCGGACCACCGGCGCCGCCCGGACCACCGGAGGTCGAGCAACCTCCGCCTCCGGCCGAGGCCGATCCCGACTCGATGGCCTGGCTCTCGGCCGTCAAGCCGCTCGGTCCGCCGTCCGACGACAGCCAGCCCTATCCCCGCAGCGCGCCCCCCGGCGTGGTGTCCGGCGGTGGCGGTATCGGCCGCGACGGGCCGGCCGAGGAACCGGCGCTGCAGCAGCCCCCGTCGTGGTCGCCGCCACCGGCGCCGTCGGCCCCGGACTCGCCCGACTCGACGGTCAGCCGGGCCGCGCTCACCGGGATGATGGACGGGCCGGCCCCGGCGGGGAACGTGGTCCAGGCGGTGAAGTGCCAGCACGGGCACCTGAGCCCGCCGATGGCCGTGTCCTGCCGGGTGTGCGGGTTCCCGCTGATGGGCCAGGCGCCGATCACCGTGCCCCGTCCGACTCTGGGCGTGCTGCGGCTGTCGACCGGCGACGTGGTGCCGCTGGACCGCACGGTGATCATGGGCCGCAACCCCAAGGCCGACGAGACGAACGAGGCCGAGCGCCCGCACGTGGTGCGGCTGCCCAGCCCGGGACACGACATCTCACGCACGCACGTCGAGATCCGCCTGGACGGGTGGCACGTGCTGCTCACCGACCTCAACTCGGTGAACGGCACCATCGTCACGCCGCCGTGGCAGGAGCCGCAGCGCCTGCGTCCGAACGAGTCAGTGCCGATCGAGCCGGGCACGGTGGTGAGCCTCGCCGACGAGGTCACCTTCCGGTACGAGGTCACGGGGTGACCTCTCCCGGCAAACGCCCGCCCGCTCCGCCGCCTGAGCTTCCCGGCCTGCTCTACATCGCGCCGTTGGGCTCGGGCGGGTACTCCGACGTCTACCTGTACGAGCAGCAGATGCCGCGGATGAAGGTCGCGGTCAAGGTGCTGTCGGCGCACACGCTGTCCGAACAGGCCCGGCGGCAGTTCGGCGCCGAGGCGAACGCCATGGCCCAGCTGGCCGACCACCCGCACATCGTGCAGGTGTTCCGCGCCGACACGGCCCCGGACGGCCGGCCGTACCTGGTGATGAAGTACTACCCGCAGCCGAACCTGGCCCAGCGGGCGCGCGGCGAGCGGTTCTCGGTGCCGGACGTGCTGCGCATCGGCATCCAGATCGCCAGCGCGGTCGAGGCGGCGCACCGCGTCGGCATCCTGCATCGCGACATCAAGCCGGCCAACATCCTCACCGGCCAGTACGGCACGCTCGGGCTCACCGACTTCGGCATCGCCGCGACCAAGGCCGAGGCCGCGGCCGGGCAGACCGACGGCATCTCCATCCCGTGGGCGGCCCCGGAGGTGCTGTTCAGCTCCGAGCGGGCCGACGAGCGCTCCGACGTCTACTCCATCGCGGCCACCCTGTGGCACCTGCTCGTCGGGCGGTCGCCGTTCGACCTTCGCGGCGGCGACAACTCGGCGGTCGCGCTCATGCACCGCATCACGTCCACGCCGGCGCCGGCCACCGGCCGCGGCGACGTGCCCCCGTCGTTCGAGCGGCTGCTGCACAGCGCGCTGGCCAAGGATCCAGCCGGCCGGCCGGCCACTGCGCTGGCCTTCGCCCGCGGGTTGCAGGCCGTGGAGCAGGAGCAGCGGCTGGCCCTGACCCCGATCGTGGTGGCCGACGACCCGCGCCGGGCGGCCGCCATGCTTCGCCCGGCGAACGCACCGACCGACGAGGACGGCACTCGGGTCAAGCAGCCGGTACGCGTCGAGGGAGCTGACGTTCGCGAGACGCGGCAGCTGGGCGGGCTGGCCCGCGAGCTCGACGACGACCCGACCCGGCGCAAGCAGCCCACCCGCATCGACGCCCAGACCCCGGCCCTGCCGCCCTGGCAGCCGCCGCAGGCGCGCGCCTACCCGCAGGCCGGCGGCCCGGAACAGCTCGGGCCGCTGCCGGCCCCGCCCAGGCCGGCTGGGCCGCGATCGCGCCGGCCGTGGTACGTCGCGGCCGGGGTGGTGGGCGCCGCGGCCGTGGTCGGCCTGATCGTCGCGATCAGCAGCAGCGGCGGCAAGCACAAGGCCAGGGACGTCACGCCGACCGACGACACCCAGATCGTGCTGCCGACCGGGCCGCAGGTGCAGGCCCCGGGCACGCCACAAGTCACCGGCGCCCGCCAGCCGGACGGGAAGATCAAGTTCCAGTGGACCTACGACGCCAAGGCGGACGGCGACAGCTACCGCTGGCGCGAGACCGGCGGCGGGACCGACACCGGTACGGCCGACCAGCCGCAGCTGCTCGTGCCGGCCCCGGCCGGCCACGAGGTCTGCCTGCAGGTGCAGGTCTACCGCAGCAGTGGCAGCTTCGCGTCATCCTGGTCAGATCCGAAATGCGCCGGGTAGAGCAGCGAGTCCGTGCGATTTTCGTGAATGAGAAGATGGCCGGCGTGACTGGGCCTCGCACGCATATCGCGCCGGGGAGCCGCCGAGCATGAGCATGGCCAAGCTGCTGCGCCGCCAGCGGACCACCATCAGCGCCGTCGCCGTGATCGTCCTCGCGGCCACGGCGCTGGTCGTGTACGCGGTGCGCGCGGGGGGATACACCGCCCGCCACGTCGACCTCAACGACGGCGGCATCTGGGTCACCAACAACGCCGACGGGCTCTACGGCCGGCTGAACAAGCCGATCGGCCAGCTCGACGCCGGCTTCGTGCCGCCCGGCGGCGCCCAGACGACGTTCACCGTGGACGTCGTGCAGGAGGGCTCGGCGGTGCTGGCCATCGACCGCGGCCAGGGCAAGCTGTATCCGGTCGACGTCGCCGCGGGGCGGGCCGTCGAGTCGCAGGCGGCCACCGTCGCAGGCGACGACGCCGTTGCGTTGTCGGGCGACACCGCGGCCGTGCTCGACCCGGCCACCGGCGCGGTCTGGGGCGCCCGCGTCAGCGACGACAACGTCGGCGGCATCGCGGCGCTCGACTCGGCGGCCAAGCCGCTGGCCAAGATCGGCGCCCAGGCCGACCTCGCGGTCACCGACGACGGCACCATCCTGGCCGCGTCGGCGGCTGCGCAGACCCTCTACACGATCCGGCCCGACGGCGTGGGCTTCGGCAAACCGGCCAAGACCCAGTTCCACCGGCAGATGCCGAGTCTGGCGCTCACCGCTGTCGGCAGCACCCCGGTCATCCTCGACGCCAAGGGCGGCGTGGTGCTGCTGCCCGGCGGCAAGACCGTGACCCTGCCCGACGGCGCGGCCGGCACCGACCTGGTGCTGCAGCAGCCCGGCGAGGCGGGCGACTACGTCTATGTCGCCAACTCCTCCGCGCTGTTCCGGGTGCCTCTCGGCGGCGGTGCCGCTACGACGCTGTTCAGCAGCGGGACGGGGACGCCGGCCCGCCCCGTGGTGCTCGGCGACTGCGTGCACGCCGCCTGGGGCGGGGCACCCGGCGTCTACGCGCGCTCGTGCGACGGGCAGCCGGCCGCCGCGCAGAAGGTGCCCTCGAAGGCGAAGCTCAGCCAGCCTGTATTCCGCGTCAACCGCGGTCAGATCGTGCTGAACGACCTGGCCAGCGGAGGCGTGTGGATCGTCGACAGCACGATCCAGCAGGTCGACGACTGGCAGGCCATCCGGCCGCCGAAGCCGCAGCCGAACAGCAAGAAGCCCAACAAGCCGACCCACCAGAAGCAGCCCTGTGCCGCCGACCGCCCGCCGCAGCCCAAGGCGGACACGCTCGGCGCCCGCCCGGGCCGAGCCACGGTCTTGCACGTCACCGACAACGACACCGATCCGTGCGGCTACCAGCTGGCGATCAGCGTCGTATCCGGCGTCGACGGCGGCGCGACCGCCTCGATCGCGGCCGACGAGCAGTCGGTCCAGATCGTCGTGCCGCCGAGCGCCGCCTCGGACGTCCATTTCAAGTACACGGTGAGCGACGGGCACGGGCAGTCGGCGTCCACCGACGTCACGGTGCGCGTCCAGAAGGGCGACGTGAACGAGGCGCCGACGCTCTACGCCGGCTACAAGCCGGTCACCTGGACGGTCGCGGCGGGCAGCACGTCCACCCGGCAGGTGCTGTCGGACTGGCGCGACTTCGACGGCGACCCGCTCGCGCTGACCAAGGCGACGGCCGAACAGGGAGCGGCCGCCGCGACGCCGGACGGCGCGATCGTGTTCACGGCCCCGGGCGAAGCCGGCCCGCAAACCATCCAGTACCAGGTGTCTGACGGCATCGGCGACCCGGTCGAGGGCAGCATCAAGGTCAACGTGCTGTCCCGCACCTCGCTCGACGCCGTGCCGGCCACCGCCGAGCCCGACGTCGCCCGGGCCGTGGTCAACCAGCCGGTCACGCTCAGCCCGCTGGCCAACGACGTGCCCGGGTCCGACCCGACCGACCCGTCCGCCAAGCTGACCCTGGCCGCCCCGCTGGCCCAGCCGGTGGGCGCCACGGCGGTGACCGATCTGGCCGGCGGCACCGTGACCATCACACCGCACCACGTCGGCACGCTGTCGTTGAAGTACCAGGCGGCGTTCGGCTCGGCCAAGCTGGCCGGCGGCACCATCCGGCTGGACGTGGTGGCCGGCTCGGCCAAGCCGCTGCCGCCGGTCGCGATGCCGGACACGGCGGTGCTGCACGGGCAGCAGGCCCAGACCGTCGACGTGCTGGCCAACGACTTCGACCCGTCCGGTGACGTGCTGGTCGTGCAGCGAGCGGTGCCGGCCGACGACAACTCCGACCTGCAGATCGCCGTGCTGCAAGGGCATTGGCTGCGCATCTGGTCGACGGCGCCGGTCAGCCCGGGGGCCCGGCTGATCCAGTACACGGTCAGCGACGGGGTGGCCCCGCCGGTCACCGGGCAGGTCAGCGTGTTGCAGTTGCCGGCGCCGCAGACGGACTCGCCACCCACCCCGGTCGACGACCTGGCCACGGTACGGGCCGGCGACACGGTCGACGTGCCGGTGCTCGACAACGACATCGACCCGGACGGCGACCCGATGTCGCTGAAGCCGGGCAAGCTCGTCACGACGCCGTCGGGCATGGGGGCGGCGTACGTGTCGGGCAACGTGGTGCGCTACGCCGCTCCCCCGAGCGTGTCGACGGCGACCCAGGTGGTCGTCGACTACGTCGTGGCCGACCCGGACGGGGCCACCTCGGTCGGTCACGCGCGCATCACCGTCAACCCGCTGCCGACCGACGCGGCGCACGACCAGGCGCCGGCACCCGCCCCGATCACGAAGTCCGTCGTGGCCGGCGATCAGATCACGATCACGGTGCCGTGGACCGGCGTCGACCCCGACGGCGACGCGGTGACCGTCACGGGCATCGCGAGCGCCCCGCAGCTGGGCCGGATCATGTCCACCGGTCCCACGACGATCACCTATCAGGCCTACCCGCTCGCCGCCGGCACGGACACGTTCAGCTACGAGGTCAGCGACCGGTTCGGCCTGTCCGGCACGGCCACCATCCGCATCGGCGTGGTGCCGCCGGGCGACCCGCAACCGCCGGTCGCCGTCGACGACGACGTGACCGCGGCGCCCGGTGCGACCGTGCACGTCGCCGTGCTGGGCAACGACCTGACCGCGCCGGACGACGCCGTGTCGATCGCGCCGCTCAACACGACGAACGACCCGGTGCCCGAGGGGGTCAGCCTGGCCGACGACCGGGTCGTGGTGACGGCGCCGCCGGCCACCGGCAAGCCACTGATCGTGTCCTACGCGATCACCGACGGCACGGGCGGGCGCTCGGTGGCTCAGGTCGTGGTGAACTCGCAGCCGCACTACGACATCCCGCCGGTGGCCCGCGACGACGTGGCCAAGGTGACGCCGGGTGCGACGAGCAGCACGGTCGACGTCCTGGCCAACGACGACGACCCGGACGGCACGGTCAGCGCGTTGACGATCTCGCACGTCTTCCTGCCCGCGGCGCACGTCGTCGACCGCAAGCTGGTCGTTCCGGTGCAGGCGTTCCCCCAGGTCGTGGCCTACGAGGTGCGCGACAAGGGCGGCGCGACCGCGGTGGGCATCGTGCACGTGCCGGGCAACGGCTCGGCCGCGCCGCACGTGCGCCCGGACGCGCCCTCGATCGAGCTCAGCGCCGGCGGCAGCAAGACGATCGACCTGGCCGACTACGTGGTCGACCCGGCCGACAAGCCGGTGCGGCTGACCACCACCGATCGCATCTGGGGCTCGCCGGGCAACGGCCTCGGCGTGGCGAGCAAGAACCAGACGACCCTGCAGCTGACCGCGCGCAAGGGCTACCAGGGTCCGGCGGCGGCGGTCTTCGAGGTCACCGACGGCTCGAGCCTGTCCGATCCGCGCGCGCAGAAGGCCGTGATCGCGCTGCCGGTGCAGGTCGGCAAGCCGCAGCCGGTCCTGCGTTGCCCGAGTTCGACGTTCACCGCCGTCCAGGGCGGCCCGCCGCTCAAGCTCGACCTGGCCACGGTCTGCCACGTCTGGCTCGACAACCCCGACGACATCGGGCAGGTCGACTTCTCCACGAAGTGGACCAAGCAGCTGGCCGGCGTCTCGATCGCCAAGAACGGCAACTCGAAGGTGACGATCACGCCCGGGCCGCAGGCCCACCCCGGGTCGACCGGCACGATCCAGGTCGGCGTCGCGGGTTCGGAGGTCAGCGCCACCCTCAACGTCCGGGTGATCAAGGCCCCGCCGCCGACCGTTTCGGCCATCACCGTGCGCGGCCTGAAGGCCGGCGGCTCGCAGACCGTCGACGTCCGGCAGTACGTCCAGTCGCCGATCCAGGGCTCGTCGGTCAGCGTCCTGGCGGCGAAACTGCTCAGCGGTCCGGGCATCCACGCATCGGTGGCCGGCCCGCGAATCAACCTGTCCGCGCCGACGGGCAACATCCACGGCTCGGCCGTGTTCGACCTGACGGTCACCGACGTGACAGGCGCCGGGCACGACGACCGGCACGTGCAGGGCCGGATGACCGTCGAGGTGCTCGGGCTGCCCGGCACGCCCGGCCGTCCGTCGGTCCAATCGGTCACCAGCCACACCATCGTGCTGGCGTTCACTCCCCCGGCCGCCAACGGCGCGCCGCTCGACCAGATCGTGGCCGACGACAACCACGGCGGTAGCCACACGTGTCCCGCCTCGCCGTGCACGATCGGTGGGCTGAAGAACGGCCAGAGCTACACGTTCACGGTGAAGGCCCACAACGTCGTCGGGTGGAGCCAGCCCAGCGCGGCCTCGGCGGCCCGGCGGCCGGACCAGGTCCCGGACCCGGTGGGTGGCGTGGCGGCCACGGCCAAGGACAAGAGCGCGACGGTCACCTGGGCGGTCGGCCACGTCGACGGATCGCCGATCACCAGCTACCAGGTGCAGACGTCCCCGGCACCGTCGTCCGGCCAGTCGGTCTCCTCGGTCACCGGCACGTCGACGACGATCAGCGGCCTGACCAACGGCACGACGTACAGCATCCGGGTGCGGGCCATCAACGCCCAGGGCCCCGGACAGTGGGGCTCGCCGGCCAACGTCATCCCGTTCGGCCAGCCGCCGGCTATGGCCGCGCCGTCCGCGGCCGGCGCCGACTCGACGGACAACTCGGAGAAGGCGATCACCGTCTCCTGGGCGGCGGCCGACGGCAACGGTCGGGCGATCTCCAGGTACACGGTGACCCAGTACCGCAACGGCGCGGCCGCCGGAACGCAGACCGCGACCGGCCTGTCGACCACGTTCTCCGGGCTGGCCAACGACGGCTCGAAGTACACCTACACGGTCACCGCGACGAACGCCGGCAACCTGACCTCAGCGCCCAGCCCGAAGTCGAACGAGGTGCTGGCCACCGCTCCCCCGGCGACCGTCGGCAGCGTCAGCGCGACCGATCAGTCGTCCCCGAACAACGGCTACGACGGCACGATCCACGTGACGTTCACGCTGCCCCAGCCGCACGGCGCATCGCTCACCCGGGTCGAGTATCAGGTCAGCGGCGGCCCCTCGGGCTCGTGGCCCAGCCCCGGCTCGCCCGGCCAGCAGGTCACCGAGAGCATCACCGGCCTGACGAACGGCAACAGCTACACCGCACAAGTGCGCGGCTGCAACGAGGCCAACCAATGCGGCGCCTGGTCGCCGTCGTCGAACCAGGCGACCCCGTACGGCCCGATGAGCGCTCCGTCCGTCGGCGGATCGCACAGTGGCTGCACGGCGGTCGGCGACAAGAACGGCAACATCACGCTCAGCTGGTCAGGCGGCAGTGGCAACGGCCGCACGGCGTCGTATCAGATCAACGTCGACAACGGCGGCTGGACAGACGCGGGTGGTGGTGTCCCCGGAGGTAGTAGCAGGCAGAACAGTTACAGCTGCGGCTCGACGCACACAATCGCGGCGCGCATCTATCGAACGATCGGCGGAACCCGCTACTACAGCGGCGCGTCAGGCACGCACTCCGAGAAACTGCCGCCCGCGCCGGTGGCCAGTCCCAGCGTCCTCCTCAGCAAGGGCGCCAGTGCGCAGGGGCAGTCCGGCTGCGGCAGCGCCCACTGCCACTACCTGCACATCCAGATGCAGAACTTCCCGAGTGGCAACTACCGCGTCGACTGCATGGAGAACGGCAGCAAGTTCGACACCAGCAACATCACCGTGAGCGCCACGGCGGACAAGGATCTGCCGTGCTACAACGGCAACAATGCCCAGATCTGGCTGCGGGTCTACTACAACGGCAACGTGGACTCCAACAAGGTCAATCCTGCGACCCAGTGGTAACGAGGGGAAAATAGCTCGTGAACGAGATGACGCCGGATCAGGCGAAGTGGTTCGCCGACGTGTTCAGCCGGCTGGTCACGAACATCGGCAACGCGGTGCTGGGCAAGCAGCACGTGGTGCGGCTGGCGCTCACCTGCCTGGTGTCCGAGGGGCACCTGCTGCTCGAGGACTTCCCCGGCACCGGCAAGACGATCCTGGCCAAGGCGCTGGCCAACACCGTGCACGGGTCGAACTCGCGGATCCAGTTCACGCCCGACCTGCTGCCCTCCGACGTCACCGGCGTGACGATCTACGACCAGAGCAAGGGCACCTTCGACTTCCACCCGGGGCCGATCTTCTCCACGATCGTGCTGGCCGACGAGATCAACCGGGCCTCGCCCAAGACGCAGTCGGCGTTGCTCGAGGTCATGGAGGAGGGCCGCGTCACCGTCGACGGCGTGTCGCACAACGCCGGGCGGCCGTTCATGGTGATCGCCACCCAGAACCCGATCGAGCAGGCCGGCACCTACCGGTTGCCCGAGGCCCAGCTCGACCGGTTCCTGATGAAGTCCAGCCTCGGCTACCCCGACCACGAGGCGACGGTCGCGCTGCTGAGCGAGTCCGCCGTACGCGACCGTACGTCGGCCGTGCAGGCCATCGTCACCGCCGAGCAGATCTCCGAGATGGCCAAGCTGGCCGCCGGGGTGCACGTCGACCCGGCCGTGCTGGCCTACGTCAGCCGGCTGGCTGAGGAGTCGCGCCGGCACCAGCACGTCAAGCTCGGGCTGTCGGTGCGAGGCTGCCTGGCGATGGTGCGTACCGCCAAGACCTGGGCCGCGTCGCTCGGGCGAAACTTCGTCACACCGGACGACATCAAGGAGCTGGCCGTCCCGGTGCTGAGCCACCGCGTCCTGCTCGACGCCGAGGCGCAGTTCGCCGGCACCACCGTCTACGAGGTGATCGACGCGATCCTCGCCACGGTCGTGCCGCCCTCCGAGCGAGCGGCGTAGCGCCCGTGCGACTGCCCGACACCTGGTCGACGCTCGCCTCGACGCTGACCCGCCCGGACGGACCGGCGGCCGGCGTCGTCGAGCGCACCTCGGAAGCCGCCCGGGTGGTCCGCCGGGTCGTCACGCCGATCGGCTGGGCCGTCTTCGCCACCATGATTACAGCCTGGCTGTTGGGTTGGCAGCTCGGTTGGCGCGAGGCGATGTTGTTGGCCGCCGCCTGCCTGCTGCTGCTCGTCATGTCGCTGGTGTTCCTGATCGGGCGCGCGACCTTGCACGTCAACGTCTTGTTGCAGCCGCGCCGCGTGTCGGTCGGTGCTCCGGCCGCCGGGCAGGTGAACGTCACCAACATCTCGCCGCGGCGCATGTGGCCGATCCGCCTGGAGCTGCGGGTGGGCGCCGCGGTCGCCCGGTTCAACCTGCCGTCGCTGCCGAGCAGCCAGCAGCACGACGAGCTGTTCGTCATCCCCACTTCGCGCCGGGCCGTCGTCGCGGTCGGCCCGGCCCTCACGGTGCGGGGCGACCCGCTCGGGCTGATGCGCCGCGAGGTCGCGTGGACCGGCGTGACCGAGCTGTTCGTCCACCCGCGCATCGTCGGGCTCGACCCGCTCGGGTCCGGGCTGCTGCGCGACCTGGAGGGGCAGAGCTCCAACGCCGTGTCGATGAGCGACCTGGCCTTCCACGCATTGCGCGACTACGCCGCCGGCGACGACCGCCGCTACATCCACTGGCGTTCGTCGGCCCGGACCGGCCAGCTGATGGTGCGCCAGTTCGTCGACACCCGGCGCATCCACGCGACGATGGTGGTCGACGGCGATCCCTCCGCCTACGCCAGCGAGGAAGAGTTCGAGCTGGCCCTGTCCGCCGCCGGGTCGGTCGCCGTGCGGGCGATCCAGGACGAGCAGCAGGCCAGCATCATCGCCTCGACCGAAGCGGTGGCCGACGGGAATATCCAGCAGATCCTGGACGGGCTGACCCGGGCCGAGTTCGCCGAGGACGAGGCTGATCTCGCGACGCTGACCGGGCAGCTGCTGCGCACCGCGCCGGACACGAGCATCGCGATCCTGATCACCGGATCGATCCTGCCGTTCGGCACGGTCCGCCGGGCCGCCGCGTCGCTGCCGCCCGAGATCGACACCGTCGCGCTGCGCGTCGACCCCAACGCCGACGCGGGTATGACGACGGTCGGCAACATCACCGTGCTGACCCTGCACGCGCTGAACGACCTGCCGGCCCTGATGCGGGTGGTGGCCGAACGATGACCGCCGCACCCAGCCGGCACCGCCGGGCCGCCACGCCGGAGAAACGCTCGCCGGTCGTGCCGGCCCAGCTCGGCGACCTCGCCGTGCTGGCCGTCCTGTGCGTGCTCGCCCTGCTGGTGCTGCGCTCGACCTACGGCGGCAGCGGCTACCTGATCGCCGGCGGCATCGGCGTCGTCGTCGGGCTGATCGTCAGCTACGCCGGGGCGCTGCTCGCCGTGCCCGTGCTGGTGGCCGCCGTCGCCACCATCGCGGCCTACTTCGTCGTCGGGCTGGTCGCGCCCGGGCCGAAGTCGCTGTCCGGCCTGGTCGACGTGGCCGGCCACGGCTGGAAGCAACTGCTGACGACGCTGCCGCCGATCGGCAACAGCGGTCCGCTGCTCGGCATCCCGTTCCTGCTCGGCCTGGCCGCCGCAGCGCTCGGCGGCACACTCGCGCTGCGCACCAAGCCGTCGTTCGCGCCGCTGTTCGCACCGGTTGCCCTGCTGGCCACGACCATCCTGCTGGGCCTGCCCCGGGCGTCGACGCTCCCGATCGGGGCCGCGTTCGTGGCCGTCGCGCTGGCCTGGGCCGCGATCCGCCATCAGCGCACCCGCCCGACCGTGCAGCACGGCGCCCGGCAGACCAGCCGCATCGCGCTCGGCGTGGGCATGCTGGCCCTGGCCGCGCTCGGCGCGTCGGCGATCGGGCCCGGGTTCCCGCTGGCCAAGGCCAACAAGCGCGTCGTGCTGCGCAACTACGTGCACCCACCGTTCGACCTGCAGCAGTACCCGAGCCCGCTCGCCGGCTTTCGCAAGTACACCAAGAACGGCCCGCTGTACGACAAGACGCTGTTCACCGAGACCGGCCTGCCCGACGGCGCGCCGCTGCGCATCGCCACCATGACGACCTACGACGGCAAGGTGTGGGGAACGGGCGACCCCGACGACACGACGGCGTCCACCTCGACCTTCCAGCGGATCGGTACTTCGATCGCGACCACGGGCGACGACCCGAGCGCCACCGTGAAGGTGCGGATCGACCCGAACTACGGCGACGTGTGGCTGCCCACCGCCGGGCAGCTGTCCAAGGTCAGCTTCTCCGGGCAGCACCGCAAGGCGTACGGCGGCGTGTTCCGCTACAACCTGGACACCGACACCGGCGTCGTCCCGCCCCGGATGCAGGGCGGCGACAGCTACACCATGCACGCTCGCGTGCCCGCTCCGGCGCCGGACCTGACCAGGGTCACTCCGTACGGCACCTCCGACATCTCCTCGGACGTCACCGCGTTCCTGCAGAGCGCGACGACCGCGTGGACGCACGGTGTCGACGGCACCTGGCCGCAGGTGCTCGCCGTGGCCAAGCACCTGCACGATGTCGGCCGCTACAGCGACGGCGCCGGCGACGAGGCGCAGTACCTGCCCGGGCACAGCGTCGGCCGGCTGACCTCGTTCCTGTCCGGGAGCCAGATCGTCGGCGACGACGAGCAGTACGCGGCCACGTTCGCGCTGATGGTCAACTTCCTGGGCGTGCCGGCCCGGGTGGTGCTGGGCGCGGTGCCCGAGCCCGGCGGGGCCGTCAAGGGCAAGGACGTGCACGCCTG
>Ga0081455_10006464_pt1 | contig 12560 bp, 8 predicted proteins | sample TabmetS3T2R1_FD_70207 | JGI IMG/M metagenome (GOLD analysis project Ga0081455, IMG submission 70207) | Tabebuia heterophylla rhizosphere microbial communities from the University of Puerto Rico - S3T2R1 | ecosystem: Host-associated > Plants > Roots > Rhizosphere ... | reverse complement strand
GCGAGACCTGGTGCTCGGAGCGCTCGCCAAGGAATTCACGCATCGGCTGTTCGGCGTCGGCGAATCCCTCGATGCCGAGCCGCGCATAGATGTCGCGCATATGCGCCACCGGGTCCTTGACAAAGTCCTCGTAGCGAAGCTCGACGAGATCGCCCTCGGGAATGAGGCGACGATCCTCCTCATAATCCTCGGTCAGCCGCGCGAACATGTCGAGGATGTAGTCGTCGAGCCAAGGGTCCAGCCGCGGCGGATTGTGCAGCCCTTGCACCGAATAGAGCGCGCGCCAGAGCTTGACCGTCGAGGGAAACACGTCGAGCGGATTGCGCGCGAGATAGACGTAACGCGCGTCGGGGAAGAGCTTGGTGAGAAGAGGAAGCCGCGCGGCATTGGCGGGCGTCTTCATCACCAGGCGCTTGCCGCCGTGCTGCAGATAGAGCCGGCGATAGAGCCACATATAGGCGCGAGCCCACTTCTTCTTGTTCTTTTCGGACACGCCCTTGAAGTCGAGATAGTCGCTGTCGGCGGGCCCGAATCTCGGCCAGGCGTGGGTGATGTAAGGAGTTCCCTCGCCAAGGATCATCATGGCGAACTCTTCTTCCTGCGGGCGGTCGAAGCCAACCGGCACGTCATCCTGTGGACGCTTTTTCGGCAGCAGCACCTTCATCACCTTGGGCAGCGTGCCCTCGGTCAGAAGGAAGTGATGCGGGAAGAAACACTCATAGGTCGTGGGATAGGCAAGCTTGGGATCGACCGAGAACAGGTCATGCAGCAGGGTCGTTCCGGTGCGCCAATGGCCGATCACGAAGATCGGCGGCTTGTCGAGCGGAAGGGCTTCGGCCTTCCTCCGGTATTTCGCCTCCGAGACCCAATAGAGCACGGAGTTCCACGGCACCCAAAGGAAGAGCGCGAGCGTGTCGGGGATGCAGTTCAGCGTGAAGCTGAAGCGGCCGCGCCAAAACAGCTTCATCAGCGTGCCGAAGCGCATGCCGAACCAGAAATAGATCAGCCGCCCGCCGTAGCGCTCGATGGTCCAGGTCGGCATGCGCGGCTTGGCGCGGCGTCTTCTTGTCGGCTTGCCGGTCTCCTCCGGCGGAACGATCTCGTAGTCCGGCACGCGTAACAGTCTCCGATGGGAATATCAGTTGGCTCTCGCGTGTAGACGCGAAAGGGGGCCAAGGGAAGGCCCTTCGGCCGCCTCAGCCCTGCAATGCCGCCTTCACCGCGGCCGCCAGCTCCTTCAGGTCGAAGGGCTTTTGCAGGAACATGAAATCCTCGTTCTCGGCCAGATGCTTGCGGAACGAATCCTCGGCATAGCCGGAGATGAAGATGATCTTGAGGTCTGGACGCTCGCGGCGAAGCTTCTCCATCAGCGTCGGGCCGTCCATCTCGGGCATCACCACGTCGCTCACCACGAGGTCGACGTCGCCGTCGTGGCGCATGAACATTTCGAGCGCCTCCGCGCCGGTGGAGGCTTCGAGGACCTGATAGCCGCGCTGGCCGAGTGCACGCGCGGCGAAGCTCCTGACTGCGTCCTCATCCTCGACGAGGAGCACCGTGCCGCGCCCGGTCAGGTCCTTGGCCTTCTCCGGGCGGCGCTCGATCCTGGCCTGCTCCACCTCGCCCGCCGTCTCGACGTAGCGCGGGAGGTAGACACGCATGCTGGTGCCGCGTCCCTCCTCGCTATCGGCGTAGATATAGCCGCCAGTCTGCTTGACGATGCCGTAGACGGTGGACAGGCCAAGCCCGGTGCCGCGACCGATCTCCTTGGTCGAGAAGAACGGCTCGAAGATCTTCTGCTTCACCTCCTCGCTCATGCCGCAGCCGGTATCGCGGACTTCGATCAGCACGTAGTCGCCGGGCGGAATCTGGAGGGAGGCGAGTTCGTGCGTGTCCCGTCCGCCGATATTGGCGGTGCGGATGGTGAGCTTGCCCCCGTCTTGCATGGCGTCGCGCGCATTCACGGCGAGATTGATGATGACTTGCTCGAACTGATGCAGGTCGGCCTTGACCGGCCACAGGTCGGAGGCCTGGTCGAGCTTGAGCTCGATATTCTCGCCGAGCAGCCGGCCGAGCAGGATGGAAAGCTCCGACAGCACGTCGCCGAGCTGAAGCACCTGCGGCCGCAAGGTCTGCTGGCGCGAGAAGGCAAGCAGTTGGCGCACCAGCCCCGCGGCGCGGTTCGCGTTCTGCTTGATGTTCATGATGTCCTGGAAGGCGGGGTCGGTCGGACGGTGGTTCATCAGCAGGAAGTCGGAGAAGCCGATGATCGCCGTCAGCATGTTGTTGAAGTCGTGCGCGATGCCGCCGGCGAGCTGACCGACCGCCTGCATCTTCTGGCCTTGGGCGATCTGCATCTCGAGCGCGCGCTGCTCGGTCGTGTCGATGGCGTAGGCGATGGCCGCTTCGCCCTCGCCTTCGGTCTGCTCGATAGGACTGAGATAAAGCCTTCCGCTCCGCTCGCGGTCGCCGGCAAAGGCGATGTCGACGGGCGCGATCAGGCTTTGCCGTGCGATGGCTGCATCGAGCGCCCGGCGAAGCGCCTGATGGCTCTCCGGCTCGACTAGGCTGTCGAGGCTTACCTTGCGGCCCTCGTCGGCGGCGCCACTGAACAGGCGCACGAAGGCGGCGTTGGTGGCGCTGATGAAGCCCTGCGCATCGACCGTGGCGATGGCGATCGGGGCCGAGTGGAACAGCCGTGTAAACTTAAGCTCGGCGGCGGCGGCCTCCTCAGCCTCTCCAGGCCCGCGGTTGATGACGAGCGCATGAACCAATCCGCCGCGAAGGCGGTGCAGCACGCGCACCGGCAGACTTGTGCCATCGGACTTGACGAGGTCGATGTCGAAGCGACGCGTCGCGGCGTTCGCCTGGCCGCGGCCGGCGCGGGCGATCAACGCCGCGCTGTCGTTCGACATGATCTTCTCGAGCATCAGCGGACGGCCGGCGACCTCGGAAAGATCGAGTCCAAGCCACTGAGCGAGCGTGGCGTTGAGATATTCGATGTTGCCGTCGGCGTCGGCGGTGAAGAAGCCGGCCGGCGCGCTGTCGAGATAGGCGATCGCGGCCTGCACCTTGGCGAAGCTCGCCTCCTCGCGCGCGCGGTCGGCGGTGATCTCATCGACCTGCCACACCACGAGCGCGCCCTTGCGCCCCGAGCGCGGGTCTGGCGGCATGGGCTGGACCGAGATGCGGAACCAGCGCGGCGCAAGTCCCGCATCCTCCTCGATCTCGCCCGGCGGCGGGAGGCGAAACTCTTCCCTGAGCGTGCGCCCCTGCTGTGCCGCGCGGGCGAGACGAAAGATGGCTTCGGCAAAATGCGGGTTGCCGGCGAAGGCGCGGTCGGGCGAGGGCACGGGCGCCTCGGGATCGAGCCCTAGCAGCTCGCGATAGGATTCGTTGGCGTAAAGCACCCTCCCCGCGCCGTCGGCGATCAGCGCCCCTTGCGGCAGGTTGTCGACGAAGGCCTTGGTGACGTCGTTGCGGGCGTGCCTTTGGCCGAAATGAAGGATGCCGACGGCGCCGGCGAACAGGCAGAACACGCCAACCACGGCGAGGCCGGCAAGGATCGCGAGCACGAAGGGTTCGGCCATTTCGCGCGACACCATGGCGAGGCCGACGGCGGCGAGCGCGAGGGCAAGCGCGAGCAGGACCACAAGCCCAACGCTGCCGTCACGCTCGGTGCGGTCGGCGGCTGGCTCGGCGTAGCGCATCGGCGCATCGATATCGGTCATGGCAAAGGCAAAATACCCGATTCGAATCGTCTTGACCGGACATTGTCACGAACCCGCGGTCAAGCCCATGCGTCCTTAAGACTCTGGGCCGTGGAACGATCGCCCCGCCCTCGGCTTTAAGCCTCTCGCGACGGCTGCAGCGTGGTTAATGAGCTTTTAAATCGTAGCGCGTAGGACCACTGCCATGCTCGACCTCAACACGGTCATCCTCGGAGTCGCCGCCACCCTGTTCGTCATTGCGCTCGGCGCGCTGACGGTCTGGGCCTTCAGGACCTTCTTTGGGGGGCGCCCGGGCGGGCATGGTCTGTTGCGGCCGCGCGAGCGGAGGCTTGGGGTGGTGGAGACGGCAACCATGGACCAGCGCCGCAAGCTTGTCCTGGTCAGGCGCGACGACGTCGAACACCTCATCATTATCGGCGGCCCGGTGGACATGGTGGTCGAGACCGGGATCAAGGGGCGCCCGCACCTGGAACCGCCGCTCGAGGACGTGATCATCGCCAAGAGCGAGACGCGGCCAGCCCCGGATTTCAGCAAAAACTAGGCCCTTTACTCGGTGTTTTATTGTTGACTGTAGCGAAAATGTCACAGCCGGTTTCACTTGTGGTTAGCCGCAAGTTGGGTTAAACAATTGCTCCGAGCTTACGGCGGCCCTGTGTTGTTGGGCAGGCGGGTGGAGCGACGCCGGTAATTTCACCGCTTGTGCCGTAAGAACGCCGGCAGTTCCCTGCTAATGGTCCGACACCGACTGGCTTAGGCCAGTCATGTCAGTCCCCCAAACCTCTCCACTCCCCGCCCTCCAGCGGGGAGTTTTTTTGTCTTGAACCTGGCAGACATGCGGTAGCCTTCTCGCAACCGTTCCGCCGGAGCACGCATGCTTCGCCTTTTCACCGTGCTGATCGTGATCCTGTTCGGCGCGCCCGCGCTCGCCGCGCCGCGCGTCGCGCTTGTGGTGGGCAATTCGAGCTACGAGTTCGTGCCCACGCTCGACAACCCCATCAACGATGCAAGGTTGATGGCGGAGACACTCCAGGGCCTCGGCTTTACGCTGGTCGGCGGCGGGGCGCAGCTCAACCTCGACAAGGCCGGTTTCGACAAGGCCGTGCAAGATTTCGGCACGAAGCTGCAAGGCGCCGATGTCGGGCTTTTCTACTACGCAGGACACGGCGTGCAGGTTCGCGGCGCCAACTATCTCGTGCCGATCAACGCCAACCCGACGCGCGAGGCCGATGTCGATTTCCAGATGCTCGACGCATCGCTCGTGTTGCGCCAGATGGAAGGCTCGGGCACGCGGCTCAACCTCGTCATTCTCGATGCTTGCCGCAACAATCCCTTCGGCGGGCGCGGGCTTCGCGCAAGCGGCGGAGGCTTGGCGCAGATGCAGGCGCCTGAAGGCACGCTCATCTCCTACGCGACGCAGCCGGGCAACGTGGCGCAAGACGGCGCCGATGGGAACAGCCCCTACACCAAGGCGCTGGCCGCAGCAATACAAACGCCGGGCCTCGATATTTTTCAGACCTTCAATGCCGTCGGCCTTCAGGTGAAGCGCGCGACCGGGGGCTCGCAGCAGCCTTGGGTGGCGAGCTCGCCGATCGAAGGCTCGTTCACCTTCACACCCGGGCAGCAAAGCGCGATGTCGGCGCCTCCGCCTCCACCGCCCCCAGCTCCGCAGCAGGAGCCGCAACTCGTGCGGCTGCCCGAGCCTGAGCCGGCAGAGGCGCCGCGTCCACGCTCGGCCAATGAAAGCTGCACTCGCTCGGGCGGCATGAGCATCTGCGCAAGCTCGGTGCTGCCGCCGGCGCACGGCAATGTCTACGGTCCGAGCAATCTCCTCGACGATAACGACGCGACCGCCTGGGTCGAGGGGAGCGGCGGCCAAGGCGCCGGCGATTTCCTGGTGTTCGAGTTCGATGCCCCGCAAGCGGTGAGCGGGCTCACCATCCGCAACGGCTATGACAAGAGCGGCGATATCTACGGCAAGAACAGCCGGGTGAAGGACGTCGAGCTCCACTTCTCGAACGGCGAGCAGCTCGATACGACGCTGAAGGATACGCCGAGCGAGCAGCGCGTCGCGCTGAGCCGGCCGGTCAAGGCGAAATGGGTGCAGCTCATCATCCGCTCGGTCTATCCCGGATGGAAATATTCCGACACTGCCATCAACGAAGTGCGCGTGGATACGCGGTAGGCGCCCTGCTCTGTACCTTCGCGTCGGCATCCCTCGCGCAAGCTTCAGAGATGCCGAAAGACTTCGTCTATCTCCGCGACATCGATCCCAGCATTGAACAGGACATGCGCTACGCGAGCGCCAACAACTTCACCGGCGTCAAGGTCGACGGCTATGATGCACCCGAATGCGTGCTGGTGCGGCAAGCCGCGGAGGCGCTCAAGAAGGTGCAAGCTGAACTGCACGCGAAGGGCTTTACGCTCAAAGTCTATGACTGCTACCGCCCCGCGCGCGCCGTCGCGGCCTTCGTCCAATGGGCCAAGAAGCCAGACGATCCGAATGCCAAGATCGTCTACTACCCGAACCTGCCGAAGAGTGCGCTGTTTCCCGATTACATCGCGACGCGCTCGGGCCATTCGCGCGGCGCGACCATGGATCTAACGCTCGTGCCGCTCGAAGCCGACATAAAGACCTCGCCATCGGGCGAGGACGCCAAGCCTCGGCCGTGCACCGCACCGCAATCGGGTCACGCTCCCGACGGCAGCGCCGCCATGGGCACGAGCTTCGATTGCTTCGACCTCAAGTCGCACACCATCGTTCCCGGGCTTGGCGAGGAGGAGCGCAAGAACCGCGCGCTTCTGGTCGAGGCCATGCAGGCGCACGGCTTCAAGAACTATCCGAAGGAGTGGTGGCATTTCACGCTCGAGCCGGAACCCTACCCCGATACCATCTTCGACTTCCCGATTGAGCCGCGGCAGTAGTCTGCCAGCCCGCGGCTAGCGGAACGCGCTCGATCACCGCGCCGTTTCTCCCTCATGCAGGAAAGCGCTGCGAAGGCAGAAGGCTTGGGTTTGGCGCAGCCGAAGGCGCGGCCAGCCTCGATGGTGCTCGAAACCAGCATCCCCGCACGGCTCGATCGGCTGCGCTGGGGACCGTTCCACAGCCTTGTCGTGGTGGCGCTCGGCATCACCTGGATTCTCGACGGGCTCGAGGTGACGCTCGCGGGCGCCGTGGCGGGAGCACTCAAGGAGAGCCCGACGCTCAATCTCACCAACGCAGAGGTCGGGCTTGCGAGCAGCTTCTATCTCGCCGGCGCGGTGCTCGGCGCGCTCCTATTCGGCTGGCTGACCGACCGGCTCGGGCGCAAGCGACTCTTCTTTATCACCCTTGGCGTCTATCTCGTTGCGACGGCGTCCACCGCGTTCGCCTGGGATTTCGCAAGCTTCGCCCTGTTCCGCTTCCTCACCGGCGCAGGCATCGGCGGCGAATACACGGCGATTGCTTCCTGCATCCAGGAATTCGTGCCGGCGCGCTATCGCGGGCATACCGACCTCGTCATCAACGGCAGCTTCTGGGTCGGCGCGGCGCTCGGTGCGGCGGCCTCGCTCGTGCTGCTCGACCCGGCGCTTCTGCCGCCCGATCTCGGCTGGCGCGCGGCCTTCTTCATCGGCGCCGTGTTGGGACTCTTCATCCTGGCGCTGCGCACATGGATTCCGGAATCGCCGCGCTGGCTCATGATTCATGGCCGGCCCGATGAGGCGCATGCGATCCTCGACGCCATCGAGGATGGCCATCGCCGGCGCGGTCACCATTTGCCGGACGAAGACCTTCCAAAATTCCGCTGCCGCGCACGACGCTTCACGCCGCTCAGCGAAGTCTGGCAGGCGTTGTTCGCCACCCACGGCAGGCGCACGCTGGTGGGCTTGAGCCTGATGGCGGCGCAGGCCTTCTTCTACAACGCGATCTTCTTTACCTACGCGCTCGTCCTCACCGCCTTCTACGGCATCAGCTCAGACCAGGTCGGCTGGTATTTGTTGCCCTTCGCGGCCGGCAATTTTCTCGGACCGCTGTTCCTTGGCCGGCTCTTCGACACGATCGGGCGCCGCGCCATGATCGCCGCGACTTACGCGATCTCCGGCGTGCTGCTTGCACTCACGGGCTATCTCTTCGCGGCGGGCCTTCTCTCGGCCGCGGCGCAAACCGTCGCCTGGACGGTCATCTTTTTCTTCGCCTCTGCCGCGGCAAGCTCGGCTTACCTCACCGTCAGTGAGACCTTCCCGCTCGAGGTGCGGGCGCTTGCCATCGCCTTCTTCTACGCCGTCGGCACAGGCATCGGAGGTGTGGCGGCGCCTTGGCTGTTCGGCGTGCTGATCGACACGGGGTCGCGTGTCAGCCTGTTCGGAGGCTATCTGTTGGGCGCCGGCCTAATGCTCGCCGCCGCGCTTATCGTCCTCCGCCTCGGCGTCGACGCCGAGCGCAAGCCGCTCGAGGCGGTCGCCGCACCCCTGTCTACAGTCGAGTGATTACTCGTCGCGGTAGACGCGCTCGCGCCGCTCGTGGCGCTCTTGCGCCTCGACGCTCAACGTCGCGATCGGGCGCGCATCGAGCCGCTTCAGGCTGATCGGCTCGCCGGTCTCCTCGCAATAGCCGTAGGTACCGTCGTCGAGCCGCATCAAAGCCGCGTCGATCTTGGCAATCAGCTTGCGCTGGCGGTCGCGCGCTCGGAGCTCAAGGGCGCGCTCCGTCTCGGAGGTCGCACGGTCGGCGATATCGGCGTGCTGCGCCGATTCGTCATGCAGGTGCTGGAGCGTTTCCTTGGTCGAGCGGAGAATCTCGTCCCGCCAAACGAGCAGCTTCCGGCGGAAATAGGCCCGCTGGCGCGCGCTCATAAAGGGTTCATCCTCCGATGGACGATAGTCGTCGGGGAGCTTCTTCCTGGCCCGCATGAGAGTCGGTTCCTGACGTATCCTTTTCGTCATTAGGCCCATGGGCCTTGCTCCCCTTGACCGGCTCGCATGTGTCAGCAATCCCCGCCGGGCAGCCACGTATTTACGGAAGCGAGTCGACAAGTCAAGACGGCAGAGACGGCTTGACAAATGCGCGAAGCAGCGTCCGCGCCATCATTGCAAATCCGTCACATTTTCCGGGGCTTGAGCCGTCGCGGCGCGGCATGATTCTTGTGAACGGCCGCCGTCAGCTTTACTTGAGTCGCCTCGCGGCAATGGTGTTTACCGGCCGCCGCGCGCCTGGCCTAGCCGCTTGATTCCGGAGATGCAGCACCCGTTCGTCATCGCTTGCGGGACAGCCTTTTTCAACCAGCAGCGTGCGTAGGGTCCCTGAACGCCCGGCGCCACATAGGTCCAGGACAGGCAGCGCTGCTCAGCCTCGCATTGGGCCCGGCAGAGCCTCGCGTCAGCCGTGGCAAGATCGAAATTGCGATAGTCGAAGCCGGGCCGGTCGGTATTGGCCTCCATGTCGGCCTCAAGACCGGCCTGCGGCACCGGAGGCACGGGAGCCACAGGCTCTGGAGCGCGCGCGGGTTCCGGTGCAGGCGCCGGCTCGCTTCCACGCGCGAGCTTATCGCGCGCCGCACGCGCCATGTCGGCATAGAAGCCTTCGGGAAAGCGCCTAAGAAAGCCGTCCCACGCTTCCTCGGTGCCGATGTCCTTGGCGGCGGCGAAGGCCTCGCCCTCGTTGAGCGAAGGACGCTGTGGCGCGGGGGCTGGCGGCGGTGTCGAGACTTGAGGGCTCGGCGAGGGCTCCTCCCCCGCCGCCTGCCTGAAGAAGAACTGGCCTGACAGCTCGTCGTAATAGGCCGGGCGCTGCACATGGCCTGCGGTCTTGGCCAGAGTCTCGACGTCGCTCCTCACCTCGCGTGCGAGATCGGCAAGTTGTTTGCCGGGCTCGGTGAGCTTCTTGGTCAGGACGCGGGTATAGACCGAGGTCGGCTCCTGGTCGTTATCGCCGAGCCGGTCGAGCGCTGTCTGCTGATAGCCCGCCGAATAGAGGATGAAGGTGCCGGCCGGCGCATCGACGCGGGTCAGCCCGCGCGTTCCGCCGAACCCCCTCCCGCCGCCTGCCGCGAAGGGGTTATCGCGGCAAGCATCGACGATGAAGATGCGGGTCGTGGCGCCCGAGGAGGCGATGCGCTGCATCAGGTCGCCGAGGCTCACTGCTTCTGACTTGATGAAGTCCTGCTGGCCGGATTGCGGCTTCGGAATGTCGGCCGGGAGAAGATAATTCTGGCCGTCGATCTCGACGCCGTGACCGGAGAAATGAATGAGCGCCGTGTCGCCGGGCTGAAGCGAGCCCTGGAAGGCGGAGACGGCGCGATTGAGCTCTCTCCGGTCGGCGTTCACCACGAGATCGACGCTGAACCCAAGACTCTCGAGCGTCGCCTTCAGCGCGTTGGCGTCGCCGACCGCCTTCTGCAAAGGCGGGATCTCGCGATAGTCGTTGATACCGACGATCAGCGCGCGGCGCGCCTCGGCTGACGCTGCCGATGCTGCAAGTGAAACAAGCGCAATGGTCAGCACCACCAGGGCTAACGACCTGCGGACCTTGCTCATGTTGCCTCTCCCGCCCCAGCTTAGCCCCAGCGTCGGCACGTTGAAATGGACTTTACCTTAGTTTCGTGACGCGCCGGGTCCCCGCGCTCGGCCCTTTCGCCGCCGCCCCCGCCGCGCTAAGAGGCCGTCGTGCCGATCTCCACCTACACCCAAGCTGCCGGCGACGCCTTCCGCAGCATAGGCGATTTTGCCTCCAACCTCGTCGCTCCCACAGTCAGGCTCGGCGTGACGGGACTCGCCCGCTCGGGCAAGACGGTCTTCATCACCGCGCTCGTGCACAATCTCTTGTCGGGGGGCCGGCTCCCTTTCTTCGATGCCGCCGCGCAAGGGCGCCTGGTGCGCGTCTATCTCGAGCCGCAGCCCGACGACGTGGTGCCGCGCTTCGCCTACGAGACGCATCTTGGCAATCTAGTCGGGAAGCCGCCGCGCTGGCCGGAAAGCACCCGCCAGATCAGCCAGCTCAGGCTTACTATCGAATATGGCTCGACGCGGTTTTGGAAGCGCCAGCTCGGCCGCGAGCGCCTGCATATCGACCTCGTCGACTATCCCGGCGAGTGGCTGCTTGATCTGCCGCTGCTTCGCCTCGATTATAGAGAGTGGTCGCGGAGCGCGATCAAGCAGGGCCTGATGCCTGGCCGCAAGAAGGCGGCCAAGCCTTGGCTTGCATCGCTCGGCCTGGTCCATCCGAACGATCCTGCCAACGAGGCGGTCGCCGAAAGACTCTCCGATCTGTTCAAGGCCTATCTCCGCGAGGCGCGCGCCGACCCGCATGCGCTCTCGACACTCCCGCCGGGACGCTTCCTCATGCCCGGAGATCTTGCGGGCTCGCCGGCGCTCACCTTCTCCCCGCTCGAGTCCAAGGAGGACGAGAGCTTCCCGCGCGGCTCGCTGTGGGCGATGATGGAGCGTCGCTACGAGGCCTATAAGACCCATGTGGCGAGGCCCTTCTTTCGCGACCACTTCGCGAGGCTCGACCGGCAGATCGTGCTGATCGATGTGCTCGCCGCTTTGAACGGCGGGCAGCAAGCAGTTGCCGACCTCGAGCGCGCCATGACTGAGATTCTCGAGTGCTTCAGGACTGGCACCAATAGCCTGTGGTCGAGCCTGTTTGCTCCGCGCATCGACCGCATCGTGCTAGCCGCCACCAAGGCCGATCATCTCCACCACCAAAGCCATGACCGGCTCGAGGCGATCCTCGCCAAGCTCACCGGAAGGGCGATGGCGCGGGCGGAATTCTCAGGCGCCGACGTGAAGGTGCTGGCGATGGCCGCCCTGCGCGCGACCCGCGAGGGAGAGGCCCGGCGAAACGGCGAGACGCTTCCCTGCATCGTCGGCTATCCGCTTCCCGGCGAAACCATCGGCAGGCGCACCTTCGACGGCAATGAGGAATTCGCCATCTTCCCCGGCGACCTTCCCACCGACCCCGAAGCCGCGCTCAAAGGCTGGCATACGGAGGAGGGCGAGATGCGCTTCGTGCGCTTCCGCCCTCCGAACCCGAGGCCGCTCCCTTCCGGCGGCTTCGCACCCTTCCCAAATATCCGCCTTGACCGCGCCATCGAGGCGCTGATCGGAGACCGGCTGGCATGAGCAGGAGCCACAAACGCAAACCGACCGCTTTCAGGGTGGAAGAGGTCGAACTGTTCGAGCCTTCAGTTGCGCCGCCAGTCGCAACCGAGCCCGCGCCGGTTCCGGTCCCGCGGCTGCGCGCGTTTCCCGATCTCGAGCGCGGGCTTCGCTGGGGAAGCATCCTGTTCGCGGCGCTCGGCGGGCTGGTCAGCCTCGTCGCCTCGCTTTGGCTCTACGATTGGACGTTGTCGCTGATTGCGCGCGACGACTGGATCGGCTGGGCCGCCGTTGCTCTGTTGGGCCTCGTCCTGCTCGCATTGCTGATGATCATATTGCGAGAGGCGGCAGGGCTCGCGCGGCTTGGGCGACTCGGAAAGATAAGACACGAGGCCGACAGCGCCGCGCGGCAGAACGACAAGCCGCTCGCCGTCGATGTCGCCAACCGGCTGAAGCGCCTTTATAGCGGCCGCAAGGACCTCGCCTGGGGCCTGACCCGCCTTGCCGAGCATGAGCACGACATAATGAATGCGGAGGAGCTGCTGCGCCTCAGCGAGCGCACTCTCGTCGCCCCTCTCGATCCTTATGCACGCGCCATCGTCGCCGCGTCGGCGAAACGGGTGTCGGTGGTGACCGCGGTGAGCCCCGGCGCGCTAATCGACATGCTGTTCGTCGGGACGGAGAATTTGCGCATGTTGCGCCGCCTCGCGACGCTCTACGGCGCGCGCCCGGGCACGCTGTCCCTGCTCAAACTCGCGC
>Ga0081455_10006463_pt1 | contig 12561 bp, 10 predicted proteins | sample TabmetS3T2R1_FD_70207 | JGI IMG/M metagenome (GOLD analysis project Ga0081455, IMG submission 70207) | Tabebuia heterophylla rhizosphere microbial communities from the University of Puerto Rico - S3T2R1 | ecosystem: Host-associated > Plants > Roots > Rhizosphere ... | reverse complement strand
CCGATCCACCAGCTTCCTGGTCGCCGGCACAGGACCGATGCCCATGATGCGCGGCGGCACCGCGGCCGATGCCAGTCCAAGGAGTCGCGCGCGTGGCGTCAGGCCGTGCTTCTTCACCGCGGCTTCGGAAGCGAGGATCATGGCGGCCGCACCGTCATTGACGCCGGAGGCGTTGCCGGCGGTGACCGTGCCGGGATTGCGCACAATTGGCTTCAGCTTGGCGAGGCCCTCCAGCGTGGTCTCGGGCCGCGGATGCTCGTCCTTGTCGACGATCACAGGACCGGCCTTGCCGCCCGGCACCGAAATCGGCGTGATTTCTTCGGCGAAATAGCCCGATGCAATCGCCGCGCCCGCGCGCTGCTGCGAGCGGATCGCCATCGCGTCCTGATCGGCGCGCGAGACCTGGAATTCTTCCGCGACATTCTCGCCGGTTTCCGGCATCGCATCGACGCCATACTGCGCCTTCATCAAGGGATTGATGAAGCGCCAGCCGATGGTGGTGTCGTAGATGTCGGCGGTGCGGGCAAAGGCTTCCGGCGCCTTGCCCATCACGAACGGCGCCCGGGTCATCGATTCAACGCCGCCGGCAATCGCAAAATCGATCTCGCCGGCGCGGATGGCGCGGCCCGCGGCGCCCACCGCGTCGAGGCCGGAGGCGCACAGCCGATTGAGGGTCTGGCCGGGAACCGTCTCCGGCAGACCTGCGAGCAACAGCGCCATGCGCGCGACGTTGCGGTTGTCCTCGCCGGCCTGGTTGGCGCAGCCGAAAAACACCTCGTCCACACACGACCAGTCGAGCTTGGGGTGCTTGGCCATCAGCGCCTTGATCGGCGCAGCCGCAAGATCGTCGGCGCGCACCTTGGCGAGCGAGCCGCCGAAACGGCCGATCGGGGTACGTACGGCATCGCAAATAAAGACATCACGCATCGAATCTCTCCCTGAATGCCGCGTTGTGGCGCTTGATGGACGGGTTTGAGGCGAGTTGTAGGAGCGCCTCCGTGGCAGGTCAATCGACCGCAATGCCTCGGTCGGGCGCATTGGCGTGATGTCCGCCATGCGGAATGGCCGTGGATCAGGTGGAAAACACAGCTTCACGGGGCAAAGCGGTAGGATCGGGCGGCCAAATTCTGTAATTTCCGCTGCCCATGACCCTCCAGAAATCCATCCCCGCCCCCGCGCTATCAGAGCCCGAGTCCGCGCCGGAAGCGCCAGCGCGCGTGACGCCGATGATGGAACAGTACCTTGAGATCAAGGCCGCCAATCCGGGGCTGCTGCTGTTCTACCGGATGGGCGATTTCTACGAGTTGTTCTTTGAGGATGCCGAGATCGCCTCGAAGGCGCTCGGCATCATGCTGACCAAGCGCGGCAAGCATCAGGGCCAGGACATCCCGATGTGCGGCGTGCCGGTCGAGCGCTCCGACGACTACCTGCACCGGCTGATCGCGCAGGGCTTTCGCGTCGCGGTGTGCGAGCAGATGGAAGACCCGGCGACTGCGAAGGCGCGCGGCAACAAGAGCGTGGTCCGCCGCGACGTGGTTCGGCTGGTGACACCGGGCACGCTGACCGAGGATACGCTGCTCGATGCCCGCACCAACAATTATCTGCTCGCAATCGCGCGTGCCCGTTCGTCCGCCGGCGGCGACCGGTTCGGGCTTGCCTGGATCGACATCTCGACATCCGAGTTCATGGTCACGGAATGCGCAGCGGGCGAACTCGCTGCGACCTTGGCGCGCATCAATCCCAATGAAGTGATCGTTGCGGATGCGCTCTATTCCGACAACGAGATCGCGCCCGTCTTGCGCGAATTGACCGCGGTGACGCCGCTGACCCGCGACGTCTTCGACAGCGCGACCGCCGAGCGGCGGCTGTGCGATTATTTCGCGGTCGCCACCATGGATGGCCTGGCCGCCATGTCGCGGCTGGAGGCAACTGCTGCGGCCGCCGCTGTCACCTACATCGACCGCACGCAGGTCGGAAAGCGCCCGCCGCTGTCGCCGCCATCGCGCGAGGCGGCCGGCACCACCATGGCGATCGATCCGGCGACCCGCGCCAATCTCGAGCTGACGCGCACGCTGTCGGGCGAGCGCCGCGGCTCGCTGCTCGACGCCATCGACTGCACGGTGACGCCGGCCGGTTCGCGGCTACTGGCGCAGCGCCTCGCCGCGCCGCTGACCGATAGCGCCGCGATTGCGCGGCGGCTGGACGCGGTCGCGGAGTTTGTCGCCGACAGCGCGGCGCGCGAGGACATCCGCGACAGCCTGCGCAATGCGCCGGACATGTCGCGCGCGCTGGCGCGGCTCTCGGTCGGGCGTGGCGGCCCGCGCGATCTCGCAGGTCTCCGTGACGGCATTCTGGCCGCCGACCAGGCGCTGACGCGGCTGGAATGGCTCGACGATCCGCCGGCGGAAATCAGGGCCGTGATGGACGCGCTGCGGCGGCCCTCGCGCGACCTCGCGAGTGAATTCGCCCGCGCGCTCGCCGATCACCTGCCACTGATCAAGCGCGACGGCGGTTTCGTGCGCGAAGGCTATGAGAGCGCGCTGGACGAGACGCGAAGCTTACGCGATGCCTCGCGCCTGGTAGTGGCCGCAATGCAGGCACGCTACGCCGACGACACCGGCATCAAGGGCCTGAAAATCCGGCACAACAATGTGCTCGGCTATTTCGTCGAGGTGACCGCCCAGCACGGCGACAAGCTGATGTCGCCGCCGCTCAACGCCACCTTCATCCATCGCCAGACGTTGGCCGGACAGGTGCGCTTCACCACGGCCGAGCTCGGCGAGATCGAAGCCAAGATTGCCAACGCCGCCGACCGTGCACTGGGGCTGGAGCTGGAAATCTTCGACAAGCTCTGCGCGATGGCGCTGGCTGCCAGCGACGATCTGCGCGCCGCCGCGCATGCCTTTGCCATGCTCGATGTCGCAACCGCCTTGGCCAAGCTCGCGGTCGACGACAATCATGTGCGCCCCGAAGTCGATAGTTCCCTGTCGTTCGCCGTGGAAGGTGGCCGCCATCCCGTGGTCGAGCAGGCGTTGAAACGGGACGGCCAGCCGTTCATCGCCAATTCCTGCGATCTCTCGCCGGGACCTTCGCAGAAGAACGGCCAGCTCTGGCTGGTCACCGGCCCCAACATGGCCGGCAAATCGACTTTCCTGCGTCAGAACGCGCTGATTGCGCTGCTGGCGCAGATCGGCTCGTTTGTGCCGGCGGCGCGCGCTCGCATCGGCATCGTCGACCGCCTGTTCTCGCGCGTTGGCGCGGCGGACGATCTGGCGCGTGGCCGCTCCACCTTCATGGTGGAGATGGTCGAAACCGCCGCCATCCTCAATCAGGCGAGCGAGCGGTCACTCGTGATCCTCGATGAGATCGGCCGCGGCACCGCCACCTTTGATGGCCTCTCCATTGCCTGGGCCGCCATCGAGCATCTGCATGAGGCAAACCGCTGCCGCACGCTGTTCGCCACGCATTACCACGAGCTGACCGCGCTCTCGGCAAAACTGCCGCGGATGTTCAATGCCACCGTGCGGGTGAAGGAATGGCAGGGCGATGTCGTGTTCCTGCACGAGGTGCTGCCGGGCTCGGCCGACCGCTCCTACGGCATCCAGGTCGCGAAACTCGCAGGCCTGCCGCCCGCCGTGATCGGCCGCGCCAAATCAGTGCTAGCAAAATTGGAGGCACAAGACCGCGGCCAGACCGCACGCGCTCTGGTCGACGATTTGCCGCTGTTCGCCGTCCCCTCGCGCGCCGCCGCGGAAGCCGCTCCGCCCAGCGAAGCCGAGAAGGTGATGGAGGCCGTAAAGGCGCTGCATCCCGACGAGATGTCGCCGCGCGAAGCGCTGGAGGCGCTCTACAAGCTCAAGACGCTCGCGGCAAAGGCGAAAAAATGAAACGGGCCGCGACGTTGCTGGTGTGGCTCGCACTTCTGTTCGGCCTGCCGCAGATCGTGATCTGCGGCGTGATGATCTTTTCTGCAGGCTGGCTGGTGGCGCCGCTTGTCCTGATCCTCCTGCTGGTGCCGATCGTGCCGCTGATCCTGATGCAGGAGATCCGCCGCTGGCAGAGGCGGCCTCCGGCGGTGACGGCGACCGTGGCCGTGCTGTCGGTTGCAGTGTCCGGCGGCTTTTATTGGATGCTGTTCTATCGAATGGGCTAAAGATCGTAGGGTGGGCAAAGCGAAGCGTGCCCACCCTCAGCGGCACAGTTTGGAAGGTGGGCACGGCGCAAGTTGCGCCTTTGCCCACCCTACGATTCTATCGGATGAGCTAGCCGCGCCGCGCCTTGCGCCGGCTGTTCCACCACAGCGCCAGATTCCAGGCGATGCAGGTGGCGAGCGCGAGGCTGAGGCCAATCGCCGAGCCGAATTGCAGCACGGCGCCGTGCATCACGGCGATCGCAAGGCCAAATCCCATCAGGCCCCAGGCGCCGTTGGCGATGACGGCGGCGGCCGGCGGGCCGCCGATGCGCGGATGCAGGATCAGCATCAGGCTGGTGAAGACGATCGGAAACAGCGCCATGATGCCGGAAATCTTCGGGCCGACCCAGCCCGAGGTGGTGACCACGGTCGCGACCAAGGTCGCGACCAGACCGGCGCGCAGGGGAATGTCGTACCAGCGCCTGACGATCGGCGGCATCCTCTTCACATGCATGTAGGGCCGCAGCAGCGGCACTGCGATCGCAAAGGTGATGAGGTTGACGATCACGCCCCCGAGCAGCGTCCATTCGAAATGGCGGATGATGGTGGCAAGGGAGAGCCACGCCGCAATCGCAGCACCCGCGCTGATCCACAGGCTGAAGCGTTGCGCCAGCATCGCATAGGTGAGCGCGAGAAAGATCGTCGCTGCGTTGATCGGAAGACTCGCCAGCGCCCCCTCCGCAACGAATGCCGCATCATGATCGAGCGCGAGGAAGACGTAAGAAGGGCCGGCCGAGATCGGCAGCGTCGCCACCAGCGCACCGATCACCGGCCCGGATCGCTCGGTGATCACGGAGGCCGACACCACGAACGCCGCGGTGATGGCCATGCGGAAGCCGAGCATCAGGAGGAAGGAGAGTTCGGCGGGCATCTACTTGTCGTCCCGGCGTAGGCCGGGACCCATAACCACAACTGCCGATGTGGCGAGAAAGTCGGCGAACAGCATTTTCAAACCGATGGGCCGCGGCGTATGGGTCCCGGCTTTCGCCGGGACGACAAGAAGCCGGCGCGATGATTTCACACCCGCTTCATCGACACCGAAACCTTGGGGCCGTGCCGGATGGTCTGATAGACCACGCAATAGCGCTCGGTGAGTTTGAGCAAGAGATCGAGCTTGTCCTGCGGCGCTGACGTGTCGACCTCGAAGCGCAGCCGAATCTCGGCAAAGCCGACCGGGGCCTCCTTGTCGACGCCGAGCGTGCCGCGGAAATCGAGATCGCCCTCGGCAATCACATGGCCGGCCTTCAGTGGCACATCGACCGCGGTCGCAACCGACTTCAGCGTCACGCCTGCGCAGGCGACCAGCGCTTCCAGCAGCATGTCGCCGGAGCAGAGCTCGAGCCCGGAGCCGCCGGTGGCCGGATGCAGGCCCGCCACCGCCAGCGCCCGGCCGGTCTCGACCTTGCAGGCGATGCCTTCATTGTCGATCGAACCCTTGGCTTTCAACGTGATGACGGCGGCGGAGGGATCGGATTTGTAGCGCTCCTTGATCGGCGCCTGCAGGGCGCGAAGTTCGGCGGCGTCCATTGTTGTTGTTCTCCCTGATTTTCTTGCGATGCCGGATGTAGAGAAAAATCGCAGCCCTGTCACCACCACATGGCTTCGCCGGCGCGTGCCTCGCCTTCGGCGTCGGGGATATTGCGGTCCAGCGAGCGGTCGAGCGCGGTCAGAACGCGGCGCTTGAAGGCGTCGAAGTGCGGCGAATTGCGGTCGCGCGGCCGGCCCAGATTGATCTGGATCTCCTGGAACAGCCGGCCCGGCCGCGGCCGCATTACGAGTACGCGATCCGCCAGCACCACGGCCTCATCGACGTCATGCGTGACCAGGATCAGGGTCGGCCGCGTGTCGGCCCAGAGGTCGAGGAGATGGTCCTGCAGGTCGCGCCGGGTGAAGGCGTCGAGCGCGGAGAACGGCTCGTCGAGCAGCAGCACCTCCGGCTGCGGCACCAAGGCGCGAGCGATGGCAACGCGCTGCGCCTGCCCGCCCGAGAGCTCGCGCGGCCAGGCATCGGCCTTGTCGGCGAGGCCAACGCGGGCAAGCGCCCGGGCGACCTTCTCGCGCCTGATATCGCCGGGAAGATCGGAGAGACCGAAGCCGATATTGTCGGCGACGCTGAGCCATGGCAGCAGCCGCGGCTCCTGGAAGATGATGCCGATCTTGGCATGCGGCGCCGTGATGGTGGTGCCGTCGAGCGTGACGGCGCCTGCGGTGGCGCGGTCGAGGCCGGCGACGGCGCGGAGCAGCGTCGATTTTCCGCAGCCGGAGCCGCCGATGATGGCGACGATCTCGCCAGGCTGGACTTTCGCGGAAAAACGCTCCAGCGCATTGACGCCATTGGGGTAGGTCTTGCCAACTTTCTCCAGCGCGAGCATCAGGCCGCTCCCCCTTGCCGGCCGAACGCGTCCTGCCAGCGCAACAGCGGCGCGGACGCGATCTCGATCAGCCAGTCCGTGGTCTTGCCGAGGATGGCGAAGATCACAATGGCTGCGACGATCTCCGCCGGCTTGCCGAGCTGCTGGCCGTCAAGCAGCAGATAGCCCAATCCTTCGGAGGCCCCGATCAGTTCGGCCGCCACCACGAACATCCATCCTAGGCCAAGCCCGACGCGCAGCGCCAGCACATAGGCCGGCAGCACCGCGGGAAGCAGGATGCGGCGGATCATGGCGGGCCCGGAGAGGCGGAAGACGCGGCCAACCTCGACGATCTTGCGGTCGACCGAAAGGATGGCGCCCATCACGCCGAGATAGACCGGGAAGAACACGCCGACCGCTATCAGCACGACCTTGGAGGTTTCAAAGATGCCGAGCCAGAGGATGAACAGCGGCACCCAGGCAAGCGAGGGGATGGCGCGCAGCGCCTGGATGGTCGGGTCGAGCAGCCGCCGCGCCAGTGCCCAATAGCCGGAGATGGCGCCGAGGATCGTGCCGGCGACCACGCCGAGGCCGAAGCCGGCGCCGACGCGGGTCAGGGTCGCCTTGACGTGAAGCGCGAGCTCGCCGCTGCGGGCGAGGTCCATGATGGTGGAGAAGACTTTTGTGGGCGGCGGCACCAGCCGGCCGTTGGAATAGCCGAGCGCGACGTAAATCTCCCAGCCGAGCGCAAGCGTGACCGGCAGCAGCAGCCCCAGCGCCGGCCGCGCCAGCCGGCGCAACCGCACCAGGGGGCGCAGCCATGCGGAATATCTCCGCGGCGGCACGTCAGCCTGTTCCAGCGCTGGCAGTTCGACGGTCATGGCCATAGCAAGACGATTTCCGGGGAGGATTGCAAGGTGACGTTGGTCGCGGATGTCGTCCCTGCGAAAGCGGATGTCGTCCCTGCGAAAGCAGGGACCCATAACCACCGGCCGTGGTCGTTGAGGGACAGCCGACCAGACGCCTGCCCCAAGCGGGGCCGCGGCGTATGGGTCCCTGCTTTCGCAGGGACGACAGAACATCAATTCGTCGGCAGCGGAACCTGGTCGTCGATCAGGGCGTCCAGCGTCGCCTTCACGTCGACCTTGGCGTCGACGACGCCGGCTTGCTGTAGCGCAAGGCCCGCAGCGAGGATGGATTCGCGCTGCGGCGCCCCGATGCGGCTGTGGGTGAGCTCGGTGCGCTCCTTGAGCTGCTTGTCGACGACGGCCTCCGGCAGCCTGGTTACCGCGATGAAGGTCTTCTTCAGCTCGTCATAATTGGCGAGCGAGAATTTCCGCGCCTCTTCATAGGTCGCGAGCACGCGGCGAACGACATCGGGATAATCCTTCAAGAACTGCTCGCGCACATTGAGGATGCCCCAGGTGTTGGCATCCGCCTTGCGGAGGAACAGTTTGGCGCCCTCCTCGACTTCGGCCTGCGCCATCATCGGATCGAGACCGGCCCAGGCATCGACGTCGCCGCGGATCAACGCGGTCTTGCCGTCGGCGTGCTGCAGCAGCACCGGCGTGATGTCCTTTTCCGACAGGCCCGCCCCCAGCAGCGCGCGCACCAGGAAGATGTGCGGATCGGTGCCGCGCGTCACCGCGACGCGCTTGCCCTTGAGATCCGCGACACCGGCGATCTTGGAATCCTTTGATGTCACCAGCGCGGTCCATTCGGGCCGCGAATAGACATAGATCGACTTGATCGGGTTGCCGTTGATTTTCGCGACCAGCGCGGCCGAGCCCGCGGTCGAGCCGAAATCGATCGAGCCGGCATTGAGGAATTCCAGCGCCTTGTTGGAACCGGCCGACTGCACCCAGACCACGCTGATGCCGTCCTTGGCGAATTCCTTTTCCAAGAGACCCTTCTGCTTGAGGATCATCGAGACCGGATTGTAGGTCGCCCAGTCGATGCGAATCTCTTTCAAGGGATCAGCGGCGAAGGCCGCGGCCGGCAGCAAGGCGGAAGCGGCAAGGATAGCCGCAAAGGCGCGGCGGGAAAGCTTGGACATGGCGAGACCCCTCACTGAAATTTGCAATAATTTCAGACAGTTAAATGATACGGTCAACGAGAAAATAGGCCTCGCCAAATCCGCGGGTTGAGAACAGCTTTGCCGAAACGCCGATCAAAACAGCATGGACCTGCTACCTGTCCACAATGTCCCGTGACAGCGCGGGCGCGGTCCGTTATGGCGGTGGAAGCATGGACAATGTCGTAACCGAGAGCCGCACGGAAGCGGACGATCGTTTTGATACCGCGCGGGTCACCGCGGCGATCGGTGCGCTCGCCGAGAAATATGCCGGCCGCGAGGACGTGTTCCGCTCGGCGCTGGCGCAACTGCTCAAGGCGGAGATGATCACGGCGCGTGCCACTGCACAGGCCGTGCTCCTGAGGGACCGCCATGGGCGGCGCTGCGCGGAGCGGCTCTGCTTCGTGCAGGACGAGATCATCCGCATCCTCTATGACGCCGCGACGCGTCACCTCTATCGCTCGCCGGTGCCGACGGGCGCCGAGCGCATGGCCGTGGTGGCGACCGGCGGCTATGGCCGCGGGCTGATGGCGCCGGAGTCCGACATCGATCTGCTCTTCATCCTGCCCTACAAGCAGACCGCCTGGGGCGAGCAGGTCGCGGAAGCGATCCTGTATTGCCTGTGGGACATGGGGCTGAAGGTCGGCCACGCCACGCGCTCGGTCGATGAATCGATCCGGCAGGCGCGCGGCGACATGACCATCCGCACCGCCGTGCTGGAGACGCGCTACCTCACCGGCGACAGGCCGCTCTATGACGAGCTGGTCGAACGCTTCGACAAGGAAGTGGTGCAGGGCACCGCGGCCGAATTCGTCACCGCCAAACTCGCCGAGCGCGAGGAGCGGCATCGCCGCGGCGGGCAATCGCGTTATCTGGTCGAGCCCAATGTGAAGGACGGCAAGGGCGGCTTGCGCGACCTGCACACGCTGTTCTGGATCGCCAAATATGTCTATCGCGTGCGCGAGACCGACGAGCTGCTGGAGCGCGGCGTGTTCGACGCGCAGGAATACCGCACCTTCCGCCGCTGCGCCGATTTCCTCTGGTCGGTGCGCTGCAATTTGCACTTCTTCGCCGGCCGCGCCGAAGAGCGGCTGTCGTTCGACATGCAGCGCGAGATCGCGATCCGGCTCGGCTACACCAGCCATCCCGGCATGCAGGACGTCGAGCGCTTCATGAAGCACTACTTCCTGGTGGCGAAAGACGTCGGCGACCTCACCGCGATCCTGTGCGCCAAGCTCGAGGACGAGCAGGCCAAGCCCGCGCCGGTGCTCTCGCGCATGGTGGCGAAATTCCGCCCCAGCGCAAACCGGCGGCGCGTGCCCGAGAGCGACGACTTCATCATCGACAACAATCGCATCAACCTCGCCGCGCCCGACGTCTTCAAGCACGATCCCGTCAACCTGATCCGCATCTTCCGCCTGGCGCAGAAGAACGACCTCGCCTTCCATCCCGATGCGATGCGCACGGTGACGCGCTCGCTGAAGCTGGTCAACACGCAGCTTCGGGAAAATCCCGAAGCCAACCGGCTGTTCATGGAGATCCTGACTTCCCAGAACGCCGAGACGGTGCTGCGGCGGATGAACGAGACCGGCGTGCTCGGTCACTTCATCCGCGCCTTCGGCAAGATCGTGTCGATGATGCAGTTCAACATGTATCATCACTACACGGTGGACGAGCACCTGATCCGCTGCATCGGCTGGCTGCAGGAGATCGAGCGCGGCGGCAATGACGAGTTCGTGCTCGCCAGCGACCTGTTCCGCAAAATCCGCCCCGAGCATCGCTCGGTGATCTACATCGCGACGCTGCTGCACGACATCGCCAAAGGCCGGCCCGAGGATCATTCCATGGCAGGCGCCAAGGTCGCGCGTCGGCTCTGCCCGCGCCTCGGCTTCTCTGTGGCGGATACTGAGCTTGTCGCCTGGCTGATCGAGGAGCACCTCACCATGTCGACGGTCGCGCAGTCGCGCGATCTCTCCGACCGCAAGACCATCGAGAATTTCGCCGCCGTGGTGCAATCGGTCGAGCAGATGAAGCTCTTGACCATCCTGACCACCGCCGATATCCGCGGCGTCGGCCCCGGCGTGTGGAACGGCTGGAAGGCGCAGCTTCTCCGCACGCTCTATTACGAGACCGAGCCGGTGCTGACCGGCGGCTTCTCGGAGGTGAACCGCGCCCGGCGCATCGCGGTGGCGCAGGCGGAATTCCGCGCCGCCTTCACCGAATGGCCGGAAGAGGAGATCAACGCCTATATCGGCCGGCACTATCCGGCCTATTGGCTCAAGGTCGAGCTGCCGCGAAAAATCCGTCAGGCGCGCTTCATCCGCGCCAGCGAGCAGGCCGGCCACAAGCTTGCGATCAATGTCGGCTTCGACGAGGCGCGCGGCGTCACCGAGCTGATGATTCTGGCGACCGACCATCCCTGGCTGCTGTCGATCATTGCGGGAGCCTGCGCGTCAGCCGGCGCCAACATCGTCGACGCGCAGATCTACACCACCACCGACGGCCTTGCGCTCGACACCATCGCGATCTCGAGGGAATACGACCGCGACGAGGACGAAGGCCGCCGCGCCACGCGGATCGGCGAGATGATCGAGCAGGTGCTGGAAGGCAAGCTCCGCCTGCCCGAAGTGGTGGCGCGCCGCACCGCCAAGGGCAACGGCAAGGTGCGCGCCTTCGTGGTCGAGCCCGAGGTCACCATCAACAACCAGTGGTCGGACCGCTACACCGTGATCGAGGTGTCAGGTCTCGATCGTCCGGGCCTGCTGTATGAGCTGACGACGTCGATCTCGAAGCTCAATCTCAACATTGCGTCGGCCCATGTCGCGACCTTCGGCGAGCGGGCGCGCGACGTGTTTTATGTCACCGATCTCCTTGGCGCGCAGATCAACGCCCCAACCCGCCAGGCCGCGATCAAGAGCGCGCTGTTGCATCTCTTGTCGCAGGAAGAGAAGGCCGCGCAGCCGGCGGCTTAGATTTCCACCCCCTCGTGCTTCAGCAGCCAGCGCTTACGCGCCAGTCCGCCGCCGTACTTCACCAGCGAGCCATTGGCGCCGATCAGGCGGTGACAGGGCACGACGATGGAAATCGGGTTGGCGCCATTGGCGTGCCCGACAGCGCGCATCGCGCGCGGCGCGCCGAGCTTGGCCGCCAGCGCGCCATAGCTCAGTGTTGAACCTGCGGGAATCTTCGGCAGCGCGTTCCAGACCTTGCGCTGAAACGGCGTGCCGACGACGCGCCAGGCGATCTCACTGATCCGATCGAGATCGCCTTTGAAATAGCCGGAGAGCGCCACCTTCACGGCAGCCGGCGCCCGCGCCTCCTTCAATTCGACGGCACCGCATTGCAGCCGCAACAACTGGCGCATCCGTGCCTCATAATCCTCCCAGTCGAGCGCACGCAGCAAGCCGTCATCGTCGGTAACGAGCAGCGCGACACCGATCGGCGTTGTCAGGCGGTCGAGGCGAAAGGCGTCGGGCTTGGCGGCCGTCATAAGGCATGTCCTGCACGTCGTGAGTTCTCGCACTCTCCACAGAGGTCATGTTAGCGTCCACCCGAAACCCGGAAGGGGCGGAGGAAAACATGAACGTGATCGCCAATGGCTTGGTCGCGCTGGTCGCCATCCTGCATGTCTACTTCCTGATCCTGGAAATGTTTCTCTGGACCAAGCCGGCCGGATTGAAAGCCTTCGGCAACACCCCGGAGCGCGCCGATCTCATGGCGGTACTCGCCGCCAACCAGGGGCTCTATAACGGTTTCCTCGCCGCCGGACTGTTCTGGGGATTGTTCCATCCGAATCCGGCCTTCGCCTTCCAGATCAAGGTGTTCTTCCTGCTCTGCGTGATCGCCGCCGGCGCCTATGGCGCCTGGAGCGTTAGCCGGCGGATACTCTATGTGCAGGCGGCGCCCGCCGCCCTTGCGTTGTTAGTCCTTTGGTTGACTTGATT
>Ga0081455_10006462_pt1 | contig 12562 bp, 12 predicted proteins | sample TabmetS3T2R1_FD_70207 | JGI IMG/M metagenome (GOLD analysis project Ga0081455, IMG submission 70207) | Tabebuia heterophylla rhizosphere microbial communities from the University of Puerto Rico - S3T2R1 | ecosystem: Host-associated > Plants > Roots > Rhizosphere ... | reverse complement strand
CCCAGGGTCGGCGAGCCGTTCATCGCAAGAGCCTCGAGCTCGGCATCCCGACGATCTGCGTGCACAAGGGCCTTTCGGGCGGGAGCCGCTTCTCCTCGCCGCGGGACGTCGGCCCCGCCGCGCGGATGCATCCGGACGCGAACTTCGTCGTGTACCACTCGGGCTTCGAGACGGGCACGTTCGAGGGGCCGTACACGCCGGCGACGTCCGAGCTTGGCGTCAACCGGCTCATCGCCTCGATGAAGCGGGCGGGGATCGGGCCGAACGAGAACGTGTACGCGGAGCTCGGCACGACGTGGTGGAACGTGATGCGATCGCCCACCCAGGCCGCGCACGTGCTCGGCAAGCTGCTGAAGCACGTGGGCGAGGACAACGTCGTGTGGGGGACCGACTGCCTGTTCTACGGCTCGCCTCAGCCGCAGATCCAGGCGTTCCGGGCGTTCCACATCTCGGACGAGCTCCAGGAACGGTACGGCTACCCGGCGCTCACCAAGGAGCTGAAGGCCAAGGTGCTCGGGCAGAACGCGGCTCGCCTGTACGGGATCGAACCCGTCCCCCCGCGGTGCGAGTTCACCAGAGGGGAGCTCGCGAGGATCCGCGAGGAGCTGCGCGACGGCGATGCGCTGCTCGGGCCGGCTTCGCTGGCCGCGTCGATGGACGTGCGCGAACATCACCGACTGGAGGTCTCGACGGTCTCCTAGCCTGCGAGCTCGGCCGCGGTCAGCTGATTGCCGTACGGGCCCCTGCCGGCGGCGCACCACGCGCCGCACCGCGCGGCGAGCGCGAGCGCGTCCTCCACCTCGAGACCGCGTCCGAGCGCGAAGGTCAGCCCCGCCGCGAACGAGTCGCCCGCGCCGTACGTGTCGACGACCGGGCCGGGCGGCGCGACCGGCCGATACGAGCCGCCCCGGCCCTCGCTCGTCTCGTACCGGCCGCCCCGGCGGCCGTCGGTCCGAACGATCAGGTCCGGCGGGTGCGTGAGCCCGTCCGGGTCGAACGCCTCGGATGGGTCGTTCCCGCTGCCGACCACCGCGTCCAGATGCACGTCGGCCTCGAGCAACAGCGCCGAGACGCGGCTCGTGGCGACCAGGACGCGGGCCCGGCGCGCCTCGCGCAACGCCCCGGGGTCGCCGGCCGTGAAGTACACGGCGTCCACGCCCTCGAGCTCGTTCCACGGGAGTCGATCGGATGTCCGGGGTTCGAGGCGCCGGCCGAGCGTGGTGATCGTCCGCTCGCCGTTCGCGTCGACGAACACCACGCCCCGGCGCGTCGGCTCGTCGCGCGTCGCCGCCTCGAGCCGAACGCCGAGCTCCGAGAGGCGTCGCCGGGTCGCCGCGCCGCGCTCGTCGTCGCCCAGCGCCGTGTAGAAGGTGCAGTCGCCGGCCATCCGGAACAGCTGCACGGCCGAGACCGCCCCGCCGCCGCCCGGCTCCTCCCACGGGTCGGTGGCGTGCACGATGTCGCCGGCGCGCGGCACGTGCTCGACGTGGCCGAACTCGATCCACTCGACGTGCCCGACCACGGCGGTCCGCATGCGTCGCAGCCTAGCCGCGACCCGCGCGTCACTCGTAGGACAGCAGGGGTGCGACGGGCCGGTTCGCGAGCCGCCGGGCCGGGACGCTCACCACCGCGGCGAACACGAGCGGCACGATCACCGCCACGAGCAGCAGCGCCAGCACCGATACGCCGGTCTCGGGAAGGTCCCCGCCCTCCATGAGGGTCCAGAGGCCGAGGCCCAGCGGGATCCCGAGCACCAGCGCGAGGGCGCACGCGCCGAGCTGCGACACGATCAACGAGATCACCGTCTGCCTCGGCGTGCCGCCCACCGCGCGGATCGCGGCCTGGCTCCTCGCCCCGTCGCGCGCGGCGAACGAGGCCACGATGAACGCGTTGATCGACCCGAGGGCCACGAGCAGCAGTGCGGTGCCGACCACGATCGCGCGGATCTGGTCGTACAGCACCCCGACCGCCGCGTCGCTCGCCGTGTGGCCGGGCTCGGAGGCCGCCGTGTTCAGCAGGTTCAAGCTGTCGCGCAGGGCCAGGGCGACGACGATCATCGCGACGCCGAACGTGAGCCCCGCCGCGTTCGTGACGAGTCGGCCGGGTCGGCGCCAGGACGAACGCAGGCCGAGCACCGTCGGGATCGGCAGGCCGACCCGGGACGCCCAGCGCGACAGCTGGCCCGGACGCCTCGGGGGTCGCGCACCCGACGCGAGCGAGCTCACCGTGCTGCGCCGGACACCGCGGAACGCGGGACGAACGGTGCCGATCAGCAGCACGAGCAGCGCGACCCCGCCGACGATCGCCACCTGCGTCCACGAGAGCCGCGGCTGGGGCGTCCCGAGGATCGTGACCGACGTGTTCGCGATCGCCGGCGCGAGCAGCAGCCCGATCCCGATGCCGACCGCCGTCGCCACGAGCGCCACAGCGCCGTACTCGAGCAGGAGCGCAAGGACGATCTGCCGCGGCGTCACGCCGACGGCCTTCAGCGTGCCGACCTGACGGATCCGTTCGGACATCCGCCCGGCCACCAGGACCGCGGCCGTCGCGATCGTGAGGATCGCGATCAGGATCCCGGCGGCCAGCAGCGTGCCGGCCACGGTGTCGATGTCCGAATGCGAGTCGGCGCGCCGCTCCTCCCAGGTCTCGAGGAACGCGATCGCGGACGAGTGCGGATCGGTTCGGAACGCCGGACGGTGAGCCGCGACGAAGGCGGCCGCGTCGTTCGGATCGCGGAGCCGCAGCTGGAGCTCGAACCCCTCGACGGTCATGCCGAGCCCGCGCATCCGCTCCGCGGTCTGCGGCGTGACCCACACCTGCGCCGGTCGTGCCAGCGGGAACCGGCCACGCGAGACCGTGGTCGCCACGCCGAGGACCGGGAACGGCTCGCCCTGGATCGTCACGGTGTCGCCTGCCTCGACGCCGAGCGTCGCCGCCAGGCCGCCCTCGAGCACCACGCCGTCCTCGCCCGGACGCAGCCAGCGGCCGTTCGTGACCAGCGGCTGGTCGACGGCGTACCGGCCGGGCGGGCGGATCTCGGCGGTCAGGTCCTCGAGACCGCCGGCGACGTCGATCGACCCGTACAGGTGCGTCCACGGCCCGCCCACCGCCACGACGCCGTCCGCCCCCACGAGCTCGCGCCCCCGTCGTTCCATCTTCTGCACGAACGCGTCGTTCCCTGCCTCGTCCGGCGGGTGATACACGTTGAAGGCCACGTGGAAGCCGTCGGTGGCGGTCCACGCGCGATCCCACGCGGCGTCCGCGCTCCCGTACACGCTGAGCCCGAGGCCGAGCGTGCCGGTCGCGATCGTGAGCGTGAGCAGCAGCAGGAGCGCGGGCCCGGGCCACCTCCGCAGGTTCCGGCTCGCGAGTCGCCCGGAGATCCGGGCCGACGCGATCACGCCGTATCCCCGAGGTCGACGAGCCCGGCGAGGACGCGCTCGATCGGCGTGCCGGCGTCCAGTTTCGTCTGCCCGACGACCGCGCCGTCGCGCATCGTCAGGAGGCGGTCGGCGACGCTCGCGACCCGCGCGTCGTGCGTCACGAGCAGGAGCGTCTGGCGCGCGTCCCGGAGCTCGGCGAACAGGCCGAGGATGTCGCCGGTCGCGCGGCTGTCGAGGTTGCCGGTCGGCTCGTCGGCCATGACCACGAGCGGCTCGTTGATCAGCGCCCGGGCGACGGCCACGCGTTGGCGCTCGCCGCCGGACAGGCGGTCGGGGAGGTGCCCCGCGCGCTCGGCGACGCGAAGACGTTCGAGCAGCTCGAGCGCCTTCCGGCGGGCCTGCCCTCGCGGCTCGCCCAGCAGCAGCGCGGGCAGCTCGACGTTCTCCAAGGCCGTCAGCTCGTCGACCAGGTTGAACGCCTGGAACACGAACCCGATGCTCCGCCGCCGAAGGATCGCCCAGTCGGTCTCGGACAGCCCGTCCACACGCGAGCCGTCGATCAGGATCTCGCCGGCATCGGGCCGTTCGAGCCCTCCCAGCAGGTGCAGCAGGGTCGATTTGCCGCAGCCGCTCGGCCCCATCACCGACACGGTCTCGCCTTCCTCGACGATGAGGTCGACCTGGTCGACCGCTCGCACCGGTGCCTCGTCCGCGTCGAAGGTCCTCACTAGGTCCCGCGCCTCGATCACTGCCTTCATCTCGACCCCTCCTCGATCCAGTGGCGCTCGCAGGCCTCGAGCCAGCGAACGTCGGCCTGCAGCCGCAGCGCGGCACCCTCGATCAGCAACGAGCCGGTGCTTGCTTCCTCCTCGTTCCGGGCGAGCTCCTGGAGCTCGCGCAGCCGCCGTAGCAGCTCCAGCCGCTGGGCGTCCACGAGCGCGGCCGGGTCGGCCATGCCGGTCGCCGCCGCGGCCACGAGCTTGAGGTGGAACTCGACCGGCGCGACCTTGGCCCACGTCACGTCGTTCAGCCAGGTCGCGACGCGCTCGCGGCCCGCCGGCGTCAGCTCGTACACGTGCTTGTCGCGAGAGCGGTGGGGCCGCCGGCCCGGACGTCCGTCTTGCCGAACGAGCCCGGCGCGCTCCAGGCGGGAGAGTGTGACGTAGACGTGTCCGGGGTTCAGGGCCCCGCCCGCCGGGCCGAGTGCCGCCTCGAGCCGCCGCCGCAGCTCGTACCCGTACGCCGGGTCCTTCGCGAGCAGCGCGAGGATCGCCTCTTGCACGTTCCGCCTCCTCGTCGGTCCGGGTCCGACGGCAATATATAACGGTTATGCATCTCGACATCCACCCCGGTCTGTGCGCAGGGCCGCGACCCGCGCGGCCGTATCCTGGGCCGCATGGGCGAGACGAGGCGCCTGACCAGCTTCAGCCACGGGGCGGGGTGCGGGTGCAAGCTCGGGCCCTCCGACCTCGAGACCGTGCTCGGGACGCTCTCGCTGCCGGCGCTCGACGCCGACGTCCTGGTCGCCGCCGACACCGGCGACGACGCCGCGGTCGTCAGGCTCTCGGACGAGCAGGCGCTCGTGGCCACGCTCGACTTCTTCACGCCGATCGTGGACGACCCCTACGACTGGGGACGGATCGCGGCCACGAACGCGCTCTCGGACGTCTACGCGATGGGGGCGCGGCCGTTCCTCGCGCTGAACATCACCGCCTGGCCCGTCGACGACCTGCCGCTGGAGATGCTCGGGCAGGTCCTGCAGGGCGGGATCGACGTCGCGAGCAAGGCCGGCGTTGCCGTCCTCGGTGGCCACACGATCACCGACCCCGAACCCAAGTACGGCATGGTCGCGCTCGGCCTGGCCGAACCCGAACGCATCGTCCGCAACTCGACCGTGCCGGCCGGGGCGCGCCTGTTCCTGACCAAGCCGCTCGGGATCGGGATCGCGACGACGGCGCACAAGCGCGGCGTCGACGCGCCCGGTCTCCTGGACGCCGCCGTCGGGCTCATGACCACGCCCAACGACGCCGCCTCCGAGGCGATGGTGGCGGCCGCCGCCGAGGCCGCGACCGACGTGACGGGGTTCGGGCTGCTCGGGCACCTGCAGCGGATGCTGTCGGCCTCGGGCGTCGCGGCGCGGCTCGACGCGTCGGCGGTCCCGGTCCTTCCCGGCGTGCTGGATCTCGCGGAGCGCGACGTCGTCCCCGGTGGGACGCAGCGCAACCGCGCGTACGTGCGTTCGTCGACCGGCTGGGGCGACCTCTCGAACGCCGAGCAGCTGGTGCTCGCCGACGCGCAGACGTCGGGCGGTCTGTTGATCGCCACGCGCGACCCCCGGCGCCTCGTGGACGAGCTCGACGCGCGCGGCGCCGACCGGTGGGAGATCGGCGAGGCGATCGAGGGCACGCCGGGCGCGATCGAGATCTCGGGTCGCCTCTCCGACGACGACGACGACGCCCGGGCCGGGGAATAACGCCCCACTGGTACGGTTGTTTGCACCTTCGATGGACGTTGACCGGGTCTTCTTCGACGAGATGGTGGAGCACGGCCTCGCGGCGTTCCCCAACGAGGCCTGCGGACTGCTGGCCGGCAAGGAAGGCCGCCCGGTCAAGTTCTTCGCGATGACCAACCAGGACGCGAGCCCGATCAGCTACCGGCTCGATCCGAAGGAGCAGCTGACGGTGTTCGACGAGATCGACGACGAGGGCTGGGAGCTGCTCGCGATCTTCCACACGCACACGCACTCGGAGGCCTACCCGTCCGAGACCGACCAGAAGCAGGCCTTCTATCCCGACGCGCTGTACCTGTTGCTGTCGCTGTCCGATCGCGAGGCGCCGGTGCTGCGCGGGTTCCGCATCGCGGACGGGACGGTGTCCGAGGAGGAGGTGGCGGTGGGATGACCGATCCGCTGTTCACCGAGGACCAGGTCCGGCGGTACGCGCGGCACATCATCCTGCCGGGGATCGGCGGCGAGGGGCAGCGCAAGCTCCTGGACGCGAAGGTGCTGTGCATCGGTGCGGGCGGGCTCGGGTCGCCGGTCGCGATGTACCTCGCGGCCGCCGGCGTGGGGACGCTCGGCATCCTTGACTTCGACAAGGTGGACGAGTCCAACCTGCAGCGTCAGATCATCCACTCGACCGCGGATGTCGGGCGCCCCAAGGTCCAGAGTGCGGCCGACCGTCTGCGCGCGATCAACCCGACGATCGAGGTCGTCCCGTACGACACGATCCTCACCTCGCAGAACGCGTTCGAGGTGCTCGAGCCCTGGGACGTGGTCGTGGACGGCACCGACAACTTCCCGGTGCGCTACCTCGTGAACGACGCCACGCAGTTCCTGGGCAAGCCGCTCGTGTACGGCTCGATCTACCAGTGGGACGGGCAGGCGACGGTGTTCATGCCGGGCCAAGACGCGCCGTGCTACCGATGCCTGTTCCCGCAGCCCCCGCCGCCCGGAACGGTGCCGAGCTGCGCCGAGGGCGGCGTGTTCGGCGTGCTGCCGGGTATCGTCGGCTCGATCCAGGCGACCGAGGCCGTGAAGCTGATCACGGGCAAGGGGGACCCGCTGGTCGGCCGCCTGCTGATCTTCGACGCGCTCGAGATGGACTTCCAGACGGTGAGGGTGCGGTGGGACGCCGACTGCCCGGTCTGCGGCAAGTCGCCCACGATCACCGAGCTGATCGACTACGAGGCGTTCTGCGGCCTGACGCCGGGCCAGGCGCCGCCCGAGGCCGAGCACGGCGTGGCCGTCTCGTGAGGGGGGTCGGCGCGTGGCGCACGTGAAGCTCCCGACGATCCTGCGCTCGCAGGCGGGCGGCGAGAAGCTCGTCGACGTCGACGGCTCCACCCTTCGCGAGGTGCTCTCGGGCCTGGAGAGCAGGTACCCGGGCATCACCAGCACGGTCCTGACCGAGGACGGCGCGCTGCACCGGTTCGTCAACGTCTACCTGAACGACGAGGACGTTCGCTACCTCGGCTCGCTCGAGACCGAGGTTCGGGACGGGGACACCGTCTCGATCCTGCCGGCCGTCGCCGGCGGCTGACCGCCCCCCCAGCGAGATCTGGCCCCAGGCGCTATCCTGCGGCCTCCGCGCGCGTAAGACGGCCCTCCGGGATGGGCCGGCGCGTGTCAGGAGAGGGGGGCATTCGATGAGGAAGATGGCCTTGGCGATCGCCGCCGCCACCGCGATGGCGATCGCGCTCGTGCCGGCCGCGACCTCCGCCGCGCCGCGACATCGGGCGTCGTCGGACGTCCGGCTGGATGCGAAGGTTCACGCGAGCAAGATCGTGGTCTCCGCGGACGCGAGGCGCACGATCGCCCGGATGCAGTCGGGCCGAACCATGACCCCGGCGGTCGGGACCGTGCTGCCGCTGCTCGGGTACGACGACACGCACGGGCTCCTGCTGCTGAAGAACTTCACGCTCCGCGGGGTCGGCACCCACGCCGAGGTGTGGGTGGCGAGCGACACGGACGACGTCTCGTCCAACCTCGATTTCCCCGCCGGTGACTGCCGCAACGACGGTGTGCGCAACGTCGTCACCGACGCCCAGGTCAACAGCCTGATCGACCAGTTCGACACCGACATGTACCCGATCGAGTCGAACGCGTTCAGCGTCGCTCCGGACACGCTCGACGGTTCGGGGGCGCCGCTCGCCGACATCGCCGGCGTGCCGACGGACTCGTACGAGGGTCCGGCGGATCGGGTGGTCGTCCTGGTGGACAACGTCCGGGACGACAACTTCTTCGACACGAACAACGCGAGCGGCTTCTCGTACATCGCGGGGTTCTACACGTCGACGTTCGACTTCTATCTGAACCGACAGGTCATGACGATCGACTCGTTCGACTGGCTCCACCGGACGGGCGCGAACCCGCCCAACGATCCGGTGCCCGGCGACAACTGCGCCAACGCCGATGCGAGGCCGTTCCTGTACGAGGGCGTCTTCGCGCACGAGTACCAGCACCTGCTCGAGAACTACGTGGACGCCGATGAAGGCTCGTGGACGAACGAGGGTCTGTCCGACCACGCGGGCCGGATCACCGGGTACTTCGACCCGTCGAAGTCGATCGACCAGATCGGGTTCGACAGTCACGTCCAGTGCTTCCTGGGATGGTTGAACACGCTGACGCCGGCGAACCCGCTCCCGCGCAACGGCGGACCGGAGAACTCGCTGACGTTGTGGGGTGACCAGACCGACTACGAGGCCGAGGTCCTCTGTGACTACGGGGCCGCCTTCTCGTTCATGGAGTACCTCCACGACCAGTTCGGAAGCCAGTTCATGAAGGACTTGCACCTCGAGCCGCTCAACGGGCTCGCGGGTCTGCAAGCCGTGCTCGACGCACACACCGCCGGTGTGACCGCGATGCAGGTGATCGAGCGCTGGGCCACCATGGTCGCGATCGATCAGTCGCTTGACGACGGGTTCACGCTCACGGGCGGCGACGCCGACATCTTCAGCACCGACACGCTGAACGCGTCGATCAACTGGGACAACGATCAGGCCTACGCGGGTCCGGGCGTTCCGGCCAACGGGTCGGACTACGTCCGTCTCCGCGACGCCGGCGGCGCCTACCTCGGTGCCGATGCGATCGAGGGCGTCGACTTCAACGGCAAGAGCAAGCTGCCCAAGCTGCCGGTCGAATGGAAGGTCGACAAGACCCCGCCGAAGGGATCGAACAAGGCCCTGTACTCCGGCAAGGGGGACAACCTCGACCGCGCGATCGTGCAGAAGGTCAAGGTCAAGAAGGGCAAGCTCACCGTCGACACCGCCTGGTCCACGGAGGAGGGCTACGACTACGCCTACGTCCAGGTCTCGACCGACGGTGGGGAGACGTACAAGAGCGTGCACTGCAAGGACTCGATCGACGCTCCGCTCGGGCCGGGCTTCGAGGGCATCTCGGGAGGCGGGAACAAGCCGAAGTTCGTCACCGAGAAGTGCAACCTGAAGAAGTACGCCGGCGAGAAGGTGCTCTTGGCGTTCCGGTACGTCACGGACCCGGGCGTCCAGTTCAAGGGCTTCTGGGTCGACGACGTCTCCCTGGACGGGAACCTGATCTCCAACGGCAAGACCCTCCAGGGTTGGAAGTCCATCACCCAGATCCATCCGGTGGAGGTCGAGAACTGGCTCGTCCGCCTGGTCGCGATCGACGATGCGGGCAACACGGTCCAGATCGGCGAGATCCCGCTGGACGGCAACTTCGACGGCTCGCTCAGCGGTGCGGACCTCGACGCGATCATCGGAACCACGGCCGACACCGTGGCGGCGATCGTGACGTACGAGGACAGCACCGAGTCCGTGCTGCAGACGGCGCCGTACACCCTGATGGTGAACGGGGTCACGCAGCCCGGCGGGGGTACCTAGGGCACCACAGCCTGGTGAGGAGGGGCGGCCCCTGCGGGGCCGCCCCTTCGCACGTCGGCCCTGATCCGGGCCCGCGCGGCGCTACCATGACCACGGCCACCCTGATGCGATTCCCCGACGTCCTCGATGCCATCGGCAACACGCCGCTCGTCGGCCTGCCGAAGCTCTCGCCCTCGCCGGAGGTCCGCCTGTGGGCCAAGCTCGAGGGCCAGAACCCGACCGGCTCGCTCAAGGACCGGATCGCCAAGGCCATGATCGAGGCCGCCGAGGCCTCCGGGGAGCTCACCGCGGACAAGACGATCCTCGAGCCGACCTCGGGCAACACGGGGATCGCGCTCGCGATGGTCGCGCGCCGGAAGGGCTACGGGCTCACGGTGGTGATCCCCGACAACGCGAGCGAGGAGCGGATCCGCCTGCTCGAGCTGTTCGGCGCCGAGATCGTGCTCTCGCCGGGCGACAAGGGCACCAACGGCTCGATCGAGGTGGCGCGCCGGCTCGCCGCCGACGAGCGCTACTTCATGCCGTTCCAGTACGGGAACCCGGCCAACCCGCGGGCCCACGAGGAGGGCACGGGCGAGGAGATCGTCCGCGACCTGCCCGAGATCACGCACTTCGTGGCCGGGCTTGGGACCGGCGGGACGCTCACCGGCGTCGGCCGGCGCCTGAGGCGCCACGACCCGAACGTGAAGGTGATCGCGGCCGAGCCCGAGCTCGGGGACCTCGTGTATGGGCTGCGCTCGCTCGACGACGGGTTCGTGCCGCCGATCCTGGACGAGTCGGTCTTGGACCGGAAGTTCCTCGTGAACGCCTCGGACTCGCTGAGGGCCACGCGCGAGCTCACCGAGCGCGAGGGGATCTTCGCCGGCATCTCTTCGGGTGCGGTGCTGCACGTGGCCCGGCGCGTCGCGTCCGAGCTCGAGCGCGGCGACGTCGTGTGCCTGCTCGCCGACGGCGGGTGGAAGTACCTGTCGACGCAGGCCTGGGCGCCCGAGTTCGACCGCGCCGAGAAGAACGTCTCGGAGACCCTGTGGTGGTAGATCCCCGGCCGATCGGCGTGTTCGACTCGGGCGTGGGAGGCCTCACGGTCGCGCGCGCGATCTTCGACCTGCTGCCGAGCGAGCCGATCCTGTACGTGGGCGACAACGGCCGGTTCCCCTACGGCCCCCGCCCGCTGGAGGAGATCCGGACCTTCGCGCTCGAGATCGCCGAGTACCTGGTCGAACGCGACGTGAAGATGCTCGTGGTCGCGTGCAACTCGATCGAGGTGGCGGCCATCGAGGACGTCGCGCGGGCCCACGGCGTGCCGGTGGTCGGCGTGATCGACCCGGGCGTCCGGGCCGCCGTTCGCGCGACGCGCAACCACCGGATCGGGCTGATCGGGACCGAGGCGACGGTCGACAGCGGGGCCTACCAGCGGGCCGTCGAACGCACCGGGGCCGATGTGAGACTGTTCTCAGCCGCCTGCCCGGTCTTCGTCGAGCACGTGGAGGCCGGGGACACCTCCAGCGAGGCGCTACACGAGGCCGCGCGAAGGTATCTTGTGCCGCTGGAAGAGGACGGGATCGACACCCTGATCCTTGGGTGCACCCACTACCCGATGCTCTCGGGTCTCATACAGGTCGTGATGGGGGAGGACGTGGTGCTGGTGTCATCGGCGGAGGAGACGGCCAAGGACGTCTATGCGACGCTTCGGGCCTCGTCGCTCCTGAGCGGCGGCGGGGCCGACCCCCGTCACGAGTTCCTCACCACGGGCGATCCCGCGACGTTCCGCGCCGTGGCGCAGCACTTCCTGGGTCCCGAGCTCGGCGGGGTCCACCCGGTCGAGGTCCGCGCGGTGGAGGGCGTCTCGTGGAGCTGATCGTCCTGGGGTCCAGCGGCACCTGGCCCAACGCCGACACCGCCACCTCCGGCTACCTCGTCCGGCACGAGGGGTTCAACCTGTGGATGGACGCGGGCACGGGAACCCTCGCGAACATGCAGCAGCACATCGACATCCCCGACCTGGACGCGATCGTGATCTCGCACGAGCACCCCGATCACTTCGTGGACCTGTACCCCGCGTTCTACGCGTGGCACTACGGCGAGCTCGGCGAGCCCGGCCTGCCCGTGTACGTCCCCACCGACTTCTCCCAGCGCCTGGCCGACCTGGTCTCGATCGACTCGCAGGTGGCGATGCGCTCGGCGTTCGCGTTCACCGAGGTCGCGCCCGGCGAGGCCTTCGAGGTTGGGCCCTTCCGGATCAAGACAGAGCCGATGGCGCACCTGGGGCTGCCGGCGCTCGGGTTCCGCGTGGCGGTCGACGGACAGGTGCTCGCGTACACCGGCGACACCGGGCCCACGCACCACGTCGAGGTGCTCGCCCGCGACGCGAACCTCCTGCTGGCCGAGGCGACCTGGCAGGACCGCGACGACCTCCTGCCGTTCCACATGTCCTCGCGGCAGGCCGCGATCCACGCCCACGAGTCGGGCGTCGGCAAGCTCGTCCTCACGCACATCTGGCCCTCGCTCGACCACGAGAAGTCCAAGGCCCAGGCGGCCGAGGAGTACGCCGGCCCGATCGACTCCGCGGTCGAGGGCATGCGGTTCGAGATCGGCCCTTGACCCGGTGAGCGCGAGCGGGCGGCCCGACGGCCGAGCGCCCGACCAGCTCCGGTCCGTCGAGGTCGAGCTGGGCTTCCAGGAGTGGGCCGAGGGCTCGGTCCTGTTCTCGATGGGACGCACGAAGGTGCTGGTGGCCGCGACCGTGCAGGACGAGTCGCCGAGGTGGCTGCGCGGGACGGGTTCGGGCTGGGTCACCGGCGAGTACGCGATGCTGCCGC
>Ga0081455_10006461_pt1 | contig 12562 bp, 16 predicted proteins | sample TabmetS3T2R1_FD_70207 | JGI IMG/M metagenome (GOLD analysis project Ga0081455, IMG submission 70207) | Tabebuia heterophylla rhizosphere microbial communities from the University of Puerto Rico - S3T2R1 | ecosystem: Host-associated > Plants > Roots > Rhizosphere ... | reverse complement strand
TGGCCTTGGCGAGCCACAATTGGTGTTTGGTCAGGGCATCGACCAAGTCGTTGGCCAGGGGAGGGATCTCGAACGCGTCGATGCGATAGGGGTCACGGAGACCAATGCTGGCTGTGGCCAGGTCATAGATACGGTGGAAGGTCTCAGGGCGCCACTGACCGCAGCGATGGCGGGGCTGCCACTGTTCCAGAAAGCGCGTGCGGCCATGGCGCAGGATAGACTCTGGAGTTGGATTGGTTTGCAAGAAGCGCAAAGCGGTCGGTTGCGTCAGGTCTTGCACCAGGGGATTGAGTTCAGGAAAGGCGAGGTGGATGGCCGCTCGCAGTTGATTGCGGAGTTGGCTGATCCGTTTTTTCAACGCCATAGCCCGTTGCATCAGCCGATAAGCGGCCTGCAGTTCAGGGTCGCGTTCGACGGGCAGAAAAAACTTCCCCTGCCGCAGCAAGTCGAAGACACTATAGGCATCTTTTTCATCAGTTTTACTGGTGCCCTCCTGCATGGTCTTGCGATTGTTCCGCACGGCTTGGCAGTGCACCAGGCAGACGCCATAGCCACACGCTTGGAGTCTGTCGTAGAGGGCCTGCCAGTAGATACCAGAGGGTTCCATAGCGATGAGGACGTGCCGACAAGCATTTTTGACGAGCTGTTGCTTGAGGGTCTGTTCAAAACGCTCGATCCCCTCGCGGGTGTGCGTAAATTCAAGTTTGCGGCGGCTGACGCCTCTCTGGGGCCCAAGACAGGCGTTGTGTTTGGCGTTGCTCACATCCACTCCAACCATGAGTAAGTCAGGCTGCTGTACGTACGCTTTACGCGTGTGGGGATTTCGTCCATACTCTGTCAGTCTCATGGGACCTCCCTCCTTTGGTGATAGTTAGCCGGGCAACTACTATCTTAGAGGTGTGTCTCATGAGATCAAAACCTCGTTCTGATCTCTTATACGAGGTGCCTTCCCATCTCATCACTCGCGAAAACCACACGCAAGCAGTACAATGGGCCACAAATCTTTTTCCTCCCCTTGGAACCCAGGAGGACGTTCATGATCGTTCCAAAACTTGAGACAGAAATCTGTGAATACTTGCATCAGTTGCCCCTTGAACAACAACGTCACGTGCTAGAGTTTGTGCGTGCCCTAGCGGCGGCACAAGTGCGTGGGGTACCAGGGCAAGCTTTGCTCCGCTTTGCGGGCACAATCGATGCAAGCGATCTGGCGACTATGGCCCAAGCGATTGAAGACGGATGTGAGCACGTCCATGGCGAGGACTGGTAGATTTCTGCTCGATACAAATATCGTGATTGCGCTCTTCGCGAGAGAGGCTGCAGTACAGCAGCGCCTGGCAGAGGCCAGCGAAGTATTTGTGCCCAGTATTGTCCTTGGCGAACTCTATTATGGGGCGCGTAAGTCCATGCGTGTCACAGAGAATCTTGCACGCATTGATGAATTTGTCGCGAGCAGTACGGTGCTGCCATGCGACACGGCCACCGCCCAGCAGTATGGGGACATCAAAAACAAGTTACGTGCCAAGGGCCGACCGATTCCCGAAAACGATATCTGGATTGCGGCTATTGCCATGCAATATCAACTCACCGTGGTAGCACGTGATGGGCATTTTCACGAAGTGGACGGTTTGCAGGTCGAGGCATGGTAGTCATGTCGTAGCCGCACCTAACCACCCAGTGAAGCGGACGGCCCACAGCGCAGGCTTTGTGGCAGTTTCTGGCTCAGTGCCTGTGGGCCGCCGCTCACCGGGAGCGTTCGGTGTCAAGTTGCAACACGATTTATTCCTGGCTATCCTCCCAGACAGGAGGAAAAAACGATGACCCTATTGCTCAAGCAAGCTTTTGAGAAAGCATCGCAGTTGCCCGAGGAGCTTCAGGATCAACTGGCGCAGGAAGTTCTGGAGGATATTGCTGGGGAACTCCAGTGGGACACCACCTTGGCGCAGTCGGAGGACCTGCTCGAACAGTTAGCGGCGCAAGCGCTCCGGGAGTTCGAGGCTGGCCGCACCCGTCCGCAGGGATTCGATGAGCTGTGAACTCCCATCTGACAGAGGATTTCGTCGGGCGTTTTCGTCGTCTGCCACGGCGTATCCAAGATCTCGCGCGCAAGAATTATCGCCTCTGGAAGCGTGACCCTGCACACCCCAGTCTGGATTTTAAGCAAGTGAGTCAGCGGAGCCCTATCTTTTCTGTGCGTGTGGGTATTGGCTGGCGTGCCGTGGGTATCAAGCGTGAGGATACGATGATCTGGTTTTGGATTGGTTCGCATGCGGAATACGACCACCTCCTCAGACAGCTCTAGGTAAACAAGGAATACACATCTATGGTGGGAGTAGGTGGTTCTCCCGCGGGGAAGGGGCATCACTGCGGAGTCGGTGGCCAGTCCTTCGCCGCGCCTGAGCCCTAGCGTTCGGCTGCCTCTAGGAGGCAGACGTAGTGTGAGGCGGGCATGCATGGGGCCAATGCCCGCACTTGCATCCTGTGAGTGGTCCCATATATCCTTCTGAAAGGAAAGTACTATGCAAGCTCGGGTCTCTGTCGTCTCTGCTCTCATCATCGGCATCTCCCTCACCATCTCCGCGAGTTGGGCACAGATGGGTGGTCATCGGATGATCACCGCGAATGACCTCAAATGGGATGACGTGCCCTCCTTACCGCCAGGCGCCAAGATTGCCGTCATCGAAGGGCCGATGAACGAAGCGGTTCCCTTTACGGTCCGCCTGAAGTTCCCCGCCAACTATAGCATCCCAGCGCACTGGCACCCGGCCGTTGAGCGGGTGACCGTGCTGTCCGGGACTTTTCATATGGGGGTTGGCGACAAGTTGGACCCCCAGAAGACCATGCCGTTGCAGCCGGGAGACCTGATGATCATGCAACCCCAGACGCACCATTTCGCATGGACCAAAGAGGAGGTGGTCGTGCAGCTCAATGGCACAGGGCCGTGGGATATCACCTACATCAACCCTGCCGACGACCCGAGAAAGAAGTAAGAGCGTCCACAGCACATCCGTAGCGAGGTGGCGAGCCGTGCACCGCGTGATACTGCGTTGCCCCTCACCCCTCAGGCGGGGTGTTGGCCCATCGCCGATGCTATGCCAAGCGGCAACCTCGCCTAACGAGACTGTCGAAAAAGTCTAATTTGGGCATTTTCGCAGAAAATAGTCCTTGAAAATAAAGTGGTTATGCGTGCTGACCCTTCAAGTTTGGGGGTTTTTCGACCGTCTCAACAACGCCTTGCACCTGACTGCCTCCAGCGTCCGCTGCGCTCCCGCTTCCGGCAGCAGGTGAGCGCCAGCGTTCGTGCGCCAAGCGCAGCTTGGCGCTTCTTGCAGGGTGCAAGTCCCTGCGGAGGAAGGTCTCACCAACCACTCTTACCGCGTGTTGCGCCGGTGAAGGAGGGGCAAGCCGAACGACACGGGTGAAGCGTACCCAGGGCACCACGGAGACCATAAGGGAGACCGCACTCCCCGAAGCTTGATACAGCCCCGTGAGCGCGGCTCATGCAGACGGCGATGGGTTGAACGCCCCAGAAGCCAACACAGAGGAAGCGTATTGGGGAACTGCCCGAGGGTCTGTCGGGGTCCACCAAGAGTGTGGTAGGCGTGGAGAGAAGCGTCAAGAACTTGGGAGGCCCTGACGGTTCCTGGGGTGGAAGCCTCAGGGAGGCCACTCCGCAAGGGGGGCCGAGGACCGTGAGGGCGTCAGAGCCGCCCAGAGTACTCGGAGCCGGGAGAGCCGTGCACAGGGGGAAGGGGCGGACAGGAAGACGGAGCCTACACAGGCAACATGGCCCGAACATGAAGGATCGGACACCAATGCCAATCTCCCTGCAGGGAAGAGCCCAGAAGGCGAACAGGCAAAAGGGCTCTCGGTTCCGCAACCTCTACGGGATGCGGAACGCGGCCTTCCTGAAACAAGGCTGGCGAGACATCCGCAAGGAGGCGGCCTCAGGGGTGGATCACGTGCGTGCCCAGGCAGACGAGCAGCCCCTGGACGCGCACATCCACGACCTCGTGGAGCGCCTGAAGCAGAAGCGGTATCGCGCCACACTCGTCAGACGACAGGATATTCCCAAAGGGGACGGCACGCAGCGTCCACGGGGAATACCCGCTGGAGAAGATACGCTCCTGCAACGAGCCGTCGCGCGCCTCCTCGAAGCCAGCGACGAGCAGGACGTTCTGCGCTGTAGGTATGGATATCGACCGGCAGTGGGGGCGGTGGAGGCAGTGGCCACACGGACCATCAAGCGCCAATGTGGCCGATAGGCCTGGGTGGGGGAAGCAGACATCAAGCAGTGCTTTGACACCATCGATCAGGACTGGATGGGACGGAGGTTGGCGGAACGGCTTGATGACAGCGCGCTGCTGCGGTGGATTCGGCAGTGGCTGAAGGCCGGAGTGCTGGCCACAAACGGCACGGTGCGCCACCCGGTGACCGGGACCCCACAAGGGGGGACGGTGTCATCCGTACTGGCCAAGGTGTGCCTGCACTACGTGCTGGAGGTGTGGGAAAAAGGGGTCAAACGGCACTGTCGAGGCGAAGCGTGTCTGCTCCGATACGCCGACGATTGCGTGTGCGCGTTCGCAGACCAAACAGATGCGGAACGCTTCCCCAGGGTGCTGGGGCAACGGTTGGAGAAATTCGGCTTGGAGCGGTCAGCGGCCAAGACACGGATTATGCCGTTCAGGCGACACCGCCTGGCAGGGCAAACCAGCTTCGCATTTCTGGGGTGTGAGTTTCGGTGGGGGAAGGCTCGCAAGGGGCAAGAGCCCCTCAAACGCCGGACCGCACGGCAGAAACTCCGGGCCTCGCTCCAGCGCTTCACCGCCTGGTGTAAGGCGAACCGCCACCTCCGGCTGCCAGTACTGGTCCAGCGGCTCAACGCCAAACGCCGCGGGTATTACAACTACTACGGAGTCCATGGAAACGCCGCCAGCCTGCCAGAGTGCTTCAACAAAGCCAGACGGATTGTGCTGCAGTGGCGCAATCGGCGTAGCCAACGCCACAGTTATACCTGGCCAGGCTACACCGCAGTCCTGGAGCGCTTCAAAGTTGCCCGGCCACGGATCGTTGGACGCCCCAAGACGAGACGGGCAGCCCTCACGACCTCAGCCGACTTGCGGAAGCGAGTATTCCTGAAGAGCCCGGTGCGAGAAAACCGCACGCCGGGAGCGGTGCGGGGGCGGTCGGGTAACTGGCCGTCCTACCGCGATGGTGGCTCCAATTTGCGTGACCGTGTAGAATGCTCAACGAGAAAAAGCGAAGACAGAGAAGCATCTTGGAGAAGCAACATCTTACAGGTACACTCACTCCATGACCGAAAGCGCCCGTCCCATGGGCAAGTTGACACCGCACATGCTTGCCCAATCGCGTGTCATTGCGAAAGGCAATCGCATCCGGGACGTCCAGCGTTTGGTGACGACCTACGGTGGCAAGCGCGCGACATGGGTCAAGAAGAGCAGTCCACGCTTCGAGCTAGGGCGGCATCACTACGAGTATCATTGGTATGAACATCCCGGCATCGGACGGGTGGAACTGAAGCGGAAACGGGTACATTAACTATGATTGTCAAGTTACGGCGGAAAAACGCACGCTATCCCGATCTCACCCCCGGGCAGGCGTATGCGGTGATAGGCGTGGAAGCCGATGATTTCCGGCTATTGAATGATCGCGGGCAACCCTACCTATATCCTCATCAACTCTTTGAGATTGTTGATCCGCTCGAGCCTGAGGATTGGGTCATAGAAGTCGGCGAGGATGGCGAACGCTATGCCTATCCTCCCCCATTAAATGTCTGCGGATTCTTTGAGGATTTCTTCGACGCAAAACGGAAGGCGGTGGTCACCTTCTGGCAGGTAGTGAATCAACGCCTGGCAACGGCCAAAGGGCGCACCTCCTCGTCCGCGTGAGCGGCTCCTGCAAGGCCTTGGGGAAGCCGCCTCCCCGGTCCCAGCCCTGACCAACCGCCACCGAACCCGGCACTGGAGCTGACGGCTTCCAACTTCGGCTTCGCCTACGCTTCCGGCGGCGGCTCACCGCCAGCGTTAGGTGCGATTGCGAGCGGCACAGAGGTGGGAATGGATATGCCAGAGGCAAGCGCTCTTCTTGTGTACATGAATCGCCCGCCACAGGGCGTGAGCGCCTTTGAGCACCTGCGGGCGCTTGCTCAGGACCGCTCCCGCTCCTCGCCACACGCGCGAGGTCAACTGGCCTGGAGGCCCCTCCGCGTCGCTGGGGATGCTCCGGCTCCAGCGCCACAAGCTTCTCGGGTGGAATCACTCCTGCAAGACCGGTATCACGACTGATGACTCCCCCACTCTCCACACGCCTGCAGTGGCTCGGCCAGCACGCATGGCTGCATAAAAGTGCGCGGACGCTGCTCGCCGTTGCCCCCGGCCTGGTTTTTTTTGTGAGCACCGGGGAGCCGCGTGGCGTGATGTTCGCCTTCGCCGCGCTGTGCTTGTCCGTTCCCTACGGCGACCGTAGCTTCCGCCCGGTCCATCTCGCCGGCTGCGCGATGGTCTCGGGTCTCCTGATGCCCGCCGCCGTCTGGCTACAGTACCATCCCGCGCTCTACGTTCCGGTCTTCGCCGTGGCGGGGGTTGCTCACGTCCTGGTGAGCCGATCGGCGATCCTGCCGCCACGGGTGCCTACCTGGGTGCTGATCTATCTCCTCTACGAGAGTAGCGAGCTCCATGGCGAGGCATGGCCGACCGTGGTCACGGCGGCTCTTCTCGTCGCTCCCGCCGCGCTGTGGGTCTATGTGGGCTGCTTCTATCTCTGGCCGTGGCGGGGAGAAGAAACCGGCGGTCGCGCGGCCAGCACATCGGCGCTGGGGATGAGCGTGCCGGTGAACGCGGCCTGCGCGGCGCTCTCGATGGCGAGCGCCGCGGCCGCGACGTTTGCTTTCCATCTGCCGCATCCGAACTGGGCGATCTGGTCGGCGCTCACGGTCATCCGGCCGGCGCGGGTGGTGTCGCTGCGCCGTGCAGCCGAGCGGCTGGTGGGTGCGGGGATCGGCTGCGCGGTAGGCCTCGGGGCGGTTCAGGCGCTGAGCGAGGCGCCGTTCGTGCTGGCGGCCATCACCGTCGTCGTGGTGGGGTTCATGGTGGCGTTCGAGCAGTACACGTTGGCAGTCGCGATTCGCAGCGCGCTGGCGCCGCTTGCCGCCTTCGCCCTGCGCGGCGACGCGCTGGCTGCAGGCCAAGCACGCTTCGTCTGCATTTTCATCGGCGTGGCCATCGGGACCACGTTCATGCTACTCCTGAGCAGCGACCGGGTGGATAACGTTTCGGAACGCCTGCTCAAGAGAATCGGAGGCGGTGGAGTCCCGCGGACCCGATGAGGCCATGCGAGGCAGCGGAAGCACGGGGTCATTGTCCTGCAAGCCGCGACGGTCTTCGCTGCCGTCGGCGACGAATCTCGATACTTCAAAGTAGCTTGAGGCGGGCAAGGTTGGCGGCGCCCCTTTGCATCCTGCAGCGCACTGGATTCTCGCCATGGAAATCAAGAAGATCATGGTGCTCATTCTTGCCACGGATACGAGACGGTGCTCGCGGGTGTGTGGGCGCTGATTGTGCACCAGACCGCCGCTCTGGCGGCGCAAGAGGCCTCCAGGCCCCTCGCCAGGAGGGCACTGCCCACCCGATTACGGTGCCCTCCTCTAGAACGCTGTCCGCCTGTGGTACACATCTTGCCTCTAGGCTTACCAGCATCCCTTGCGCATCTTGAACTCTCGCACGGGGGTTGCACCATGACACGCTTCCTGCTCGCCATTGTTCTTGGGGTGAGTATGGCTCTGGGGCTGCTACGCCCGCTGCCGCTTGGCGAGGCTGCTGTCATCGCGAAGAGCCTTGCCCAGACGCCCGTGACCGGTCGCTTGGCCGATGGGGGGACCTTTCAGGGGCGGCTGACGCTGCAGGCGTTGCGGTTCGATGAGGCTGGCCACCTCGTCGCGACTGGTGTCATGTCGGGCGTGGCCACGCCCGCTGTGGGGCGCACGACGCAGGTGCCGGCGCATACGTTTACCACCCCCGTCGCGTTGCTGGACCTGCGGGGCACCTGTAAGACGCTGGTCGTGGATCTCGCGCCGCTCATCGTGGCGCCGCTCGTGCAGGCCCTCACGCTCGTGCCGGTCGTCCTGACGCCGCAGGCCGCGCCCAAGGAGGAGCGTCGATGGCAGAGGGCGCTCGTACGGTCGCGCGCCTCTATGAGTAACGTCACGCTCGCGCACAGGCGGCCGCCTCGGGGAACGTGGCCCGATGCGGGGAGCGTGGTCGATGAGCGCGTGTGTGTGAGAGGGTGGCATGCTTCTTGCCTTTCCAAAGGACCAGGGGTCTGACACGCGGTGGCGTCGACCGACCCCCTGAGCCTCTATGCCTCTGGGGCAGGAGAACCTACGATGTATGCTATACGCTCTATCCCGTTGGTCCTCGCATTGAGTCTCGTCGTGCGGATGACGCCGATCGGTCTGGCCGCGCCTGCCCCCGCCGTGCAGCCGTCCAGCACACCATCGGAGCACTGGCACGACACCTCCGCTCCCCTCCATGGGCAGGATCGGCATGGCCCCTGGCTGCGTTGCTTGTAGGGTTTGCCAGCAACCCACCGGCCTTACGACTGCGACGTGGCCGGGGGTGCCATGGGCTGGCATAGGCCTGGTACTTGGCTCCCTTCTTCTACCATGGGTGGTGATGTCTTGCATGCTGGAGCTGCCTCTCTTCTTCCAGGCTCGTCAGGCATACGTGTTTTCTATCCAGAAGAGCCCCGAGACATTCCAACGACGGCAATTACTGGCAGCCGAGTCCGCTCAGGTAGTCGCAGTCACCCTCTCTGGTGGTGGGTACCGGGCCGCGCTCACCCACGCTGGACTGCTCTGGATGCTGGACCAAGCGCAGGTGCCTATTCATATGCTATCGACCGTGTCAGGAGGCTCCATTATCGGGGCCGCCTATGCAGCGGGCTGGTCGCCAGAGCACTTTAAGAAGGCGCTGCAGGCGACCAGCCCTGGCTTGCCTAATGACTTGCTAAGCTTGTCAGCTGTCGTGTCGCAGCTGGTCAACCCGCATTGGGGAAGCGGGGATATCTACGAGCGGCACTTCGACCGTGTCTACTTTCGTGGGCTGACCCTCGAGCAGACAGAGCTGCCGACGCTCATCGTGAACGTCACGGCCTATAGGGACGGAGCACGCGTCGTCTTCTGGAAAGAGGGATCGTTCAAAAGCTGTGACGAAGCTAGAGTCCGTGGCGCCGACACCCAGCAGGCAAAGACGCTGCCACTTGCGCGGCTGGTGGCGGCGTCGGGGGCTTTCCCTATCGCCTTCGAGCCAGTGTCTATTAGCAGATGCCGCTACGTAGATGGGGGGCTGGTGGACAATCTCGGCGTAGAGGGTCTCAGAGAGTACCTTACACGAGCACAGCCTGAGCGCTATCCAGATGTCCTCATTATTTCCGATCTTGGAGCAGGGATGAAGCCACCCCGCCCACGCTATAAGCCTTCGCCATTGCAAATGGCTACCCATGGCTGGGCTCTGGCAGCACAAGCCACCCAGCAATGGCTCTATTGGGCGTACACGGCTGGGCGATATCAACCTCACGATCCCCAGTTACTGGCTCAGCCCTATCGGCTGATGGATCGCAGGCAGGTGTGGCCTGGAGCGCCGTCGGGTCCGCTGCAGGTCTTCGCGCTGAGTCCTACGTCCTGTGCAGAGCAATGCGAGCTCACCACCTTCCGAGAGCGGGCCCTTGTTGGGAAAGTGGCCCGTCTGGATACGCTTGAGGAGCTTGAATCAGAGGAAGTAGAGGCAGCTTTTTGGGTAGGGGCACACCACGCCTGGCAATACCTCCCTAAGATCTGTGATGCGGTCGGGAAATTGGGATGTCGGGCTGCCCTCCGTAAGCCACTGCCCCCCGACTCACTCGCTGCTGTCCCTGCACATGCGTTGGTCTCTGAGCAGAGCAAGGATCGGCAGCACTGCAGCTGTAATGTGGGATCAAGCGGTCAGCACGCCTTCGACTGATTCGCAAATGTTGGCGGGCAACTTGTTGACTGTGCCCCACGTTCACAGTACGCTTGTGCCTGCCCACGATGACCCGAGAAGATGGGGAGCGACAGCCAGTATGTCAGCCAAGCATGTGCACCGCCAGATCGAGGCCTTACAGCAGCAGGTGGCGTCTCTGCGGTCTGCAGTTACTAGCCCTGCCCAGGGACAGGGGGCGCTGCTCGAGATGCTCGAGGCCTTACAGGTCTCGTTGCAAGCGTTGCATGTCGCTGAAGGAGAACTGCACCAGCAGCATGACGATCTCGTCGTTGTCCACCAGCAAGCTGAGGCGGTGCTGCACGACAGTGAGGCGCGTACGCACGCCATTCTGCAGACCGCGGTGGACGGGATCATCACCATTGACGAGCGGGGCATCGTCGAGTCGTTCAACCCGGCTGCCGAGCGCCTCTTTGGGTATACCGCCGAGGAAGTGATTGGGCAGAACATCAGTATGCTCATGCCTTCCCCCTACCGGGAGGAGCACGACGGCTACCTCGCGCGCTATCTCCAGACAGGCGATCCGCATATCATCGGTATTGGGCGGGAAGTCCGCGCCCGGCGCCGAGATGGCAGCACATTTCCCATCGCCCTGGCGGTGAGCGAGATGCACCTCGCCGGGCGCCGCATGTTCACCGGCATTGTGCACGATCTCACAGCGCGGGTGCAGGCCGAGGTCGCCTTGGCACAGCTCAATCAGCGCCACAAGCTCATTCTGGACTCAGCGGGTGACGGCATTTACGGTATCGACCAGGAGGGCCGCACCACCTTCGTCAACCCTGCAGCGGCGCGCATGCTCGGGCGGGAGGTCGAGGAGCTGATCGGCCAGCCTATGCAGGGTATAGTGTGCCACACGATGCGCGACGGGACGCCGTGCTCTCGCGACGAGTGCCCGATCCTCGCCTCGTGTCGGGATGGCGTGGTCCGGCATGTCCCAGAGGACGTATTCTGGCGCAAAAATGGGACGCACTTCCTGGTTGAATACGTGAGCACGCCGATTCGTGAGCATGATACCCTGGTGGGTGCGGTGGTCATCTTCAAAGATATTACCGAGCGCAAGCGGCTTGAGCGGGAGATGCAGAGTACCGACCGGATGACACTGGTGGGGCAACTGGCGTCGGGCCTGGCACATGAGATCGGCACGCCCCTCAACATTATTGCGGGCAATGCCGAACTCCTGGGAATGGATCTGCGCGAACACGGCCTCGGCACCGCCGAAGTGGACGCGATTATCCAGCATGCCGATCGCATTACACGGCTGATCCAGCAATTGCTGACCTTTGCACGGGCCAAGGAACAGCCCATGGTGACACTGGCGGTGCAGGAACCCTTAGCCAACGCGCTCGGTTTGCTTGAGGCGCGTTTCAAGCGCCAAGATATCGCGGTCAGACTGGAAGTGTCGTCGGAACTCCCCCTCATCTGCGGCCGCGCCGAGCAACTCGAACAAGTGTTCCTCAATGTGCTCGTCAATGCCTGGCATGCCATGCCAGAGGGTGGCACCCTTACCATTGCCGCCGCTGTGACGACGGACCAAACGGTGCGTCTCAGCTTTGGCGATACCGGTGTTGGTATGTCCGCTGAGGTCTTAGCACGTGCCTTTGAGCCGTTCTACAGCACCAAGGGGGAGCGCGGCACTGGGCTGGGTTTGGCGATCTGTAAGCAAATTATCGACAGTCACCAGGGCACCATGCGTCTCGAAAGCACACCTGGTGCAGGTACCACGGTCATCCTAGAGTTCCCGCAAGCCGATACCCCTGACCTTGCTCCTCTGCCCTTACCCTCATGACCGCATTGCTTGGACTGCCGACTGTTATGCCAGTCCATGGTGGTCAGCGTAGCTGCGTACCTCTGGCGCTGGCAGGCCCTGTAAGGCGGGCTGCACAATGTCCCAGAGCTCCTGTAGCCTGAAAGGCTTGGCAAGACACGCATAGGCGCCTGCAGCGAGGGCTTGCTGACAGAGTGTCGGAGCGCGAAAAGGGGTCATGAGGATCACGCGTGTGCCGGGGACAGTCTGGCGGAGATAGCGTAGCAGATCAAGCCCATCCTCTGATGGCAGAAAAGCATCGGTGAGGACCACCCCAAAGGCCTGCTGCGCCAGCACGGTTTGGGCCTCTGCGAGACTCGGCGCGCTCTGCGTGCCCACCCGCTGCCGTGTCAAATAACGCTGCAACATCGCTGTCATCTGTAGGTTGCCATCGACTATGAGTACTGGCACTTGGATTGCCATGGAGCCTTGACCTTGCTGCTGTATGCCCCGTGCATCTATGTTCCTCTTTCTCCATACATGCACGATACATGCCAGGCAAGGTGGCACGAATCCCGGCGTGCCTCTTGCTGTGTATTGTCGCCGAGTTGACCAGGCTGGCCATGGTGCATAGGAGTTGGTTGACACTGACAACGTGTCAGATGCCGTCCAACTTGTCAGGCCGTGACCTGTCGAATGACCAGGCCGCTATCTACATGCGCTTGGGGGACCTCGTCCGTGCCACGTCCCTCCTGTCGCAGGCGCATGAGCGCTTCGAGAGTCACCT
>Ga0081455_10006460_pt1 | contig 12563 bp, 9 predicted proteins | sample TabmetS3T2R1_FD_70207 | JGI IMG/M metagenome (GOLD analysis project Ga0081455, IMG submission 70207) | Tabebuia heterophylla rhizosphere microbial communities from the University of Puerto Rico - S3T2R1 | ecosystem: Host-associated > Plants > Roots > Rhizosphere ... | reverse complement strand
CGTCGCTTTTTTTGCTGGAGATCAGTTGGGTCTTCTTCTCGTCGTAGGCGTCACCGCACTTATTTTCACGCACATCTTTCAAAACGTGGGAATGACTATCGCTATGCTGCCAATCACTGGCGTGCCATTGCCGTTGATCAGCTATAGCGGATCGTTTGTGCTGATGATCATGTTCGGCCTGGGTCTGGTGAACAGCGTCTGGATTCATCGCAACCTTCCCGCGTAACGAGGGCTGATTCGGTACGCCCGCCTGGTGTGTCCTGTTGCCGGCCTGGTCGTGCCGAAACGATTTACTTTGACTCGTGCTTGCCTGTAAAGTCGGACCGCGCAGAGATGGACGCCGATTACAAGGTTAAGCTCGAGGTCTTCGAAGGTCCGCTCGATCTGTTGCTGTACCTGATCAAACAGGACGAAATCGACATCTACGATATTTCGCTCGAGCGGATCACCAGCCAGTACCTCGAATATCTCCAGGCGTTCAAAGAACTGAATATTGAGCTGGCCGGCGAATTCATCGTGATGGCGGCCAACCTCATTTATCTAAAGAGCCGGAGCCTGCTTCCACGCGATCAACAGCCGCCGGAAGAGGATGCTGCTGAGGACGATCCTCGTTGGGAATTAATTCGGCAACTGATCGAGTATAAAAAATTCAAAGAGGCCGCCGCGGAACTCAATCTGCGTGCGCTGGAACAAGAGAGAGTCTTCGTCCGGGCAGCCGGATCTTCGCCAGATCTGCAGGAACCGTTGAGACTGGGAGAAGTCGGAATTTTTCAGCTAATCAGCGCTTTCCAAACCGTGATGAAACGAATGGAAGCGCGCCAGGACGTGCAGGAAATTTTCAGTGAACGTTTTACTGTGTCGGAAAAGATCGATTCGATCTTGCAACGCATCGCGACCGGCACTCGCTTTCACTTTTCTGATTTGTTTAGCGGCGCCGCCTCCAGAATCGAAGTAGTTGTCACCTTTCTTGCCCTTCTCGAACTAATCAGGCTGAAGCAAGTCCGGGCCCTTCAGAGAAACGTATTTGAAGAGATTGAAATCACAGCCGCGGGAACCTGAGTGTCAGGAGCATGCCGCGAATTTTAATCGCAGGTTGTGGTTACGTCGGAGAGGCGACGGCCGATTTGTTTCATTCCGCCGGTTGGAACGTCGAAGGGTGGGTGCAGTCGCAAGAATCCGCAGCGCGACTTTCAGCAAAGCCGTACCCCGTCCGCGTGCTCGACCTCTCACAGCGCGGTCAGGTTGCTCAGCACACAGATGCATTCGACACCGTGATCCATTGCGTGAGCTCGCGTGGCGGCAGCGCGGAAGCCTATCGTGAAATTTACCTCAACGGCGCGCGACATCTCCTCGAAACTTTTCCTAAAGCAACCATTCTGTTTACAAGCAGCACCAGCGTTTATGCGCAGCGCGACGGTTCGTGGGTAACGGAAGAGAGCGAGACAACACCACTCCGGGAGACCGGCCGGACTCTTCTAGAAGTGGAAAAACTAATTCTGGAGAGATGCGGGATCGTGGCGCGGCTTGCCGGGATTTATGGACCGGGTCGTTCGGCGTTGCTGAAGAAATTTCTAAACGGTACAGCAATCATTAATCCGCAAAACGACCGCTTTGTTAATCAAATTCATCGGGACGATATCGCGTCCGCGCTCTTTCTTTTGTTAAACCGAGAACCACGGACATCCCCGTCGATTTATAATGTTGTTGACGATCAGCCAATTTTGCAGAGCGAGTGTTACGGTTGGCTTTCCCGGAGGCTAAATCGCCCTTTACCGGCGCTCAGAAAATCCGAACAACCCCGCAAACGCGGCGATACGAACAAACGTGTGAGCAACGGCAAATTGCACCGGCTAGGCTGGACTCCGGATTACCCGACATTCAGCCACGCAATGGAAAAAAGCATCCTGCCGAGTTTCGTAGAGATTATTTCTAGACAGTTCTAGAGAAGTGATTGTGTCAGAGCGGCTCTGGACGCATTGAGAAGGTCAGCTCACGTGTGCTGCTTCCGCGATGGCGGCCCTCGCTGCGCCACCATGTTGATGTGTTTCACCGAACAGCTGGCGGATCACGTCTTCCACGGGCACTTCCTGCACGTTAATGTCGCTGACATCGCAGGCCTCCAGAAGTCGCCGGCAAGTTTCGGTAACCTTTGCACGCGGAACCTTCAGTTGCACCGAGACAGGCGTTTGTTCGGTGATTTCTCCAAACGCAGATAGATCGCGTGTCTCTTCTTTTTCGAAAGTAAGACTCAGAATCTTATAGCCCGAAAAACGGTCGACGATCTCTGCGAGCGGGCCATCGAAAAAGATTTTGCCGTGGTCGATCACCAACACGCGATGACACAACTCCTCGATGTCCTGCATGTAATGGCTGGTCAGCAGGGTGACGATACGATGTTCCTCATTGTAAATGCGCAAAAATTCCCGCACGCGTTGTTGGCTGACCACGTCCAGGCCGATGGTCGGCTCGTCAAGAAATAGAACACGCGGCTCATGAATGAGCGCCGCGATCAGCTCCATTTTCATTCGTTCGCCTAACGAAAGCTCGCGCACCATCACATTCATTTTGTCGCGCACGTCCAAAAGTTCCGATAATCCGTCCACGACTTTCTTAAACCGATCGCGATCGATGCCGTAGATCGCGCGGTTCAGCTCGAGCGATTCCTGCGCCGGGAGGTCCCACCAGAGCGCATTCTTTTGTCCCATCAACAAACTGAATTGTCGTTTCATCTCGTTGCGTCTTTCCCACGGGACAAAGCCGAGCACGCGCGCCTCTCCCGACGTCGGGTTCAGCAAGCCCGAAAGCATCTTCAGCACAGTGGTCTTGCCCGCGCCGTTTGGGCCCAGGAATCCAACGAACTCCCCTTCCTCGATTTGAAATGTGACCTGATCAGCCGCTCGCGTTTCGTCGTACCGCCGCCACCCGAGACCTTTCACCGCGCCCCAGAGACCGCGCTCTTTGCGGTAAGTGCGATAAATCTTTGTCAGTTTGGACGCTTCAATTGCCGGCATACAGGGTTTTGGAGAAGAAGCTATCAGCTTCCCTACAGAACATCGTCGAGGCAGGTCAGCAAATGCGAGACAGTTTGCTCTGTCTCGTCTCCCATATTGGACAGGCGAAAAGTTTGGCCGCGGATCTTGCCGTAACCGGGATCAATCACCAAATGATGTTTTTCCCGCAGCCTCCTGGCCAGCTCCACCACGTCAATGCCTTTATTGTTTTTCACGCAGGTGAGCGTCTTCGTGCGGAACCCTTCCTCGGCAAAAAAATCGAATCCCGCCCGGCGCACCCAATCGTGGACGAGCGCATTGGTGCGTGCGTGACGGGCATAACGCGCCTCGAGACCTTCCTGGAAAATTTCGTCGAGCTTGGACTCGAGCGCATGAACGTGCCCGACGCTAGGCGTACTCGGCGTCATGTATTGAGCCTGCTCGCTCTTGAACTCTAGAAAATCGAAATAAAATCCGCGATTGTGAACTTTTCCGGCGCGCGCAAACGCCTTTTCCGAAACGGAGAACAACGAAAAACCCGGCGGCAGCGCGAGCGCTTTTTGCGCTCCCGTGAGCATTACGTCGATCCCGAGCGCATCCATGTCGATCTTTACCGCTGAGAATGACGACACGGTATCAACGATAAGCGTAACATCGGGGTATTTGGCCAGGACACAGCAAATTTCCGGAAGCGGATTCATCACGCCGGTCGAGGTCTCACTGTGAGTCAATGTGACAGTGTCAAATTTTCCAGTGGCTAATTGCCGGTCGACATCCTTCGTGTCGATATGCTTTCCCCAGTCCACCTGAAGTGGCTCGGCGTTGAGCCCGCATCGCTTCGCCACATCGAACCACTTGTCCGAGAACGCGCCGCACATGCAACAAAGGACACCACGGTCGACCTGATTGCGGATCGACGCTTCCATAACGCCCCACGCCGACGACGTGGAAAGAAACACCGGCTGCTTTGTTCCGAACAAAGTCTGAAGCTTTGGATGAATCTCTCGGTAAAGGTTCCTGAAATCTTCGCTGCGATGTCCAATCAATGGACGGGAAAACGCTGCCCAGGTTTTTTCGGAAACTTCAACGGGACCGGGAATGAAAAGCTTGTTGTGCGGCTGCATGCGGCAACATCGAACATCGAAGGCGCCTTCGCAAAGCTACGGCACTGTGAGCATCGAACACCTAAAGCTGAAAACGAGGGCTGGTGTCCACCTCTCCCCGCATACGGGGCGAGGATTGCGAGTCTTGACACCTCTTCGGCGTCATCAGGGCCAGAGTTGGCTTCTGCGTATAACTAAATCTGCGAGACACCGCATTACCTTGATCAACATCATATTGAGATGTACGCGTTACCCATGCTTCGCCTGTTTGTCTCTTGCGTCCTTTGTTGGGTCGTTCTCGCTGCCGCGACGCGCGCTGAGCCGCCGAGCTATCTTGTATTCGTAAGCAACGAACGTTCAGGCGACGTGACTATGATTGATGGGGCCACAGACAGCGTTATTGGAACTTTTCCTGTGGGTAAACGGCCGCGCGGCATCCATGCGACGCTTGATGGGCGGCGAGTCTTTGTTGCATTGAGCGGCTCGCCGCGAATGGCACCCGGCCTGGACGAAAATCGCGCGCCCGCGGACAAACGCGCCGATGGCATTGGAGTGATCGACCCATTGACGCGCAAATTGATCGATCGCTGGCATGTCGGATCAGACCCCGAGCAATTCGCAATCAGCAAAGACGGAAAATTCGCTTTCATTGCGAATGAAGACGATGCGAGCGCATCGATCATCGATCTGGATTCAGGGCAATTGCGAGGGAGAATAAAGGTTTCGGAAGAGCCGGAAGGCGTGGGTGTCAATCCAGCGAATGGCGAAGTGTACATCACCTGCGAAGAAAAAGGCGAGGTATTTGCGATCGACCCCGAGCAACAACGAGTGATCGCAACTATCGAAACCGGCGGTCGGCCGCGGTCAGTGGCATTTTCATCGGATGGCGCGCGCGTGTACGTCGCTTGTGAGAACGGCGGCAACATCGCCGTGATCGACACACAATCCCACAAGTTGATTTCGAAAATCCAACTGCCGACAGGGTCGTTGCCAATGGGCACTGCAGTCTCGCGTGACGGAAAAGAACTTTACGTCTCTACAGGCCGCGGCAACGCGATTGCGATCATCGATACGCAAAAGAATGAAGTAGCGACAACCATACCCGTTGGAAATCGCGCCTGGGGTATCGCGCTCGATCCCGCAGGCTCGAAGCTTTACACCGCAAACGGCGCATCGAACGACGTCTCGGTTGTCGATGTAAAATCACGCAAAGAACTACGCCGCATCAAAGTCGGCGATGGTCCCTGGGGTATCGCGATCGCGGAAATCGCGAAATAGTCTGGTCGGTCTCATTCTTTTGCAGTCAGAAAGAAAAAGCCGTCGGATTACTCCTTGACGCCCTCATCGCCGTTTGAACAGTTCCGCGCTTCGCGAAGCAATGGAACTGCTATCGAGTCCCCCGGCCACAAGGACCGCGCCATTTGGAAGCAATGTTGCCGTGTGCTGAGAGCGTGCGGTATTAAGATTGTCGGTAACAGTCCAGTTCCTGCTCACCGGATCAAACAGTTCTGCGCTTGAGGACGTCCCGTGTGAATCAAGTCCTCCAGCCACAAGCACCATGCCGTTGCGAAGCAAGGTCGCGCTGTGCGCGTAGCGTTCGGTGTTGAGACTCCCGGTGGTAGTCCAAGTCCCGCTGTTTGGATTATACATCTCCGCGCTCGGGGAAATACCGTTACTGTTGATTCCGCCTGTTACCAGCACTCTGCCGTTGCGCAGGATCGCCGCGGCGTGAGTAACGCGTGGGGTATTAAGATTGCCGGTGGCTGCCCAGGTCCCGGACGCCGGATCGTACAATTCCGAGCTAGCCAAAGTGCCGCTGCCACCAAATCCCCCTGCAACAAGCACCTTGCCGTTGGGTAACAAAGTCGCCGTGTGAGTAAAGCGTGCGATGCTTAGATTGTTACCGAGGCTCCAGGTTCCCGTGGCCGGATCGTACAGTTCCACGCTGGCAATAATGAAACCATTGCTATACCCTCCGGCCACAAGCACCCTGCCGTCGGGCAGCAAAGTCGCCGAATGCAATTGGCGTGCGATGTTGAGACTCCCCGTGGGAGTCCAGGCTCCGGTCGCCGGATCGTACAGTTCGGCGCTCGCGCGCTCGCCGCTTATGCTATCTCCGCCCGCCACGAGGACGTTGCCATTGTTCAGCAAAGTCGCCGTGTAATAAAAGCGCCCCTCATTGAGGCTTGCGGTCGCAGTCCACGTCCCGCTCGCCGGATCGTACAGTTCGGCACTTCGGGACTCGACGGAAGCGGTATTAAGACCTCCTGCGACAAGTACCAACCCGTTCGGTAGCAATGTCGCCGTGTGTATATCGCGTGCAGTGTGGAGATTGCCGGTAGAACTCCATCTCTCATCGGCGGGAAATGTCATGTCACTCTCGGCGGCGTCGTTGTCTGAGAGCGCCTGCGCACCGTTGCTTGTGGTGGGCATTGCCGCCAAAAGCGCAAGACAAACCTGCGCCAGGAGAAACAACCTGAAATGGTGTCTCGTGATTGCTTCAATAATCAAATCCGCGACCGATTGACTGACAGTCTTCGCCTTGATGTTTCGACTGATGAGTTGCCGTTTGTTTGGGTTCATCTCCGTTTGATAATCGTGGTTGAATTTCTCATAATTGACGAACTAGAGACTGATTCATTACGAGTGCAATGCGAAGGCGGTAACGAAACTGTTACAAAGCAACGTTGTTGTTCCTCGAGCCGCTGCACTCAAATGAGACCAAACGATCTACAGTAATGCCCTGTAGCGGCGATCTCTGACTCTCGCTGTTTTTTTACAGTCGCGATCGCGCGCAAACGAGACTCCAACGACGCCCAGCCGCGCACTGCTTCAGCAGTGCGGCGATACTCTGGCGCAGAGGCCTGGCGCTGTGAGAAACGGAAGAAAAGCGGCGATGATGACTTACCCGCCGGCGTAGTTTGGGTAGCGCTCGCGCAGCTCGCGTGAGAGGCGGTTAGCTTCCTCGGTGTTACCCGCTTGTCGAAAAGCAACCGCGGCTTTGTCCAGTGCGCGTGGCGTAATGGCTGGATCGTCGTAAAGCAGAGCGACGCCTTTGAAAGCCTTGCCGGCGTCATCGAAATTTCCGCGCTCCAACTGGACTTCACCCGCGAGCAGGCGCGCCTCCGCGTTTACACGGCCCTCGGGTTGCAGCACCATGATTTCTTCAGCGATCTTCTGCGCTTCGTCAGGTTTGTGAGCACTGATCTTAACCGCGCCGAGTGTAAGTAATACCTTGGCCTTGCCCGCCGGATCTTTGGCAGTTTGCAGATACTTCGCGAACGCTTCCTCGGCTTCAGGCAAATTTTTCAGCTTCGTCGCCGCGTCGCCCAAGTAAAACAAGTAATCGGGTTTAACCTTGCTTGCGTTGTCGGTTTTTCGAAGCGCGCGAAGATATTTTTCCGCGGCCTGGAAGTTTTTCTCGTTGTAATACTCGATTCCGAGCCACTCCAAAACCTCCGGCGGCACATTGGCATTCGGACTTTCCACCATGAAATTGTTCACTTCTTTGGTGAGCGCAGGCCGATCTTTCAAATAAAACTGACAAAGAATGATCCGAACGGACGCGAGGTTGTAGTACTGCTCTTTGTTCAGTTGGCGAGCGGTGTTCAGCGCGGTTAACGCACCTTTATAATCCTTCGCTTCGAACGCGGTTTTCCCGATGTAGTATTGCGCCTGCGCCGCGACGGAACTCTTGGGGAATTCCTTCAGGAGCTGCCGAAAAGCGTCGACCATGCCTTTGGTATTATCCTGTTGCCCAAGAATCAACGCCCTCAACTGCAATGCCGCCTCGCGCTCATGCGCCTTCGGGTACTTCGCAAGGATAATGTTTAGATCCGTAAGCGCGGCAGGGTAGTTTTTGCTCTCCTCGTAGGCTAAAGCGCGCTGAGCCAGAGCAGCCGGAATTTGCGGAGCGTCGGGAAAGGTCTGCAGGTAATACGTAAAAGCTTCGATGACGCCGGGAATGTTTTTCATCTGGCGGTGGCACAACCCAAGCTTGTACGCCGCTTCAGCGCGGAGCCGCGGAGACAGCTCAGATGCGCGCAGTTCGCCGTACAATGACCCTGCATTTGTGTAACTCTGCTGTTTGTAAAGCGCCTCGGCTTTTAACAACTTGGCTTGATCGGCGCGTTCGTTTGTGGGGTTCGTTGCGAGAAATTGGTCCACTGCAGCGGAGAGCGCCGTCGGATCCGAGTTGTAAACATTGATCAGCTCCTGGTAAGCGGCATCCTTTGCTTCCTCGCGATCCGGGTACTTTGTGGTGATCTGGCGATAGAGAGTCTCAGCTTCCTTTGAATGGCCAAGTTGACGTTCACTGTTTGCGGCGAGTAACAACACTTCGGCCTGCGCAGCTTCAGGAAGCTTATCCAGTTCTTTCTTATAATCGGCTAGCAGCTGTGTGTACTGACCAGTCTGATATTGCAGCCGACGAAAACCAACCTGAGCGAGCGCGCGAAACTTCCCCGCCTCGGGTAGAGTGCGCCCCTTTTGGAATAAAGCGGCCGCTCGGTCGGTCATGGGCTTGTCCAGCTTTCCTTTGTCGGCCTGAATAAGTTCAAGCGCGATCAAGCCTCCGCGCACCGCGCACTCCGCTTTCAGCGCCGGTTTCTGTGCTTCGTTAGCCAGCGCTTCGTACTGCTTCAGTGCATCCAGCTTTTTCCCCTGAGCAGCAAATATGAATGCCGCCGTCACTCGCGCATCTTCGCGATACGGATTTGGATTTCCCGCTTCGGCGACCTGGGCGTAAAGGTTCGCCGCTTCGTCTTTCTTGCCAAGAGCTTCTAAGCAGCGCGCTTCGAAATAGCGCGCCGCAAGGACGACGGCCGGCTCCTTCGACTTGCCGGCAGAACGATGAAAAAGCGGGAGCGCCGTAGCGTAATCTTTGTCCGTAAACGCCATCTCCGCGAGTGCGAATGCCGCTGGTCCGGCGAATTCGCTGTCACCATACTCAGTGAGGGCTTTCTGTAGATTTGTACGAGCGTTCGAATCGCGATGAAGGTTTCGGTAGCACTCGCCAAGCGAGAAATAAGCATTCGCCCGGCCAGCGCGTCCCGGGTAGTCGCCGAGATATTTTTGATATTCCGGGATCGCCAAATCGTACAATTTGCGAGCGAACAAGCCGTTGGCGTACTCGAGTTGACGCTGATCCGCTCCTTCAGTTTCTCGCGACGACGGCTCCGAAACATCGTCTTTTAAGGAGCGGAGAACTCTGTCGATTGATTCGTCCGCCGGGAGCGCGCGCCGAACAGGCGGTTCATCTACCGGACGAGCCCGGCGGACTTCCGGCTCCGATTGAGCAGTGGCGATGCTCGCGGTCCAAAGCAGCATCGCCAGTCCAAACAGACTGGCCGCGCCGCGCGTGATCTTCATCTTGCAGTGGCGAAAGCTACGTTGGTTATCCCTGCTTCGGTGCAGGTGTTCAGCACCCCGATTATGTTTTTATAGGCACCGGCTTCGTCGCCGCGGATGACCACCGCCTGTTCGGGATTCAGTTGAACCAGGTTCTTCAGTAACTCCTCGAGTTCGGGACCGCTGAGGGTGCGACGGTTCACAACCACGTTCCCATCCGATTTAACATTGACGATAATATCGCCTATCGGCGCTGTCTTTTCCTTAGCCGCGGACGCTTTTGGCACCTTCACGTCGAGCTCATTTTCAGTGCGCGCTGCATTCCACGTCAGCAGAAAGAAAATTAGAAGCAGCAGCAACACATCGACCAGCGGGGCAAGCTGAATGCCAGGATGGTGTAGAGGCGCACGACCTCGGAGGTTCATGATATCAGCCGATTTAGAGCTCTTCTTCGATCAGCGCAGGCATTCGCTCAACTCGCTTGCCGTATTGCAGTGAGAGCAAAGCGAGGACGTGCGTCGAAGCTGCTTCCAATTCGGAAATTAATTTCTGCGACCTGCCACGGAAGAAAGCGTAACAAATCATGGCTGGAATACCGATCGCCAGGCCTGCAGCGGTGTTGACGAGCGCTTCACTGATTCCGCGCGAAAGCGCTATGTAACGCGCAGACCCGATATCAGCACCTAACGCACCGAAGGAACGGATGATTCCGAATACCGTGCCGAGTAGTCCAAGCAAAGGCGCAATCATCCCGATATCCGCAAGGTAAATTACACGGTTGTTTAGACTCGCAGCGACGCGTGTTCCTTCCGTCTCGGCGATTTCGCGAACCTGTTGTAAATCCGCGTGTGGATTTTTGGTCGTGAAATCGAGCATTTTCTGCACGACACGTGCAATGGCTTCTCCATGACGATTGGAAACCGCGAGCAAGCCGAGATAATCGCGTTTACGCAGAAGCGCATCAGCAGTCGCCATGTAACCGCTCGAAACGACTGCTCCGCGTCGGATCGTTAGGAAGTAAACGACTACAAGTGCAACGAAAAAAATCGACAACAAAAATAGCGGAATCATTACCGGACCCGCTTTCACGAGGGTCTCCAACACCGTCTGCGAATGTTGAGGAACCAAAGCCGGCGTCGGTTCCTGAGCAAGCAGCGGTGACGCGCTCCCCAGCGCGGCAATGAGCACAACCCAAATCTTCATGCCTGAAATTTTGTAACGATATGCGGAGCGATTCATCGATGCAAATAGGTCTCAGGAACGGCGTGTAGGATTAGAGTTACGTTTCCAACAATTCGTTCAAGCACTGGCTTTGACGGCAAGAAGTTCGCTGCGAACTCGTCACGGGCGATGGACAAGAAAAATGTGTGCGGGCTGAATTTCGGGATCCAGTTCAACGTAGTTATGCCGGCCGCGCCAGACGTAACGCGCATCGTTCAACAAATCGTGCACCTGATACTCATCGCCTTCCATTTGGCCAAATTCCTCAATTGGCACATGGACAAACGAGCTTTGCTTGCGAAACGGATCAAGATTCACCACCACCAGGATGATGTTGTCTCGCGCGGGGGTCATCTTGCCATAGAACAAGATCGCGTCGTTATCGGCGGCATAAAAGCGCAGGTTCGTGTACATCTGAAGCGCGCGGTTCTGCTTCCGGATTCGGTTTATGCGCGTGATCCAGTTCTTTATATTTCCCGGCGCATTCCAATCGCGCTCCTTTAGTTGGTACTTCTCGGAATCGAGATATTCCTCACGACCCGGCAGCGGCTCGTTCTCGCACAGCTCGTATCCGCTGTAGATTCCATAAAGCGGCGAAAGCGTCGCTGCCAAAAGCACTCGGATCATAAACGCAGGGCGGCCGCCCTCTTGGAGTACAAATGGAAGAATGTCAGGGGTGTTCGGCCAGAGGTTGGGCCGAAAATATTCGCTCATCTCGGTCTGCGTAAGTTCCGTGAAATAGTCGATCAGCTCCTGTTTCGAATTTCGCCACGTGAAATACGTGTAGCTCTGGTTAAATCCGGCCCTGGCCAGCGCTTTCATCATCTTTGGCCTGGTAAACGCTTCGGAGAGAAAAATCGCATCCGGATATTTTTCGCGAACCCCTTCGATCAGATACTCCCAGAAGGCGACCGGCTTGGTGTGCGGATTGTCCACGCGAAAGATGCGTACACCGCGTTCCGCCCAAAACAGCACAATGCTCTTCATTTCCGCCCAGAGCTCCCGCCAGTTTTCGCATCGAAAGTTTACGGGATAAATGTCCTCATATTTTTTCGGCGGATTCTCCGCGTATTTGATCGTGCCGTCCGGTCGTTTGTAGAACCATTCCGGATGCTCCTTGACGTACGGATGATCGGGCGAGCAATTAATCGCGAAATCGAGGGCAATTTCCATTCCGCGCTCGCGGATTTCCTTTTGGAGCCAGTCAAAGTCTTCGAGCGTGCCTAACGAGGGTTCCACCGCCTTGTGTCCCCCGGCCTCGCTGCCGATCGCCCATGGCACTCCCGGGTCGCCTGGTGCGCATGTAACCGCGTTATTGCGGCCCTTGCGATTAGTACTACCGATCGGATGAATCGGCGGAAAGTAAATGACATCAAATCCCATTGCCTTTGCGTCGTTTACGCGCGCCAGGCAATCCCGGAAAGTCGATCCTCGATCGCCGAGACCGTCCGCTGAGCGCGGGAAAAATTCATACCACGCGCCGAACAATGCAGCGGGGCGATCGGCCGCGACACGGAGAATCGGCTCGTATCGCGTGGCATCGGCGCGGTCCGGGTAGGTCGCCATTAACACTTCCAGTTCACCTGACTGTGTGATCGCGTGAATTTCTGAATTCGCGCCGGTAACGATTTGCCCGGCAAATTCGCGCAGGCGCGCGGAGTCCGCCCGATCACGAGCCCGGCTGGCGGCCGCTTTTACCATTGCCGCACCTTCCATGGCTTCGCTTCGAAGATCAGAGATCCCGCCCTCGAATTTCTTTGCGAACTCTTGCTGCCAACTGCGGAATGTATCAGTCCATGCTTCGACAGTGTATTCGTGAATAGCCTGATCATAAAGGGTGCACACGCCGCGCCAGCGATCGTTATCAACAAAAATCATCGGCGTTTCCCGCCACGCCCGT
>Ga0081455_10006459_pt1 | contig 12564 bp, 10 predicted proteins | sample TabmetS3T2R1_FD_70207 | JGI IMG/M metagenome (GOLD analysis project Ga0081455, IMG submission 70207) | Tabebuia heterophylla rhizosphere microbial communities from the University of Puerto Rico - S3T2R1 | ecosystem: Host-associated > Plants > Roots > Rhizosphere ... | reverse complement strand
GCGTCCCTGGCGCGGTCGAGCTTGCCTTTCATGCTCCCCGAAACGTCGAAGACGATACCCAGGTTGACTGGCGAGTCGTCATCGCTGAAGAAGGAGATCTCCTGCTTGACCTTGTCTTCGTAGACCTCGAAGTGCTGTCTGTCCAGTCCAGTCACCAGTCGGTTATAAGCGTCGGTCACCGTGACAGGCAGCGAGACCAGATCGGTTTTTTCAATGAATGGCGGATCCTGGTTTCCTTGATTGCTCGTTTGAGGTCGCGACGGTTGCAGCGGAGATTGTTTCTCTGGAGCCGGAGGAGTAGGTGTAGTTTTAGATTCCTGTTTCTGCTCCTGTTTCTGCTCCTGCGCTCCGCCGCCAGACGATTGAGGGCCAGACGGCTGCGATTTTCTCGGCAAGAAAATCGGCCATCTCGCCGGGCCCAAGTCGCCAGGCGATTGAGGGCCAGACTGTTGAGAGTTTGACTCTTTGTTGGCGGATTTATCAGGTTGCGGGCCTTGCTGCGCGGCCTGCTCGACGCGAACTGCGATGAGGCAGAAAAATACTGCGAGCAGAAAGATGATTGGCGGACTAAAGATTCTGTTCTTACACATCGTATCCTCCCTTCAAACCTTCAAAAAACATCCCAGCGCAAGAGGGGAGTTGAACGACTCGGGAAACCAGGCGTCAGCCTGTCGGTAGTGAAAAGATCATCGCTCAATTCCGGCGCCTCGAATGCCGGCGCCAAACTTTGCTGCAAAATTGTTAAAGTCAATAGGTTGGTGATGAACGACGGCGGCATTTTAACACATCAGGCGTCACGCGCAATCACTTTACGGATCCACGGTGATCAGACGATTAAGAGAGGCGATGACGCCCCGGCGCTGGCGATTGGCGTTGATCTGTCGCGCCCAGACGCAGAAATGTTGCGGGACCTCTTCAGGAGTTTCGATGACGTTGACCACGACGCGATCGAAACTCAACTTCGCTCCGGCCACATCAAACTCCGTCGCGCCTATCTCGAGATTAACCACAGGGCACGACGTCCCCTTGCGGAAACCGGCGACCAAATCTTTTTGCGCCACACTCGTCGGAATCGAAGTTAACGGTTCGCCAGAAGCCTCCGCTATCTTTTTCCGCGCCTCTTCTGGAATCGTGAAGACGAGCGTTCCGACTACGGTGTCGTCGTATTTCGCCGCCGTGATCGTGAATGTGACATTGCCCCGAACCTCGCAAGCCTCAGACTCGCCAAGTTTCAACTTGGCGACGGAAATCTTTGGCGGAGTCGTGTAGACGACCAGAGGCGCCTGCCGCGTGTCCGCTGTCTGGGTGTCCGCCCCTTTGGGGTCTGATGATTGAGCGGTTGATTGGGCGAAGGCTGTGGCGCCGGCGGCCAATAAGAGGGCGAGTAGAGAGATCGCGTTCGGTAGTCTCCAATTCATACGGATTTCATCCGTTTCGTCGTCAATCAATACCGCGGGCGGTAGCGAGCTTGACGCCCGCTAATAACTTAATCAGGCAGCCAAGCTCGCTACGGCTCGCGGTACTGATTCGCCATTAGAGAATGCGGATATGTCCACGATACTAATCGCCGCACGTCAAACTGGCAAGTAACCCGATTTCTTTCAACGGGCCTTTTGCCTGGGCCGCTGGCTACGCATCGCTTCCAGCGCGCAGACTCTGGGAAAGACTTATTGATCGGAATCATACGCTCCCGAAGTCGCCTCGCTTGCGTCGAGTGATTATTGCTTATAATCATGCTCACCCGACTCTGAGCGCGCTGCGCGCCTCCAACGGGTCTTCCACCCACGACTGCGCGCTCTAAGCGATGCGTACCCAGGGCGTTTCCACTGCGCCGCAAAAACCCGACTAAAAGTCTGTTTTAAAAGCTGATTAGTCCGACATGAAGTCCCAACCTATTTCATTCCATAAAGAAATCAGGCCACGTCTCCATGAAATACTTTTCCGATTTTCGCATCAGTTATCGGAGAGGGGATTTGAGCATAGTCAGGGGTTCCGGTCTCAAGACTACAAAAGGCATTTTTAAAGCTGATTGCTCAGACCTGAATCCCCACAGGGGCGCAAACATAATAGCCGGAGGAGCGCAGCGCAGCTCCCTGGTCGAGGTCGTCGTTCCCCACAAGCGCTCAAAGGGCGCAGTGATAAAGCGCTGCTATGCCCTTTCAGGGCTTGATGATTTCTCGATACTTACCTGAGCTGCGCTCTACCCAGGGCTATTATTTTGCGCCCGCTCAGGGTTCCAAGGAACTTTTAAAACATGTTCTAGCGCTATAACAATGGCCGGTCTCGCCTGTTTCAGACCGAGCGTATCAGGTTTTAGACAACCCACGATATTCAATGATGACGTGTCGGCAGGGTATTAGTGGCCAAAGGCTTCCCAAACAGCGCTCCCCCAACAGAGTTCAGGATTCGATATTTGTTGGTAGTGAATCCGACATCGTTCCGGCCCCGTCTACCATCTTTTAAATCAGAATACACAGACTATTTGTTCATTACTCGAATCGGTAATGAATGTTAAAAGGAGTCAGAGATGAGCTACTACGGCTACTTCATCATAGTGTTCGGACTCGTGATCGGGTACGGCTACTACTTCTACCACCGCTCGCAGACCCAAAAAGCCGGCGGTGACGAAGCCCTCTCCCGCGCTCGACTGAAGAAGCTCTTCCAGTTGCCCGAGGGCGAAAGCGTGGCGGCCGCGTGGGACGCCATCACGGTTCCAAAGCTAAGCAAAGGCCAGAAGACGGTGGAAGCAATCAGCGCAGTCACGGCCGCGGTCGGGGTCGGGGGAGTCAAGTACGTCGGGAGGCCGCTCTGGGTAGCTTGCACTACACAGAATCGGGTGATCCTTTACGACATAGAAGACGAGGTCGTTCAAGCCTATGATCCGAGGCTCCAGCCGCGCTTCGCCGAGACCGGAAAGGCGGGCACGAAGCGCACTAACCCGAATCGGTTCGGCTGGGACGCCGGAGCGATCGTGAGCCTCGAGATACCGGGAGAAGAACCGCTTGAGATCGACATCCATGCGGCGGCGGTTCAGGTCCTGGTCGGATGGTCACAAGGCCAGGACGTCTCGCGCCTGGCCGGCCCAGTCCCGCCCTCCATGACGATTTGAGCGCAAGGGGCGCTAATGCTCCGGGGATGCAGGCTCGGAGGGGCGCCCTGTTTCCCGCTTAGACGTAACTATCGCGCTCGACGCGCTCTTGCGGCATTTCATCTGGAGACCCGAACGGCGCGTGATTTCCGGCCTGTTATCCGCACTCACAGACTAAATCTATCCCCAGCCATTAGTAGGGAGCCGACCACGGGGAGCGCGGGAAGCGCTGGGAAAGGCATTAAAGCCCAGCCGCCCCATGTTCTCCGTGGTTGATCTGCGTGTCCCAATTGCTATTCAAATTTTCCTTTTCTTCAGCTATAAAACATAAGCCGTATGCCGGTGGTTTCAGGGGTTCAATCGGTAAAGTAGCCAGCATTATCTTTCCACGACCGGCAGTCCGGTTTGCCACAGCTTTTCCAAAATCGAGAGGACATGTCATGGGTTATGTGCCAGGGTATGAGAACGATGTCTTCATCAGCTACGCGCACGCGGATAACGAACCTATCCTTCCGGACAAACCAGGCTGGGTAGACTTCTTCGAGGATTTACTGCGAAAGCGGGTCAAGGTGCGCCTGCGGGGAGAGATTCAATTCTTCCGCGATCAGAAACTGCGCCTGTATGGACAGTTCTCAAATCAACTGTCTGAGGAACTCACCAATAGCGCCGTCCTCATCTGCATTCCATCACCTAATTACGTAGAGTCGGACTGGTGTCTATGGGAGCTGGAGCAATTCTACAAACGGACGGGTAGCGGTCGCATCATCAAAGTGGTGAAGACCCATTTTGACGAACAAAGCCTCAAGCCGATCGCCAGGTCCCTCTTTAAACAAATTGAACACGTGATTGATTCAAGGTTTTACGCAAGAAATGAAAGCACAGGTTTCATCGAGGACTTGCTGCCCGAAGTTAACCCGGAACACGTGCAGGTTTGCTTGCAAAAGATCGAAGTAATCGCGCAAAACCTGGTAGAGTTGTTCAAGAAACTGCGCGAAGCGGCGCGCGCGCCATTCTCGTCGCCCGCAACATCAGCGACAACGCAACCCGCCGAGCAAGACGCTGAATCGTCGGCCGCGCCGCAACCTGTGGTTTATCTGGCGGAACCGGCCAAAGGGCTGGAGGCTGAGTACAACAGCGTCAAGAGCGAACTGTTGCAATTCAATTATCGCGTCCTGCCGGATCAGCCCTTACCGCTGGACGCCGAAGAACTCGCCCATACAGCGCGCCGACACTTGCAGGAGGCCAGGCTCTTTGTCCATTTGATCGGCGCCAAATACGGCGTAAGGCCGGACGGCGACGACCGCTCGATTCCACACATCCAGTACGACCTGGCGGCGGAACTGGACAGGCAGCGTCAGGTCGTTTGGTTGAAGCCTGACCAGACGCCTGAAAATCAAAACCAGAGAGATTTCATCGCGCTTATCAAAAACCGGTCGCCCAATTATTGGCAAACCAGGTTGGAAGACCTGAAAGCAGCGATTCAAAAGAAGCTCCAACCGCCCGCCGCCAACGGATGGGAAACGGATGATGAACGGGAGCCGGTCAACGTCTGCATCTACTGTCACGAAGAGGATGTGAATTCGATCCGGCAACTCTATAGCCATCTGAAGATCAACGAGATGTTCAAGGTCAAGCTGCCGCTGAGTGAAACGCCCTCGCTTCAGGCTCACAAACAATTGCTGCAGGCCAGCGACGCAGTACTGCTTTATTACGGCAGTTCCGGTGAAGAGTGGTTTGTGAATATCTGGAAACAAATTCGGCGTCATCTCTCAACCGGGAGAAACAAACCATTGCTGGCGCAGGCCATTTACGCCGGTCATCCGCCTAGCATCGAAAAAGACCTGCTCGAATCAGACGACCCGATGATTATCCGCAATTACGGCCCGTTCACGCCCAACGCACTGGCGCCATTTATCAAACGGATCAGGGCGGCCAAAGGAGGCGCGTGATGACTAACAAAAGCGCAGCCTTACTGGAAGCGATCCAGGTTCCGCCCACCCCCTTCCCCGGTTTACGCCCGTTTGAATTCAGCGAGAGCCATCTCTTCTTCGGGCGCGACGGCCAGATCCAAAAGATGCTGGATAGGCTGGCCGACACGCGCTTTCTGGCAGTGATCGGCACATCCGGCAGCGGCAAATCGTCGCTCGTGCGCGCGGGGATGATGCCGGCGCTGCGTGGCGGGATGATGCCCAAAGCCGGACCGAATTGGCGCATCGCCGTGATGCGTCCAAGCAACGATCCCATAGGCAATCTGGCGCGGGCGTTGAATGCGCCCGATGTCTTCGGTTCGGGCGACACGGAGAACACCGCGATCCAAGTAGCTGTCGCTGAAGCAACCCTGCGGTTGGGCTGTCGAGGCCTGATCGAAATCGCCCGCCAGAATGAGATGACTGACGGCGAAAACCTGCTCGTGATCGTTGACCAATTTGAAGAACTATTCCGCTTTGCGCGCGAAGCCCGAAAAACAAAAGACGAACGCTTCGACAACGACGCGAAGGCCTTCGTCAAACTGCTGCTCGAAGCCGTCAACCCGATCGAGCGCGGCGAACGGGAAGCCGACATCTACGTAGCGCTGACAATGCGCTCTGATTTCCTGGGCGATTGCGCAGTGTTTTGGGATTTGCCCGAAGCGATCAACGAGAGCCAGTACCTGATCCCGCGGCTGACTCCTGACCAATTACGCGAAGTGATCACCGGCCCCGTCGCGCTATGCGGCGGCGGGATCGCAACGCGCCTGGTCAATCAACTGCTCAACGACATCGGCGACGATCAGGACCAACTTCCTATCCTCCAGCACGCGCTGATGCGGACGTGGGATGAATGGAAGCGGCCGGAGCGAGAGCGACATGCTTCTTCCGGCGTCCACGACGTAATAGACCTATGCTGTTATGAGGCTATCGGCGGGATGGCCAACGCGCTCTCCAAACATGCCGACGAAGCGTTCGATGAATTGCCGGATGACCGACATCGCCGGATCGCCGAAAAGCTCTTCAGGGGCCTGACCGAAAAGGAGGAGGATAACCGCGAGATCCGCCGCACGGTCACGCTCGGTGAATTGTGCGCTGTAGCCGAAGCCGGCGAAAATGAAGTCAAAACCGTTATCAAAATCTTTCGCCGACCTGGCCGGTCGTTCCTGATGCCGCCCGAGGGAACGCCGCTGCATTCAGAAACGCTGATTGACATTTCGCACGAAAGTCTGATCCGTGTCTGGGATAGGCTGCAGCATTGGGTCAAGGAGGAAGCCGAATCGGCCGCCATCTACCTCCGCCTGGTCGGAACGGCCTCCTTGCACAAAGAGGGCAAAAGCGAGTTGTGGCACGGCGCCGATTTGCAAGCCGGGCTGGATTGGAAAGAGAAGAACAACCCCACTGCGGCCTGGGCGCGGCGTTACAACCCCGATTTTGAAACCGCCATCGCCTTTCTACTCGCCAGCGAGCGTAAGCGCGTCGAAGATCAGGCCGAAGTCGAACGGCAGCGGCAAGAAGAGGCTGAGCGCACGAAACGCGAATTGGCCCAGGCGCTGGCGCTGGCCGAAGCGCAGATGAAGGTGGCCGAAACTGAAAAGCTGAAAGCGAAGGAGTTGACAAAGGCAGCTGGCAGATTGCGCCGCCTAACCTTAGCAATGATCGGAGTAGCGGTGTTAGCGCTCATTGCCGCGGTCATCGCTTTTGGCTTTTATCGTAGTGCGGAATCCGCAAAGCGTGATGCGTTAAATCAAACGTGGGAAGCGATAGGCGCGAAAGGCGATGCCAACGAGCATGCGCTCAAAGCTGATATAGCCAGGTACGCTGCCGAAAAAGCCAAGGATGAAGCCGAATCGCTTAGAAAAACGGCTGAAGTCGCTCAACGCAAAGTTGAAAAACAAGCGAGGAAGTTGGAGAAACAAATTCAAGAGACGAGAAAAGCCGAACAGCAAAATGCTGAGCTTCAGGATCAGCTCAACAGGCTAAGGGCAGTCGCAGGGTATTCCCAAGCGCCTAGACCGACAAGCGGCACAGCCAAGAGCAATATCACCGACGAAATATTAAATCAAATAATGCCAACGATCTCCGAGGTCAGGCGTCGTGAGTATCTCCCCTACTTGCAAAAAGCTCTGGGTGAATTCGAAATCAACACTCCTTTGCGCCAAGCCGCTTTTCTAGCGCAAATAGCGCATGAGAGTGCTGAGCTAAGATTCCTGGAAGAGATTTGGGGGCCTACGGCGCAGCAGAAAAAATACGAACCTCCTAGCGAAGTAGCTAAATGGCTCGGCAACACGGAACCTGGCGATGGCGAGCGTTATAAGGGGAGAGGGGTATTAGAAATAACTGGCAGAAGCGGTTACAAGAAATATGGTGAACTGCTTGGGGTAGATTTGATCAATAATCCTGACCTAGCCGCCACCCCTGCCGTGGCATTTAGAATAGGAGCGCTATTCTGGAAAGTCCGCGGTTTGAACGAAATGGCAGACGCCGGGGATTTCATCGAAATAACCAAGCGTATAAACTCCTTCCTCGGCGGTTTGGCGAACCGCAAGAAATATTATGAGATAGCGAAAAAGGCTCTAGGCGTTCTTGATGACCAGCAAACGCGGTGAAGCATAACGAGCGGCGGTAGGATTTGATTGTGAAAGAAGGAGAGTTCTTGGAACTCTCCTTCCCTCATTTCGCTTTACTGTTATTCAAGCCGTCGTCGCCGCCGCAGTCGCGCTGACCTGATCGGCCAGCGCCGCGTGAGCGGCGGCCAGCAGCGCGATCGGCACGCGGTAAGGCGAACAGCTCACGTAATTCAGCCCGACCTTGTGGCAGAAGATCACCGATTCGGGATCGCCGCCGTGCTCGCCGCAGATTCCGATCTTCAGATCGGGGCGCGTCGTGCGTCCGTGCTGGACGCCGATTTTGAGAAGTTGCCCCACGCCTTCCTGATCGAGCGTCTGGAAGGGGTCGTCGGGGAAGATCTTCTTCTCGACGTAGAACGGCAGGAAGCGGCCCGAATCGTCACGGCTCAATCCCATCGCGGTCTGCGTCAGGTCGTTCGTGCCGAAGCTGAAGAACTCCGCGACCTCGGCGATGCGGTTGGCGGTCAGCGCGGCGCGCGGCAGTTCGATCATCGTGCCGACCAGGTATTCGACCGACTCGCCTTCGCGCTCGAAGACCTCGCTTGCGACGCGGCGGACGACGTCGGCCTGCAGCTTCAGCTCGTTCACGTTGGCCACCAGCGGGATCATGATCTCCGGTTTGACGACGACGCCTTCGCGTTTGACCTTGACGGCGGCCTCGAAGATCGCGCGCGCCTGCATCTCGGTGATCTCGGGATAAACGATGCCCAGGCGGCACCCTCGATGGCCGAGCATCGGGTTGAATTCGTGCAATTGCGCGACGCGGGCCTTGGCCTCCTTGAAGTTCATCTTGATCTTCTTGGCCAACTCCTTGAGCGTCTTGTCGTCGTGCGGGACGAATTCGTGGAGCGGAGGGTCGAGCGTGCGGATCGTCACCGGATAGCCGTTCATCGCGCGGAAGATGCCGGCGAAATCCTCGCGCTGCAATTCCAGGAGGGCGCCCAGCGCGCCGTGATAGAGCGCTCCCGGACGTTTGATCTTCTTCTCGATCTCTTTGACGCGCTTCTTGGCGTCCGCCTTCTTATCTTTCGAGGCCTTCTCGAGCTCGGCCTTCGCCGCGTTGAGCTGGGTTTCGAGGGCCTTGTATTCGCCCGACGAAAGGATCATCTGGCGCACGCTGTCGATGCGGTCGCCCTCGAAGAACATGTGCTCGGTGCGGCACAGCCCGATGCCTTCGGCGCCGAATTCGCGCGCGACCGTCGCGTCGCGCGGGGTGTCGGCGTTGGCGCGCACGCCGAGTTTGCGATATTCGTTGACCCACTCCATCAGCGTCCTGAAATTGCCGCTGACTTCAGGGGCGATCAACCGAACCTGCCCTGAGATCACGCGCCCGGTCGAGCCGTCAAGCGTGATCCAATCGCCCTCTTTGACCGTCACGCCGTTGGCGGTGAATTGTTTGGCGGCGTAGTCGATGTTGAGATCGCTGCAGCCCGCCACGCAGCATTTGCCCATCCCGCGCGCCACGACGGCGGCGTGACTGGTCATACCACCGCGCGCGGTCAGGATCGCCTGTGCCGCTACCATTCCGTGAAAGTCTTCCGGCGAAGTCTCGATTCTTACCAGGATCACCTTCTCGCTCTTCTTGGCCTCCTCTTCGGCGTGATCCGGGTCGAAGACCACTTTGCCCGAAGCCGCGCCGGGGCTGGCCGGCAGTCCGGTGGCGATGACGTTGACGGGCGCTTTCGGATCGATCATCGGGTGGAGCAACTGGTCGAGTTGCCCCGGCTCGACGCGCTGCACAGCGGTCGCCCTGTCAATAATGCCCTCGTTGACCATCTCGACGGCGATGCGGACGGCGGCGGCGCCGGTGCGCTTGGCGACGCGCGTCTGGAGCATATAGAGCTTGCCGCGCTCGATGGTGAATTCCAGGTCCTGGACGTCCTTGTAGTGATTTTCGAGTCGCGTGGCGACCTGATGGAACTGGTCATAGACTTCGGGCATGACGCCTTTCAACTCGGCGATTTTCTTCGGCGTGCGGATGCCGGCCACTACGTCTTCGCCCTGCGCGTTCTGCAGGAATTCGCCGTAGAGGATTTTTTCGCCGGTCGATACGTCGCGAGTGAAGGCCACGCCCGTGCCCGAATCTTCGCCCATGTTGCCGAAGACCATCGACTGGACGTTGACCGCCGTGCCGAGGTCGTCAGAGATCTTGTGGATGCGCCGGTAATCGCGCGCGCGCCGCCCGTTCCACGAAGCGAAGACTGCCTTGATCGCCAGCTCCATCTGCTTGCGCGGGTCGGTCGGAAAATCCTTGCCGGTCTCTTTCTTGACGATCGCCTTGTAATCCTGGATCAACTCGGCGAGCGTTTCGGCGCCGACCTGCGTGTCTTCGGTCACGCCGAGTTTCTTCTTGTGCTCGTCGAATTTGTGATCGAACTTTTCGGAATCGATGCCGAGCACGATCTTGCCGAAGAGTTGAATGAAGCGCCGGTAGGCGTCGTAAGAGAAGCGCTCGTTGCCGGTGAGACGGGCCAGGGCCTCGCGCGTCTCGTCGTTCAACCCGAGGTTCAACACCGTGTCCATCATTCCGGGCATTGAAAATTTCGCTCCCGAACGCACCGAGACTAGCAACGGGTTCTCGGCGCCGCCGAACTTCTTGCCGGTCGCCTGTTCGACTCTCGACAGGGCGGCCCGCGCCTCGTCCAACATCCCTTCGGGGAACTTCTCTCCCGCCGCGTAGTAGGACGTGCAGGCTTCGGTCGTGATCGTGAACCCCGGCGGGACCGGAAGCCCGGCGTTGGTCATTTCGGCCAGCCCGGCGCCTTTGCCGCCGAGCAGATCCTTCATTTTCCCCGTGCCCTCGGCCTGGCCATCGGCAAACAGATAGACGTACTTCTTATTCATTTGCAGTTCGTAACTCCTTATAACGATTTTGTTCTACGTATTCGACCGGCCTCAACCGATCCAGGACTTCGTATGACTTCAATTCGCGTTCGAGGACGCGATCTATCAATCGCGCCGCGATATTGCCGATCTGAGAGATCGAACGCGCGTCACGTTCGGGCGATAGGAACGTCGCCGGGGGTTGCGTCAGAATCTCATAAATCGTCCGCCATACGAGGGGCCTCAACTCTTCGCCGCGCCCGCCGCCGCAAACCTGGCACTGCGGGATCCCTTCGTTCGTCAACCAGACCGTAGCCTCGCCCGAAAGATTCTTTTCGCATGCCCCGCAATTCTTCCAGTGAGGAAAGAATCCGGCGAGCTTCAGCATCCAGATTTCAAAATATCGAACGATCGCGGGCAGCTTCTCGTCGCGCTCTTTCGCGCCCACAAGCGTCGGGGCGCCGATCTGCCGCAGCGATTCGAGCGTCGCGGAAATCAGGCGGTAGACTCGCTCGTTCGGCTCGTGGTCGGGGACGAATTCGATCACCAGCTCGGCAAGGTAATGGATCACGCCCAGGGTCTCGCTGCTCAGCCCCTCGACGAATTGCGAGTTGATGATCTCGCAGTTCGAAATCGAGACCAGTTCCTTGTTCTCTTTTTGAAAATAGACCAGCGAGACTTCGGTGAAAGGCTCCAAACTCGCGCCGAACCGGCTCTTCAACCTGCGCGCGCCATGCGCCACCCCGCGCAACTTGCCCGCTTCACGCGTGAAGAAGACGCAAATCTTGTCGGCTTCCTTGATCGTAAAAGTGCGCAGAACGAAGGCGTCTGTTTCGTGCAACGGCATAAAATCTTCGACGGAAGCTCCTGTTGATGCATTCAAAAAGCTAGTCTAAACGACGCCAGTCTGAATCGCCAAACCGGCCACAACCGACGCGCGCCGCGCCGTCCGATCTTTAATTTTTCTTCTTCTTATGCGCTTTGTCCGAGGCCGGTTTGCTCTCGGGTTTGTCCGACGCCGGTTTGCTCTCAGGCGCCGGGGTCGGCGTCGGCGTCGGCTCCGGTTTAATCTCCAGCTTATCTTTCAACTCCACGCGCGACTTGGAGTATTTTTGCGGATAGCCTCCCGCCGGCCGAATAATCCAGACCTTGCCACGACGGCTGTCTTCCCCCTCCGCTTCTACGACGCCGATGTATTCTCCGTTAGCCTTCATATAAGCGTGTTTGCCTTTGTACATCGACGCCGGCTGCGAGGCCGAGCCGTAGCGGATATAAACCATATAAAAGAAGAAACCCGCGCCTGCGACCCCAATGAGCAGCATGATCACGACATGCTTGAATACTTTGCCGAAAACCTTCCATACCACCAGCAGAAACCCGATCAACAACAACGCGCCTATTGTCAGCGCGACCTTCATTGTTAATCCGTCCATAGCCTCACCTCACAATTTGTCGGGATAACGAGATGACCAAAGCCATAGAAAACGCGGAACACGCGGAAATTTTTAGACAGGATTTACAGGATTGAGCAGGATTGTTAGAAAGGAGTCGTTTTCTCTCCTTTCATCTCCTGAAAAATCCTGTAAATCCTGTCTAAAAATTCCCGCGTGTTCCGCGTCCCCCCTACTCTTAAATTCGTATATTCAGAGCGGCAGAAAATAGAGCGCCCACGCTATCAGAAATCCGACGCCCACGAAATAGCCGAAAACTTTCGCGCCGTATTTGACGCGCTCCTGCGTGGTGTGATGCTCGGAAGAGAGCGCGGCGAACGCCACCGATACCAGCAGACTGAACAGGACCAGGGCCGTAAAATGCGTCATGCCTTCCTCCCGATCCCGATGTCGTAAGCGTCCATCGCCGCAAGCATGTTCAACGCTCCCGCGACGCAGAGAAATGTGTTGCCATATTCAAACGTGACCTTCGCCGCCTGTTCAGGGGTGATCTGAACTCCCCAGTCGGCCAGCACGAGAACCAGATAAGGCAGCCCCATTCCGGCGTCCAGAAAGCTGAAGAACCAGGTCAGCTATTCGTTCGGATCAGGCCTGTAAAGATGGCC
>Ga0081455_10006458_pt1 | contig 12564 bp, 9 predicted proteins | sample TabmetS3T2R1_FD_70207 | JGI IMG/M metagenome (GOLD analysis project Ga0081455, IMG submission 70207) | Tabebuia heterophylla rhizosphere microbial communities from the University of Puerto Rico - S3T2R1 | ecosystem: Host-associated > Plants > Roots > Rhizosphere ... | reverse complement strand
CCAGGACAAGAAACATAGTGGGCTTCCTTCCATCATTGCCAGAGTATCGCAGATGACTACCAAAGCGGTCCCGAGCGCCCGCACTCCAAAGGCTCCGCCGATCTGATTTATGCACACGCTGCAGTTTATTAAGCTGCTTATCTTTCCGCTATCAATTGCGCAAAAAGCCATTCTAGTTGCACTCTTGCTTTAGTTGTGAATGCTATCAAACGCTCAGGGCACTCTCTCTACCTCAACCAACACATCATAGAAAGTCGCCCCCGCGCCCAGATCCGTCAACCCCTGCGAAGTCACGTCATTCGCGTTGCATCCATCGCTCGTCAACTTCTTCCACCACACCGACAGAGCGACGACCACTCCCGGCCGCGCCTTTTCGCTGACGCGCGCCTTGAGTTTGAATTCGCCGCGGTCGTTGAAGACGCGCACGCGGTCGCCGTCTTCGATGTTGCGCGCGGCGGCGTCTACCGGATGGATTTCCAGATGCGGCTCTTTCTCGGCTTTCAGGAAGGTCGGCAGGTTTGCGAAGCTCGAATTGAGGAAGTTGTGCGCGGGCGGTGAGATGATGGCCAGCGGATATTTCTTTGCCAGTTCCGGCGCAGTCTGCGCCGATTCGCGAGGCGGGATGAAAGTCGGCAACGGGTCAACGCCCTGCCTGGCCAAGGTCTCACTGAAGAATTCGCACTTGCCGGAAGGCGTCGGGAAGCCGCCTTCCGCGAACGGCGCGAAATTTTCTGGCACGCTCAAGCGCATCCAGCCCCGCTCTTTCAACTCTTCAAATGTCATGCCTCGCATACGCGGGTGATCGTAATTGATCGCCTGGCGCGCGATCTCTTCGTCGGAGTCTTTGAAGCAATCCTCGGTGAAGCCCATGCGCTCGGCCAACAGTCGGAAGACTTCGCTGTTAGGTTTGGCCTCGCCGAGCGGCTCGATGGCCGGCTTGTTGATGAGCATGTAGATGTGGCCGTAGGCTTTGTGGATGTCGAAGTGTTCGAGTTGCGTTGTCGCCGGCAGCAGAATGTCGGCGTAATCGGCGGTGTCGGTCTGGAAAATTTCGTGAACTACGGTGAAGAGGTCTTCGCGCTTGAAACCGGCGATGACGCGGCGCGAATCGGGCGCGATGGCCACCGGGTTGGAGTTGTAGACGTAAATCGCGCGAACCGGCGGATCGAGCGGTTCCAGCGTCTCGGCCGGCGCGTCTTTGACGCTAAGCTCCTGCACGCGCTGATAGCCGAGCAGCGCGTCGCCTATGGCCGACATGTTGATCGTGCGCGGATCGTTCCAAATCAAGTCGGGGCGCTCCAAAGCTTGAGCGTTGATGCCGAAGGTTCCCGAAGTCGAGAGCAGAGCGCCGCCCGCCGCGTCGCGCCACGCGCCGACCAGCGCCGGCAAACAGGCGATCGCGCGCACGGCCATTCCCCCGCCGGCGTGCCGCTGCAGGCCGTAATTCAACCGGATCGCCACGGGCTTCGTCGTCGCGTATTCGCGCGCGAGCCTGACAATCGTCTCTTCGCTCAGTCCCGTAATCGCGGCGACGCGCGACGGCGGGTATTCCATCACGCGTTCGCGCAGCAGATCGAAACCCAACGTGTAGCGTCCGACGTAGTCGTGATCGACCAGATTCTCTTTGATGATCACCTTCATCATCGCCAGCGCCAGCGCGCCGTCCGTGCCGGGCAATACGGCCAGATGCTCGTCGCACTTTTCGGCGGTCAGGCTGCGGTAGGGATCGATCGCGATCACTTTCGCGCCTTTGCGTTTGGCCTCCAGAATCTTCGGCCATAAGTGGACGTTCGACGTGATGACATTCGACCCCCAGATGACGATCAGCTTCGCGTCGCTGAACCGCTCCAGGTCCGTTCCCATGCTCAACCCGATGGTCGCGCGATAGCCCGCCGCGCCCGCGTCGGCGCAGATCGTCCGCGCCAGAAGCGACGCGCCGAGTCGGTGAAAGAACCTGCGGTCAATTGATTGGCTCTGCACAAATCCCATAGTGCCCGCGTAGCTGTAGGGCAGAATCGCCTGCGGGTCATCGGCTGCTATCTCTTTAAACTTCGCGGCGATCGTGTCCAGGGCCTCGTCCCACGAGACGCGCTCGAAAATCCCACGGCCCTTTTCGCCCGCGCGCTTCATCGGGTAGAGCACGCGCTGCGGGCTGTAGGTCCGCTCCAAATAGCGGTTGACCTTCGTGCACAGAAAGCCGTCAGTGGTCGGATGATCTTTCGCCCCTTCGATCTTGACCGCGCGCCCGCCTTCGACGGTGACGAAGAATGAACAGGTGTCGGGGCAATCGTGCGGGCACGCGCCGCGAATTGTTTTGCGATCTTGTATAGTATTGCCGTTTGAGTATTCGCCTGATGACATAAGCGCTCCGCGTTTTAGGAATTGCCCGAAAAGTTAACGGATTAGCAGGCCCTTTCACCGCGGAGGCGCTGAGGACGCCGAGGCCTCGTAGAGAGGCCAGGCGGATCATTTCCTTAACACTCTCCCTTCTCCTCGCTTCTCTGCGAGGCCTCGGCGTCCTCAGCGCCTCCGCGGTGGAGCGACCTTTCATTACCTGCTAATTGATCAAGCCGCAGCCGCCTGCGATTTTAAACGATACAACATCTCGCCGGCTTTCGGAACAAGCAGGATTCCCTCGTCTTCCCCGCCCTTCCATTCATCGAAGTTGATCGTTTCGGGATCGAGGTAGCCGAGGTTGACGCGCTCGCAACGCTCTCTAGGAATCTTCGTGGCCAGCGTGACTTTGATGCGCGGAGTCTCGATTCCCTTCTCGGCGTCGTATGTCCCGACGCCTCTCAGGTGCGTGCTATGCGCGATGACGCCCCAGGGATGATGTTTGAACCTGTCCCACTGTTTCACGAAATAGTCGCGCACGTGGTAACCGATCTCGTCCAAAATGCGCCCGTGCGTGTAGCTGATCTCGTCAATGTGCGGCGCGTAGATGATCACCTCGCCGCCTTCTTCAATCGCGGGTTCGAGCTTGTACATCCCCTTCGACGCCGTCCATATGTCGTCGTACATCCTGGGCATCACCGAAAGAACTCGCTTGAACGGGCGCTCGACCCATTTGATGTGAATCTGCGACGAGAGGCCGGCGGCCTCTTCATAAGCGTCTTCGGGCGGGCCGATGTATAACCCGACCAACTCTTCGCCCTTGACCACCATGCTGAAGCAAAGCTTGGGGAGTTTGATGAACGAGGCCGCGCGGTCGATCACGCGTCGGACGGGCGTGTACTTCGTCCCGATCACTTCGTAACTGGTGATCACGGCGCCCAGCCAGTGCGAGAAGTTGATCACTTCCGCGCCGCTGACGCCGGGAAAGAAATATTTGTTGCCGCCGGAAAAACCGACCACTTCGTGAGGGAACGTCGGGCCGCAAATGATGATCTGATCGTAATCGAAGATCAGTTTGTTCAGTCGGACCTTGACCGATTGCCGCAGCGCCCCGCCGGTGATCTCGGCGATTTCGCTCTCGGAGATTTCGCCAAGCTCGACCAACTGGCCCGGCTCATCCCAACGGTGGTTGAAGATGTTGATTCGCGCGAACCGCGTCGCTCGCTCTTCGGCCGTGGCCCCGACGTGGCGGTTGATCGACTCCTCGCTCATCGGCTGATGCGTGCCGAGCGCGATCAGGAAGTCCAGGGCCTCGACCCGGTCGTTCAACGATTCGTGAAAGAGGCGGAACATCATCGGAATCGGCGCGGTTCGCGTGCCGTCCGGGATGATGACCAACACGCGCTTGCCGTCGAGCCCGGCGCCGAATAAAGCCGAGGACATCAACTCACGAACTTCCGATTCCGAAAGCGCCCTGTCACGAGAACCTTTGCCAATGACCATGTTTATCCTCTGATATGGGACCTATAGGACCTATAGGACCTATAAGTCCTATAGGGCGTCCATTGTGGCTAAACCCCACCAAAAGCGGAAAATCCTCCGTCCACGGGGACCACGACGCCGGTGACGAAAGCCGAGGCGGGCGACAACAGCCATAACGTCGCGCCGATCAGATCGTCAGGCTCGCCGAAGCGATCCATCGGGGTGTGCGCAATGATGCTCCGCCCTCGCTCGGTCGGCTCGCCCGTCTTTTCATCGATCAACAGGCGTCGGTTCTGCTCGGTGACGAAGAAGCCGGGCGCGACGGCGTTGACGCGGATGCGCGGCGAATAATTTTGCGCCATGTGAACCGCCAGCCACTGCGTAAAATTATCGACGCCGGCCTTCGCGGCCGAATAGCCGACGACGCGGGTCAAAGGGCGGATGGCGCTCATCGAGGAGACGTTCATGATCACGCCCTCGCCCTGCTCGGCCATCTGGCGGCCGAAGACCTGACAAGGCAGGATCGTACCCAGAAGGTTCAGATCGAGCACGTGACGCAGCGCGTCTTCCGGCAGGTCGAAGAAGCTCAGGTCTTGACGAGTGGTGGCTTGCGGGATGTTTCCGCCTGCGCCGTTGATCAGGCCGTCGATGCGCCCGAATTCGTCGAGCGCCGCCCGCGCGGCGTCGCGCAGCGTCTCCTGTTTGAGCGCGTCACCGACGACAACCGTCGCGCGTCCGGGGCCGGAGAGTCCACCAAGCGTCGCCTCGCCCTTCTCGCGGTTCCGCGCGAGGATCGCGACGTTGGCGCCGCATCCGACCAACGCCCTCGCCATCGCGCCGCACAGGACGCCGGCGCCGCCGGTGATGACTATTGTGCGGCCCGTGAAATCGTACATCTTCAGCAAAGCGTTTAAATCCATCCTCAGTCCCCCACCGCCTTTGAAGATTCGCCGAAAGGGGCGAAATGTTTTCCGAAATGCGCTTCGAGCGCCTGGTAATAGACCTCCTCGTCGCCGCGCAGCGCCGCAAAGAACGGCTCGCGGAAATCGGGGTGATTCAGAACCGAGCCGAAAGTGACATGCAGAATCTCGCGCGCGTGGAAATCGTCGAGCAGCGTCATGAGTTCGTCATCGGACAAGCGCCCCGCCTCAGGCGCTTTGTCGACCTCGGCGGAGACGTGATAGCTGGCGCGGTCAATCGGGTAACGCTCGCGCGCGAATGCGGATATCTCTCGGAAGAGTTTCGGGTCGACCTGCGCGATGGCTCGCAGGGCTTCGAGGTAGCTCGTGCCCGCGGTCTTGAGGTGAACCAGTTCGCCGGCCAGCCGCGAGGCGATCGGATAGACGCTGAACTTGTCGGAGCCGGAATGGAGGCTGAGCTTATACGGCCCGAAGGTTTTCGCTACGGCCACGTGCCGCTCGAACGACTTTTCGAATTCGCTTAAATCGCCGATGTAATCAACGCCCTTCTCGAAATCGCCGACGTACCGCGGCGCCAGGCTCACCCATTTCACGCCGAGGCGCTTCAACTCGTTGGCGATGTAGATGTGTTCGGCCAGCGTCGTCACCGTCTCCGACTCGTCCACGCTCATCTCCAGCTCGAACGGTTTGCCGTTCATCACGGATTCGAGATGGCGATACATCCTGACAGTGTGCGCCACGACGCGGCCATACTTCGCGGTCGCGCGGAGCAGGTCGCCCGCGTCCATCTTGAAGCTGAACTCGCCCAGGTCAATCGGGTTGAAGAACCGCGACTGAGTGTCCATCCAGCCCGTCTCCAGCTCGGCCCACGGCGCCGCCTCGATCTTGGCCTTTAAAACGTCGAACGGCGCGGTGTTGGCCTCGTTATCAACATGTTCGCTGGGATCGATGGTGTAAAAAGTGAATCCCGCGGCGGCGCAGGAATCGATGTCGGCGGTGTTCTTCAAATGATCGGCGTCCGCGCCGAAGCCGTCGCGCCAGCCTTCCTCAAACACTCCCCACATCGCGTCGTCCATCACCTGCTGCGGAGTGCGGCCTGTTCGCGCGTTCTCGCGGATCGATTGCTGCGCCAGTATCGGCGCCATCGAAGAACGCCGGACGGCGCGAATGTGCCCCGGCGTGGCCAGACCCAGACGGTCGCCGCAGCCGGCGGATTTTTTCAACCCGAGCGGACGCGGGACGAGAAACGAAAAGACCGAACGGAGCGCGGCGGCGTTCTCCGGCGTCGTCTCGCATAACGTCAAAGAATGCCCGTCAAGATCGGTCTTTTGCGATGATCCATGAAAGCCGAGGGGAAAGCCGCCAGGCGGGTTCGAATCGGAATGAACAATCCCGAGCGACTTGTCCGACCCCCTGCGACCGAGAAAGAAGACGGCGTTCCGCGCGCATGTGATCGAGCGCGGGTAAACCTGTAGACCGCTCGAATCGCTCAGCGCCGATGCCAATTGCGCGGCTTCGTCTTCGACAAGCGGATCGGCAAGTTCGTAACTCTTCAGACAATTCGGAAGCGTGGCGTTCATCAGTTACTTCTCCAGTGAAAAGGGTTGGTGTCGAAGTTTTTGAGCAAGGCGGCTTGCGTCCCATTGGAGCCCGAACCTGAGCCGCCGACGCGCAAAAGCTTACGACAAGCGCATTGGTATGACCAGCCGCTAAGGCGATAGTGGCTCTCTTTAATTGTGAATGGGCCCAAGAGAAGCAAAAAAGGCAAAAAGGCAAAAAAGGGGCTTTTTGCGTTTTTGCCTTCTTCGCCTTAGCTGTCGAAGACGCCTTTCGTCGTCTTCCATGAGGGCGCCAACTGTTTCTTCAACTCAGCGCCGGCGATCATCGCCTTCGCCAGTTCTTCGCCCGATCGAGGCTGAGGGGGCGTATCGCTTGTATCGTGAATCCCGTTCGGGCTAACGATGATCAGATGAGCTTGCCCTGCGAAGTGTTTGTATTTCAGTGTAACCTTTTTACATCATCGTCGTATACTTTCCCTTCGCTGTCATCAACCGATACCTTCATGCTTTCTCTCCGATTGGACTGACAAGCCATTGTGATTACTTGGCTCTTCGGGTTTACTCGCTCATCTCCGAATAGAGGAACAGGAAATGCTAGCGTTTTGTTACGGTGATACGCTAGGTCAATCGCTACTACAAAAAATAATCAAAACCACCCGTTGATGTTTCAAAATTGATGCTCAGTAATGGGCGTGTTTCTGCGCGAGCTTTTGCGAGTAAGTCAATTCATGGCAGACGTGTGACCAGACTTGCGAAGACTTGCGGCGAACTAACCGCTTCGCCTTACATTCGCGCGGGCCGGTTGGGATACTACGGAGGTACTTATGAGAATGTATTCCTATGACCAGGTTCTGACGGACGTCAAAGATGTATATGAGCAGCTTACGGGGCTTCCCGCTCCGGAGATCGACATCAAAAAACCCCGTTTCCCACTGCCTAAAGGGATCAATCCGGTGGCACTGGTGCAAAGCGAAATCAACCAACTCAATATGTGTCTGATCAACAGCGGCGTCTCGTGGCGGTTGTCGAAGTCGCCCGCCTGGGCGCCGCCCGCGGAAGTTTACGAGACCCAAGACGCTTATGTGGTCAATCTGGAACTGCCGGGGTTGGGCCAGGAGGATGTAAAAGTTACTCAGACCAATAACATCCTCACGGTCCGCGGCGCCCGTCGCTTCAGGAAGGCGCATGAGGAGGCCGTATATCACAATTCAGAGCGAAACTACGGAACGTTCGAGCGACTCTTTCCGCTGCCGGGCAATGTCCTGCCGGAAAGGATGAAAAATAAATTTATCAGTGGAATCCTTCAGATCACCATTCCGAAGACCAAGGCTGAGGGGTCAGGAAGATCAGAGGATTAGCATGTCAACAATTTCTTTGTCCGAAGGGAGGCAATCAATGGCTTTTTCTGCGCCAGCACAATACCAAACTAATAAACCCAACGAGATGAATAGCTCACAGATCCCACAAGAGGATATGGAAAAGCTTCAAGAGATACACGAGCTGATCAATCTATTGTTTACAGAACTAATAACCAGATCGCCGCAGAGCGTGGCAATGCCCTACACGACGACAGGGATGATGCCCGCGACGCCATCGGCGCCCTACACACATTCACTGTTCCGTTATGCCTGGGGAATGGCGCCTTACTTGAGAACGCCAGGCTTTTGAGGCAGTTCACACCAAATCAAACATGCGCAAGTAACAGAACTTACGCGTCACACACACATCTATATAATCCCCCATAGGGCGCCGATGTCGTGAATCGAAACGGACGCCCATCCCTCATCAAAACCCTTAAACGATGCGTTAGCAGCAAAATCCGCTGGGATGTGGATGCGACGCCGCGTCAGTAGCGCAGGCTGTGAGACAGGCTGAAAATCGAGCCTCTTCTTACGGTCGGGCTGCTGTCGGGATAGCTGTATCCCGTCTCTTTCTTCAGTATCAAACCTCGCTTCAACAATCGCTTGAAGAAGTGAGAGGGAGAGGCGCGTCGCGCGCGAGAGAACGCGCAGGGCGCCTCTTGAACATTGTCAACTGAGGTCTTTGAGACACTCTTTGAAACTTTAGGAGATTTATTTATGTTCCCAAGAATGAATATCACGAATCCATTTCAATCGTTCGCCTTCGGCGTTCCCCAATATGGCGTGGCGTTCGGAGGAATCAGTCCGATGGTTTCACACCTGGCGCTTCCCAACGCGAGTAACCCGATAGCCGCCCTGGGCGGAATCGGCGTCAATCCATACATGCCGGGACAGAGCCAGTATGTTAATCCATTACTTGTTGCGCAACTCGCGGCGACAAACCCAACGCTCCTGCCGCTGCTAGCTCAACATTCGGCGATCGGGCAAAGCCCGTATGGCATTCAATCTCTGCTCCAGCCCCAACTGGGACAGATTGGCTCGCCCTTCCAACAATTCGGGCCATTCGGCGCTGGGATCGGCCAATGGGGCAATCCATTCAGCCAGGGGATCAGCCCGCTCTTGCAGCAAGGTTGGGGGCAGCAATGGGGCGCTCCGACGTTCTTCGGCAGTCCGGTTCCTGGCGTTGAGATCACCGGAGCGTTGATCGCACAGCAGCCTTTTATACTCGCCCAGAGTCAGTTGCCTATCAGGCCTCTGATCACTCCCCAACAGCCCGACCCGTTTCAGATGACCGCATTGGTCGGGGCGATGACCGGTCAGGCGACCGATCCTTACTCAGTCTTGACACAACCTGGCTTGACTTCACCTTTGGGAGTCAACCCGATTCATCAGGCGCTGAAACAGCAGTATGGCTCGCCGCATGCTGGAATCCATTTCTAGGCGCTTCGGGTCCTTCCCAACAACTCAGGGAGACGCGCGGTCTAGCCTGTGACAGCCTGTGAGGAGAGGCTGAGAGCATGAGCCTTCAACCGCCCCGAATCCCCCCGCCGGAACCCGGTGGATCGTTCTCGTCCAACCTGCATAGGCCAGGATTGAACAATCCACCGGCTCCCCCTGGCGGGATATGAGAGGAACTCGATGGTGTATGAAATGGTCTTTTCAAGGCGCCTAATGCAGGCTCTTCAGGAGCAAGTGGTAGGACGCGAGTACGCCGTCGCAGCTTTAGCGCGAGCGGTTACGCTGGCTCTGGCCGATGAGCGATACTCCAATTCCAACTACCCGCTTGCGGCGCTTCTGTTCGCAGGACCGACAAGTTCGGGCAAAATGCATGTCGCTAAAGCGCTCGCCCAGGTTCTGCTCGGCGACGATCGCAAGTTGATCTACGTCAATTGCCAAATTCTCAATCAACCTTCGAACTCGCAGTCGAACCTGTATGCGCAGTCAAACTTATATGAACAGTTGATGGCCGGAAGCCTGCTTTCGCAAATAACCCCTCCTTTCAACTCTTCTCCTTTCTCCATCCTGGTGTTCGAGAAGATTGAGAAGGCGCCACCGGTCTTCCGCGATTATCTCGCGGCGGCGATTGACCGCGGCGTTCTCTACACGCTTGGCTGTATGTTTTCACTCCGCAACACATTCATCATCCTGACCAGCGACCTGTCGAAGAAGCAGACTGATCAGTTGGTGGGCAGAACCATAGGCTTCTTTCGTGACGGTGAGAGCGGCGCCGAGGAGATGCCGCGGCAGCACCTGGTGGTGATGGAAGAGATTGACAACCTGTTGGGCGCCACTCTCGTCAACCGCATTGACGAGATAGTGATTTTTGAACGCCTCAACGAGCAGAACGTCATCATGCTGCTGGAACGCAAACTGGCCGAGATAGATCGAAAGCTGGCCGCGTCGGGTATCGGCTTCAGGATTGAGGAAGGGGCAAAAACCTTTATACTCAGGCAGTGCCTGAACGATCCAACTCATAGGGCGCGTCAGCTCAAGCGCGTAGTCAGAAACTACCTGGAGTTTCCACTATCCGATCTGATGCTCTCCGGGCAATTGACATCCGGCATGGTGGCGCTGGTCAAACACGATTCGCCACGGAATTTTCTCGATTTCCGGGTCATGGTCCCCCGCCTGGCGCTTGGCGGGTGTCTCCCATTAAGATGAAGGCGCCGGCGCATTTCACAACGACGGGAGCCGCGATGTGGAGGCTCTTCGCTCGATCTCTACTTTCGGCAATTCCGGCGTGAAATCCTCGCCGGGGTTGATGAACTGGTCGCGCTCGAACTTGTACTGCTTGTCGTAAAGTTGTCTGTAGCGGCCGTTGATCGCCAGCAGCTCTTCGTGCGTGCCGCGTTCGACTATTTCGCCGCCCTCGAGGACCAGAATCTGATCGGCGCTGCGAATGGTCGAGAGGCGGTGGGCGATGACGAAGGTCGTGCGCCCGCGCCGCAGCGTTCGCAAGCCCTCCTGAATCATGGCCTCGCTCTCGCTGTCCAGGCTCGACGTGGCTTCGTCGAGGATCAGGATTTTCGGATCGGCCAGAAGCGCTCGGGCGATGGCGATGCGCTGCCGCTGGCCGCCCGAAAGTTTGACTCCGCGTTCGCCGACGATCGTGTCGTAGCCCTTCTCGAAGCCTTCGATGAATTCGTCGCAATGGGCGATGCGGCTGACTTCCCGTATCTCATCCATCGCCGCGTGCGGCTTAGAGAACCTGATGTTTTCGGCGATCGTGCCGTCGAAGAGGAAATTGTCCTGTAGCACGACTCCGAGATATGCGCGGTAATCGCGCAGCTTGACGCCGGTCAGTTCGCGCCCGTCGATCCTGATCCTGCCTGATTGGGGCCGGTTGAAATTCATGACCAGGCTGATCAAGGTGCTCTTGCCCGACCCGCTCGACCCGACCAGGGCCGTGGTCGTCCCGGCGGAGGCTTTGAACGAAACGCCTTTCAGCACCGGCGCGCCCTCGTTGTACTCGAAGATCACGTCTTCGAACTCGACGTCGCCCCGGACGCCGTCCAGAGCGTCGCGCCGCGCGTCCTCTTCGTCTTCGGTCGGCATGTTCAGGATTTCGCGTATGCGGTCGAGCCCGGCGAAGGCCTCCGTGATCTGCGTGCCGATGGCCGCTATCTCGATCACCGGCATCGCCATCAGCCCGGTGAAGAATACGTACATAAACAGGTCGCCGAGCGTCATTTGACCGGTCATCACCGAATGGCCTCCGACCGTGATCATCACGACCCCGACCGCGCCGATGATGACCGAAGAGAAGGCCGTGATGGCCGAGACCCCGGTCATCGATTTTGCGATGTTGCGAAAGAGTTTGTGCGCGCCGCGCGCGAAGATCAATTCCTCGCGCTTTTCGGCGGTGTAGGCCTTTACGATGCGGATGCCGCCTAGCGATTCGCCCAGACGGCCCGTGATCTCGCTGTAAATCTCGCCGCGCGCCCGGAAGATCGGCCTGAGCGTTTTGAACGCGTAGGCCAGCCCGCCGCCGAACGCCGCCAGCACGACGATCGTCAGCCCGGTCAATCGCCAGTTCAGGTAAACCAAGACGCCGAGCGCGATGAAGGCTGTGATGGAGCTGCCGACGAGTTGCACAATGCCGGTGCCGACCAGGTTCCTGATCCCTTCGGCGTCGTTCATCACGCGCGAGATCAACTTGCCGGTCTGCGTGGAATCGAAATAGCTGATGGGCAGACGCTCGACCTGCGCCTGAACGCGCTTACGCATCTCGGTGATCGCGCGCTGCGCCGCCACACCCAGCACCTGCGAAAGCGAGAACGACGTCACGGCCTGGATCAGAGTCGCCGCGCCGGCGGCCATCGCGATGGGCGCCAGCATCTCTGCCCGCCCCTTCCCGATCACGTCGTCAATGATGTACTTCGACGACGCGGGCAACACCAGCCCGACCAGACGGTTGATGAGCATCAGCGCCGCGCCGAAAGCCAGACGCCCGCGGTGCGCGTAGACCAGAGCCTTCGCTTCGCGCCAGGCGTCGGACATATTGATCTTCTTCTTCTTCTCTTTCTTTCCGTTTTTTTCGTCTGCCATTTGCCCTCCTTACCATGGCAATTGCTATCCGCCACAGAGCCACGGAGCCACAGAGACGGAAAGACAAGTAGACCAGGGGACAAGGGGAAGGGAGAAGATTCTCCTTGTCTCCCCGTCTCCTTGTCCCCTCGTCTCCGCGCCGCTATGGCTCCGTGGCTCTGTGGCAAATTCATTCGTGTTCATGTCGCCTGGTTTGATTTAGAACGCTATTGCTAATCCGGTTTTACTGGCGGGAAATTTTGTGCGGAAAATGAGAAAGGGCGGGTAGTGGGTCTCGAACCCACGGCCTCCAGAGCCACAATCTGGCGCTCTAACCAACTGAGCTATACCCGCCGCAAAATCTATCAGGTTGTAAACAGC
>Ga0081455_10006457_pt1 | contig 12565 bp, 8 predicted proteins | sample TabmetS3T2R1_FD_70207 | JGI IMG/M metagenome (GOLD analysis project Ga0081455, IMG submission 70207) | Tabebuia heterophylla rhizosphere microbial communities from the University of Puerto Rico - S3T2R1 | ecosystem: Host-associated > Plants > Roots > Rhizosphere ... | reverse complement strand
AGACGGCGGTGCTCGCGCTCGACGACGTCACGGTCGAGCTGCCCCGGGGCCGGTTCACCGCGATCATGGGGCCGTCCGGGTCGGGCAAGTCGACGCTGCTGCACTGCCTGGCCGGCCTCGACTCGCTCACCTCGGGGCACGTCTTCCTCGGCGAGACCGATCTGGGCGGGCTGAGCGACAAGCAGCTGACCCTGCTGCGCCGCACGCAGGTCGGCTTCGTGTTCCAGTCGTTCAACCTGGTGCCGACGCTGACCGCGCTGGAGAACATCCGGTTGCCGATGACCCTGGCCGGCGGCCCGGCCGACCCGGACTGGGTGGAGGCCGTCATCGAGACCGTCGGCCTCACCGACCGCTTGCGGCACCGGCCGTCGGAGCTGTCCGGCGGGCAGCAGCAGCGGGTCGCCGTGGCGCGGGCGCTGGCCAGCAAGCCGGCGATCATCTTCGCCGACGAGCCGACCGGCAACCTCGACTCGCGCAGCGGCGCCGACGTGCTGGGCTTCTTGCAGCGCGCTCGCCACGAGCTCGAGCAGACGATCGTCATGGTCACCCACGACCCGGTGGCGGCCAGCTACGCCGACGCCGCGATCTTCCTGGCCGACGGGCACATCGTCGATTCCGTCGAGCGTCCGTCGCCGGAGACCGTGCTCGACCACATGAAGCGGCTGGGGGCCTGAGCCATGATTCGCATCGCCCTCTCCGAGATGTGGTCGCACAAGCGGCGGCTGGCCGGCAGCATGATCGCGGTGGTGCTCGGCGTGGCGTTCCTGAGCGGGACGTTGCTGCTGGGGGACACCCTCAAGGCCAACTTCGACAAGCTGTTCACCACGGCGAACGGCAGCACCGACGTCATCCTGCGCGGCAGCACGCAGATCGGCTCGGACATCAACCAGAGCCGGTCGGGCGTGCCGGCCACGCTGGCCGACACTGCCCGCGAGACGCCGGGTGTCGCCGCCGCGGTGCCCTACGTCCAGGGATTCGGCCAGCTGACCGGCAGCAACGGCAAGCGCATCGGGGGCAACGGGCCGCCGACGACCGCGGCCAACTGGGTCGACGTGCCCTCGCTCAACCCGTACCGCATCGTCGAAGGCCACGCGCCGCAGGCCGACGACCAGGTGGTGATCAACCGGGGCGCGGCCAAGACCGGCAAGCTGCACCTGGGCGACACCACGACGGTGCTGACCCCGGCGCCGGTGCGGGTCAAGATCGTCGGTATCTCGACGTTCGGCACGGCCGACGGGTCCGGCCCGTCGACGTTCACGGCCATGACCCTGCACGCCGCCACGGCGCACCTGATCGACAACCCCGCGAACGTGTCGCAGATCCTGATCAAGGCGGCGCCCGGCGCAACGTCCGGGCAGATCATCGCCGAGCTGCGGCCGAAGCTGCCGAGCAGCGTGCAGGCGATCACCGGTCAGGACCTGGCCAACGAGAACATCGACGACATCAACAGCGGCTTCCTCGGCTTCCTGCGCAGCGCCCTGACCGGGTTCGCCGTGGTGGCGCTGCTCGTCGCAGTGTTCAGCATCTACAACACGTTCTCGATCTTGGGAGCGCAGCGGGCGCGCACGTCGGCCCTGCTGCGGGCGTTGGGGGCCACCCGGCGCCAGGTCACCAATGCCGGCCTGACCGAGGCGCTGGCGGTCGGCCTGCTCGGTTCCGTCACCGGCTGGGCCGCCGGCATCGGCATCGCGGCCGGCCTGAAGGGCGTCTTCGACGGGTTCGGCTTCGCCCTGCCGGCCGGCGGGCTGGTGTTCACCGCGGGCAGCGCGCTGGTCGCGATCCTCTCCGGGGTGGCCGCCACGCTGGTCGCCGGCCTGGCGCCGGCCATCCGTTCGTCGCGGGTGCCGCCGGTGGCGGCGCTGCGCGACCAGGCGGCCGAGCGGCGGACCGTGTCGATGTGGCGCGGCCTGCTCGGCGCGACGCTGACGGCCGGCGGCGTGGCCGCACTGGTGATCGCCGCGCTGCGGCAGGGACCGATGGCCGTCGCCGGCATCGGGGCGGTGCTCGCGCTTATCGGCATGGTGGTGCTCGGCCCGATCGTGGCCCGGCCGGCCGCGTCCGTGCTGGGTGCGCCCGTCGCCCGGATGCGCGGCATCACCGGAGTACTGGCCCGGGAGAACTCGATGCGCAATCCGCGCCGTACGGCCGCCACGGCCTCGGCGCTGCTGATCGGGGTGGCCGTGGTCGCGATGTTCACCGTGGTGGCCGCGTCGCTGAAGACCTCCGCGTCGCAGGGAGTCGACCGGGCCCTGACGGCCGACATCGTGGTGGACACGCCGGGATTCGGCGGCGGGGTCAGCGGGCGCGGACGCCTCGATCCGGCCATGCAACAGCGAGTGTCCACTGTGGACGGCGTGGCGACGGCCACCGGGCTCAGCGGTGGCGACGCGCAGATCGCCGGCAAGACGCACGGTGTCACGGCGGCCGATCCCACGCAGGTGGGCAAGGTGGTCGACCTCGGTGTCACCAGCGGGTCGATCACGTCGATGACGTCGACGTCGCTGGCCGTGTCGAAGGACGCCGCCAAGTCCAATCACTGGCATGTCGGGTCGACGGCGCCGATCACCTACCCGGACGGCGCGCAGGGCACGGTCACGGTTGCCGCGATCTACAGCCATCCTGAGATCACCGGCGACTACCTCGTGAACGCGGCCGGCTGGACACCGCACAGCGGGCAGGTCGTCGTCTCGAAGATCATGGTCAAACTGCGGCCGGGCACGGATGTCGCCGCAGCGAAGGCCGCGATCAAGGCGGCCACCAGCCAGTACGGTGAGCCGCGCGTCCAGGACCGGGCCGAGTACCGGTCGAACGCCACCTCCGGCGTCAACACGTTCCTCGGCCTGATCTACGTGATGCTCGCGCTGGCGATCATCATCGCCCTGATGGGCATCAGCAACACGCTGTCGCTGTCCATCCACGAACGCACCCGCGAGCTGGGCGTGCTGCGCGCGGTGGGCCAGACGCGGGCGCAGACGCGGGCGATGGTGCGGTGGGAGTCGGTGCTGGTCGCGGTGTTCGGCACCGTCGGCGGAATCGGCATCGGCACGCTGCTCGGCTGGTCGATGGTCGAGGCGGCGTCGAGCACGACGCTGTCGGCCTTCTCGGCGCCGCCGCTGCAGTTGGCGGTGTTCGTGGTGATCGGCGCGGTGGCCGGCACCCTGGCCGGCATCCGGCCGGCCCGGCGGGCGGCTCGGCTGAACGTCCTGCGGGCGATCAGCGCCGAATAGCACCTTCCGCTCGTGCGCCCGAACTGCCAGGCTCGCGGCCATGACGAACGGATGGCTGCCGAGCCGACGGCACGTACTGGGCATGGGGGTGGCGACCGGAGCACTGGTCGCCACCTCCTCGTTGGTCGCTCCCGCGCAGGCCGCACCGGCCTCGCCCCGGACGCGACGGGGCGGGCCGACCACCCTCGACCACACCCTGCTGCGCGGGCAGCCCGGCGCCGGCGGCTACCGGCCCATCGTCGCCGGGCCGGGCGAGCCGCACCTGCTGCGCGACGACCTGGTGGGGCCGCCGGCCGCGCGCCGCAACGGCCAACGCCGGCCGATCGTGGCGCTGGGCCAGCTGACCGACATGCACGTCCTCGACGCGCAGAGCCCGGCGCGCGTCGAGTTCCTCGACCGGTTCAACGACCCGGACAGCCCGTTGCGCGGCGTGCTGCCGTTCGACGCGTCCTACCGGGCGCACGAGATGCTGACCGCGCAGGTGGCCGAGGCGATGGTGCAGGCGATGAACGCGGTGCGGTTCGGGCCGGCGACCGGGTTGCCGCTGGCGTTCACCGTCGCCACCGGCGACAACGTCGACAACACCCAGTACAACGAGCTGCGCTGGCAGATCGACGTCCTCGACGGCGAGCGGGTCCGCGCGGACTCCGGCGACCTGAGCAAGTACGAGGGCGTGGCCGACCTGGTCGACTACGACGTGCGGTACTGGCACCCGGACGGCACCCCGGCGGGCCAGGCCGACGACCTGCCCCGGTCGCGGTTCGGCTTCCCGACCGTGCCCGGCCTGCTCGACTCCGCTCGGCGCCCGTTCGACGCGACCGGTCTGCACACGCCGTGGCTGACCGCGTTCGGCAATCACGACGGGCTGGTCCAGGGCAACCTGCCGGCGAACCCGGTGTTCGCCGGGATCGCCACCGGCAACGTCAAGATCAGCAACCTGCCGCCCGGCGTCGACATCGTGCAGCTGGCGCTCGAGCTGCTCAGCGGTGATCCGCGCGCGCTGCAGACGTTGCTGGCCGGCCCGGCCCGGATCGTCACCGCCGACTCGAACCGCCGGCAGCTGTCGCGGGCCGAGACCATCGCCGAGCACTTCCGCACGAGCGGTCACCCGCACGGGCACGGCTACACCGCCTGGAACCGCAGCACCGGCAACGCCTACTACGCGTTCGACCACGGTCCGGTCCGCGGGCTCGTCCTCGACACGGTCAACCCGTTCGGGGGTGCCGACGGCTCGATCGACGCCGCCCAGCTGGCCTGGCTCACGAGCGAGCTGGTGGCCGGCAGCCGGCGCTACCTCGACGAGCAGGGCAACGTGGTGCCCGGCGGCAAACGCGACCGGCTGTTCGTGCTGTTCAGCCACCACACGATCGGCACGATGACCAACTCGGCCGGCCTCGGCCGGGTGCTCGGCGCGGCCGTGCGCGACCTGCTGCTGCGGTTCCCGAACGTCGTGCTCTGGGTGAACGGGCACACCCACCGGAACACGGTCACGCCGTACCGGCGGGCGGCCGGCTCGATCCCGGGCGGATTCTGGGAGATCAACACCGCGGCGCACATCGACTGGCCGCAGCAGGCGCGCGTCGTCGAGATCGCCGACAACCGTGACGGCACGCTGTCCGTGTTCGGCACCCTGATCGACCACGCGGCGCCGCGGCATTACGGTTCGGCGCCGCGCGACCCGCTGGCGCTCGCGTCGCTGTCGCGCGAACTCGGCGCCAACGACTGGCAGAACGCCGCGCCGACGCCGACCGAGGACGGGCGCCGCGGGGCGGTCGAAGACCGAAACGTCGAATTGCTCGTTCCGGCGCCCTTTGTGCTATCGGGTTGACGCCAATTGCTCGTAGCGCTTTTCCGAGCACATTTGACGTAGCGCAATTGCCAAGCCCGGCGGCGATGATGTAGGCACGTCATCGACAGTGCATTTGTCGCCGAGGGGGGTCGGCTGTGCACGCAATTTTGACCTGGCTGGGACGTACCTCGGCGCGACGCCATTGGTGGGTGATCGGCGCGTGGCTGGTCATATTGGCTTGCCTGTTGTTACTGCGCGCCGCTTTCGGCGGGACGTTCGTCAACAACTACACGGTTCCGGGCAGCCAGTCGGCTGAAGGCAAAGACGTGCTGACCGCGAAGTTCCCGCAGCAGAGCGGCTACGCCGGGCAGATCGTCTTCCATTCCACGAGCGGAACCGTAAGCGACAAGAGCAGCGCGGTCGGTCAGGCTATGACGAACGTCGGCAAGCTGCCCCACGTCACGTCGGCCACGAACCCGCTTTCCGTCCCCAATTCGCCGTACGTGTCCAAGGACGGGACTATCGCCTACGGCCCCGTGCAGTTCGACGTGAATCCCGCCGGGCTGACCGATTCCTACCTGCACCAACTCGACAACGCTGTCGAACCGGCGCGGTCGGCCGGGCTGGAAGTGGAGTACGGCGCCGGCGCGGGTCAGATCGGTAAACAGGCGAAGGACCTCAACTCAGAAGTGATCGGTCTGGTCCTCGCATTCGTGTTGCTGTTGTTCATGTTCGCATCGGTTTATGCTGCGGCCATTCCGCTGCTATCGGCGATATTCAGCGTGGGATCCGGTATTTCGCTGCTGGGATTGCTGGCCGCCGTAACGGATTTCCCGACGACGGCGCCCACTGTCGCGACCCTGCTCGGCCTGGGCGTGGCTGTCGACTACGGGTTGTTCCTGGTGGCCCGGCACCGCGACCAACTCGACAGCGGCATGGGCATCGTCGACTCGATCGGCCGCGCCGCCTCGACCTCCGGTGCGGCGATCGTTGTTGCCGGCAGCACGGTGGTCATCGCGATCCTCGGGCTGTACCTGTCCGGCGTGCCGTTCGTCGGGGCCATGGGCGCCGCCGCCGCGCTGGTCGTGGTCGTGACGATGATCTCGGCGCTGACCCTGGTGCCCGCGCTGATGGCGTCCACCGGGTACAAGATCCGCGCCCGCTCCGAGCGCAAGGCCGCGGCCGCGCACGAGACCGGGCCGAGCCACGAGAACAGCGCGTTCGCCCGCTGGGGCCGCAAGGTGAGCAAGGTGCCGTGGCCGTGGGCGATCGGGGCGACGGTGCTGCTCTGCCTGCTCGCCATCCCGCTGTTCTCGATCCGCCTGGGCCAGCTCGACGCCGGCACCGATCCCAAGGGCGAGAGCAGCCGCAAGGCGTACGACCTGATCGCGGAGGGCTTCGGCCCCGGCGCGAACGGCCCGCTGACCGTCGTCGTCGAGCTGCCCAAGCAGAGCTCGAGCGACAACCAGACGCTGCTCACCAACCTCCAGCAGACCCTCGCGAAGTACCCGGGAGTGGCCGGCGTCGCCCAGCCGTCGGTGAACCAGGCCGGTGACACCGCGGTGATGAACGTGATCCCGACGACCGCGCCGCAGGACGCCGCGACCACGAAGCTCGTCGAGAACCTGCGTACGGACGTGCTCGCCAAGCAGCAGGAGACGACGTTCCTGGCCGGCACCACCGCGGGATACGTCGACTTCACCAACAAGATCGCCGAGCGCATGCCCTGGCTCATCGGCGGTGTGGTGCTGCTCGCGCTGATCCTGCTGACCACCGCGTTCCGCTCGATCGTGATCGGCTTGAAGGCCGCCGCGATGAACCTGCTGTCGGTGGGGGCGGCGTACGGCGTCGTGGTCGCGGTGTTCCAGTGGGGGTGGGGCTCGTCCCTGGTCGGTATCGACGAGACGTTGCCGATCCCGTCGTTCGTGCCGATGCTGATGTTCGCGATCGTGTTCGGGCTGTCGATGGACTACGAGGTGTTCCTGCTGTCGCGGGTGCACGAGGCGTACGTCGAGACCAACGACGGGCACCGTTCGGTGGCGATCGGCATCGGGGCGACCGCCCGGGTGATCACCACGGCCGCGGCGATCATGATCGTCGTGTTCAGCAGCTTCGTGCTCAGCACCGACCCGACGGTGAAGATGCTCGCCGTCGGCATGGCCGTGGCCGTGCTCATCGACGCGACCGTCGTCCGGATGGTCCTCGTCCCGGCGATCATGGCGCTGCTCGACAAGCGCGCGTGGTACCTGCCGCGTTGGCTCGACCGGATCCTGCCCGACCTGCAGTTGGAGGGCGAGCCGCCGCCGCCCCAGCCGAAGGCCCCCGTCGGGGCACCACAGGGCTGAGGCAGCTCAGTCGCTGGGCGCGTAGAAGCTGCGCAGCTTCGCGTCGGGTGTATCGGCGCTGACGGTCAGCGCGGACCAGCTGCGACCGTCCGGGTTGCGCGAGTAGATCGTGCGGCTGCCCGCCGCGGCGTCGGTGGTCCCGTACAGGCCCGGCACCCCCGCAAGGGTGATCGGCCGGGCGCTGCCGGGCAACGACACGTCGGTTCGCACGACGATCGCGAGACAGTCGTTCGGCCCCATGACGACCACCCAGGTGGCCGCGCCGCGTGCGGCCGGCTTGCTCGTGCCGTCCAGGCAGGGGAAGGACGGGGCACCGGACGGGACGGTGACGACGTAACTGACCGGCTCGATCACCGGAACGGACCCGGCCGGCCCGGGTGGCGTCGAGCGCTGCGCCTGCGGTTCCGGTGCGCGATGGTGGCCGCCGCCGGACACCACCGCCCCGCCAACGCACGCCGCGGCGGCCACCGGCAGTGCGAGTCGCACCGCCCCGGCGCGGCGACGGGCCTGGCGGTGGCGCCGATGCACCTCGGCGCCCAGTCCCGGCGCCGGCGTGATCTGCCGGGTCGCCTCGTCGAACGCCAACCTGAGCTGGTCGGTCAGCTCCTCGTCAGTGAGCATGGTCGATCTCCTTCGCATGCGGGATGTCGTCGCCGAGCAGGTCACGAAGCCGGGCGAGTGCGGAGTGGGTCTGCGACTTCACCGTTCCCGTGCTGCAGTCGAGCACGGCGGCGGTCTCGTCGACGGAGAGGTCCTCGAAGTACCGCAGGACGAGCACGGCGCGTTGCCGGGCCGGCAGTCGGAGCACGGCGGGCACGAGGGTGTGCCGCAGCAGCACCTGCCCGGTCGGGTCGTCGTCGTGGTGTGGCTCGGGGCCGGATCGCGTCTCGACCGGTCGCCGGCTGCGGGTCCGCCAGCGGTCCTTCGCCAAGTTGGTGATGACGCGTCGCGCGTACGCCTGCGGCTGGGCGCGAGCGCCGCGCCAGTGCCGGGCGGTGCGCAGCAGCGCGGTCTGCACGAGGTCCTCGGCGTGGCCGTGGTCGCCGGTGAGCAGGTACGCCAGGCGCAGTAGCGGTGCCGAGGCGGACCGGACGAAGTCGTCGAATTCCGGGCCGAGACCGTCGAGAGTCACGCCCTTATAAACGCCGTCGGGCCGGCGCGGGTTGGAATCGCTCAATACGGGTCGGGCGTGCTGCGATGCCCGAACAGCCGCCCGGCGCGCAGCACCACCTTGATCGCGACGTTGCGCAGCCACCACGGCAGCTCGCCCAGCATCCGCAGGCGATTGCGCGCGCCCGGCGGGGCGACCTCGAACCGGGCCAGCGAGCCGGTACGCCCGGCGTAGCGCAGGGACCGTCCGGGCAGGACGTGCCGCAGCAGCGCCAGCGTCACGCCGATCGACGAGTAGGCGTCGTGCACGAACACCGTGCCTCCGGGGCGCACGTGCGCGCTCCAGCGCAGGTCGTCGCTGACCGTCCAGTAGTCGTGCTTGCCGTCGATGTAGAGCAGGTCGATCGGATCACGCCAGGTCGGCCGCACGCCTGTGCTCGGCTCGGCGATCAGCTCGACCGCGACGCCGGCCGCCGCGATGTTGGCCGCGAACTTGTCCCGGGTCGGCGCGCCGCCGAACATCCGCCCGTCGGCGAACGGGTCGATCGCGACCACCCGGCGCCCGCCCGCGTCGGCCAGCACGATCGTGGAGCGGCCCTGGTGGCTGCCGATCTCGACGATCACGCCGTCGTCGGGCGTCGCCGCCGCGGCTTGCCACAGCGCCAGCGCCTGCGCCCGGGTGAGCCAGCCGGGGACGCCCTGCACGCGCGCCCACACCGCGACGAAGCCGATGTCTTCGGCCGCTTCGGCAACCACGATCGGAACCCCCGTTGGTCAAGGCGCGCAGAGCGTATCGCCGATGACTACTCTGCGCGGGCACCGTACGGCAGGATGCACGCATGCTCCGGACCAGCCGTCGTCGTCTCGTCCTCGTCAGCCTCACCTGCACCGCCGTGGTGATCGCCGGATGCTCGGCGCACACCTCGACACCGCTGACCAAGCGGCAGAGCAACGTGCAGGACACCAGCACGAACGTGCCGTTCAAGGACTGCGCGCAGCAGTGCACCGGCACGATCGACGGTGCGGCCTACAGCATCAAGCTGCCCAAGAAGTGGAACGGCACCCTGCTGCTGTGGTCGCACGGCTACCGCCAGGCCAATCCCTGGCCGCCTGACTTCGAGCCGGTGGTGACGACGCCGCAGGTGTCGCCCGGCGACGACGACGGCTCGGGCGGTGACCAGATCAGCCAGCAACTGCTCGACCAGGGCTACGCGCTGGCCGGCTCGGCGTACAAGTCCAACGGCTGGGCGGTGGCCGACGGCGTCAAGGCCGACGAGGACCTGCACGCCAAGTTCACCGCCGTGGTCGGCGTGCCGAAGCGGACCTACGTCTGGGGAGCGTCGCTCGGCGGGCTGATCACCGAGATCGTGTCCGAGCAGAACCCACAGTGGGTCGACGGCGCGGCCCCACTGTGCGGCGTGCTCGGCGGTCCCAACCTGAACCTCGACCTCGCGCTGGACGTCGCCTACTCCATCAAGGCGCTGATCGACCCGCAGCTCAAGCTCACCGGGTACACCAGCGCCGACGACGCGACACGGAACTGGGAGCACGCGGAGGCGGCGATCGAGAAGGCGGCCGCCGACGTCTCCGGCGGCGGCACGGCGAAGGCCCTGTTCATCGCCGCGCTGGTCGACGCCCCGGACAAGTCGCAGACCTACGACGGGCACGACCTGGCGTCGACGGTGAAGGCCCAGGTCGAGTCGGTGCTGACCGCCCTGGACTACGGCACGAACGGCCGGTACGAGATCGAGCAGCGGGTGGGCGGCGACCCGTCGGACAACACCCAGGCCGACTACGCCGCGCGCATCAGCACCGACGAGGCCAACCTGATCGCGCAGGCGGGCGGCAACGTGAGCAAGCTCGTCGCCCAGCTCAACACGGTGCCCCGGGTCAGCGCCGACGCGGCCGCGCGCACGGAGTTCGAGAAGCTCGGCGACACCACCGGCGACCTCAGCACCCCGACGCTGACCATGCACACCGAGGCCGACCCGCTGGTGATCGTGCAGAACGAGAGCGTCTTCGCCGGGCGGGTCCAGTCGCACAACGACAACGGGCGGCTCGTCCAGCTCTACATCGCGCCGCCCGCGACGTACGACGAGTCGACGGGCGCTCCGTACGGCGCCGGGCACTGCAACTTCTCGGACAAGCAGCTGCTCGGCACGGTCAACGTGCTGGACAACTGGGTGCGCAAGGGCGTCTACCCGGTTCCTGGCGGCGTCGCCGGCCAGTTCGGTGAGGGCCTCGACCCGGCCTACGTGCCGGGTCCCTGGCCGGGCACCTCGGCCGGCTGACGGCGCTCGAGCAGTCCGGTACTGACCACGACGGAGGCAAGCGCGGCCACGGCGGTGATCGCGGCGACCGTGCCGACCACGTGACCGACCCCGTCGGCCGACCCGGTGCTCAGCACGACCACGGTGTCGGCCACGATCGTGGCCCACAGGATGATCGTCTGCCGGGTTCGGCGCAGCGCCAGGCCGGCCACCATGCCCAGCTGCAGCACGGCCAGGCAGGCGCCGAGGGTGGCGAACAGCCAGCACGACGGGACGAGCTCCGGGTATCGGCCGCCGCCCACCACCTTGGCCACCAGTTCCGGCAACGCCGCGGTGCCGGCCACGACCACCACGCCCGTGCCGACCACCACCAGCGCGGCGCGGCGCAACGTGCGGACGTGCCGGTCGGCATCGGTGAGGCGCGCGAACACCAGCACGGCCACCGACTGGGGCAGCCAGATCGCCGCGCGCGTCACGACCGATCCGGTCGCGTACACCGCGGACTCATGGCTGGACAGCACGTGCCGGGCCAGCAGCAGGTCCAGGGTGGAGAGGAACCAGAACGTCCCGTGCGCGTGCAGGGCGTGGCCGATCTCGCGCAGCGGCGCGCTCGGCGGCCCCGGTTCGAGTCGCCCGCCGGTTCGGGCGCCGACCACGACGGCACAGACCGTCACGCCCACCAGCGTGCCGAGCAGCGTCGCCGTCGAGCCGTGCCCGACGGCCAGCCCGACCAGCCCGCACCCGGATCGGCCCAGCGCGGCGACGGTCAGCACGGTGCCGAGTTCGGCGAAGCGGCGCTCGCCCTGCAGCACGCCCTGGTACATGCCGAGTGCGGTGACGCCGGGCAGCGCCGCGAGTTTGTCGCGCAGCGCGATGGAGTGCTGTTTCTGGGTGTCAACGAAGGCGATTTGACGGATAATACCGGGAGTTACGATATCGTAATCGAGGCAGAGGCGAGCGGCCGTTAAACGGGTAAACTCCTGTTAACGACCACGCATCAGACGAGTGAAAGCCATCGGAGCCTAAATCGCTGATTGGAAGCCTGCCCCAGGCAAGGCCATCCCTCCTCGCGTATATCCGACGGGAGTCGAAATTATGAGAATTAAACGTTCATATCGGTTTTTTGCTGTTGCGCTCTCGTTATTGCTGCTCGGCGCCAATATTAACCCCGGGTGGTCGCAGTCCAGACGTCAGCCACCCACTTCCAACGAAAAGAAGAACAAGCGGCCCACTGAAACAACGAAGCCAGGGGAACCGGATCAGGAGCCGGTTCCGAAGGACATTGAGCCGACGAAGCCGCAGGACATCGAGAAGGTCAGTATCTCGACACAGATCGTCAATATCGATGTCACTGTCTATCACAAGAAGAGCGGCCAGCCCATTATCGATCTGAAAAAGGCAAACTTCGCCCTCTTTGCCGATGGCACGCAGCAAACCATTACAAACTTCTCCACACCGGAAGCGCCAATCACTGTGGCGATGGTGGTTGAGTACAGCAAGTGGTCAGAGATCTTCGGACTTTACGGAAGCAGAGGTTACGAGCCTGGCACTTACGAAGTGATTCGGCCCACAGCGATGTTTCTCTCACGATTCATCAAGCCACCCGACGATTATGTTTCAGTAGTCGCGTTTGATATTCGTCCGACTCCTTTAACTGACTTCACAAATGATCCAACTCGTCTGAACCAGGTGATTGCTCTTCTGTTAAGGAATACTCCGGCGTTTCGTGAAACGAACCTTTTTGACGCATTGAAGTTCGTGCTTGTGGGTGGTCGAGGCGATTCGGTTGTATTGGAAGATTCGAAGTCTGAGAAATCCGATTAT
>Ga0081455_10006455_pt1 | contig 12565 bp, 8 predicted proteins | sample TabmetS3T2R1_FD_70207 | JGI IMG/M metagenome (GOLD analysis project Ga0081455, IMG submission 70207) | Tabebuia heterophylla rhizosphere microbial communities from the University of Puerto Rico - S3T2R1 | ecosystem: Host-associated > Plants > Roots > Rhizosphere ... | reverse complement strand
GATGGATGTGGTGCACCTGCACCTGACCGATGATCAAGCGTTCCGCGTGCAGAGCTCGACCTATCCGGGTCTGGTGTCCGCGCAGTCGTACAGCCACGCCACCATCGCCAGCTTCGTGGAGCTTGCGCAGCGCTATCACATCACCCTCGTCCCGGAGGTCGACATCCCGGCACACTCCTCCGGGATCACCGCGTTCGACCCGGCACTGAGGTGGGATTGCAGCGCGATGGGCGGCGGGATGCTCGACATCACCAAGCCGGCGACGACCGAGTTCGTGACGAACCTGCTGCGCGAGTTCGTGTCGCTGTTCCCGAACTCGCCGGTGTTGCACCTCGGTGGTGACGAGTACCCAGGGGTGGCCACCCAGCAGCAGTGCCCGGAGCTGGTCGACTACGCGAAGGCGCACGGGTTCGCCTCCACCGAAGACGTCATCGTCGACTGGCAGAACCAGATCGCCAAGGTCGTGGAGTCACTCGGCAGACGGACCGAGATCTGGAACTGGTGGGACGTCGCCGGCGGCGCCACCATCACACCGAGCCAGGACCTGATCATCGAGGCGTGGACTGGCTCACCCGACGCGTACCTGACGGCCGGCTACGACACGATCAGCTCGCCGGGCGGCCTGCTCTACGTCGTGCCAGGCGTGGCGAGCACTGGGTCACATCCGAACGACCAGTTCCTGTACGAGTCGTGGATCCCCGAGAGCAACCCGCACCTGCTCGGCTTCGAGGTCTCGCACTGGAACGACGTCACCGCGGCCCTGCCCGACGCGTACGTACGGTGGTTCGGCGACCGGCCGGACTCGGTGCTCGCCGCCCGCACCTGGGGCGGCCCGCGGGCGGCCAACCTGTTCGCGTTCGAGCAGCAGCTGGACCGGATCGGTCCGCCGCCGGGCCTGCCCGACCCGTTGCTCGCCGGCATGCCGCTCACCGGTACCCCTTACGGCAGCGGCCCGGCCTCGAACAACGGCACCACTACCTACGACAAGGCGTTCGACGGCGACGTCTCCACCGACGTCGACCTGGCCGCGGCCGACGGCGGCTACACCGGCATCGACCTGGGCCACCCCGCGCAGGTCACGGCGGTACGGTTCGTGCCCCGCGACGCCAGCTCGCAGAACACGCTGCGGATGGTGGGCGGCGTCTTCCAAGGCTGTACCACTGGCCCGACCTCCGGCTGTACTGATCTGGCCACCGATCGGTGGGAGCCCACCTACGACTGGATGGTGTTGCCGGTCGCCGACCAGCACGCCTACCGCTGGCTGCGCTACGTCAGCCCGGACGGTGGGCACACGGACGTCGCCGAGATCCAGTTCTACGGCGGGCCGCCATCGCCGGCACACCTCGACGTGCCCGGCACCCTAGGGGTAGGCGACAACCCGGTGCAGGCGACGATCACCAACCCCGGCGACCTGCCGCTCACCCGGCTACACGCCGCCCTGGCCGTGTACTCCACCGACGACATGACACCGCTGGCCACCCGAGTGGTAAGCGACCCAGATGCGGTGCCGCCGCGCAGTTCGGCGACCGTGACGTTGGCCGTGGACGTGCCCCCCGACGCGAGCCCAGGCACGACGTACCGGCTGGACGCGAACCTCAGCTGGGACGGCGGCGCCACGAGCGTGGCAGCGACCACCGCATTACCGTTCCCCCCCACGGTGTCCACCGTGGTAAACGGGGCCGCGCTGCCCACCTCGCCGGCGACGCTCGCCGGCACCGGTGCGGCCGGTGACACGGTGACGGTGACCGAAGGGTCCAGCACGGTCTGCGCCGCGATCGTCGGCGCCGACGGCCGGTGGAGCTGCACCCCGGCCGCCGCCCTGGCCAACGGACAACATCAGCTCGCCCTTGTGCAAACCAACCCAGCCGGCCGCCCGTCCCCAGCCGTCACCGTCACTGTCACCTTCACCATCGGCGCCAAGCCGGCGCTGCTGGATGACTGGTCGATGGACGAGACCTCCGGTACCACGGTCGCCGACTCGGCTGGGTCGTACTCCGGGACCCGGACCGGCTCAGCCGCGATAACCGCCGGCGAGGTGGGCAATGGGCTGACCTTCGACGGCACCTTTGGCGCGGTCAGTACCGGTGCGCCGGACCAGCCGACGCCCTGGTCGGTGGGCATCTGGGTGCGGCCAACTGCGACCGCGCCTACCGCGACCCTGCTCGCCAGCGGAACCAGCGCGCTGAAGCTCCAGCAGTACAACGGCACCGGCAAGGTCGGCATCACCCAGTTCGGTGTTGCCGACTACGTCTCCACCTACAGCGCGCCGCTGAACACCTGGACCTATCTCACGTTCGTGGACGACGGGACCAGCACCGCGGTGTACGCCAACGGCCAGCCAGAGGCCACCATCAGCGCCAGCATCCCGCTCGGCCGGGCGATCATCGGCGACCCCAGCACGGCCGAGCAACTGACCGGCACGATCGACGAGCTGACCGTATTCGGCAACGCACTTACACCCGACCAAGTCGCCGCGCTCTACGCCGCCTCAGGGGTGGGCACTACCGCCCTCGCCGCGGTGGGCGGCTCCCGGTAACCCGACCCGTTCCGGCTCCTGTGTCATTGGGATGACGCCCGCCCAGCGCGCGCAATCGCCGGCCCGGCCCGAGACATCGCGCCGCCGGCGGGCCTTATCGTGAATCGCTCTCAAGATCAAACTGTGCAAGGAGTTGACGCCAGACAAGGCTCGGCCGCGCCACATTTCCAGTGGACGCAGTCTCGTGCCGGTGAGCGGTCTCGGTGAGACGCTGACTTCATGGGCATACAGCACAGCCCTGGGCCAGCCGATCGTGAAGCTCTTGCCGGCGAGCGTGACCGGATCGCCGACGAGCGCGAAGCACGTGCCGACGAGCGTGAGCGGATCGCCGGCGAGCGTGACCGGATCGCCGACGAGCGCGAAGCACGTGCCGACGAGCGTGAGGCACGTCTTGATCAGCAAGCCGCCGACGTTCGCGCCTATGGCCATGCAACCGTCGCGCGAGCGGCTGTAGCGCGGGAAACCTCACTTGAACGCATCGAGAAGACGCGGGAAGCACTGCGCCGGGGTGAAGTACGTCTGGATCTCGCCCAGGCGGCCCTCATGCGGGCAGGGGCCCGCGCAGTCCGCGAGCAGGACGAGGTCGCGCGGCAGACTGCTAAGACACGGCGCGTCATGGATCGTTCCGCCGACGAGAGCCTCGCCAGGCGCCCACAGTAACGACCGGGAACTGCACCAGCCAGGCGCACGAACTGTCGTGATAGGTCGTGGAGGCCGGCCGCCCGGAATTCGAGTCCAAGATCGGGCTGCGCCACCCTTGAGGCCAGGACAGCAAGGATCCGGTCGTACCTGGCGATCTTGTGATGATGTCTGCGCTTGGGCTCAACGCAGACGCGAACTAGCGTGGTGAGCATGGCAGAGCTGGGCGAGCAAGCCGCGTGCGCAGCGAGAACGAAGGACGCTCAGCGCCGGTCGCAGGAGCTGGCAGAGGAGTCTGCGCATCTTCACGACCGTTTGCTCGAGACGGCTGAGTTGGTGCGTCGATCACACGAGCAGACGGCTGAGATGATGGAACATCTCGCGGCCGCCGGCACGGGGGAGCAGGCGACGCGTCGCCGCCGGATGGCCGAGCGGTCACGCAGATTCGCCGAGGAAGAAGCCCGACACATCGCCGAGCTCTCGAAGCGACCTTCCCGCGAGCCGAATCACGGCGGCGCCGGAGACCGGCCAGATTCAGACCCGAACCCCGAGCCCAGTGCGGCGCCCTCGTCCACGGTTTGAGTGCCCTGACGTCCGATGACGTCGGTGGCGGTGTAGCCGCGGTCGATGGAGGAACGTCTATCGCTTGGACGGCACAACGCCCACGTCTGCCGCCGCCCGGGTGAACGATTTCTTCGACCGGGCCGATGCATGCTCTGCCCGGGCTGCGAGCGCCGCGCGGTGCTTGGTTGGCCGGTGCAACCGCGAAACTCTCGGTCCGCCCGGACCGTTCGGCAAGACGCGCCGGCGAAACTTGCGCTTGTCGGCCGCGCTCAGCGGGGACCGCGGCAACGGTACGGGGGGAAACCGAGGGGTCCCCGCTGGCGGGGCCGGCCGGCACGGACGCGTGCATTCGCGGTCGAAGCCGTGCGGGCGACCCTCTCACTGTGCCCCCTCGGGTGGTAGTTGCGTACCCGGCTGGCCCCCACGATTAATCAGACATACCCTGCGCCGTCGCGCGGAACTTCAAAGGAAGATCGAACGGTGCCAAAAGGTTGACCCACGACATCGTTCCCGCGCGTCACACTTCTGGCGCACGCCGAATGTGGTGCGTCCGCGCCGTGCATCGTCATGCAGGCCACGGCATGAGGAGTGCGCAAATGACTGACGCCGACGGGCAAGCGTGTCGATGGACGCCGAAACGACCGATTACTTCGGCAGCACGCAGATCCTCATACGCCGGGTCGCATGCGGATCTGCACTGGGAACGCACGAGACGCTCGAACAGGCGCCCGCTAGTTACAGGACTTCACCGGCTTGCTGCCCACGATGCTGCCGTCGACGCGGTAGGCGGTTACGGTGCCCGTCGAGTTGGCCGGTTCGACGAATCGCCCGAACGCCTTAGCCGGCGATCCGGGAATCGCCATCATGGTCAACTCGGTCGGAGGGCCATTGATCGGCCGGAATTCCGCCCGCGTCGTACCAGGCGCGGCGAGGCCGAAGACGAAGGAGGCGCGCGAGTTGGCGCGGCCACACTCGGCAATGGTCGTCAAGGAGGACACGCTCGTGGGAATACCGAAGGAACTGTGAGCCCAGTGCCATTCCAGAAAGACGTGTCCGTGGCGGGCGGCGTACATCAGCTGGAACGCTGTCCCGTCGCGTCGGCCGGCCTCGAGTGGCTTGGTCGAGAAGACCAGCTGCAACTCGTTCCACCCGAACGTCATGCTCGACCCGTCCGCCGACGTCAACTGCAGCGTGTCCGCGGTTGCCGACCAATGGTCAAGCCTGGGCACTATCGCGAGGACCTTGCGGGCGAGGACCTGGGTAGGCGCCGGACACGGACCGGACAGCGGTGCATCGAAGATCAGCGAACCGAACGTGAGCCGCTTGCCCTTGATCCGAACGCTGGTGCGAAGTTGTTCGCAGCCGCTGTCGAGTGTGGCGCTCGACGTGGTCTTGAAGGTTATGGCCGGAACCCCGCCGCTCGGAATTGCCACCGGTCTGCCGCGATCGACGATGGTCTTTACCGTCCAGAAACCGAGCAGGATCGAGCTGTCCGGCGGGGGCGGTGGCTGCGTGTGCGTCTGCTCAGGGCGCGGGTTCTGGGCGTAGTGAACGCCGCCGCCGACGCCGATCGCCACGGCGGCCACCGCGACCGCGGCGGCCAGCGGCAGCAGGAGGTGGTGTCGGCGCCGCGGCCGCGGAGGCCCGGGCTGGGGCAGATCGGCGGCGATCCGCTCGTCGGTCAGCGGGGCGACACGGGCGGCCAGAGTCTCGCGCACGACGCGTTCGAGGTCATCCATCGTGCCCTCCGAGGGAATGAGCCAGCGCCTTCATGGCGCGGGAGGGACAGGGTCTTGACGGTGCTGAGCGAGACGCCCAGCGTCTGGGCGGTATCGCGTTCGGTGAGGTCGAGGTAGAAGCGGCACACGACCACCTGCCGCTGCCGCAACGGCAGCCCGGTGATCGCCGCCCACACGCGGGCCTGCTCCGGAGTCAGCTCGTCCGCGCCAGGCGCGCTGACCGGCTCGTGGGTGCGCAGTCGCACCAGCGCGTTCGCCGCGACCCGCCGCCGCCGCAGCAGCGACCGGGCCGTGTTGAGCACGGCCGTCGTCAGGTAGCGCTCGAGCGAGTCGACCGGTGGCCGCTTCTGGTGCACGCGGGCGAAAACGTCCTGCACGACGTCCTCGGCGGCGGCGAGGTCGTCGAAGAGAAGGACCGCCAGCCGGATCAGCCCGGGCCGGGCCCGGCTGTAGACGACGCCGAGATCGGACTCGGTGAGCGACGCGCTCATGTCTTACTGACGCCGCAGCCGCCGCCGTTGGTCGACGGGGTCAGGGCGCGGATTTCTCCGCGTCGATGGCCTTGCGGATGAGGGCAAACTGCCGGTATCGAAGCCGCCACGCAGTCACTCCTATGCAGCCAAGCTCCCAGGCAGATGGGGCCGCCCGGGCGATCCCATGATCATCACGAACGTGATCGCCTCAACGCACACGGGTCGGCGACCGGTCGCCGGCCTTGCCACTCGGGCTCTTTGACGGACGTGGTTCAGCGCGTGCGACAGCGACGCCGGCCGGACGGTGTGGGGGCCGCGGTCAGGTGTCGTGCGGGCGGCTCGCCGGGATGCGCGCAACATGCGCCGTTGATTGAGCACGCTCGGCAATAGTTGCAGCGAGGCGACAGCGTCGGTTGCCGATCAGGCTCGATCACGGGTGCGCCGTGAAGACGTGAGCGACCGCTCCGCCGCTGAAGACGGTGGTACTCATCGGCTCGACGGTGAGCGGCGCGCGGAAGATCCGCTCGCCCGCACCCAGGACGACCGGGTGGACGACAAGGCGGTACTCGTCGATCAAGCCGGTCTCGACCAGCGATCGGGCGAACCGTGTCCCGCCGTGGGCGAGCAGGTATCCGTCCGAGCGCTCCCGCTTGAGTCGCGTGATGGCTTCGGCCAGGTCTCCGGCGGCGATCTCCGTCTCGCCCCAGTCGGCGGACGTGAGCGAGTTCGAGAACACGACCTTGGGGATCTCGTTCATCGCCTTGGCGAACGGCCCGGAGGCGCCGGGCCAATAGCCGGCCCAGCCGACGTAAGTGGCCGCCCCGATGAGGTGCGCGCCGGCGTTGCTCAAGGTCTCGACCGTCCAACTGGCGCCGTCATCGGAGCGTCCCGCCGCGACCCAGTCGGTGCTCCCGTCGACGGGTGCGACGTAGCCGTCGAGCGAGACGGACATCTTCAGGACCAGTGCAGCCATGCGCTGCTTCCTTCGCTTCCGAACCACGGACCGCGTCTAACGCTAGAGGTATAGATCCGCACCGTTACCAAGTGCGGCTCCGCTGTGAACGGGTTCGCCGACCAGTCGCAGCCCGACTGTCCACTGTGGACGGTCTGTTCAGGGACTTGTCCGGAGTGCCGGATACCTTGTTACCGGCCTGACGTCGATGACCGGTACTCACAGCGTCGAAGCGATCGCTGAGGGCGACCTGTGTCCAGCTCGGTGTAAACCGGGCAACAGCGGCCCGGGGGCGTTCGCCTCGCGACCCGGGACTTCGCTACCGTGCTTCACTTGGCCGCACGACGCTTCCGACAGATGAGGGGTGTTGGCCGGTGGTGCACACGCCGGGCGAGAACGAGTTTCCCGACCCGACCCTGATCGACACGTCTTTCGGCCGGCCGCCGGCCGGACGCGGCCCGTCGCCGGCCGAACCCGGCTGGTCGCCGGCCGGACCCGGCTGGCCGCCCGCCGAGCCGGGGCCGCCGGCCCCCGGGACCGGCTTTCCCGAGGAGCCACCCAAGCCTCGCCGCCGGTGGCGCAAGAGGCGGATCATCGCGATCGCGGCCGGCTCGTTCGTCCTGATGCTCGTGCTGTTGCTGGTCAGTCTGTGGTTCTACGCCGACAACTCCCTGCACCGGGTCGACGCGATCGACAACTACGCGGGCCGGCCCGCCGGGGGAGCGGGCACGAACTGGCTGATCGTCGGCTCGGATTCCCGGCAGGGACTCAGCACCGCCGACGCGAACCGGCTGCACACCGGTAGTGAGGCCGATGCCAGCGGTAGTCGCACCGACACGATCATGCTGCTGCACCTGCCCCACAACAGCACCAAGCCGACCATGGTCAGCCTGCTCCGCGACTCGTCCGTCGAGATTCCCGGACACGGCCGCGACAAGATCAACGCGGCGTTCTCGTTCGGTGGCCCGAAGCTCTTGGTCCGTACCGTCGAACAGAACACCGGGCTGCGCATCGACCACTACGCGGAGATCGGCCTCGGCGGGTTCGCGAGCGTGGTCGGTGACGTCGGTGGTGTGCGGATGTGCCTGGACCAGGCTGTGCACGACGACTACGCGGGCGTGAACCTGAAGGCCGGGTGCCAAACCCTGAACGGACCCGACGCCCTCGGCTACGTGCGCAGCCGGCACGCCTTCGCGACCAGCGACTACGCCCGCACCGAGCACCAGCGCCAGTTCGTCGGCGCCCTGGCCAGCAAGATCATGAGTCCCGGCGTGCTGCTCAATCCGTTCCGCTCGATCCCGGCGATCCTCGACCTGCCTGGTGCGCTGACCGTCGATCACGGCTCCGGCCTGTGGGATCTGATCACCCTGGCCCGGCACGTCCACAACTTCTCCAAGGTCGTCAGCACTGCCGTGCCGATCGGCGGGTCCGACGGCAGCGACCTGATTTGGGATCCGGCGAAGTCGCAGCAGCTCTTCCACGATCTCAACCACGACCTGACCATCCCGGCTGACCTGATCACCACGCACTGACGTCAGCAAGCGTCAGTCGGGGGCGCGGCGTCCCGCGGTCGTGCGGGCGCGATCAGCTGCGCCTGCACCGCTCGGTAGACGTTGCCGTGAATCCGGTCCGCGCCGATACGGGCGACGACGCCGTCCCGCGACAGCGTCTCGCACACATCGGGCTTGAGGCGGGCCAGCCGCAGGCAGATCGACGCCCGGTCGGTGAGGTCGACGATCTCGCCGATCTTCGCCGCACCCTGGGAGTCGACGAAGTTGATCCCCTCGCAGTCGAGGACGATGCCCGCGAGGTCCTCGTTCGACTCGATCACCGCGCGGATCCGGTCCTCGAGCGCGTCCGAGGTGGCGAAGAACAAGCCACCGTCGAGCCGGATCACGGCAACGCCGGGGAACTGCTCACTGTCCGGGTGCTCGTCGAGCTCGCGGAAGACCTGGGTTCCGGGCTGGCGTCCCAGGGTCGGCATGGTCGGGTGGGTGGCGACCGAGACGAGCCACACGAGCGACAGCCCGATCCCGATCATCACCCCGGCGAGGACGCCGAAGACGAGCGTGCCCGCGATCGCCGCGACCGCGATCCAGAAGTCGAATCTCGCCACCCGCGCGAGCCGGCGCATCTCCGTGACGTCCATCATGCCCATCACGACCGCCTCGATGATCAGCGCGGCGAGCACGGGTTTGGGCAGGTCGGAGAACAGCGGAGCGAGCACGAGCAAGGTCAGCAGCACGGTCGCTCCGGAGGTGAGCGACGCCAGGCCGGTGCGGGCGCCGGAGTGGTCGTTCAGCGAACTCGCGGACAGGCTCGTCGACACCGGCATGCCCTGGAACAGGCCCGCGCCGACGTTGGACGCCGCTTGCGCCAACGACTCCTGGTCGACGTCGATCCGGTACCGGTGCTTGGCGGCGAAGACCCGGGCGTCACCGGTCGTCTGGGAGAAGCCGATCAGCACGAGGGCGACGGCGGCGAGCGCGACCGTACCGGCGTGATCCCACATCAGCCCGCCGTCGGGCACTTCGGGCGCCGGGAGTCCGCGGGGCACGTGCCCGACGAGGGCGACGCCGTGCGCTCCCAGGTCGAACACCTTCGCGGCGACCAGGCCGCCGACGACCAGGACCAGTGCTCCGGGCACGGCCGGCGCGATGCGGCGCAGCCCGAACACCACGATCAGCGCGATGGCCCCGACGCCCAGCGTCACCGCGCTGGTGTCGTTCAGGGTCCCGAACCACGACCACAGCTCGCGCAGCGAGTTGGAGCCCTTGGCGTCCGTGCCGGTCAGTTTCGGGAGCTCGCCGATCACCACGTCGATCGCCGCACCGAACAGGAATCCGGTGACGACGGCCCGGGAGAGGAACTGTGCGATCCATCCGCAGCGCAGCACCGCGAGCAGCAGGAACAGCACGCCCGAGGCGAGCGTGATGCCCGCGACGAACGACGCGACGTCCTGCTCGTCCTTGAGGCCCGCGGCGAACACCGCACTCGCGGCGACTGCGGCCAGCCCGGAACTCGGCCCGATCGATATCTGGCGGCTGGTGCCGAAGACCGGATACAGGAGCGCACCGGCCGCCGCTGCGTACAGACCGTTCTGCAAGGGGACGCCGGCGATGCCGGCGTAACCGAGATTCTTCGGGACGATCAAGGCGGCGACCGTCACGCCGGCGACGAGATCGCCTCGCAACCAACGGCGTTCGTAGCGACGGAGCCAGCCGACGATCGGCAGAATCTCGCGACGCTTCCGTGACCGGGCCGGGTCTGCCATCGCGCGCGGCCTAACGCTGCGGCGGTCTGACGCGCGCGCGATGCGAAGCCGCAGGACCAACTGTCCCGAGCCGGAATCGCGCAACGGTCGTCATGGTGAAACCTCCGGCAATGCGCAAAGGTGCCCTTCTGGACTGCGCTTCGTGGCCGCCCAAATGTCCGCGCCGGGCCGGCTCACGACATCACCCACGCAGGATGAACGCAGCCTGATCAGCTGCATGTCACCCTGACGCCATCGTGACCGGCTGCCGACGGACCGGCGGCATAGGAGCTGGGCATGGGTGGGGTTGCGGTCGTGGCGGCGGCATTGCTGGCCTACGCCGTGGTCGAGCGGCGTCTGCGGCAGACGCCGATCAGCGGCGCAATGCTGTTCACCGCGGTCGGCCTGCTGGCCAGCGAGCAGGTCAGCGACCTGTTCAACCCCTCGCTGCAGGGTGACGCCACCGAGATCCTGGAACTGACCTTGGTGATCGTGCTGTTCACCGACGCGATGGCGGTCAACGTGTCCCGCTGGGCGACCGAGGCGCCCCTGCCGGTGCGGCTGCTGGGAGTCGGCCTGCCGTTGACGATGGTGGTCGGGTGGGTGCTGGCCTTTGCACTCTTCCCGCACATCGGCATCTGGGGCGCGGCCCTACTGGCGGCCGTGCTGGCGCCGACCGACTCTGCGCTCGGTCTGCCGGTGATCAACGACGAACGAGTTCCGCGGCTGATCCGGCATGCCTTGAACGTCGAGGGCGGCCTTAACGACGGCCTGGCCCTGCCGTTCGTGACCATCTTCCTGGCGCTGGCGCTGGAGCAAGAGGGCGCAGTGGGTGGCGGCCACGTCGCGACGGTGTTCCTGCGGGCGCTCGTGGCATCCGCCGCGATCGGGTTGGCGATCGGCTGGGCCGGCGCGGTGGCATTGCGGTGGTCGATGGGCACGGGATGGTCGGGCCGGCACTGGCGTTCGGTGGCGCTGCTGGCGATGGCGGTGCTGGCCTTCGTCCTCGCCGACGAGATCGACGGCAGCGGCTTCATCGCCGCGTGGGCGGCCGGGCTGGCAGCGGGCCTGACCTCGCGCGGGGGGCTCACCGAGGCGCAGCAGACCCCCGAAGAGATCGCCAACATCGGCGTGTCGGTCAGCTTCGTTCTGTTCGGCGCGTTCTTCCTGGCGCCGGCGCTGGAGCACGTGACCTGGACGGCGCTCGGCTACGCGATACTCAGCCTTACTGTGATTCGGTTCGTGCCCGTCGCGATCTCGCTGCACGGGTCGAGGCTGGCGTTCCAGACCGTGACGTATGTCGGCTGGTTCGGACCACGCGGGCTCGCGTCCATCGTGTTCGCGGACCTCGTCGCCACTAGCCAGCTGCCTCATCAGGAAACGATCGTCGACGTCGTGATGCTGACCGTCGGCCTCAGCGTGGTGCTTCACGGGGTGACGGCACCGTGGGGCGCGAATCGTTACGCGGGCTGGTACGCCGATGCCGTGGCGCGGAATCCCGACATTCGCGAGGCGGCCGAGGCGCCGCAGGTGGCCAGTCGGATTCGACTGTCGCAGGGCGATCGGCCGAGGCGCACGCGCTGAGCGCCTCGTCCAGTGAGCCAACCTCGGCCGCGCGTGTCGTCCGGTTCAGCACGCGCGGCCCAAGGCCGGCGGCGCGGTCCCCTCTCGCCCCCCACACCGCCTACCCGACTCATACCCACCTGTCGTGCTTGGTAATCGGCGACTGCCTCAACGCTGGGACGCCATGCGGCCGGAGGCCTGGGCCGGCGGACCGGCGCTCGCCAGCGCAGATTCCAGATCCGCCGCGGTGAGCCGCAGGATCTCCACGGCGCCGGCCGTGTCGCGTGCGACGTCCAGCGTGTGCAGATGGGTTCGGGCAGCGCGCACCGCGTCGCGCAGGTTGTGGGCCCGACTGCGGCCGACGTCGTCGACGGCCGATGCCTCGAGCGCGGTCAGGTGGTCCTCGATCGTGACGACGCGGGCCCCTTCGATCCTCCAACCACCGGCGATCTGCTGCGCGGTCGGGGCCTGTCCGAGTCGGGGGATGAGGTCGCGCGCGAACCAGGCGACCTCGCCGGTGGCATTGGTGAGCTGGTCGTCCCACGCGCGCTTTCGGCGGTGCCGGCGAAGGAGGAACACTGTCGCGGCCGCGCCGGCCAGCACGACCAGGCCGACCAACCACCATAGCCAGGCCGGCGTCGAGTTGTTCGTGTTGTCAGACGCTGGGGCGGCGGCAATGGTCGGGTTGGGCGTCGCGCTCGCGGTCGCCGTCCGGGTGGCCGTTGCCGTCCGGGTGGCCGTTGCCGTTGCGGTTGCGGTCTGGGTTGCGGTTGCTGTCTGAGTCGCGGTTGCCGTTTGAGTCTGCACCGCCGTCTGCGTCGTGATCTGAGTGCGGGTTTGCGGCTC
>Ga0081455_10006454_pt1 | contig 12566 bp, 11 predicted proteins | sample TabmetS3T2R1_FD_70207 | JGI IMG/M metagenome (GOLD analysis project Ga0081455, IMG submission 70207) | Tabebuia heterophylla rhizosphere microbial communities from the University of Puerto Rico - S3T2R1 | ecosystem: Host-associated > Plants > Roots > Rhizosphere ... | reverse complement strand
CCTCTCTAACATGGAATTCGCCAACACGCTGCGTGAGTTGGCGTCATCGGTGAACCTGTCGAGATATCAGAAGCATCCTCGCGGTCCCAAGAAGACACCGCCGGAGCGCACCGCATATCAGAACGGCAGGCATGTCTCGACGGCTAAGCTCCTGGCACAAAGATAACCATGTTGAAACCCATCTTCCCTCCCAAGCCAAAGCGCTAGAAGCCAGGTAAGTAGCTGACTTCACAGACCAAGTCGTTCGGATGGGAGTTTTTTCTTCGTGGACACACGCGTGCCAGAGAGGACGAAGGCCTTGGGGAGCGTGATGTCAGCGCTATGCAGTAAGCGCGCGATGGCGTCACGAGGCGTGGGGAGACAGTGATAGCTGGGGGCATTGTGGGGTGATACTTCAACGAGGCAGAGTGTCGCCAGAGCGTGGAGTCCTTCTTCCACGGTGAGATCGAAGGGACTCCAGCAGGCAGCGAGATATTGGATGATCTGATAGGCGAGCATGACGACGAACGCATGGGCCCGGGTTCTGGCTTCAAGGCGTAAGAAGATGGGACGCATTTCGAGGTGTGCGGTTTTGCAGGCACGAAACGCCTGCTCGACAGACGCCAGATCTTTGTAGCGGTCGTGGACCATCTCTTTGGGTGCTTGCGCGGGCGTCAGGTCGGTTTTGAGCACGTAGCAGCCATCGAGTTTGGCGGCTTCTCTCTGCGCGTCTTCAAGGACAGTCAGCGTTATGGCACGCTCCGCTACCGTCAACTCGACCCAGTCAGCGATGCGCAGTGTGGTGGCGCGGGCCACGAGCTTCTGCCAAGCCCCCTGTGGCTTGGCGCGCGGATGGTCTGTCAGGTATTGATTGGACTTGGCCACCAGCGCCTGGAGCGTGGCCAGTTTGGCATGCCGGGTGTCCCGGACTTCTTGGGCACGCACAGGATTTCGCCGCAGCACATAGCGGATACCCTCATCCGCGAGCACCTCGGCCAACTCCTGATCGAAGAGGTCCATTTGAAAGGTGCCTGTCCGCAGCAGTTTTTCAATCTGGGGTTTCGTAATGGCCGTAATGTAATGGCACCCCTGCTGGACGAGGTCTTCGATTTGCTGGCCCTTGATCATGCCACGGTCGCCGACGAAGGTGATCTCGGTGACGCCAAACCGCGCCTTGACCTTGTTGAGCTGCGCCGCAAAGGTGTGCGGATCGTGCGTATTGCCAGGAAAGACTTCGATGGAGACCGGATGGCCGGCCTCGTCGCAGAGGAGGCCGATGACGATCTGCATCTTGCCTTTCTTGCCATCGCGATTATAGCCAAAGGCTGCCAGTGCGTTGTGCGTGCCTTCCAAGTAGGTACTGGTGACATCATACAAAAACAGGCGGACCGGTGTGGTCTTGGTGCGCTGAGCAAAGAGCCGATCCTCTATCGAGGCTTGGGCCCCAGCCAGCCAATCGAGGTTCTCGTACAGCGCATCCTCATCAAAGGCGTCTAAGCCGAGGACATCACAGGCGGCATGGGACATGGCCAGACGCACGGCCGAAAGGCGCGAGCCTTGATCGAGCACGCGGGCCACCACTTGCCACAACGCCAGCTTCCCTTCGCGGGTTGGGCCCAGCGCCTTCTCTATCCCTACGCGTCGCGCGATGTGGTACACGGTCCACACCGCCCCAAACGATACCCCTTGTTGCAACGTGATGGCGTCCTGGATGGTCCCCAGGTGTTCGAGGTTGTCCTTGTGTCGCAGCGCCAACCGCATCGCTTCTATTTCAGCGGCGGAACAATGACTGACATTGGCAATCGTGCGGTGGAGCACCTTCCCATTGGCGCGATACGACGCGCGCAGCAGATGCCGCGTATACGTTTTGCCACCACGAGTGAGGTGAGAGGTATCGATATACATAGTGGCTACTATAATAGCCTATATATAGGGAAAAATCAAGAGAAAAATATCAGTATAAGCTAATTTTATAGTGGCTACATAATAGAGCAAGAATTCCAATAACCCTCGGAAATTATTCGCCTTTCTCCACAATGAGCAGGAAAGATACGTTTCAATTACCTGCTAGGTGCGGCTGAACTCACGCCGGCGCGCTCAAGTAACCATGGCGATCGTGCCATGCTGATGAACACATATGTATCTAAAGGAAACAAGGGGACAAAGGCTCAAGACTGGGGCGGGACGCGCACACACCGGAACCCGAGGTCCTCGCGCCTGCGCTCGGGGTGGACGACGTCCCGGTGCGCGGAGCGCAGGATCCCGGGCGAGCGGACGAACGACCCGCCGCGCACCACCCGATAAGAGCCTTCTGGCGGTCCTGTAGGATTAGTCTGTTGGCGTTGGTCGTAAGGGCCATACCAATCCCAGCACCACTCAAAGACATTGCCGTGCATGTCAAAGAGTCCCCAGGGATTGGCCGGCTTGCGGCCCACAGGTTGAGCTGCACCTTGACTGTTGGCCGCGTACCAGGCATAGCGATCCAGCGTGCGCTCGACGTCCCCGCAGAAAAAGCGGCTCTGTGTCCCGGCGCGGCAGGCATATTCCCATTCTGCCTCGGTGGGAAGACGGTAGCCCTGGGCACCTTGCTCCCACTGCACGGTGTCCCCGTCGATCCGGTAACAGGCGGCAAAACCCTGGTGCTCTGATAGCCGGTTACAAAACTGTACAGCATCAAGCCAGCTCACTCCAGTCATCGGGCGCTCCTCCGCATCAGGGACGGGCGTATCCAGCTGCATGATGTCCTGGTACAGGCGCCGGGTCACCGGCACACGCATCATCTCAAAGGTGGACACACGGACGTCGTGTACCGGGCCTTCATTATCAAACCCACCTGCTTCGTCCGCCGGGCTGCCCATGCGGAACACGCCGCCAGGTATACGGACCATCTCCAGGCCAGGCATGGTTGGTGCCGCTGCCGGCACCTGCTCCAGGCTGGCAACAGGCTCACCGCTCCACGCCAGCAGCGCGGCGCTACCCAGCAGCAGCACAAACAGCGCGGCGCCCACCACGGCAGGCGTCAGGATCAGCACGGCGGCGGCTCCTAGCACGCCGGCCCCGATGCCGACGGGCAGTGCCAGCCACGCCGGACAATAATCCAGACGGCGGAGGAGGCGGTGATACGCGGCTGCGGCAATCGTCTGTGTCTCCATGCTCGGATATTCCCACGATCTGCACAGGAGAGGGTATCGCAAGACCTACGCCAGGTGAACAATCGCCTGAGCAAAGGCGCGAAAATCATCGAGTTTGTGATGACAGATATTGAACACAATCTCCCAGTCAATCTCCTGGTAGTTGTGCACGACAATATTTCTGAAACCGACAGCCTTCTTCATACTCGTGGCGAGTTCTGGGGACAAGACCTGCAGGACTTGGAGCGACTCAAAGGCTGCCGCCATCGTGGTTGGCGCGCTGATCTCCCTGGCGGCAATGATATGCGCGGCGATATCTACGCAGAGTTGGATGGCACGCTCCAGATTGACTGACAGAATATCTTGCAGGTCGTAGTCCGCCACCAGGTCTGCCAGGAGGGCTGGCCGTTTGTGCTCGATGCGCTGTATACAGCGCCTGAGGCGCTCAAGCTTGTCGTCAATCACGCACCGATCCATGCCCGCCTCCGCTCAGCTAGAATTCGTTCATAGTAGGGCATCATGTCACTCTGGTTAAAAAGCATAGTGCGAATCAGCGCCGCGTAAAGCATCTGGTCAGTACAATAAATGAGGCGGCCCTGGGTCAACACCTGGTGCAGGATCGGTCCACTTACCGCTTGTAAATCCACCAGGTCGATGGGACGCCCGGTCATCTCGGCCAAGGCTTCGATGAGGGCAGTTTTCATAGTGGTATCGAGCGCGTGCAGCGCCGCCACTCCCAGATCCAGATCGCTGTCAGGTGTCGCACGCCCAGCGGCCAGTGAGCCAAACAGTATCCCCAGCTCAATAGCGGGATAACGGGCTAACAGGCCGACTAGCGAAGCAATGAGGGGGCATGGCGTTTCCCTGGGATGACAATCTAGCATTCGGTATACTCCCCATGCTCACACGTTTTAGGCGCATTGTATCATAAGGAGGTGACCTGCGCGGTGAGCGAAGCCCTACCGGTCATGCACAGCGTGCCTTCACCCGGCTGGTACGATACAAGCCGGCTTTACCGCATACCGACCACCCGCACCCGGTGATTGATCCCGTCGGCGATATACAGATTTCCCTGAGGGTCTATGCCGCAGCCGTGAGGTCGCTCCAGGCCGGCTGCCGTAGCGGGACCACCGTCGCCATCGCTGCCCTGGTGCCCACCGGCGATAGTGGTCACGATGCCGGTCACGGCATCAATGCGGCGGATGGCATTGTTTTCGGTGTCCACGACGATAATGTTGTCGTGATGGTCGCACCGGATGGCTTTGGGTGCCCCCCAGGTGGCGGCCAGGGCGGGCCCGCCGTCGCCGCTGTAGCCCCGCTCACCGGTGCCGGCAAAGGTGGATATGATGCCGTTGGCATCGACTTTGCGGACGCCGTTGCCCTCGCGCTCGCAGATGTAGGTGTTGCCCTTGCTATCCATGCAGACAGCCCGGGCACCCATGATGGAGGCTCGGGTGGCCGGCTGACCATCCCCGGTCCGGCGCTTTTCACCGTCGCCGGCGAAGGTCGTGATGATGCCGGTCTTCAGGTCCAGGCGGCGGATGCGCTGATCTTGAATATCCGCGATAAGCAGACCGCCTTTGCCATCCAGGAAGCAATCGTTCGGCTCTCGCAACTGCGCCAGCACGCCGGGGCCGCCGTCTCCACTGTACCCTGGGACACCGGTCCCGGCCACCGTGGTGATGATACCGGTGGCGGCATCGACTTTGCGGATAGCGGCATTCAGCCGGTCCACAATGTAGATATCCCTATTGGTATCCACATCGAGCGAGTACAGGTTATCCAGTGTCGCTTCTGTGGCCGGGCCGCCGTCGCCGGAGTAGCCCTGACGACCGCTGCCGGCGACGGTTGTGATGATGCCGGAATCCTTGTCGATACGGCGGACGGTGTGGGTGCGCCCATCGGAAATATAGAGGTTGCCGGCGGTGTCGAAGGCACACCCATAGGCTTCACCGATGAGTGCCTGCGTGGCTGGGCCACCGTCGCCAGCGTAGCCTCCCTCGCCAGTCCCGACCACTGTCTGAATGATGCCAATCTCAATAGCCATGCTCTCTTCCCCTATACCATAGCGCCGATGGCGCCTTTGCTCACACTGCCAGGCGGTGATGGTTGTCAGACACCGGGACGCCGGCCCTGAGACTCTCAGGGCTGTGGTGACGCCCGTCAACTTCCGGTCGGGATGGCCACAAACATTCGATGCGTTGGGCGTATTTGCCCGCAACGCAGGACCGCAAAGTCTGCCTCGTGCAGCAGCCACTGCCAGTCTGCGGTGGTGTATTTGTTGTGGACAGGAAAGAGGCGCAAACCCCGCTGCCGGGTGATGTCGGGGTCATCTTCACTGCTTTCCATGTTCCAGGCCAGGTAGTCCGGGAGCGGCCGGCGGATCCAATCGTGCAGCATGAAGAGACCGGTCGGCACCAGGAGACGATGCACTTCGGCGAGCACGGGGAAAGGATTGTCAAAGAGATGCAAGACCGATGTCATACTGACCAGATGCACACTCCCCGTCGCGAGGGGTAAGGGCTGTGTTGCGACATCGTGGAGCGCCAGCGTCGGTCGTGCACCCGTATATGGCAGGTGCTGGCCATAGGCAATCATCGCCGGGGTCACGTCGTAGCCATACAGCGTGGCCTGCGGATAGCGCTCACTGAGCGCCTGGACAAAGAGCCCCGGGCCACACCCGAGGTCAACGATGACCGGCCGGGGCGGCAGCCGGGGCGCTACATGGGTGGTGAAAAAGTCCCAGAAGGACTCCCCATAACGCTCCGCGTGTGTCCGCACCATGCGTTGCAAGAATGCTTCATCCGTGACACCACTAAGTGCTTGATGTGTCGCCATGAGGTGTTTCCTTGTGCTGACGAGGCCCTCTAGTTCTCTGATGTTGTACTGCACAGCCCTAGCTCGGCGTCGTAATCTCCTCGGTGACGACCCTGGTGACCCCCCATCCTGCCAGCCAGGCAGAATGCCGGCCATCGCCTCCTGCGACAACGACCACAACGTCATCGGCACAGCGCACCACAGGTACCAGGGTCTCGGGATCATCCTCGTCAATCCAGGCCGGCCAGTTGCGATTGCCGTAATGCGCGATGCCTTTGAGCCGGCGCATAGGCATGCGCGCCTCCTGAAAGATATATGCCCGCACGTCGGCTTTCGTGAGACCAGCAGCGGCCATTTCGGCGGCGTGCTCTGGACAGAGCACCAGGGTGAGCTGCGCTCCTGTGCCAATCTGATAGTAATTGGCGAAGCCCACCGTTTTGATGGACTCGACGAGGGTCTGCAGGACCTCCCGTCCAGTGGCCACCGTCGTTTCCATTATCGGATAGACCGCCCGGACGGCGGTCAGGGTAACGATGCTCGCGCTGGCCGCAAAGCCCAACTCCACGTGGCGCGGCTCCCAGGGGCTGCGGGCTTCGTTTTCCGCAAAGCAGAAGCTATAGCGCCCTGGGGTCGCCAGGGTAGCCTTGTCCATCTCCCCAGGGATCAGCCCCGCCAGATTCCGAATCACCAGCCGCAACGCCCGTCCGATCGCCGCATTGGCCCGGTAGCCGGGACCGAAGCAGCCGGCATCGCCGTTGATCGATAACTGTGTGGCGAGTGGACCATTGACGATGATCACGGGGGCGGCGCCGCCCGTGGTGGCCTGACACCCTGCCACATTAAACGCCGGCTGCAAGATGGCGCGGACGGCAGCGACCACCACGGGAAAGTGCTCCGGGCGGCAGCCCGCCATCACCGCATTGATGGCAATTTTTTCCAGAGTTACCGGCGCGTTGCGCGGTTGGATGACCCCTAGGCTCTGCGCCGGGTTCTTGCCAAACGTGCCGAGCATTTCCCAGACCAGATCCTCGGTGGCCGGCACCACGGGGAGTCCATCGGTCCAACCCTGCGCCTCGTAGTAATCCTGGATGGCGGCAGAGGCATTCGGTACCGCTATGCGGCGTGACCTGAGAGACGAAGTCGTCACGGTCCACATCCTTTGCTGCACATGGGGAAGGTCGTCCCTCCCGAACAAAAACAAGCGCTTCTCCCTCGCCAAACTGGCGAGGCCGTTGCGGTACACAGCACCTGCGGTGAGCAGCTTCCCCTGCCAGTATGGCAGGGGCCAGTAGCCGTGCGCAGTACTAGCTGTGACTCAACAATCCGATAATCTCTGGCGCATAGGCATGCGCCAGGCGCTGCACCTCGGCGACACTACGAGAGGCCAGCGGACTGGGGAGGATAACCAGACGCACACCAGGCATACCCAGCGATGCCGCGCGAGCGTGGGCGGCCCGGGTAAAGGCACTGGTGATGACGCTGACCGAAGGCACGCCCCGGGATTCAGTCAAAACGGTGTCGTGGAGACCCCACGCTGTGCAGGAGCCTCAATCCGCGATACCGTGAATGATGGCATCACACTCCGCCACCAGCGTGGCGATCGTCTCCTCGGCGCAAGGGGCGCTATAACTAAACTTGGTGGCATAGACCACGCGCTTGACCCCGTACTCCTGTTCAAGGACTTTGTGCAGCTCCTGTAAGAAGGCATCCGCGTGATGCTTGCGGTTTTCCAGGAGCCCGATGACTTTGCCAGCGATACTGGCCAGCGCAGCACTGGTGCCCCTGACCTCGGGAGACTCTTCCGGGCAGGGATCCAGGATGTGAATAGACTGGGTGTGGGCAACCATACTCTATAGCCCTCCTTGCACATAAATGGTCAGACCCTCGCAACGCGCCTGGAGTCATGCGAGCGGCGCTATGTCCCTGCCGTACCGCAGCGTTGCACCCTCGCTAGCTCCTGCCGGCCTCCACCCGCGTTGCCGCGGGGCGGCTGCGTGCCTGGACCACAGGCTAGCACCATACGGTATCAAAGACAATGGTGTACGCTTCTGCCCACCAAGTGGTCTGCTTGATATCTTGGATTAGGTCTCATACCGTGATACCTTATGTCGGACTGTTGTGGTCGCAATCTTTTGATGTGGATGGTGTGAATAAAACATGGTAAAAAGCGGACAGTAGCGGCTTAGATCCTCCCACGGTTGCTGCCGGCGAACGATGGCGGCCATAATAGATTTAGACGGATGACAGCGGTCTTTGGGGGCTTGCTGGTCTCTGAGGCCGCGGCAAGCGGCACATGATATAGTGAGACTGCGTACAGGATTCCGGAGTCTTTAACAGATGGATATACACGAGTTGCCCCACCAAGGGTATTCATCACTGACCGTCCACAGGGACCGGGGCGTGCTCTGGGTGTGTGACATCTCCAGTTCGTCGAGCTTTATCAATAGCGACGACCTGGCCGAGCACATCGAGGTGTTCCTCCCCCGCCTCCACTGGGTCTCGTCGCTGGCGATCCAGGCCATCCATGGCGAGCTCATCCAGTGGACGGGCGACGGGTTCATCGCGTGGTTCCCCCTGGAGGTCGAGCGGCAGCTGGGACGGACCTGCAACCGGATCTTGGAGGCGATCTGGCACTTCACCGCCTTCATCAACATCACCCAGCTCTGCGTCGCCTCCCCACGGCCGTTCCGCATCCGACACGGGCTGACCTACGAGCCGGACGCGCTCGTGACGCTCACCACCCACCAGGACGGCCATGCCTCCAAGATCATCAGCGGCCGCAACGTCGTCCTCGCCTTCCGGATCGCGGGCGTCGAGGCCGACTTCCCCAACGTGGCGACGCAGCAGAAGATCGTCCAGGCCCTTTCCAACCGGACCAAGAACTTGATGAATCTCAAACGGTGGACCCTCACGGAAGCGCAGCTGCTGAAGTACTTCAAGGGCGAGAAGATGGGCACCACCAGCCTGTACGTCTCGGGCCGTCCGAAGGTGAGCCAGTCGCGTGCTGACACGTGGATTACCCGCGCCGAGAGCCTCCTGGCCCGTGCTGAGAGCGGCCGGTGGCGGACGCCTGTCGAGAGTACCTTCGTCGAGAACTTCTTCCCTGACCTCGTCCAGTCGAAAGGGCAGGACTGGTGCGAGGAGTCGCTCGACATCTACGTCCAATTCCTCAAGGAGAACCTGCTCGGCTCGCTCCAGAAGGCACTTGACGTCATCAACCAGTTTCAGCCCGACGGCCGCGGCGGCGCTGACGGGCTGCGCCGCCGAGACCCTCCCGGCGTCTACGTGCAGACGCGCACCCCGAACAACAATGGACATCACGAAGCACCGCCAGCATAACCAACGCCTCGTCAGGTCAAAGAGTGTGGCAAGGGTCGTACTCCTAACGGGGCGTCAGACTGCGTCAAAACCCCATTCTTGGAACATGCAGGCTTTACAAGTCATTGAATGGACCAGACCGCATTTTCGAAAAATCGACTTTTCGCACAGTCTGGCACTAGCGATTGCGTCAATTCATTCTTTCGTAAAGGGGGGAACGAAGCCGATCCACCAAAAACTGAATGACCCTGCTTCGTCCCGCCAAGTGGTCTTCCTGCGTGGCAGACGCTATGCTATAGTACAGAGCCGATCATGAGGCCGATGACGTGGAGTAGCGGAGCACGAGACATGCCTGATCAAACCATACCTATCCAACTTCCTGATACCATCTACCAACGCCTCCAACAGGTAGCCCACGAAACGCATCACTCCATTGAGGAGGTTGTGTTGCAGACCATCCGTGGCAATTTGCCACCTTCACTCGACGATCTCAGTCCCGAGTTGCGTTGTGTTGTTGCTGATCTGCAGCATATGAGTGATGAGGCCCTGTGGTCGGTGGCGAAGGAACCGTTACCACCACGCCACTGGCGCCGCCATCAACATTTGCTGCGGAAGGGACAAGAGGGCCCTCTATCAGCGGCTGAGCATCAAGAGTTGGCAGAACTGCGTGCTGCAGTCGACCGCTTTGTCACCCGTCGTTCTTATGCCCTGGCGCTGTTAAAGTGGCACGGGCGTACCATTCCTACCGATATGTAGTCCATGCCCAGGCGCCGTCGCATCTCGGCAGCCGTACGCCGGCAGATAATGGCACGCGAGACGCAGCGCTGTGCCTATTGCCGCAGCCCCATGATCGTGGGGATTCCGATGGTCATTGAGCATATCATTCCGCTCGTGAGTGGAGGCTCCTCAACACCCGACAATCTTTGCCTCGCCTGTTACCGCTGCAATGAGTTCAAGGGGCCTCGGACGGAAGCGGCCGATCCTATAGATGGGCAGCTCACCCCATTTTTTCACCCACGGCGGCAACGTTGGTCTGAGCATTTCGCCTGGGGGGCGCATGGCGACACGATGCTAGGGGTGACATCGTGTGGTCGTACAACTATTGAGGCATTGCGCCTGAACAACGACTGGATTGTGCAAGCACGCCGGCTTTGGATGCTAGTTGGTCTGCACCCACCACTCGAATCTTAAGCGACACCAGTTTACCCCTCCACCTATCTATGTGGGGAGACACCAACGGCCGCATAGGCGTTGCTCATTTATGTGAGTTTCTGTCAAAGTGCGCCTATCACCGCTACCGGTGGACGCCATGGAAATTTTATTTTAAGATTCCTATTTCGGTACTTTCGCGCAAACTAGCTAGCCCTATCGTGAATTCTGCGATAGGCTGTGCCCCATGGCACAGGTACTCATTTTCCGACATGAACGCATTGATGATGTTCCGTTGATTCTTGGCTTGGCCAATCAGCTGCGGTTGGCTGAGGTGCTCGATCGGCATACGGGGACACACGGCTTGCAACAGGGGCTGAACAACGGCCAGTTGGCCGTGGGGTGGCTGGCGTACATCCTGTCGCGGGCCGATCACCGCAAATCGGCGGTGCGCGACTGGGCGAACAGCATGCCCCACACGCTGGCACAGATGTTGGGGCAGCCGATCCGCGACGTGGAATTTAGCGACGATCGGTTGGGCGGCGTGTTGCATCGCTTGGGTGATGACGAGACGTGGGCGGCCATTGAGCGTGATCTGTGGACGGCGACGGTAACCGTGTACGAGTTCGCACTGACTGGCGTACGCCTGGACAGCACGACGAGCTATGGCTATCACCAGCTGACCGAGATGGGGGTGATGCAACGGGGGCACAGCAAGGATCACCGTCCTGACCTGCCGCAATTGAAGCTGATGGCCGCTGCCGCCGAGCCGTCGGGCCATCTGATCGCCTGCGATGTCCAGCCAGGCCAGTCTGCTGACGACCCGCTCTACACACCGCTGATTCAGCGTGTGCGGGGCATTGTGGACCGCACGGGGTTGTTGTATGCGGGAGATTGTAAGATGGCGGCACTGGCCACCCGGGCCGAGATTGCCGCGCACGACGACTTCTATCTGGTGCCGTTGCCTCTGACGGGTGAGACCGCGGCACAAGTCGAGACCTGGGTGACGGCAATCGTGGACGGCCCACAGGAGGCCACCCTGCTGTGGGAGGGGGAGCGCTTGCTGGGCGCGGGCTATGAGTTCGAGCGTTCCCTGACCGCAGGGGTGAACGGCCAGCGCGTGTGTTGGAGCGAACGCGTACAGGTGGTGCGCTCGTGTGCCTTGGCGCAGCACCAAGAGGCCATGCTGGACAAGCACCTGGGGGCTGCCGAGGCGGCGTTGCGGGCGTTGACCCCTGCCCCAGGGCGGGGCAAACGCCAAATCCGCGACGAAGCGGCCTTGCAGACCGCCGTGGCCGCCGTGCTGGAGCGGTATGACGTGGCCGGCTTGCTGACAGTGAGGTGGGAGCGGCACGAGACGACGGTGACCCGCTACATAGGCCGCGGACGGGGCGGCCTGCATCGCCCGACCCATACCGAGGGGCAGGTGCGCTATGTTATCACTGGCGTCGAGCGAAACGAGCCGACGATTGCTGCCCGGCGGCATCGGCTGGGCTGGCGGCTCCAGGTCACCAGTGCTCCAGCGGACCAACTGTCGCTGACGGAGGCCGTGGTGCACTACCGGGAGGGCTGGGTGCTGGAACGGGACTTCCATCTTGTCAAAGACCTCCCCTTGGGTCTCAGTCCCTTGTTCGTCTGGAAGGAAGACCAGCTCAAGGGGCTGACCCGGCTTCTGACGCTGGCACTGCGCCTGTTGACGCTGCTGGAAACCCAAGTGCGGCGGGGACTGGAGCAGACCAAGGCCCCCCTCGCTGGCCTGTATGAGGGCCAACCGACACGCACCACGGAGCGGCCCACGGGCACGCGCATCTTGAAAGCCTTTGCCCACGCGCAGATCACCTTGACACACGGGAAGATTGGGACGAGAACCTGGTGGCATCTCACGCCGCTCGCGCCACTGCACGAACAACTGTTGCGGCATTTGCATTTGCCTGCGTCCCTTTATACGGCACTGGCCGACAATACATCATAGGCGATGTAGATTTACGCGAAAGTACCGTGTTTAAGTATTGGGTAGTGTTTCAAAAGTGGGTCCTGTACCCGTAGACGACGGATAATTCAGGAGCGGGTGATTGCGGTAGAATGATCTTCTTTCATCCCCGTGCAAGAGGACCTCATCATGGCGCCACACCTGGTGTTTTACCAACTTCTCCTGGTTGCTCTCGTGTTGGT
>Ga0081455_10006453_pt1 | contig 12566 bp, 13 predicted proteins | sample TabmetS3T2R1_FD_70207 | JGI IMG/M metagenome (GOLD analysis project Ga0081455, IMG submission 70207) | Tabebuia heterophylla rhizosphere microbial communities from the University of Puerto Rico - S3T2R1 | ecosystem: Host-associated > Plants > Roots > Rhizosphere ... | reverse complement strand
GGAGAGTGGTCGTCTTGCCCGCTCCGGAGGGGCCGACGAGCGCAAGCGTCTCGCCCGGCTCGACCCTCAGCTCGGCTGACGCGACGAAGGAGCGGAGAGGATGAGTGAACCGGACGCTGAGTGCCATCTGGTCATCAGCTTGACGGACAGGAGCACGACTGCGCTCACGACGATGAGCAGTGCGCTGATCGCCAGCGCGACGTTGAAATCGAGGTCGAACTGCTCGTAGATCGCGAGCGACAAGGTCTGCGTGACCCCTTGCAGTGAGCCCGCGAACATGATCGTCGCGCCGAACTCGCCGAGGCCCCGCGCGAACGCAAGCGCGGCGCCCGCCCCGAGCCCGCCCCGGGCGAGCGGGAGCATGACGCGGAAGAAGACTCGACCGGGGCCGGCGCCAAGGGTGCGCGCTGCCGCCGGGAGGGTGGCGTCGACCGACTCGAACGCGGCCACGGCGGTGCGGAGATAGAACGGGCTCGCGACGAAGGTCACGGCGAGGACGACGGCGACCTTCGTGAATGCGATGTCGATCCCGAGCGCATCGACTGTGCCGCCGAGGAGGCCCGCGCGACCGAATGCGACCAGGAGACCGATGCCGGCGACTGCGGGAGGAAGCACGAGGGGAAGCTCGACAAGCGTGACGACGACGTCTCGCATCGCGCCGCGACGACTCGCGATCCAGTACGCGGCCGGCGTCCCGAACAGCAGGATCATCGCCATCGCGAGCGCGATCGTCTCCGCGGTGACCCGAATCGCATCGAGTGCCGCGCGGCTCCCGAGTGCCGACCAGAGGTCGCCCACCGGCACGCGCAGGAAGACCGCGACGATGGGCAGGAGCAGGAAGAGCAGCGCGACGCCGGTCGTCAGGACGAGCGCGGCGCGAAAGAGCCGAGCTACCGCGTCGCCTTCGGGATCGGGAGGAACCCCGCGTTCCTCAGTGCCCGCTGTCCCCCCGGCGAGAGGATCCTCTTGATCCACGCCCGCGCCGCGGCTTTGCGGGACGAACGCGAGACGACAGCGATCTCGTAGCGGATGCGTGGCTGCGCCCAGGCCGGGATCCGGATCACGGACACCTGCTCACGCACCGGCCGAGCATCGGTGGCGTAGACGAACCCGGCGTCCGCTTGTCCGAACGCGACCTTCCCGCTGACCGCTTTCACGTCGGACTCCTGACTGACGACCTTCGAGAGCACCGACGACAGGCCCAGCTTGCGAAGCACCGTTCGCGTATAGGCACCGACCGGCACCGCCGCGCCCGCGATCACGAGCTTCACCGGCTTCCGCCTCAGGTCGTAGACCGACCGGATCCCGGCCGGGTTCGATCTGGGGACGATCAGCACGAGCCGGTTCGCCGTGAAGGTGACCGGTCTCTCGACCATCCTGCTCTGGAAGAGGCGCTGGGTGTTGAGGGGCGCCGCCGAGGCGAAGATGTCCGCCGGCGCGCCGTTCCGGATCTGAGTCTCGAGCGCGTTCGACCCGGCGAAGCTGTAGCGCTGCGCCCGATCGAAGCTGCTGAACACCTCGGTCAGGGATGCCGCGGCGTAGATCGTCAGGGGATCCGCCTGCCTGCGGGCGCCGGCGCTCGACGCGAGCGACGACGCGGCAAGCACTGCGATCACGAGCAGGGCGGCAACGCGAGTTCTCATCCGATCCTCCTAACCCAGGTATGCCTCGATGGCGGCACTGGCGGTCTCGACGTCCATGGCTACGGGGAACGACCGGGCGCTCGTCTGTCCCGAGAGGGCCGAGAGCGCACCAAGCTGCTGAGCGGTGCTCGCGCCCAGGCTTGCGAACAGGATCCGGTAGCCGACCACCGAGGCCGATGCGGCGGCCCACTGGTACGAGCCGAGCAGCGCCCGCAGCACGACCAGCCCGGTCTTCACGGTCGTCTGTGCGCTCGAGAACGTGCGCCTCGGCCAGGCGAACTCGAAGTCCTGCTCGACCGGAGGCGTGTCGCCGAAGCTAACGAGCAGGGTGCTCAACGCTCTCGCGTGCTTCGTCGCCGCCGTGCGCCCTTGGCGCAGCGCGTTCGCCCGCGGGCCGCGAAATTGCTTGCCGGCGAGCGCTTTGGCGTAGAAGTCCTTCAGCAGGAACTCGGCCGAAACCCCGAAGTTCGCGAAGGCGATGTCCTCGTCGGTCGCTGCTCCTGCCGCGCCGATCCAGGGGCCGCCCAGGGCCGCGGCCGAGGCTCCGGCGGAGCTCAGGAGAAAGCGTCTGCGGTTCACACCGCGGCGACCCTACCACACGGTAGAAATTCTTTGACTACCGCTCCGACCGGGTGCGTAGGATGTCTCGATGGCGCGACGACCGCCGACACAGCCGTCGCTTCCCGAGTGGGCTGCGCTGGGCTTGCTCTGCGAACAGCCGACCCACGGCTGGGCGATCGCCAAGGAGCTCAGCCCGTCCGGATCCATCGGCCGGGTCTACTCGTGCACGCGTGCGCTCGCCTATCGCGCCCTCCGTCAGCTGCGCGACGCGGGGCTCGTCGAGGCGCGAGGCACCAACCCGAGCGAGAAGGGACCCGCCCGTACCATCCTCGGCCCGACACGCCGCGGCCGCGCGAGGTTCGTGCGCTGGCGCGGCAGGCCGGTCGAGCACGTGCGCGACCTGCGCTCGGAGTTGATGCTGAAACTGCTCTTCCACGACCGGGCGGGGCTCGACCCGCGGCAGCTACTCACCCGGCAGGCCAGCGTGCTGGCCCGCATCGAGCGGACGCTGGAGGAGCAGCTCGCGTCGACGTGCGGATTCGATCGGACGCTCGCTCTCTGGCGCCTGTCCTCGGCTCGGGGCGCGCTCTCTTTCGTCGACGGGGTACTCGAGAGCCGCACCGCCGAACCGGTCGTGTACAGGCCGATCGGCTACGTCGTCTCGCCCCACCAGCAGATGGACGGGATGCCGCTTCAGGCGATGGCCGACGCCGATGGCCCAGCGACGATCGAGGTGTTGGAGGAATACACCGGCTGCCTCGCAGACCTGGACCGTTGCACCCACGTCTGGGTGCTCGCACACCTCCACGAGACGATCGGGTGGGGCTCGACTGTGCGAGTGTTCCTCGACGACGTGGCGCACGGAACCTTCTCCACGCGATCGCCGCGGCGGCCGAACCCGATCGGCCTGTCGCTCGCTCGGATCCTCTCGGTGGAGCCTTCCGGCGTGGTGGTCGAAGGACTGGATCTGCTCGACGGCTCACCGGTGCTCGATCTGAAGCCCTTCGTGCCGCTGTTCGACACGCCGACCGGAGAGGTGCGGTCCGGCTGGTTCGACGGCCGGGCCGAGCGGGTCTTCGACCGGACCTCCGACCGGCGCTTCGCGCTGCGCAGCGACCGAAGCTGACGCGCGCGCTGCATCTGCTGCTCGAGGGCGGAGCCTTCTTCGAGGGCCCGCGCTGGCACGAGGGCCGCTGGTGGGTCTCCGACTTCTATCGCCACGCCGTCTTCACGGTCGACACCGACGGACGAGAGCGCGAGGTGATGACCGTGGCGGGGCAGCCCTCGGGCCTCGGCTGGCTCCCCGACGGCTCCCTGCTCGTCGTGTCGATGCAGGACCGCCGCTTGCTGCGCCGCTCGCTGTTTGACGAGGTCTCGATCCACGCTGAGGTCGGCCACTTCTGCGGCGGCCCGCTGAACGACCTCGTCGTCGACGGCAACGGACGAGCGTACGTCGGGAACTTCGGGTTCGACCTGATGGCGCGTGAGGAGCCGAGGCCGACCGGGCTCGTCCGCGTCGACCCGGACGGATCGACTGCCCTCGCCGCCGATGACCTCCACTTCCCGAACGGCACCGTAGTCGCCGATGACGGCAGAACCCTGATCGTCGGAGAGACGTACGGCCGGCGCTACGTCGCGTTCACGATCGAAGCCGACGGCTCACTCGCGGGACGCCGGATCTGGGGCGAGGTGCCGGACCTCGCGCCGGACGGCTGCACGCTGGACGCGGACGGGCACATCTGGTCGGCGGACGCCCGCGGTGGTCGTGCCTGCCGGCTCGCCCCCGGCGGTGCGATCGTCGAGGAGATCCCCGCGCCCGACGGCCTGCAGTTCTACGCCTGCATGCTCGGCGGCGACGACGGGCGCACCCTCCTCCTGTGTGCGGCCCCCGACTTCTCCGCGCGCCGCCGGAGTCAGGCTCGGGAGGCGGTGCTCTTCACCACGACCGTCGACGTTCCGCACGCCGGGCTGCCCTAGGCAGGCCCGTACTCGACGAGTCCGGCGCCGTCGACGCGACTCGCGCCACCCCGTCCGACGAGGTACTCGAGGTGGGCGCGGGTCTCGGCGAGGGCGAAGCGCCGCAGCGCGGGTGAGAGCGGGTCCGGGAATAGCGTCAGCGAGATGTCGTAGGCGGTGCGCGGTTCGCCGTCGAGCGCAGCCGTCGTCTGCTCGAGGCGCTGGGCGTGATGCTCGATCAGCTCGCGTGCGCGCCCGGCGGGGTCCCGGATCACTTCGCCGTGGCCGGGCAGAGCGACACGCGGCTCGAGCGCGGCGATCCGCTCCAGCGAGTCGAGGTAGTCGGCGAGGGGATCCGGCCGCGAGTCGGGGTAGAGCCCGACGTTCGGCGTGATCGTCCCGAGCAGGGTGTCGCCGGCGACGAGGATCCCGTCGCGGAGGAGCGCGAGATGGCCGTCGGCGTGGCCCGGCAGCTGGAGGAGCTCCCAGCCGTCGAGCTCGTCGCCGGGCGAGTGAAGGACCGGATCGCGCTCGAACCGGACGAGCTTGACGAACGCCGCTGCTTCCTCGCGGAACGTCTCCACCTCGACCTCGGGCGTGCCGTGCTCGCGCAGGTACTCGGGCATCCGCGACTCGATTCGCAGCTCCCCCCACGTGCGCAGGCACTGCTCGTAGTCGTCGGTGCCCTGGTGGACGGGAGCGCCGGTGAGCGCCGCGACATCGGCCGAGGCGCCGACGTGATCGGGGTGGAAATGAGTGACGACGACCCGGCCGACGGGTGCGTCGAGCCCGGCGAGCACCGCCGCCCACTGCTGGGCCGCGTCAGGCAGCCCGAGCCCGGTGTCGACGAGCGTCCAATCGCCCTCGTGCGAGGGCAGGAAGTAGCAATGGACGTGGTCGATGCCCAGGGGCAGCGCGAACGTGACCTGACGAATCCCGTCCTCTAGCTCAACCATGTTCCTTATGATCGTCGCCCCGTGGCCCTCCTTGCAGTCGAGAACGTGACACGGCGCTTCGGAGGGATCGTCGCGCTCGACGACGTCTCCCTGGGGCTCGAGGAGGGGACGATCGGCGGGCTGATCGGTCCCAACGGGGCGGGGAAGACGACGCTCTTCAACGTCGTCACGCGGCTCTACAAGGCCGACTCCGGCCGGGTCGTGTTCGACGGGCAGGACCTGCTGCGCACCCGGCCGTACCGGATCATCCGGGCCGGCGTCGCGCGCACGTTCCAGAACGTCGTGCTCTTCCCGACGATGACCGTCGCCGAGAACGTCCTCGTCGGCGCCCACACGAAGCTGCGCCCGTTCGCCGAGCGGAAGGCGCGGACCCTCGCCCTGGAGACGCTCGACTACCTCGACCTCTTGCAGTTGGCCGACCGCCCGGCCGTCGGGCTGCCGTTCGGGACGCTCAAGCGGATCGAGCTGGCGCGTGCACTCGTCTCGCGCCCGCGCCTGCTGCTCCTCGACGAGCCGGCCGGCGGACTGAACCACGAGGAGGTCGAAGAGCTGGGCTCGCTGATCCGGCGGCTGAGGAAGGACTACGAGCTCACGATCCTGATCGTCGAGCACCACATGGCGCTGGTGATGGGCATCAGCGAACGCGTCCACGTCCTCAACTTCGGCCGGAAGATCGCGGAGGGCACGCCGCAGGAGGTCCAGCGCAATCCGGAAGTGATCGAGGCGTACCTCGGGGGCGAGAATGGCGCTGCTTGAGCTGCGCGACGTCCAGGCCCGCTACGGCCCGATTCGCGCGCTCCACGGGGTCTCGCTCACCGTCGACGAGGGCGAGGTCGTCGCGCTGCTGGGCGCGAACGGCGCCGGCAAGACGACCACGCTCCGAAGCGTCTCGAACATGGTTCGGACGAACGGCGAGATCGTCTTCGACGGTCGCCGGCTTGCGCGGCGCAGCCCCGAGTTCGTCGCCCGCCAGGGCATCGCGCACGTGCCGGAGGGGCGCGGGCTCTTCCCCGAGCTCAGCGTCTGGGAGAACCTCCGCATGGGCGTCCGGGGACGGCTGGCGGACAGCGAGGCGGAGCAGGTCATCGAGTCCTTCCCGTGGATCGAGCGACGGCGCGAGCAGCATGCGGCGACGCTCAGCGGCGGGGAGCAGCAGATGCTGGCGCTCGCCCGCGCCCTCGTCTCCAAGCCGCGCCTGTTGATGCTCGACGAGCCGTCGCTCGGCCTCGCGCCGACGGTCGTGCGCGAGCTGTTCGCGATCGTGCGCCGCCTGAACGAGGAGGAGGGGCTGACGGTGCTCGTCGTCGAGCAGAACGCGACGATCGCGCTCGGCCTGGCGACGAGGGCGTACGTGCTCGAGGTCGGCAAGGTGGCGGTCGAGGGGACGAGTGACGAGCTCGAGCGCCACGAAGCGGTCCGAAAGTCGTACCTGGGGTACTAGCGGATGGCCGAGTTCATGCAGCAGGTCGTCAGCGGGCTCGCGCAGGGGTCGATCTACGCGAGCCTCGCTCTGGCGCTCGTCCTGATCTACCGCGCGACGGACGTCCTCAACTTCGCCCAGGGCGAGATGGCGACGTTCACGACCTACGTCGCCTGGTCGCTGATGGACCACGGCCTTTCGTTCTGGCCGGCGTTCGCCGCCACGCTCGTCGTCGCGTTCATCGGCGGCGCGGCGGTCGAGCGGGTCCTCATCCGCCCGGTCGAGCACCGGCCGGAGATCGTGATCGTGATCGTGACGATCGGGCTCCTGATCGCGCTGAACGGCCTGACCGGCTGGATCTGGGGGCCGGAGGTGAAGGCGTTCGACAGCCCGTTTCCGCTGCGGACGATCGACGTCGGCGGCGTGATCATCTCGCTGCAGGATCTCGGCGTCCTCGCCGTGTGCCTCGTCACCGTCGCGCTCCTCTGGGCGTTCTTCCGCTTCACGACGCTCGGCCTCGTCATGCGCGCCGTCGCGAACAGCCAGGACTCGAGCCGCCTGCTCGGCGTCCGCGTCGGCTGGATGCTCGCGCTCGGCTGGGGGCTCGCCGCCGTCCTCGGCGCCGTCGCTGGGATGATGGCGGCGCCCGCTCTGACCCTCGATCCGAACCTGATGCTTGTCGTGCTGATCTACTCCTTCGCCGCCGCCGTTCTCGGCGGGATCGACAGCCCAATCGGCGCGGTCGTCGGTGGGCTCGTCCTCGGTGTCGTGATCAACCTGCTCGGGACCTACGTCGACTTCGTCGGCGGCGAGCTGCGGCTGCCGGCCGCGCTCACCGTCCTCCTGCTGGTGCTGCTCATTCGGCCGCAGGGCCTGTTCGGCCACCGGGTGGTGACGCGCGTCTGATGCCGAAGATCGGGCCGATGACCGTCCTGAAGTACGTCTTCGTGCTGGCGCTCGCGGTCTTCATCGCCTTCCTGCCGCAGATCTTCGACGCGCGCCTCGATGCCGCGTCGTCGGAGTTCCGGGTCGGCCAGTTCACGCTCGTCGGGATCTGGTTCGTGGCGCTGCTCGGCCTCAACCTGCTCACCGGCTTCAACGGCCAGATCTCCCTCGGCCACGGCGCGTTCGTCGGGGTTGGAGCCTACGTCGCGGCACTCCTCTCGCTCGGACGGCCGGGCCTCGAGCTGTACATGCTCGACCCGCCGAGCTGGATGCCGATCGGCGACGGCATGCGGCCGGTCTTCACGATCCCGATCGCGGCCCTCGTCACCGGGGTCATCGGCCTGCTGTTCGGGTTCCCTGCGCTTCGGCTCGGCGGCGTCTCGCTCGCGCTGGCGACGCTCGCGGTCGCCGTGTCCTTCCCGATCATCATGAAGCGCTTCGACGAGTTCACGGGCGGCGGCGGCGGGATCAACCTCAACCTGCCGACGACGCCGTTCGGCTGGGACATCTCCACTCGCCACTGGCTCTACTACGAGGCCTGGGTCACCGCGGGGATCGTCTTCCTCATCGCCTGGCTCCTCACCCGCGGGCGGGTGGGCCGTGCCTGGCGGTCGATCCGGGACGGGGAGGTCGCCGCCGTTTCCTCGGGCGTGAACTCCGCTCTCTACAAGACGCTCGCCTTCGGGGTCTCGTCGGCGTTCGCCGGCGCAGCCGGTGCGCTGCTGGCGATCGAGGTCGCGTACGTCAACCCGGACACCTTCCCGGTGGCCCTTTCGATCCTGCTCCTGGCGAGCGCGGTCATCGGCGGCCTCGGGTCCCTCATCGGCGCCCTGTTCGGCTCGCTGCTGTACGTCTTCCTGCCGATCTACTCGCAGAACCCGCCGCTCGTCTCCTGGGGCTTCTCCAACCAGGCGCCGGCAGTCGTGTTCGGCGCGTTCCTGATCGTGATCATGCTCGTCTTGCCAGGCGGAGTGGTCGGCGGGTTCCGGCGTCTGGGGTTCCTCATTCGCGGCCTCGTCGCACGCCGTCCTCGCGCCCAAACGGCTGAGCCGTTAACGTCAGGGACGGATGGCGACTAAAACCAGAGCGCGAGTCTCGAAGCAGGCGCAGCGTCGCGAGCGCCGGCGCGAGGAACTGCTCGACGTCGCCGACCGGGTCATCCAGCGTCGCGGCGTCGACGTCTCGATGGACGAGATCGCCTCGGAGGCGGGGATCACGAAGCCCGTCCTCTACCGCCACTTCGGCGACAAGGACGGCCTCTTCCAGGCGCTGACCGAGCGCTACGTCGACGAGCTCACTCTCGCGCTGCGGCCGGCGATTCAGGCGACGGAGCCGCGCGACCGCCTCGCCGCGGCGATCGACGCGTACCTCGTCTACGTCGAGCGTGAGCCCGAGCGGTACCGGTTCCTGCTCCACGCCTCGGAGCAGCCGAGGACGGCGGCGAGCGTCGCCGACTTCCGGCGTCGCAACATCGCCGAGTGCGCGTTCACCTCCGAGGAGAACCTCCGCCGCGCCGGGATGGATCCCGGCTTCGCCGAGCCGTGGGCCGAGTGCGTCTCGGGCATGGTGCGGGCCGCCGGAACCTCGTGGCTCGAGACGCGGTCGCTCCCTCGGGGCCGGCTCGTCGAGTACCTGACGACGATCCTCTGGGACGGCTTCTCGTCCCTCCGGCGGGCGAACAGCGGGACCTGAATCGAACCCCTCACCAGAGGGGTTACCCTGCGTAACGTTTCGTAGTACGCTAACCGCCTGTCGGGTCGGCTCGACAACTAATCGGGGCGTTCGGAGTCCAATCGGAGGCGGACGGGACCGTCCCAGTCCGGATGGCAAGGAGGAAAGCGCATGAAGAAACTGGTGTTGGCGGTCGTAGCGCTCGGCGCGGCGCTGACCGTGAGCCTCCCCGGGGCGTTCGCCAGAGTGGAGGCACCGAAGGCCCACCAGGCAGATCCAGGGGTCACGAGCAGGGCGATCACGATCGGGGGCACCTTCCCGTTCAGCGGCCCGGTCTCGTCATACGCGCCAATCGCACGAGGGATGGAGACCTATTTCCGGTACGTGAATGCCCGGAAGGGTCCTGACGGCAAGCGTGGTGTCTACGGCCGTCAGATCATCTTCAAGACCTATGACGACGGGTACAACCCGGCGCGGACCGTCCAGCTGACGAACCAGCTCATCCTGCAGGACAAGGTCTTCGCCATCTACGGGAGCCTGGGCACCGAGCCCAACCTCGCGATCCGGCCGCTGCTGAACCAGCGGAAGATCCCGCAGCTTCAGATCGCCACCGGTGCGAGCTACTGGGGCTCTCAGGCCAAGCAGTTCCCGTGGACGATGGGGTGGCAGACCGACTACGTCGCCGAGGGGCGGAACTACGCGAGGTGGATTCTCGCGAACCGGCCCAGGGCGCGAATCGCGGTCTTCTACCAGAACGATGACTACGGCAAGGACTACCTGCGCGGCATCAAGCAGGGGCTCGGCAGCCGCGCGAGCATGATCATCAACGAGCGGAGCTACGAGGTCACGGACACGAGTTACGCCTCCCAGATCGCGCAACAGCGAGGCTCAGGGGCCGACACCTGGGTCCTGCTGACTACGGCCGGAACTCCCACCGTGCGCGCACTCTCAACAGGTAGGGCGCTCAACTACCGCCCCGAGCAGATCATCATCAACTCGGTGGCCGCCACCGATCAGGTGATGGCTGCGGCAGCCCGGGCGGTCGGTCAGGACTACGTCAACGGCGTCGTCAGCTCCGGCTACCTGAAGAACAACACGAACCGGAAGTACGCCAACGACCCGGCGATTCGGTCCTTCCGGCGGATCATGGGCAGGTACGGCCCCGAGGGCGGGGTAGACATCCGAAACACGTTCTACTACTACGGCGTCGCCAACGCCTGGGAGTTCGTCAGGCTCCTGTACGCGACCGGGAAGAACCCGACGCGGGCGAAGTTGATGGCGGCGGCCCGGAAGCGGAACTGGGTCAATCCGTACACCCTGACCGGCATGAGGACCAAGACCGGCAAGGGCGACAACTTCCCGCTGGACCAGGGGAAGATCGTCCGCTACAACAACGGCAGCTTCACGGAGATCAGCCCGCTCTACAAGGGCCGGAACTAGATCCTCCGATTGCGAACGTTCGATGGGGCCGGCACGTCGCCGGCCCCATCGGTTTCACGGATTGTGCGGTGCCAGACTTCAGTCTGCGTTCACGGATTGTGCGGTGCCAGACTTCAGTCTGGCTCCGCGTGCCTAGAAAAGTGGATCTGACTCTCACCCCTGAGCAGGAGCTCGTCCGTAGCTCGGCGCGCGAGTTCGTCGACCGGGAGATCGCGCCGCACGTGCGCGACTGGGATCGCGAGGAGACGATGGATCGGGGGATCGTCGCGAAGCTCGCGGAGATCGGGTTCCTTGCCGGCTGGGAGCTCGACACGGTCTCCTACAGCCTCGTGATGGAGGAGCTCGGTCGCGTCGACTCCTCGGTGCGCGGGATCGTCTCGGTCAACGTCGGCCTTGTCGGCAAGACGATCAAGCGGTGGGGCACCGAGGAGCAGCAGCGCGAGTGGCTGGCGAAGCTCGCCTCGGGCGAGTCGCTCGGCTGCTATGCGCTGACCGAGCCCGGCGCGGGCTCGGATCCCGGGAGCATCTCGACCCGTGCCGAGCGCGACGGCGACGAGTGGACGCTCTCGGGCTCGAAGATCTTCATCACGCTCGGGACCTGGGCCGGGCTGGCGCTCGTTTTCGCGCGCACCGACGAGTCGCTCACCTGCTTCCTCGTCCCGACCGACACGCCCGGGTTCTCGTCACACCAGCTCAAGGGCAAGCTCGGGCTGAGGGCGCAAGACACGGGTGAGCTGACGCTCGACGGCGTCCGCATCCCGGCGGAGAACGTCCTCGGCGAGGTGGGCGGCGGGATGAAGGTGGCGCTCTCTGCGCTCGACAACGGCCGGATCTCGCTCGCTGCGGGCTGCGTCGGTATCGCGCAGGGCTGCCTGGAAGCGTCCCTCGCCTACGCGAAGGAGCGCCGGCAGTTCGGGCGCTCGATCGCCTCGTTCCAGCTCGTCCAGGAGCTGCTCGCGGAGATCGCTGTCGAGACCGAAGCCGCGCGGCTACTGACGTGGCGTGCCGCGCTCGCTGCAGACTCGGGCGTTCGACATACCCTGGAGTCGTCGATCGCCAAGTACTACGCCAGCGAAGCGGCGGTTCGCGCCGCGAACGCGGCGGTGCAGGTCCACGGTGGCTACGGCTACGTGGACGAGTACCCGGTCGGCAAGTACCTGCGGGATGCCCGCGTGACCACGTTGTACGAGGGAACGAGTCAGATTCAGAAATTGATCATCGGTCGACAACTCACGGGTGAGAATGCCTTCACTTAGAGGCACGCGGAGCCAGACTGAAGTCTGGCACCGCTGAATGATGGAAGCAGTCATCGTCGCCGCCGCGCGCACGCCGATTGGGCGGGCCCGAAAGGGGTCGCTCGTTGATGCGCGCCCCGACGACCTCGCCGCCTTCGCCGTCGACGCGGCGCTCAAGCAGGTGCCCGAGCTCGACCGCGGGGACCTCGTCGACGTGATGGTCGGCTGCGGGTTTCCCCAGGAGAAGCAGGGGATGAACCTCGCGCGCCGCGTTGCGCTCCTGGCCGGCCTGCCGGCAAGCGTCCCCGGCACGACGGTGAACCGGTTCTGCGCTTCGTCGCTCCAGACGATCCGGATGGCGTTCCACGCCGTCCGGGCGGGGGAGGGCGACGCGTTCGTCGCGGCAGGCGTCGAGTCGATCACGCAGGTCGACGGCTACCCCAAGGACGCCGAGGAGCTCCATCCCAAGCTCTTCGGCGACGACGCGCCGATCGCGAACGTCTACATCCCGATGGGGATGACCGCGGAGAACGTCGCCGAGCGGTGGGACGTCTCGCGCGAGGACATGGACCGCTACGCACAGCGATCCCAGGAGCGCGCCGTCGCCGCGCAAGACAGCGGCTTCTCCGCCCGCGAGATCACGGCGTGGGACGGCGTCGCCGCCGACGACGGGCCGCGCCGCGGGTCGACGATCGAGAAGCTCGCCGAGCTCGAGCCGGCGTTCAGGCCCGGCGGCAAG
>Ga0081455_10006452_pt1 | contig 12567 bp, 12 predicted proteins | sample TabmetS3T2R1_FD_70207 | JGI IMG/M metagenome (GOLD analysis project Ga0081455, IMG submission 70207) | Tabebuia heterophylla rhizosphere microbial communities from the University of Puerto Rico - S3T2R1 | ecosystem: Host-associated > Plants > Roots > Rhizosphere ... | reverse complement strand
CAACACCTCCCGCAGGAAGTGTTGCACTTCGTTTGTGAACTCAGGGGACCCATAACCACAGGGTCTAGTTGTTGAAGCGAGCTGGAGCTCCAGCCTTCGCAAAACCTCATCCTGTGGTTATGGGTCCCGGATCGGCGCTCGCGGAGCCTGTCATCGGGCGCGCATTCGCGCGACCCGTTGGCTCGCTTGTCCGGGACGACAGCAGAGTTTACTGATTCAGTTTTCAAACAACAAAAAGCATTCTCGCGGCAGGTGTTCACCCGAGTTTTGCAATTCATTGTCCCTCTCTCTGACAGAGGGCGCAGGGAAAGCCGGGCGCTGGATGCACCCGCAGCGCCGTGTGCGAGAGTAACGAAAGAATGCACACGGTTTTGACAGGTACAGCCGAGACATCCCGGCTTTCCCCGCGCAATGGTTTTACGGCTTATACGTACTCTCCCCGGGGAGCGGCCTTTCTTGCCCCCGTTGCCGGCGGAAAACTCCCGCCAGCGTAGCGCCAGGGTCGCGGCGCCAGGACCACACGATTTCACCGTCCGCTGCCAGCGTTTCGCCTGGTGCTCGACGCACCTGACGCCAGCTGCGGCCCATCGCAACCCGCACCACGTTGCGTGACGATCGCGCGAACGTCCCTCATGGCGGCACCGGGCTGGGCGAACTTATACGGCAAATCAGAATTCTTGTAAACAGAATTATTTTGCGGCGGAGGGCTTGACAGACCGGTGGTGTATTCGCCTGCCCGCCCCGACTATTGCTGGTGTCGTTGCCGGGGACCGCTGCGGTTCGCGAGCCTTCGATCGCCATATGTCAGCGGGCGATGGGCGAAAAACAGGCAGCCCACGGCCATCGAACGGGCATCGGAGGCCCGGGTTTTTTCGTCCGCTCGCCAGTTTTCGACCTCAAAGTGTGAAGTGCCCCACACGAAATGTCATCTGATGCAGGTAAGAACGTGCGCGCGCCGATTCCCGCGGCAGATTCCCAGCACCTTTCCAGCCGACCAAAATTCCAATTCGATCCGTTTTTCCAAAAAGCCCATTTCATGAGGTTTTTGCGATGGAGTTTGCTGGCCGACGCACGCGTCCATTTCTGGACAGCCTGTCCGCGATACCCCTGGCCCCCTGCATTTGCTTGCTGTTGTTTGCGGTTGCCGCGTACTGGTCGCGGTCATTGCCCGCAGTGGAAACGTCGCTTTGGGTCGTGCTCTTCAGCGCCGTGCTGGCAAGCGTCGCAGGCTTTGCGTTTTCGCCACTCGCCGGCGCCGTGCTGTTCCATGTGAACGCGGACGTCGTCCTAGTCGTTCAGATATTGTTGGTCGCCTCCATAGCACAACAGATCTACTGCATTTGGCGCCTGCGTACGCACATCACGGCCCTTGAATTCCTTCCGTACACCATCGGCAGCCTGGCGACCTTGCCATTTGGCGTCTTCCTGTTGCTCAAATCGCAAGCGTCGAACTTCCTGCCCATGCTTGGTCTGTTTCTGATGGGTTATGGCGCCTTTGCCGCCGCCAGGCCAACAATTGAGCTGAGCAAATCGAATCTTCTCTCCGGCCGCATTTTGGCAGGGGCGCTCGGGGGAATTACAGGTGGCTTGGCGGCGTTCCCCGGCGCTTTTGTTGCAATCTGGTGCCAGGCTCAGGGCTTCGAAAAGGAGCGCCAGCGATCCATTGTCCAGCCCTTCATACTGATCAATCAGGTTGCCGCGATCGCGATCCTGTCCTCCGTGCGCCCCGTCACGGCGATCTCCTTTGAAACCATTCAATATGCGGCACCGGCGATCCTGGGGGCCTATTTCGGACTCTGCATCTTTCGAAGGCTGGGAACCAGCGCGTTCAACCGGATCGTCGGAGCAGCGCTTGCGGTTGCGGGAATGCTGATGGTTTTGAAGGCGCTGTAGCCCGCAAAGAAGCTCCAGTTTTTTTCTCCTTGCTGTCGAGGAATCAAGTTCTTGCAAGAGGAGGCGGTTATGGAAGTAGCGGCGATCTTGCTCAGGAGCCTGGATCGAGGAGTTCAATCACGGCAGGCGCCAGTACCATCGGTCGAAAACCGCCGTGACGTCTTGCTCAACAACAATGAAATCGACGAGACAAGGTTCGGCCAGGACGTTCCTTACAATCATAGAGGGACAGTTGTCGTCGCAAGCGTCTGGCTCGCGCTCTATGTCATCGCGGTCATCTATCAGTTGATGGCGCCGGCCAATTAAGGGGAATCGGGATCGTAGGGTGAGTTGAGCGTCTACGTCCGCCAAAGCTCAACCCATCCCGCGCCATGCTCGCGCCATCAGTATTTCGCGATGACCGGTCCGCCAAAACGATAGTTCACGCCGACGCGGGCGATATTTTCCGTGATGCGATGGCTGTGATTGATGGTTGCCGTCACCGTAGCGGTGTTCGGGCTGATGTAGCTCACGGTCCCGAGATCGACATAGAGATACTCGACCTTGGCGCTCCAGTTGGCGGCGAATCCCCACTCCAGACCGCCGCCGGCGGTCCACCCGGTCCGGGTCGTGCTTGCGGCGGCAGAGTTGGTCGATCCGTCGAACGCAAAGAAAGCAAAATCGCTCGTCCGTACGTTGGCAAAGGCAGCGCCGCCGGTGCCATAGAGAAGCAGTTGGGGAGCGGCAAGAATGCCAACCCGGCCTCGCACAGTCGCCAGCCACTTGCTCTCAAACGACGAAGTCACGAAGGTGCCGGGAGTGCCCGGTGGAGGAACGAAAACCGTCCGGCTTTTCGACAGGTCGGTGCAATTGATGTCGGCCTCGACACCCAGAAGCCACATCGGGCTGACCTGATAATTGAAGCCGGCCTGCCCGCCGGCCGTCACGCCGGCCGCATTGATCGTGCCGGTACCGGACTGGTTCAGCACCGGTGTGAACCCGATGCCGAAGGCTGCCGGATTGGCGTCCCAAACGATGTCATCGCTGGACCAGGCGCCGCCGACGTTCACACCGGCATAAAAGCCGGTCCAGCTATAGGCGGGTACGGGTACCATCACGGGCGCCTTGGTGTAGGGACGCGCCGCCAGATCGGCCGCGTTGGCGGCTGCTGATCCGGCCAGCGCGGCGATCGACACAATTAGAAGCTTTTTCATGGCTGCCCCTTGATCGGCGAAGATTTCCCGAATCGAGCATAGCGGCTGGCTTCGCCCGCCAGCTATTGCACGAGGGCAACACTCAAACCAATTGCGAGCGACGTAGGCCTAATTGGCACAAGTTGCCTTCGTCTCCGGCAGGCCGGAGCGACGCGCCGCGACCGCGCGCGCAACGATCCGCGCGACCAGCGCCTGCCCCTTCTCGTTCGGATGCACGTGGTCGGCGAACAGCAATTCGTTGTCGCAGATGCGGAAGATGGTGCCGGCATCGATGAGAACGATGTGGTTCTCGTGACCAGCGATTTTCTTCAGCTCGGCCACATAGGGCGACTGGACGCGGGCCGAGGTGAAATCGAGGTCGATGGCGGCCTGCAGCTCGGCAACGGCCTTCTGCTCGTCGCCGAGCCCGCGATACGTTAGCCCTGCGTTGTAATGATAGTGAGGCACCTTCGGCGAAAGCTCGATCGCCTTGAGGAATGCCGCGATCGCGGCTTGCGCATCGCCGGATCGGACCTGCACATAGCCGAAATTGTTGTAGACGATCGCATCCTTCGACCCGCTCTCCGCCAAGCGGGAAAAACGCTCGCGCTGCTCGTCAAGCCGGCCTTCAAAACAGCGCACCGCCTGATTGGCGTATCGCGCGATCGGCTGATCGTATTTGGGATAGCGCGGCGCGGTGATGTCCGTGTTCAACAATGCGGGCAGCAGGTCGCTCACCGCCTTGCCCGGTTCGAGGCATCCGTTCTTTCTGACAAAGCCGGGCTCATAGGAGCGGCGGAAATCGTATTCCAGGATGCGCGGCGGATATTCCAGCGGCGCCGGCGGAATGAGGATGTAGATGTCCGCACCCGCCCCTTCCGCCCAGTGGACCATGGCGTCCATGTTCGCGCGAAACTCTCGCAAGGGAACGCGCGGCAGCTTGAGCGCCTCATCGCCAAGGTCGGTATCGAAGGCGACCTGGTTGACGTACTTCGCCACAGCCTTCAGGAACACATAGGTCGCCGAATGATCGACAAACCAGTTCTCGACGCGGGCCGCAAGCGGCTTTCCGGCCTGCGTGGTGTCGAGCAGGCGGCGGTCCGGCACGCTCGAGCCGAAGCCGTCGTTATTGCCGAGATAAAACGCGACGCCATCCGGCTTGTACTTGTAGTACTCGCGAAACAGCGCGACGCGCGCCTGTTCGGTCGAGTAGCCGATCACGGCGGCATTGACGATCTCGAACTGATCGCCGAGCAGTCGCTGCAGCACCTGCGGCCAGGTGTCGGACTGTTTTTCGATGCCGAGCCCGGCGGTGGAGGAGTCGCCGAGGATGAGCAGGCGGTAGGCCTTGCCGCTGCGCTCGTAGGGAATCTCGTGCGGCGAATAGATGCCGTGCGATGTGGTGAGGTACGGCTCCTGCCTGAGGTTTTCCTGGTTCTTCCAGGCGGCGAAGGGATCGGCAGCGTGCGGATTGACCGGGAACTGGAACGTCCTGATCCGCGTATCGGGGTTTTTGAAGATCGCCACATGCGGCGGTATCGCGCCCACGACCGTGCGGAAGAAGTCCACTTCGCCCGATGCAAAGGCCCGAATGGCAAGCTCGATCGCGCCGAAGATCACGACGAAGGGCAACAGAATGGTGATGAAAAGCTTGAGCCAGTCGCCAGCCGGCCGCATTGAAACAGTCCTCCCCATCGGGCAAGGCTATTTCGGGCGGCTTGCGAATACAATCATCCGGACGCGTTCGATCGAGGGCGTCAGCACGCCCTCGACCGATCCTTTGCATTGTTCCGGCTTCGCCTGCTCTGGCGCGGGACGACGGACCGATGCCGTATCAGGCGGCCTCCGCCGTCGTGGGGTCGATCACCTGGCGCACGCGCGCGACGCTGTTGGCGGGGAAGCCGCCCTTTTGCGCATGCGCGCGCACGGTCGCCTCGTCCGGAGCGATGTAGACGCAATAGATCTTGTCGTCGGTGACGAAGCTCTGCACCCACTGGATTTCTGGCCCCATGCTTTGCAATACGTTGCACGACTTCTGCGAGATCGCCTGCAGTTCCTGCATCGGCAGCTTGCCGGCGCCGACGATCTCACGCTCGATCACGAATTTAGGCATTATCCTCTCCTCTCATTGACGAGGCGCGGTATGCGCACTCGCTTCTAAATCTGACGATCGGCATCATTGTGTCGTGAGGCGAAAGTCCCGGTGTGCGCGGATTTCTCCGAACCACGACCCGGGACAACCGTCCCGGTCAATAGGCGACGCGCTGGGTGCCGAGGCCGGCGTCGCGGGCGCGAACGATCGCCTGGTAGCGATGCTGGACCTGAATCTTGTCGAACACCCGCGAGATGTGATTGCGCACGGTCTTTTCCGAAAGCCCGAGCGCGCTGGCGATCTCGGCGTTGTCCAGGCCGTCGGCGATCCGTTCCAGCACGGCGCGCTCGCGCGGCGTCAGCTCGCCGAGCGGCAGTGCGTTCCGCTTCGGCACGGCAACTGCCGTGGCCAGGAAACGCGTGATCTCGGCAATCAGCCGCGGCCATTCCGGCTCGTCGGACAGCGGCATGTGGTTCTGGCTGTCGAACTGGAAGAAGCGGCAGTTCGGGATCAGGCTCGCCAGCAGGCGGCCCTCCACGATCGGCACCACGCAATCGCGTTCGGGGTGGACCACCAGCACCGGACACTTGATCCGGCGCGCCGCTTCGCGCACATCGGCGTTCCAGCCGATCTCGAGCAGCCGCACCGCGTTGTCAGCCGTCGTCGCATGCTGCATCTGCTCGGCCCAGGAGCGCAGATAGTCTAGCGAGCCGCCCGGCTGGAATGTCGACGACCACACCTGCATGAAGGCGTTGTTCTCCTGCCCCCAGCCAACTCGCGTCAGCTCGAGCATCAGCCGCGCCCGCTCGGTCACCTCGGGCTCGCCGACGCGGAAGCGCCCGCGCGCATAGGTGCCGTAGAGGACGAGATGCGTGACGCGCTCGGGATGGCGCGCCGCATATTCGATCGCGACCGGCCCGCCCCAGCACGTCGCCACCATCGGAAAGCGGTCGAAGCCGGCGGCATCGATCACGCTGGCAAGGTCGTTCACCCAATGCTCGAACGACAGCTTGTCCGTATCGCGGTCCGACAGCCCGCAGCCGCGCGAGTCATGCCGCAGCACCGTGAACCGGCTGAACGCATCGAGCCAGGGACGCCATGCAAGGCTTCGCCATTGATGCTCGAGATGGGTGAGCCAGGTCGAGGACATGACCAGCGGCGGCCCGCCGCCGGTGATGGCATAGGCGAGCTTGACCCCGTCTTTGGCCGTGCAGAAGCGGATATCCTGGCTCATCGGCAATACCACCTGTGGTTCCCGCGCAATATAGCAACGCGGGAGGCGGCTGCACACAGGGATTGCCGGCTTCTGGAGTGGACTGGCAGCATCCGCACACTGTCGTCGCGACCGTTAGATCGCCGGATCAAGTGCGCTGACCGTGACGCAATATCCGTCGGGATCCCGGAGTGAAAACTCCGATGTTCCAGTATTGGGATTTACATGCGGCTCTTCTTCCAGCCGACTGACGAGCGCGCGCGCTCTCGGCAAGGCTACGTCGAAGTTGTCAACCCGGAAGAACAGGAGAAGGCCGTTGCCGGGCTCGGCGCGGTGCGGACTGGTCAACGAGGGATGCTCGTGGGCGCCCCACTTGTGGAGACAGAGCAGGACCGTTCCGTCGGAGTCGACGATTTGCCCGAAGTAGTCATGGGCGGGGGGCTGGTCCGGCAAGCCGAGTAGTGACTGATACCACTCACAGCTCCGGGCCACGTCAGCCACGCCAATGATCGTCCACGTGCGCTTCATGGTTTACGCCATCCGGCGGACTAGGCGGATGCGACGAGCAGGCTTTGCGTCTTCGCCGGCGAATAATCCACCGGGGCAAGCACGCGGTCCTCGATCGTGCCCACCATCACGCCGTGCTCGGCGCTGGTCGTGCGCTTGATCTCCGACCATTCGGCGTCGGCCATGAAGGCCGCCCATGCCGCGGTTTTGGTGGCATCGTCCGGCCACTCCAGCAGATAGGCGAACTCGGTGCGGTCGGCGAACTTCGTCTCCCACATCGCGACGATGCGGAAACCATATCGACTGCGCATGATGCGCGCCGCGTGATCGCGAAAGCGGGCGTGAAAGGCGGCCTTGTTTTTCTCGAAGATCTCGTAGATGCGCAATTGCTGGATCATGGGCGCGTGCCTTTCCATCGACCGCGTAGGGCGGGTTAGCGCAAGCGTAACCCGCCGCAACTGTGTCCGCGGAGAGATGGCGGATTACGCGGAGCCTGTCATCGGGCCGCGCTTCGCGCGGACCCGTTGGCTAATCCGCCCTACACGCGCCCTACTCCGCGGCCTGCTTCATGCCCGCATCCAGCGCCGCGCTGACCTTTGGCGGCGACATCGGCAGGCTGTAGAAGCGGATGCCGAGCGCGTTGTAGATGGCGCTGGCCACCGCCGCCATCACCGGCACCAGCGGCACTTCGCCGACGCCCTTGACGCCTTGCGGGTGTTTCGGGTTCGGCACCTCGACCATGATGCAGTCGATCATCGGCAGGTCGGAGCACACCGGCATGCGATAGTCGAGGAAGCCGGGGTTATCGACCTTGCCTTCCTTGGTGTAGATGTACTCTTCGTTGAGCGCCCAGCCGATGCCCTGCGCGACGCCGCCCTGCAGCTGGCCCTCGACATAACCGGGATGGATGGCGCGGCCGACATCCTGCACGGCGGTGTAGCGGATCACGCGCGCGATGCCGAGATCGGTGTCGATCTCGACGTCGCAGATATGCGTGCCGAAGCCGCCGTCGGCGCCTTGGGTGTTGAGCTGCACGCCCGCCCCGATGGGTCCGCCCATCGCGGGCGCTTTCTCGGCGAGCTCTTCCAGCGTCAGCGGCGGGAACTGGCCGGCGTTGGGGCTCGCCGGATGCGCCGCACCCTGCTCCCACTTCACCGCCTCCGGATCGATGTTCCAGATCTTTGCGGCGCGCTCGCGCAGGGTCTGAATCACCTTTTCGGCCGACTGCGTCACCACCATGGCGGAGGCAAACAGCACGCGGCTGCCGCCGGTGAGGTTGGAGAAGCCGACGGTTTGCGTATCGCCGATGATGACGGAGACGCGGCGGTAGTCGATGCCGAGCAACTCGGCACAGATATTGGCGATGCCGGCGCGCGAGCCGCCGATATCGGGATGACCTGTCGTGACGACGACGTTGCCATCCTCGGTGATGTTGACTTGCGCCGAGGACTCACCGCCGGCGTTGAACCAGAAGCCGGATGCGACGCCCCTGCCCCGCGGCTTGCCATGGCCGTCGCCGAGCGGGGCGGCATAGTGCGGCGAGGCCTTGGCCGCCTCCACCGTCTCGATGTAGCCGATGCGCGGGAAGGTCGGGCCGTGCGCGGCCTTGGTGCCCTCCTTGGCGCCGTTCTTCAGGCGGAAGTCGAGCGGGTCCATCTTCAGGGCCTCGGCGACTTCATCCATCACGCATTCCACCGCATAGGCGCCGATCGGCGCGCCGGGCGCGCGATAGGCTGCGACCTTGGAACGGTTGGAGCAGACGTCAAAACCCTCGGAGAGAAGGTTCGGGATGTCATAGGGGGTGAAGCTGCAGCCGGCCGCACCGCGGATCGGCGAGCCCGGGAAGGCACCGGCCTGCAGATAGAAGGTGCCGTGGGCGGCAACAATGCGGCCGTCCTTGGTGGCGCCGATCTTCACCGTGCTCCGCGAGCCTGATGTCGGACCGGTGGCGCGCATCACTTCCTCGCGCGTCATCACCATCTTCACCGGGCGTCCGGATTTCTTCGCCAGCAAGGTTGCGACCGGCTCGAGATAGACGATGGTCTTGCCGCCAAAGCCGCCGCCGATTTCCGCAGGGATGGCGCGGATATCGCTCTGCGGGATGCCCGTGAGCATCGACGTCATCGCGCGCACCATGAACTGGCCCTGGCTGGAGCTCCAGATCGTGGTCTTGCCGTCGGGCGCAACGCTGATCAGACAGGCATGCGGCTCGATATAGCCCTGGTGCACCGGGCGCGTGGTGAAGGTGCGCTCGATGACGACATCGGCCTGCTTGAAGCCCTCGGCGATGTCGCCCTTCTTGTGCTCGAGGCGGCCGACGATGTTGGACGGCTTTCCTTCGAACTTGTTGAACTCGTGCAGAACAGGCGCATCCGGCTTGATCGCGTCCTCGATCTCGATCGACCAGGGCAGCACCTCGTAATCGACCTCGATCAGCTTGCAGGCTTCGGCAGCGATTGCTTCCGTCGTGGCGGCAACGGCTGCGACGGGGTGCCCGGGGAACAGCGCCTTGTCGCGCGCCATCACGTTGCGGCATATCCAGCGCATGTCCTGGATGCCGAGCATGACCGCGCCCTTCTCGATCGTGAAATCGACGATGTCCCTTGACGTGACGACCGCCTTCACGCCGGGCAGCTTCTCCGCTTTCGAGGTGTCGATCGACCTGATGCGCGCATGCGGATGCGGGCTGCGCAAGATCTTGCCCCAGATCTGGCCGGGCATGGTGGTGTCGGCGGCGAACTGGGCGCGGCCGGTCACCTTGTCCATGCCGTCGGGGCGGATGGTGCGCTGGCCGATCCACTTGTTGTTGGTGACGAGGTTCATTGAGCTGCCTCCTTGATTTCGCCGCGCATTTCAGCCGCCGTCTCCAGCACCGCGCGAACGATCTTGTCATAGCCGGTGCAGCGGCAGAGATTGCCGGCGAGCCAGAAGCGGACTTCTTCCTCTGACGGGTCCGGGTTCTTGCGCAACAGCGCATCTGACGCGACCAGCATGCCCGAGGTGCAGATGCCGCACTGGAGCGCGGCATGCTCGAGGAATTTTTGCTGCAGCGGATGCAGCTGCTCGCCGTGCGCCATGCCCTCGATGGTCCTGAGCTCGTGGCCCTCGGCCTCGGCGGCTAGCATCAGGCAGGAGCAGATCAGGCGATCGTCGACGGTGATGCTGCAGGCGCCGCAATCCCCTGAAGAGCAGCCTTCCTTGGAGCCGGTCAGCCCCAGCGGCCCGCGCAGCGCGTCGAGCATGGTGTCGTTGGGCTCGCACAGATATTCCATCGGCTCGCCGTTGATGGTGGTGGTGACGTGAATCTTGGCCATATCGATTACTTCCCTGCCGCGCGCTTGGCGGCGATGGCGGTCGTGCGCTTGAGCAGCACGCCCGCGGTCTTGATACGGTAGGCGATGGTGCCGCGCTTATCGTCGATCGGACGGCAGGCGGCGCGGCAGGCTTCCGCGGCTTTCTCCAACGCGGCGTCGTCCAGTTTTGTGCCGATCAGCGCCTTGGCGGCAGGCTCGACCAGCAGCGCGGTCGGTGCGACGGCGCCCAGGCCGACGCGGGCGGCGGTGCAGACGCCATCCTTCAGCGTGAGACTGACGCCCAGCCCAACGACGGCGATGTCCATCTCGGTGCGCGGGATCATCCGCAAATACGCATCGCTCGATCCGGGCGGGCGCGGCGGCAGCGCAAAGCTGACGAGGATTTCGCCGGGCTTGAGATTGGTGCGGCCGGGACCAGCCGGCACTTCTTCCACCTTCATCTCGCGGCGGCCGTTCGGGCCTTGCACGGTGACGATGGCGCCTGCCGCAATCATCGCCGGCACGCTGTCGCCGGCGGGCGAGCCGTTCATGAGATTGCCGCCCGCGGACGCGCGGCCCTGCACCTGCTTGGAGCCGATCAGGTTCACGGCTTCCAGCACGCCGGGCCAGACCTTGCCGAAACGTAGGTGCTCATACAGCGCCATGCCGGAGGTGGCGGCGCCAACGCGAAAACCGCCATCGGCGGTCTCCTCGATATCAGTCATCTCGGCGATGCCCTTGATGTCGACGATCACGCCCGGCTTGACGATGCCGGAACGCATCTGCACCAGAAGATCGGTGCCGCCGGCCAGGATGCGCGCGGCACTGCCTGCGGCCGCAAATGCCCCGATCGCTTCATCAAGCGACCGCGGCGCAACGTATCTTATATCCGCCATAGAACTGAACTGCCTCCCAGCGTCTTTGTTTTTGAGCATGATCTGGTCCGAAAACCGGATCCCACTTTGCGCTTACGCGGCCCTGCGGGTCGGGATCATGCTCGAAGCTCTTGTTTTGATTGCTTCTAAGCCTACACGGTGACAACGGTTTGGAACAGCCTCTGCGCTCGGTGCAATCGGCATGCTTCCCATGCACGGAGCGGCCATTGCACTTCGAATGGGCAGCATCTTCCCGCCCGTTTGACAGGAAAGCCGGACCGCGCCTTAACCCAGTCGGAAATGACACAACCAAATGACACAACCAAAGGGCCCGCCGATGAAGACCCGCGTGGAAACGCTGACGCCGCCGAATACGCCAAAGCCGATCGGCCCCTATAGCCACATCGCCAAGGTCGGACAGCACATCACCATCGGCGGAACCGCGGGCTTCGATCCCGCCACCGGAAAAATGGCAGGTCCCGACATCCGCTCGCAGACGCTGCGGATCCTGCAGTCATTCAAGGTGATGCTGGAAGCCGTCGGCTCCGATCTCAACCATGTCGTGCACGTCAACGTGTTCCTGCGCGACATGAAGGATTTTGAGGCGATGAATGCGGCCTATGTTGAGGCAATAGGCGAGCACCGCCCGGCGCGCACCGCGATCGCCGTGCGCGATCTGCCGAAGCCGGAGGTGCTGCTGACGATGAACCTCACGGCGGTGACGCGGGAGGGGTGAGCGTCTTGCGCCGGCGTCACCTCGCCCCGCTTGCGGGGAGAGGTCGATTTGCCAACGGGTCGGCGCGAAGCGCCGCCCGATGATAAACTCAGCAAATCGGGTGAGGGGGACTCTCCACGAATCCTCTTTGCTACCGTGATTGCGGAGAGAGCCCCTCTCCCCGTAAGAACGGGGAGAGGGAGAAGACTTCTACTCCGCCTTCAGCCCGGCCGCGGCGACGACCTTGGCCCATTTCTCCGTCTCTTCCGCAATCAGCTTGCCGAAATCGGCGGGCGTGCCTGGCAGCGGCTCGCCGCCGAGCGCTTCCAGCCGCGTCCTCAGCGCGGCATCGGCCACCGCCGCGTTGATCTCCTTGTTGAGCGTGGCGACGATCGCCTCGGGCACGGCCTTTGGCGCGCACAGCCCGTACCACTGGCTGGTATCGTAGCCGGGTACGAAGTCAGCCACCGGCGGCAGCTCCGGCATCACCTCTGCGCGCGTCGCCGTCGTCACCGCCAGCGCGCGCAGCTTGCCCGTCTTGACGTAATCGATGGTGCCGGGTGCGGTGGCGAACAGCAGCTGCACCTGGCCGGTCAGCAAATCCGTCATCGCCGGCCCCTGCCCGCGATACGGCACGTGCAGCATGTCGACGCCGGCCATCATCTTGAACAGCTCGCCCGCCATGTGCGGCGCGCTGCCGTTGCCGGCGGAAGCCATGCTGATCTTGCCGGGATTGGCCTTTGCATAGGCAATCAATTCGGGAACGGTTTTGTAGGGCACATCGGGATGCACCATGATGATCATGGG